>Ga0157365_10000003_pt1 | contig 327556 bp, 308 predicted proteins | sample AttsexASBM3_FD_111478 | JGI IMG/M metagenome (GOLD analysis project Ga0157365, IMG submission 111478) | Fungus gardens microbial communities from leaf cutter ant in Ribeirão Preto, State of São Paulo, Brazil - Atta sexdens ASBM3 | ecosystem: Host-associated > Fungi > Mycelium > Unclassified ...
CAGGGCAATCCTTACCGCCTCACGGCGAAATTCTTCTGTGTGCGTCACAGCCATGGTTCCGTGCCTCTCCTGATGCGAGCTTAAAACCCTCAATGCACCGGCACAAAACCGTCACAAGTCCAGTCGGACGCCCAGCTATGGCAGCTCGATGCCGATCTGGAAGGCGCACACGCCCAGATCACCGCGGCCGAAGACCAGCTCGCGATCCTGCGCGCCCAGCATCAGTCGTCCCTCGAAACCATCCATCTGGACGAGGCGCGGGTGCATCAGGCCGAACTCGACCTGTCCTATACGAAGATCCGCGCCCTGATCGACGGCATGGTCGGCGAGAAATCGGTGCAGGTCGGCAACTACGTCTCGCCGGGCGCGGCCCTGATGGCGCTGGTGCCGCTCGACCAGATCTGGATCATGGCGAACTATCGCGAACTTGCCCTGCGCCATATGCAGCCGGGCCAGCATGTCCGCATCCATGTGGACGCGTATGATGTGACGCTTGATGGCATCGTGGATTCGGTGCCGCCGGGCTCGGGCGCCGCGTTCGAGCCGATCGCGCCCGAGAACGCGACCGGCAACTTCACCAAGATCGTCCAGCGCCTGCCGGTCAAGATCGTCCTCGCCCCCAACCAGCCGCTCGCCAGGCTGCTGCGCCTGGGCATGTCGATCGAGACCACGGTCGATACGGGTCTGGCCGACGTCGCGGCGCACCAGAATACGGCGCCGGGCACGGTGACCGCGAAATGATCCGCCATCATCGCCTCCGCACGGCCCTTTGCGCCACGGTGTTCGCCCTGACAGGCTGCGCCGTGGGACCTAATTTTCATGCACCGCAGATCACCAGCCCGCGCCAGTGGGGCTCTGAGCCGCAGGCGCACAGCCGCCTGATCGCAGGCCAGATCGACACGCAATGGTGGCACAGCTTCCGCGATCCCGTGCTCGACAGCCTCGTCGATCGCCTCGCGGCCCAGAACCTCGACCTGCAGACGGCGGGGCAGCGGATCGATCAGGCGCGCGCGCAGATGCATGTCGCGGCCTCGGCCGGGCTGCCGCAGGTCTCGTGGGCCGGGAATTACGATTATCGCCGCCTTAGCACGCACGGCATCTTCTCGCTGGCACAGCCGAAGCCCGATGCGAGCTTCCAGTTCGACTTCTTCTCCGAGGCCGTCAGCGCGGGCTGGGATCTCGACCTGTTCGGCATGATCCGCCGCGCCGTCGAGGCCCAGCGCGCGGGCGAGTTCGAGACACTGGAAGCGCGCCGCGCCGTGGCACTGGCCACGGTCTCGGATCTCGCCACCAGCTACATGCAATTGCGCGGCGTGCAGGAACAGGCCCGCATCACGCACGCCAATCTGGCCCTGGCCCAGCGCAACCTGACGCTGGTGCAGAGCCGGTTCGGCAATGGTGTCGCAACCACGCTCGACCTCGCGCAGGCCCGCGCGCAGGTCGCGCAGATCGCATCCGCCCTGCCCGATCTGGACGACCGGGAAGCGACCCTCATCAATGCGATCGGCTTCCTGCTGGCCGAGCCGCCCCGCGCGCTGGAGGCCGAGCTGAAAGCGCCCGACGCGCAGCCGCCGGTGCCACCCACAGTGCCGGTCGGGCTGCCGAGCGATCTCGCGCGGCGGCGTCCCGACGTGCTGGCGGCGGATGCGCGACTGCATCAGGCGACCGCCGAAGTCGGCATGGCGCAGGCCTCGTTCTATCCGGACATCACGCTGACCGGAAACATGGGCACTGAGTCCCTCTCCGCCGCCGATTTCTTCGCGCTTCCCGCACGGCAGTTCGCGGCAGGCCCCACGCTGAACCTGCCGATCTTCCAGGGCGGCCGCCTGCTGGCGACCCTGCATCTGCGAAAGGCCCAGCAAAAGGAAGCGGCGCTCGCATTTCGCAAGACCGTACTGGGCGCATGGAACGACGTGGACAATGCCATGACGGCCTACACGCAGGCTCAGCGCACCCGCGAACAGACTCGCGAGGCGATGACGCAGAATGAAGCGGCCCTGGTCGCGGCACGTCAACGCTATGCGGACGGCGCGGCCGACTATCTCAATGTCGTCGCGGCACAGGGTGCCGTGCTGGAAAGTCAGTCTGCGCTGGCCGCCAACCAAACCAAGATCGAAACCACCCTCGTCGGCCTCTATCGCGCCCTCGGCGGCGGCTGGCAGTTCGCCGAACCCGCACCCGGCACGCAAGCCGCACGCGCACAGGCGCATATCTCGACCAATCCGCAACCCGTGTTCTCAGGGGTGGCGGCGCTTGTGCCGTGAAGAGTGACAGAGACTCCTGGTCATTTCTGAGAGAGCAAGCGAACAACGCACTTCGACCGACGGCAAAGCAATGTCGGCTGTGGCACTTTCTTGCCCAGAACCGGACCTTCCGTTCACCCCCCTTCCCGGTCATAGGTCTACCCCCCATATCTGCTATGCGAAGGACCTGTAATCGGCCGAAGCCAGACGATCTCTTCGGTCGCGTTGACTGCAACTATGTGCGTCAGGAGGTCGCGTACCCAGTTGACCGAAGGCGTCGTTCGACGCGTCAAAAGGGGATGTGCCCGGACAGGGACATGCGTGGTCTCCTACTGAAAAGGGATGAAATGCCCGAGGCAGGCGGGCGCATAACCCACACACGCGGGGTGCGCGGGTCATTGACGCGCGGTCGGCTAGTCGAAGTCGTGGACCGGGCCCCCGTCCATGTCGTCATACTCCGCGACCTCGGCGAAAAGCCCGGACCGCTCGGGTGGAGACACGCGGGCGGCCGACAGGGCCACCATCATGTTCGGACGACACCGGTGCAGGAGATCGGATGCCAGGACCTGGACGGCCCGGAGCCGGGAGAGCTCTTCCGACGAGAAGAACGTCTCGATCTCCTTCAGCCTGACATCGGTCGCGAGATTTGCCAGATCGAAGGCTGTGCTCCCGGGCCGGAGCAGGCGCGCGTTGCGATAAAGGCACAGCCAGAGAGAGGGTGCCTCGCACAGACCGCCGAGCATTCGCCGCACGAACCCCGCGTGATAGGCCGCCATGATCAGAGGCGAGGGAACGTCCCGTGGCATGGCGGCCTGGAACCCCGGATCGCTGACGACCAGCCGCCGCCGCCCCTGGTCGTCCAGCGTCTCCTCGAGCCTGCAGCGGGCGGTCCGAAGCTGCGCGCACCACGCGCTTTGCCAGACCGTCCCGTCGACGCTCTCGAAGAAGCCGTCGCGGGAGAGGACGACGACCCTGCCCCCGGCCACGAGCGGCCCCGGCGTCTCGGGGGCGATATCGACGAGGCGGATCCGCCCCTTCGGCCAGCGCGGCAGAAAGACCGGCCAGCCGGGCCGGTGGCGAAACGCCTCCGGCAGGAGATCGTCGCTCATGACCGGGCCGCCTTGCGCAGGGACGCGATCGCCGCGCGATACGTCCGCTTGAGACCGTCCGCATCCATCAGGTGGTCCAGATAAAGGCACCGTGGCGTGATGCCGAGCCTGGCATAGAACTTCAGACGCCGGTCCAGGCGCGCGACGCCGCGCCGCTCCCAACGGTTGAGGACGATCCGGTCCGAACCGCAGGCCCCCACCACCTCGAAATAGGTGGCCGATCGCCCGAAGCGGATCGTCAGATCGGCGCGATAGGCGCCATGCTCGGGGCTGATCGGTTGATTAAGATCGAGCCGCAGGCCCTGCATCATGAGGGGACGCAGGTGCTCGTACGCCACGCGCTCGGGGAGAGACTCGAGCACCGCGCCGTCCGACGCCGTGGGTCCGCGGGGCGGGAGGTCGGGCCAGCGGGCGTCGACCTCCCGCAGAAGGCGCGCCCAGTCGCCCCGGCCGCTTTCGCCAATAAAAACGAGGTGGGCCGCTTCGGGACCTGCATAACGCAGCATGGCCGAGTTGGGCGGGACGCCGAGCGCGAGCGTGACGCGTCGATACAGATGCAGATCCGCCTCCGTCGCATGATACGGCGAGGCAGCGGGCGCCCTGCGGGGTGCCCGGGAATCGAATGACAGGGAAACCATGAAATGTTCCTGAGATGGAGGGATATCCCCGCCGCGGACACAAGGGTCGAGACCTTGGGCTGACCTCGTGCCGTGGCATTCGGCTGCAAGCCGATTGATGGGGTGTCTGGTCACGTGACCAGAAAAAGTATCCGGCCTTCCAAAGGACGATTCCCACGGAGGGCTAAAGAACCCACACCCTGAGCGTGCCCTCATCCGCACCCGAGAGGGGCCGCACCGACACGAGAGTCGGGCTCCGCAGGTGAGCCCGGACCTGGCGATCCCGCGAGACGACCCATAGTCGGCAGCCGGGTACCGGGATAACACCGGTCCTGAGCCGCGCGCTGTGGACGAGCCGGCTCCGCTTGAGGTACATAGCCGGCGCCCCGGATCCGAAGAGCGATGTTCGGCGTCATGACCGCCCCGGGCTTGGTGTCATGACGCTCCTTCCGGTCCTGTCATTTCCGCCCAATGCTCGTTGGGCTGGCATCAGGACCGTTTTTCGCACCGACATGGAGACTCCATGTCGCGATGACGCAGTCAGCGCGTGCGAACGCTCCGAAAAACCCATTTCTTTCTGCTGGTTATGGGTTTGACTTTGGCAGGGACCCACCCTGAGCCTCGAGGCGAAGACCGGGCAAAAAACTGTGCCTGCACATTTTTTGCGGTATCGTGCCTTATCCCTAGAGCCTCCTTTTTCACCCCCGGAACCAGCCAATCACAAAATATGTCGTTTTTGTCGGGATGACATCAGTCGCGGGATGTCTTCAGGGGGTGGGTGAGCCTTTTGACTAGGGCTTTAGGCGGTTGAGGATGGCCGTACAGGGCGTTTATCGAGATCCACGTGGGGTATGAGCGGAATCTGTTTCGATGGCTTGTTCGGCCATCCTACGGGCTGTTTTGCCGTCATTTTGGGCGGCGGTTTCATTTTGCGAATCAAAATCGCCTTGGTAGGGATTTTGTGCCGCCGGGGGAAGGGTGCTGCCTCTGGCAGTTGATTCCCTTGGGGGTCGTGTCGTCCGGATTTGTGCCACGGGGTTACGGGTGCTGCAGGTGGCACTTGATTCCCCCCGGGGGGGTCTGTCAGGCGATTTTGTGCCCCGGGGTCGCGGGTGCCAAAGTGCGCGCGTGATCCCCCTGGGGGTCCTGACGTGCTTCCCGGGAATCGGGCCATTTTGAGTTGGAATTTTCCACCTATGGTCCCGTGAGGGAGTGATGGAGAGTTCCATGAAGGCATCGGAGTTCACCGAGGCGCAGATCGCATTTGTTTTTGAAACAGGCGGAGGGGGGAACGTCTGTCGCCGAGGTCTGCCGAAAGGCAGGTATTTCAGATGCGACGTTCTACAACTGGCGAAAGAAATATGCGGCCCTGACGCCGTCCGAGATGAAACGGTTGCGTCTGCTCGAAGACGAGAACGGGAAGCTGAAACGGATCGTGGCGGATTTGTCGCTAGACAAGGCAATGCTGCAGGGCGTGCTGTCAAAAAAGCTGTGAGGCCTGCGCGTAAACGCGAACTCGTGGACACGCTTCAGGGCGACTGGAAAGTCTCGACACGGCGCGTTTGCGCGGTGTCGCGCATCGACCGTTCGCTCTACGTCTATACGTCGAAGCGTGGCACACTGCCCAACGGAACAACGTGACCGCTCTCGCTGCTTGAGAACCCCTTCAGCGGCCTATGCTTACCCCCGCCTTTCCACGTGACACACCCATGCACCGTCGCGAGTCCATGACTTCCCCAACCTGCACCAAATATGTGGAAGAGTCTCTGCTCGCCTTGGCGCGCGTGACGTAGGCGCAGGCTCAACTGGCAAATTTATTCAGGTTCGAAATCCTGCGCAGACCCATGGCTGATCGTTCATATGGTCCAATTGTGGTCCAATCGTCAACCTGACCTCTCGTGATCAGGCGTGACAAAGAGTGATCAATAATGATTATATATCAGAATGTTAAGCATATAGAAGTTTGATAGTTTTGACTATTTACCGCCCTTTCACGATGGCGACACGGGTTCGACTCCCGTACGGGACGCCATTGATAAACCTAGACTTTTTGGTTATCAACAGAGATCGTAAGTGTTCATAAGAACAACTGCCACCACGCCAGCGTCGCCGGCAGCGCGATGAATGCGGCGTCTCTCAATATGTTCGCACGATCCGGATATACCGGCCGAGGAACATGCTGAACGGCAGGCTGCCCGCCGTCCAGAAGACGCCCAGCCAGATCAAGCCGCCCGCACGCCCTGATCCGTCAAGGCGTTCATCTGAGCCCATTCGGTGTCGGTCAGGTCATGGTCGGCGCTTATTGGTCCGCGCACCAGATTGATGATCTGTTCGACGGCTCCTTGTCCCCGGCGACGGCCTGAATAGTGGACAGGATCGTCATCACGGTTGCTGAAGTCATTACGCTGCTCCTGCAACGGTGGCGGGGGTTGTGACCTGCGCCATGTAGGTGAAAAAGGGTGGTGATGGCCGTCTGGGCCACGACAAGCTCGGCACTGTCAACCGGTTGCCCGGCCTGATGCCTGCATGTCGTAGGATTTTGCCTAGAGCATGACGGCCGGATTCGGCGAACCGAACGCACCCCAAGCATACTGCGCCGCAACATGGGCCGCCGCCGTATACCGGCACAAAACCAAAGCAAGTCCAATCCCCGTTAAAAATTCCCTCAAAAAGCCCCACTTTTCCCCTGGCCCAGACGCGGACTATTCTTTTCATACAAAACACGCCAGCATAGCCTCAACACATCATGCAACATTCACAGGACACCCATCGCATGAAAGTCGCCCTCGGCCAGTTCGCTGTCGCCCCTGAATGGCAAACCAACCTGCAAACCTGCCTGGACCTCATAACACGCGCCAAGGCTGGCAGCGCAGACCTCCTTGTGCTGCCGGAGGGCATTCAAGCGCAAGATATGAACGATCCCGACATTATGCCCAAAACCGCCCAACCTTTGGACGGACCATTCATAACCGGCCTTCGTGAAGCCGCGCACGGTATCGTAGTCATGGGTTGCGTGAACGTCCCAGATGGGGCCGGACGATTCCACAACACCTTGTTCGTTCTCCGCGACGGGCAAATTTCAGATATCTACCGTAAACTCCACCTCTACGATGCCTTTTCCACACAGGAATCCAAACGCACAGCCCCAGGCGAGAAACTCCCCCCCGTCATTGCCATCAACGGCATGAATGTCGGCGTCATGACCTGCTACGATGTGCGCTTCCCGGAAATTGCCCGCGCCCTTGCCGTCGCCGGAGCAGAGGTGCTGGTGCTCCCGGCCGCCTGGTTTCGTGGTCCGGCCAAGGAACGGCACTGGGAAGTCCTCAGCGTCGCCAGAGCCTTGGAGAATACCTGTTACGTCGTGGCGGTCGGTGAGTGCGGCACCCGAAATATCGGGGCCAGCATGGTGATCGACCCATTGGGCGTCATCGTCACAGCACTCGGCGAGAGCCCAACCTTGGGCTTCTGCGAACTTGATCCGGAACGCGTGGCGCACGCCCGGAAAATCCTGCCCGTACTCGAAAATCGCCGCTTCGCCGATCCGGTCCTGCGCGCATCCTGATCCCATGAAAAAAGCCGGGCTTCATATATCAGCCCGGCGATAGGCGTCCTTAGTCCATCTCCCGCCACGCTCCAACCGCTGACATCCCCAGCTTCAAAAGCGCCTCAGCCCGCGCAATACTGTCGGCCTCAACATACACTCGCAACTCCGGCGCATTTCCGGATGGTCGAAGATGAATAATGTCCCCGCTCGCAAAACTCATCCGCAACCCATCCGTCTCATCAACCCGCTCCAGCTTTCCACACGCCGAAACAAACCCCAACGCCTCCGCCCCCTTGACCGGATCGGCCCGCAATACCGCCAGCTTCGCCTGACTCCGCGCCGTCGGCATCTCCACCAACCGATCGCTCATCGTATAACGCGGCGGCAGCTCCGCCACCAAAGCCGCCAGATCCCCACCATGCGCCTTCGCGTCCACCAATGCACACAGCATCGGCAAAACCGAATCGCGCGTCGGCAATGCTGTCAAAACTTTCCCGTCGCGAACGATATCGCTCGCCAGCAAGAAGCCACCATTGGCCTCATAACCCACCGCCGGCAAATGCCCGGCCACCGCCGCATCCGTCATGGCCGCCACCACGAATGGCGATCCAATCCGGGTCCGCCGCACATCCTCGGAGAACGCCGCCTTCTCAAGCGCAGTATTGCTACTCACCGGCGTCGCCACACTTCCCGCCTTCAGAAAACGCGCCGCCAGAATTCCCAGCACATCTCCACGCAACCACCTGCCCTGACGGTCCGCCAGCAGCGGACGGTCCGAATCCCCGTCGGTCGTCAAAATGGCATGATATTTACCATCAGCCGCCCAGTCCCGGGCCAGTACTGCATCTTCCGGTCGCACAGCCTCGGTATCGACAGGAATGAACGTCTCCGCACGCCCCAGCGGCACCGCCTGTCCACCCAATGCCTCGACCAGATCCACCAGAACATCACGCCCAACTGCAGAATGCTGATAGATCCCCAACCGCAACCCCGCCAACGCATCAGGCCCGAAAAAATCACGATACCGCTCCACAAAGCCCGGTAGCACTTCCGTCACCTCCGGAAGCGCGATCGGCTCGACCAGCGCGCCAGCGTCGTCGAACCATCCCTCCGGCAGAACAACCTCCTGCTCCCGCATCGCCACCTCATCGTCCTTGAGGAATTCGCCACGCGCCCGGTTGAACTTGATGCCATTTCGGTCCGAGGGAATATGACTTCCCGTCACCATCAGGGACGGAACATTTCGCGCGAACGCGTAATGGCAAAGCGCTGGCGTCGGCACATATCCGCAGAACAGCGGCATACCTCCCTCATGGACGATCGCCGCCACGCAAGCCCGAATGATCCGCGGCGTGCTGGGCCGCAAATCCCCTGCCACTGCCACAGCACGCCCAGCCCCGAATTCACCCAGGCCCGCCAGATGGCGCAGATACCCGACCGTGTATGCGAAACACACCGCATCCGTCATGGCCGAAACCAGACCACGCGCCCCGCTGGTCCCGAAAGCAACGCCCGAACGTTCCATCCATGTGGCAATACGCATTATCCCTCACACACTCCCTGGCCCGCGATCACTCGCGCCCGACATCATCCTGATCACCACGAGCACCATCCCAATGGATCAGAGAGACTACTAGGACCACCTCTCCTCAATCAACCCATCATGGCAGGCAGGCCATCTCCCATCATTTCCTCCCAGCACAAACAGGTTAAACCACAAATGAACAGGCCTTGACGCCAAGACATCAGGCAAGAATCACCCCGCACCATCTTGTCGAAACAGCGCGATATGCCTCGACACCATTGCTTTACCTGTGATCTCGCTCCATTTTGTTCTCGAACATCATCTTGAGGACCAGTCCCTGAATGGACGCTAACGACGCCCGTCGCTGTCACGGCTTTCTGATTCTTCAGGAAGTCCTGTTACCCGAACACCCTCAACAAGTCGCCCTGCTTGATGAACGAACAGGAATGATCTTCGACTGTCCTTCCCAAAAAGCCAACTCCACCATCACGCGGCACCTGTCCTACGGGCATCGGGAAAAAGCTTTGATCTACTGCCTGTCAGTCGCGTTCGGCGTCCCTACACGCCTCAGACATGCCGGCATCAAAGCCATTCATCTGAAGCCCGAAGAAAAAGAAATCCGCATCCTGACCGATGCCGGGCTTGAAGCCACCTATCGCTATCGAGGCCATTCTCCCACCGGCATCGCCCTTCACAGAAAACGCCATATCGCCGCCCTGTAACCCTCCAGTCAGATCGAGACGCCGCCCCCTTACCGGCACACACTCCGCGCCCCGCTCGCCGCAATGAACGTCCCCGTCAGCGGCTCAAAACATGCATTGCGCGTACACGCCGAGCCGCTGTTCAATGCATCCGCATAAATCCCTGCCCCCGTCTGGTTCTGCTCCCGCGCCGCACTCCCGCAAACCGGCGTATCCAACGGCGCGGACGGATCGTTCACAAGCTGCGGCTCATTCGCCGGAACCGGCTCGTCCGCCAGTCCCGGCGCAAAATCCTGCGGCGGTATCTTCGGGCGCGCCGGTGCCGCCTGCACGGTTTTCACGGGCACCGTCTGCGCGGCCTCGTCATCCGCACAGCCCGCAACCGCAAATACCAGCCCACACACCAGCCATCCGCCCAAACGCATACCGTCAACCCTCGCAAAACCTGTCATATCATCCCCAAACGCACGCCTGTCCTCAAAGATCAAGCGCGCCCTGATCCCGCTCCACATCCCGTTCCACCCGCGCCCCACGCACACCATCCGCGAATGTCAGCGATATTTTTGTCCCGGGCCGCAACGCCGCCGCCGAAACCACAGGCTTCCCACGCTCCTGCACCAAAGCATACCCACGCCCCAGAACCGCGAGCGGAGACACCGCCTCCAGACGCCCCACAACCCCCTCCAGTCGCGCCGCCTGCAACCGGATCGCCGCCCCCGGCAAGGACGCAGGCATCGCCACCCGATCATACCGCCCCCGCACATGCTGCCGGAAATGCCGCAACGCCCCCAGCAAGCCAGACCCCACAACTTCCACCCGCGCCCGCCGCCGCCCGATCAGCATCTCCACCCCGGGCAGACGCCGCTCCACCCCCACCAGCCGCGCCCGCGCGCGCGTCGCCTGAACCGGCAACGCCAGATCCAGCCGCTGCCCACGGTCGTCCAGCCGCATCCGCATCGTCCCCACCACACCCGGCAGATCCGGCATCGCAGCCGCAGCCCGATCCAGCCGCATCCGCGCGCCCTGCATCATCTGAACCAACCCGCCGGACAGCCGTGCCGAACGATGCTCCAGATCCGCCAGCAATTCGGACCGCAACGGCACCGCCATCTCCGCCGCAGCAGTCGGCGTCGGCGCCCGCCGGTCAGACACGTAATCGATCAGCGTCGTGTCCGTCTCATGCCCCACCGCCGAAATCACCGGCACGGAACACGCCGCCACAGCCCGCAACACGCGCTCATCGCTGAACGCCATCAGATCCTCCAGCGAACCACCCCCACGCGCGACGATCAACACGTCCGGCCGCAACTCCGGATCGTCCAGCGCAGAAACCGCCGCGATCGCCGCCGCGATCTGCTCCGCCGCCCCCTCCCCCTGCACCGCCACCGGCCACAACAGAACCTCCCGCGGGAACCGCCGCCCGATCGTCGTGCAGATATCATGCAGCACCGCCCCCTGCCGGGACGTCACCACCCCGATCCGGGACGGCAGGAAAGGCAGGGGCCGCTTCCGCGCCTCGTCAAACAGCCCCTCCGCCACCAGCGTTTTGCGCAGCGCCTCGATTCGCGCCAGCAACGCCCCCTCTCCCGCGAACTCCAGCCGATCCACCACCAACTGATAATTCGATCGCTCCCCATAAGCCGAAACACGCCCCGTCGCGATCACCTCCGTCCCGTTCTCCGGCGCCAGCCCCAGCCTAGAGACCGATCCCCGCCACACCACGGCCGCGATCTTCCCGCCCTCATCCTTGAGCGACATGTAGATATGCCCGGACGGATACCGCTTGCACTCCGTAATCTCGCCCCGCACCCGAACGCGGGCAAACCCCGTTTCCAGCGTCCTCTTGATCGCCCCCGAAATCTCGGAAACCGAATATTCCGGCGTATTGCCGCCCAATGGTGTCGTGTCACGGTCGTCCATCCGCCCAGCCTATGCTACGGAGCGCGTCTCGGGAACAGAGCGGGAAGAAAACAATGCGCGTTTTGCTGGTAGGATCAGGCGGTCGGGAACACGCGATGGCGGCCGCCCTCGCACGCTCGCCACAACTGACGGCCCTCTTCATTGCCCCCGGCAATCCCGGCATGGAACCGCTCGGCACCCTCGTCCCCATCAAGGCGGACGACGTCCCCGCCCTCGTCACCTTCGCAGGGGAAAACCGGATCGATCTCGTCATCCCCGGCCCCGAAGCCCCCCTCGTCGCCGGCCTCGCCGATGCGTGCGACGAAGCCGGAATCGCCTGCGCCGGCCCCAGCCGCATCGCCGCCCAGCTCGAAGGCAGCAAGACGTTCACCAAGGAAGTGGCGGACGCCGCCGGCATCCCCACCGCCCGCTGGGAACGCTTCGAAACCGCCGAAGCCGCCCTCGCCTTCGTTCGCCGTCGCGGCGCCCCCATCGTCATCAAGGCGGACGGCCTCGCCGCCGGAAAAGGCGTGATCGTCGCGCAAACACTGGAAGACGCCGAAGCCGCCATCACCGCCATCATGACGGACGATGTCTTCGGTACCGCGGGCGCCTCCGTCGTCATTGAGGAATGCCTGTTCGGCACCGAGGTCTCCCTGTTCGCCTTCTGCTCCGGAACCGAAGCCGTCCTGATCGGCGCGGCCCGCGATCACAAACGCATCGGCGAAGGCGATACCGGCCCCAATACCGGCGGCATGGGCGCCATCTCCCCCCCCCCCGGCTTCGATCGCCACGCCCAGGAAGCCGCGCTGGACCTTACGGTCCGCCCCATGCTGACCGAAATGGACCGGCGCGGCACGCCCTTCAAAGGCATCATCTTCGCAGGGCTGATGCTCACCGAAGACGGGCCGAAACTCATCGAATACAATGTCCGCTTCGGAGACCCGGAAGCCCAGGCCCTCCTCATCCGCCTGCAATCCGATCTGCTCCCCATCCTCGCCGCCCTCGCCGAAGGCCGCCTCCAGAACGAACGGATCGTCTTCTCGGAAGACGCCTCCATCTCCATCGTCCTCGCCGCCAGAGGCTACCCCGGCAAACCCACGGTCGGCGGCACCATCTCAGGCATCGCCGATGCGGAAGCCCTCCCCGGCATCCACGTCTTCCACGCCGGCACGGCCCGCAACAGTGACGGCGCGCTCATCGCATCAGGCGGCCGCGTCCTCAGCGTCTGCGCCACCGCTCCCACCCCCGCCGAAGCCCGTGCCCGCGCCTATGAAGGCATCAGCCGGATCCAATGGGCGGACGCGATCTGGAGGCGCGACATCGGCGCCTGAAAACACACCCTCACCAATGCTCCGCCCGAAACCCGACCTGACAGACGAGGCTGTCAGGTCATCCCGGCACGGTTTCAGAAGCGTTCAGAACCCGGTCGAAAGCGAAACCAGAGCCGCGAAGTTACCACCCACCAGATAAACCGGGGACCCGGCCGAAACCGTATTTCCGAAAATCCCTTTCCGGCTCTGCGCCGTTGCCGCAAAGCTCCCCGGCGTGGAACGATAGATATTGTTGCCGATATTGATCAGATTGAGCTGAATCTTCGGCCCCTTCAACGGCCCGACACGAGACAGGCGATATCCCAGCGTAATGTCGGAGACGACATAACCCGGTATCTTCTGGTCGTTCATAAACGTGGAAAACTGCGATCCCTGATACCGCAACGCAAAATTCCCAAAAATATGACTGTCATCATATTGCAGTCCAACGGACGCCGTCACCTTCGGCGCAGCCGTCGCCCGCTTGCCCGCCGTCGGCAGATAATCGATCACGGACTGTCCAGCCGCATTCTGCGCTCCTACCGGAACATTGTTGTCCATCGTCGAATGCAGATACTGGGCCGAAACATAAGGGCTGAAATGATGCCAGGGCTTCAGCCCGAACTCCGCCTGCACCCCGCGAGACGTCTGCCCCCCCACGTTGATCGGCTCGGAAATCAGCATGTTCGTCCCAGGAATATACCCGGAAGACGTCACCTGATGATTGGTCATGTTCGCGTTGAACAGGGACAGCGAAAAATTATAAAGCCCCGTATGCCGATACCCGATCTCCTCCGAAATATCGTACTCGGATTTCAGCGCGCTCGGCTGAATCACTGCATGAGACGAGTTCGGATCGAAAATCTGGCTATAGGCCTCAACCGATTCAGGCGCCCGGAAAGACGTCGATCCGTTCATGTAGATCTGGTCATGCGGCGTGATCCGATAGCTCGCGGAAAACTGCGGCAAAGGCTCGAAATAATTCCCGACCACCTTATACGGATCAGCACCCGGAACATTATTCGTCCCGGACCGTGAAACCATAGCCGCCCGGAAACCTGCTGAAATCGTCAGCCGGTCGTTCAGCAGCTTCACCGTATCCGCAATGAAAAGCGCGTTCACCTGCTGCTTGAAGTTCAGATTATACCCGCTCAGGATCGGCCCGCCCGGCACATAGATCGGATATTTCCCATAAAGATTGGCCGCCACGCCCTGATAGTTCACAGGCGTGAAAGTCTCCACCTCCTGATGCGTCGTGTAGGAATACCAGTATCCAAACGTCAGATTATTGATTCCATGCGTCCAGGACAGCGAAGAATTGATCGCGCTCGAATTCTGGTCCCACGGATCGACACTCGCCGTCGTCAGCTTCCCGTTCGTCGCATACGGCTGATTGAGATCGCCATATTGCTGCGTGCCCACATAACCGCCCACCTGCGGTATCGTCTCCCCGCCAACGGACGGACCATGCTGATGCACGAAATATGGCGTCACGTTCAGCCTCAATTCGTCACTCAACGTGAAATGCGTCGGCACCACGACATCGAGAGAATTGAAACCGCCGAAGTTCAGCTTATAATATTTCGTGTTTCCCGGTGTATAGGTTTTCGAATAATAGACGTTCGGCCCGGACTGGTTCCACTGCGCCGCCGTCGGCTCGACCCAGGATGTCTGCTGCTGCGCGTTGTAGCCGAACAACGCCGTAACGGAATTGTCCTCGCCCCATTCCTTGATGAATTTCGCGTCGATATGGTACCGCTTCAACCCACCGGGCCCACGCCAGTTGTTGTTGGACAGGTGCGAGAAAGATACGAACCCCCTTACCCCGCTATGCCCGATATCACCGGTCTCAAGGCGGATGAATTCCTTGTTCGCACTATGCGTTCCCCCCATCAGGCTCAGATACCCGCCCGCATGATGGCTCGGATTCAACGCCGTCGCACTGATCTCGCCGCCCGTCGCATTGAACAATGGCGCATTCAGATCCGGAGACCCCTGCGATACCGTGACAGACCCCAGATTTTCCGTGTCCACCAGCATGGAGGTGTAAGGCTGGTAATTGATCGGATCGGCCAGCGGCGCCCCCTCGAACAGATACCCGATCTGGCTCTCGTTGAACCCGCGTATCGTCAACGTATCGCCCGTCACCCCCAGCGGGTCCTGGCTCGCAAACGTCACCCCCGGCAGATTGGCGATCATGGACGAGATGTTGCCTGTCGGCGCCTGCTTCGCAATCCAGTCCCGCGTCACCCCGCTCTGCGAACGCGGCGCCGTCTGAACCGGCATCAAACCACCACCCGGCGTCGTATTCGTCACCCCGTCGGAACGACGGGCGCTGCCGGTCACGGCAATCTCCTCCGTCTGCGGCCCCGTCGGGCCAAGCACGGAACTGTCAGTCCCGCTCGCCCGATGTGATCGCCGCGAAACCTGATGCGATTTGGCTGAAACCTTCCCGTCGTCCGGCCGCCCCTGCGCCTGAGCCCTGTCCAGCGCCGCACCTCCCACCAGCACGGCAGAGCAACATAAAAGAACCTTGTAGCTCAATACACGCATGATCGTATCTCCGCCCGGATAGGGTCTCGTCAGGTTCGCGTCCAGTCCCGGAAATTTCCACATCAGATCGTTTCGATTCCGGCAGGCTTTCTTCGGCTATATCCATGCCGTTTTTCTGTTGCAATAGTTTATTCTGAAAACAAAGTAATTTTTGTTCGAAGTCGTAATATGTCACCTTTTCAACACAGAATTTATCTCGCCAGCAAACGGAAATGCGCCATATCCAAAGCAACTGAAACAGATGAGGGCCTCATGATCACTTAGTTTTTGTCGATAAAAAAACCATGCTCCCATAAAGCACTGTCCAGACACTCCGCCAGCCGCTCTCATGGAACGATCATGCAGCTCATCCTCACGCCCACCGCCGAACAGGCCTCGATCGCCGCCGCCCGGCAAATCGCAGGCACCCTCCAGGGCCTGCCCCACCCGGTCCTCGGCCTCGCCACAGGCCGCACAATGGAAGGAATCTATGCAGTCCTCGCCCAGATCCATCAGACCGAAAATCTGGATTTCTCAGCCCTGACATCCTTTAACCTGGACGAATATGTCGGCCTGCCCCCAGCCGACCCCCGCTCCTACCACCACTACATGCAAACCCGCCTGTTCCAGAGCATCAACGCAAACCCCGAATACCTGCACGTCCCTAACGGTACCGCCCCGAACCTGGACGCAGAATGCGCGGCCTACGAAGCCGCCATCCGCGCCGCCGGCGGGATCGACCTGCAACTTCTCGGCATCGGCGATACCGGCCATATCGGCTTCAACGAACCCCCCTCCGCCTTCGACACACGCACCCGCGTCGTGACGCTGGACGAGGCCACACGCCAGCAAAACGCCGCCATGTTCGGAAACGATCCGTCCGCCGTCCCCACCCACGCCATCACCATGGGCGTCGGCACCATCCTAGACGCGAAACACCTGCTGCTCGTCGCTACAGGCCCGGCCAAGGCCAATATCCTTGCCGCCGCCCTCGAAGGCCCCATCACGCCGGACGTCAGTGCTTCCGCCATCCGCCTGCATGCCCGCTGCACCATCATCGCCGATGAAGCCAGCGCCGCGGCCCTCAGCCCCGAATTGAAAGATCAGGCGACCAGAATCGCCTGATCAACCCAATCACTTCGCCGCCTGCACCAGCGCCTCGATCCCCGGCACGATATCAATCAGCAAACCACCCGCAGGCGGCGCATTCCGATAAGACATCACATGATCCCGACAGGACGCAAACGCCTGCTCCTGCACCGCAATCTGCCGCGCAGCCTCCCGGTGCCACGCCGCACCATGCCGCCCCCCCTGCATCGCCTGCAACCCCAGCAGCCCCAACGCCGAAAGCTGCCGGGAAACAGGCCTCGCCTCCCGGAGAACAGGCGTCGTCGCCACCTCCGCATAAGCCGCATCATTCGCCGCATACAAAGCCAGCATCGCCCGCAACCGCGCTTCCCCCGAACGATCGCCATCCGCGTAAGCCCGCGCCAGCCGATTGAACGTCAGCGCCGCAAAACTGTCCGGCCCCGCAACCGCCACCGGCGCCTCCAGCAACTCGTCCCCGCGATGCGCCGCCATCCGGTTCAACGCATAATTCCGCACCGGACTGGTTACGGACGTCAGAACCGTCAGTGGATCGACATTGGACGGTGTCAGCCGGTCGATCATGCGCTGCGTGTTCACGGACGCCAGCAACCCCGTCGCCTCTAATTCCGCCTGAACCACCGGCAAACGCCGCTCCATATCCGCCGCATCCCGCACCGAAGCAGCAGACCAGAACCGCTCCGCAATCGCCGCCGAACGCGGCCACAACCGTGCATCCGTCATCTCGTCCGAAACAACCTCGCTCCACAGCGGTGCCTCCCCGCCCAGAACCAGATTTTTTTGCGCTTCGTCCAGCGGCGGCGCATCAGGATCGAGCGCAAACGCATCGATCATCGGGCCGGATTTCTTCCGCGCTTCCGCTGCCTCGTCAGGCGGCAACCCATCCGCCTTCACATCGAACGGATCCACCGCATAATGCGTCGCGGAGGGATTCAACAAATCCAGATAATACCCGGCAGACACCACCACCGGATGCCCACCCCGCGTCGCCGTCCCGATCCATTTGGACCCGCGCCACGCCTCCACCACGACATCCTTCGGAATCGGCGCCTCGCTCACCTCGTCCCATCCCATCATGATCTTGCCCTGACGCGCCAGAATCGCCTGCACCTGCGCCGTGAACGCCGCCTGCAAGGCCGGCGCATCCGCATAGCCATGCGCCTTCATGTAGGCCGCAATTTTTGGATTGTCCGTCCACTGGGCAGGCGACACCTCATCCCCGCCCGAATGAAAATACCGGTCCGGAAACAACCGCCCCATCTCGTCATAAAGCCCCGCCGCGAACCGCAACACATCCGGCCGCGTCGGATCGAACGCCGGCGTGTTCAGATTGAGCCGCTTTCCACAATGCGTCGTCGTCTCCCCTCCACCGGAAGACGTCGTACAGGTCGCCGCCCATGCCGGTGTCAACGGCACGGGCTGCTGCGCCGCCAGTTCAGGATACGCCTGAAGAATCGACAGCGTATGCCCTGGAATATCGAACTCCGGCACAACCCGGATGCCGCGATCCGCCGCATACGCCACCACCTCACGCACCTGCGCCTGCGTGTAATACTGATGGTGCCCCCCCACCTCCTGTAATTTTGGATAGCGCAGACTCTCGACCCGAAACCCCGTTCCATCGCTCAGATGCCAGTGCAGAACATCGAGTTTCGTCAGTTCCATCGCATCCAGTTGCCGCTTGATCGTATCGACGGACACGAAATGGCGCGACACATCGATCATCACCCCACGCCACGGAAAACGCGGCGCATCGTCAATCACCGCATCATCCAGAACCGGCCCGCCGGGTGTCTTCCGCACAAGCTGCAACAGCGTCGCCAATCCCCGCAAGACGCCGGCAGGCCCATCCGCCTTCAGAACCAGTCCATCCGGCCCCGTCGAAAGCGCGTAATGCTCCCGCGCACTCACCGTCAGATATCCGGGATCGCGCTCATAAAAGACATGCAATTCCAGCTCGGTCCCGCCGGCCCCCGATCCGCCCAACGCCGCCAGACGTCGCTCAAACCGTTCTCCCGCACGCTTCAACAAGGCCGAAGGCTGCCTTTCAGGCCAGACAATCCGTATACCCCCCGCCAGCGGCACGGCCTTGCCATCGAATGTCGCCGATGCCGGCGCCGGCATCAACGCCGGAGAGGCCAGCGCAGGAATCGCCACCCCTGCCAGCAAAAAAACAGACGCACGAACGAAATGTCGAATATCCATGAAAGCCATACTCACAAAAGAATTTACAGAAAACCCGTATCTGCCACCCGCAAGGCAGCATGAATCGCTCGGATCACATCCGAGTCCGCCGTCGCATGTCGCCCCCCGAACCCCAGCTCCCGAATTCGGGCAGGCGTATCCGTCGCCGCACCTCTGCCGGAAGAATGCACAGCCCCAACGCCCGTTCGGCTCACCAGATCAGCCACGTTCCCCGCCGTCACGCCGCTCCCCGCCATGATGTCGATCCGCCCCCGCGCCTGCATGACCAACGCACGAAGCCGCTCCGTCCCATCAGCCGCAGACCGCGCACCACCCGAGGTCAGAACCCTCTCGAACCCCAACCCGATCGCCTGCTCCAGCGCCTCTTCCGGGTCCGGCACCAGATCGAACGCCCGATGCAACGTCCGCCCCAGGCCATGCGCATCCGCGCTCAAACGCGCCAGCATCGAAACATCCAGCCGTCCATCCGGCAGGCTGGCTCCCAGAACAACCCCCGCCAGCCCGGCATCCCGCGCTGCGACGATATCGGCACGCATGAGCGCTTCCTCCTCCTCCCCAAATACGAAATCTCCCGCCCTCGGCCGGATCATGGCATAAACCGGCACATTCCCGCCGGCCGCCATCCGCATGAATCCCACCGAAGGCGTCACCCCACCTTCCGAAAGCGCCGCGCACAGCTCGATCCGGGTTACTTCGGGAATCATCGCCGCGTGCAATCCGGCTCCATCGTCAACACAAATCTCCAACGAAATCACACCATGCCTCACACCATGTCATTTCCAAAAAGAAACTGATGCGCCGCCAGGCTCGCGGCCCCGGTCGCAAAACTGTCCTCCTGCGCGGCACGCAAATGCAGGATCGTCTGCGTCCCCGCACGGCGCAGAACATGCGTTTCCATCTCCTGCCGCAATACACGCCCGAACACGCTCTCCTTCAGCGCCGGATCGAGCATCACCACCACCTGGCTCGGATCGAACATCTGCACCAGTTGCGCCAATGCCAACCCCAACGCCGCCCCCGCACGATGCAGAATCTCCAGGGCTTCCGGATGTCCGCTCGCCGCCAGGGCAGACAACGCCGCAATATCCGTCGTCAGCCCCGCCTGCCGCGCCGCCCCCCGAATCGCCTGAAGCGAGGACACGGTCTCCAGGCACCCCCGATTGCCACATCGGCAGGGCAACGCCCCCTGCCCCTCGAGCGCGATCGGAGAATGGGACATCTCCCCCGCCCCCCCATGATGCCCCCGATGCAGCTGCCCGTTGATGATATGCGCGCTGCCAATGCCATTCCCGACGAATACCAGACTGAAATCCGGGCAATCGCCCGAATGTCCGAAAAGCTGTTCCCCCACGATCAGCGCATTGGCATCGTTCTCCACAAACACCGGCAGATCCGTCAGAGATTCAAGCCCGCCCGCCACATCCACATCCACCCAGCCCAGCGCCGTGGAGGCCAGACATACCCGCCGATCCCGGGACACAAACCCCGGCAACGCAATCCCCACTCCCGCCAGCGGCCCCGCCACATCGGAGGCATCCACGCGCACCCGGTCGATCGCCCGCGCCAATGCCGGCAGACAGGTCTCGGAAACCACATCACGCGGAAACACATGCCGCGCCAATACCCGGCCATGCGGATCCGTCAGCACAACCGTCGCCGGATCGTCCTGCAACGACACCCCGACAAAGCTCGCCGCATCACTCCGCAGTCCCAACATCACCGATGGCCGTCCCTGGCCAAAAACCAGCTCCTCCTCCTGCAAAATCCCCCGCGCAATCAGATTCCGCACCAACAGGGAGACGCTCGCCTTGCTCATCCCCAGCGCCTTGGCAAGGTCCGTCCGGCTCATGGTCCCCCGGCGTCCCAACAAACTCAAAATGCGATGATGCCCCGCCGAAAACATGTCCCGTCCCGTTCGTATCGATGTCGTGTTAATTCATTTGATAAACCAACCTCCTGTCAATAGAAGACCAGACTGAAATTAACCGAGTGACGCAAAAAAGCATACGCATCTGCTCCGCCACCTCCTCCACCCCGCTCCGGAAGCACCGCCGCCTCCATGACCAAACTCTGCGCCGATATCGGCGGCTCCTTCATGGACACCGCCCTCGTCCATCCCGACGGAACCCTGACACATCGCCAAAAACACCCCACCCCCCTGCGGGATCTCGGCGCCTTCCTCGCAATACTTACGGAATGCGCGAAGCCGTTTCCGCATATACCACTTCATATCGCACTCGCCGGCCTCCAGGATCCCACGACCAATCTCTGCACCGCAGCCAACATCCCCTGCATAAACGGCGTCCCTCTCTCCAACCTTCTCTCAACCCGCCTCAACCGCCCCATCCGCATCGCCAACGACGCGGACTGCTTCACACTTGCCGAAAGTCATCGCGGCGCCGCCCAAGGTCATCATAACGTCATGGGCATCATCCTCGGCACCGGCGTAGGCGGCGGGCTGGTGCTGGGCGGCACCCTGATCACAGGCACAGGTGGCCTCACCGGCGAATGGGGGCACGGTCCTTTCATTCCGGACATCCCCGATACGCACCATCTCCTGCCCTGCTTCCCCTGCGCCTGCGGCCAGAAGGGCTGCATCGACACGATCGGCGGCGCGCGCGGCCTCGAACACCTGCACCGCTGGGCGGGCGGCCCCATGCTCGACAGCCGCGCCATCCTGGCCCAATGGCGCCTCGGCGAGCCCCACGCCACCCGCACCATCAGCCTCTTCACCACATTTCTCTCGGCCGCCCTCGCGCTCGCCGTCAATACGACCGGCGCAACCTGCCTCCCCGTCGGCGGCGGTCTCTCCAATGCCCCGGATCTGATAGCCTGCCTTGATACAGCCCTCCGCACAAAAATCCTGCGTCCTTCCAACACCCCCCTGCTCGTCCCCAGCCGGCTCGGCAATGATGCGGGCCTGATCGGCGCGGCTCTGCTGTCAGCACCCCCCGTGCTTTCCGAAACAAACAAGACCCTCTAACAAGGCACCCAAACTCGACACGAACAACCGGACCGCCCCATGCCCTTCCCGACCCGACCCTCCATCTCTCCCGGGCGGCCCACCCTCCGATCTCTCACGACGTATGACAGCCAACGCACCCCATACATCATCGGGTTCATCCTGCTGGCCACCCTCTACACCCTCGCCTATTTCAAAAACGCGGCCGTCCCCTCTCCCCACGGACGCTTCCCCGCCGGATGGTGGGGCTGGTTCGACCAATCCAAATATCTCGCCTCGGCACGCGCCATGGCCCACGGCGATTTCTCCCCCGCCGCACACTGGTATCCCTTCGGATACGCCCTCATCGGCGCCCCCTTCGCATGGATGGGAGACCACCTCTATTTCCTCCCCGATCTCGCCTGCCTCCTCGTCACCGCCGCCGCCTTCTTCTCCGTCGCCAGACGCCTCGACATCCCAGCCCCCGTCAGCGTCGCCCTGTTCCTGCTCGGAACCCTGTGGACCTCCGAAATCCGACAGGTCTGGGCCGAACCCTGGAACACGACCCCAGCCTGCGCCCTCATCTGGACCGCCTTCGCCCTCTCCGCCCGCCTCACCTTCAGCCGCGACGCCACACTCACCGCCCGCCAGCGCCACACCGGCTTCCTCATCTTCGGGATGGTCCTTGCCTTCATCCCCGTCAATCGCCCGACCGACGCCCTCCTCGCGGGCGGCATCGCCATCGCCACTCTCGGAACCGCCCTCCGGGACCGCTCCTTCCGCTGGAGCGAACTCGCGAGCGCCAGCGCGGGCGCCCTGCTCATCCTCGCAAGCTGCGGCGCGCTCTGGCTGACGATCTACGGTCCACATCCCTCGGCATACATGACCATGTCACAGGGGCTGGGCTTTCGCCGGGAAGGCCTTTGGTGGAAGGCCTACCTCCTGTTCGTCACGCCCCGCCCCTGGTTCCCGGACGGCGCCGGAATGCTCGAACGCATGCACTGGGTGTTCTTCAGCGTCACGGGCGCCATCGCGCTCCCGCTCATCGCACGCCGCCCGATCGACCGCCTCCTCATCCTCATGGCCCTGCTCGCAACCGCCTACGCCCTGCTGTTCTTCTCCTACGTGGACCTGATTCCCACCGGTCTCTGGCGCTACAACAATATCCACTATTTCAAATGGATGCTCCCCGCCTGCGCCCTGCTGGCCTGGTACGCCCTGCGCGCCCTCTTCTCCCCGCAAAAACGCACCATGGCCGCCATCATGGCCGCCGTCTTCCTCGTGTCCTGCATCCGCCTGCTCCCCAAGGCCAACCCGGCCTATACCGATCCCATCTGGATGGTCACGCTCCAGGAACCCACGCCATCCTGGGCGGAAACCTATTTCGGAGACATCGCCCTCCACGACGCCGTCGGCACGGAGCGAAACATCCATGAATTTCGCGCCATCCCCTCCGATCATGGTGAACGCTGGATCGCCCTGTCTCGCCCCTTCAAAGCCCCGATCACCCTGCTTCCACCCCTGAACAAATCAGCCCCACGCACCAACTGGGGCATGAAAACCACCTTCCGCCTCGATCCCTGCTGGCTCCCTCCTCACGCCTGCGGCCGAAAAGAACCTTCTCCCTAAGCACATGCCGGGCGCGCGCATTCTCCGGCATCGCCCCTTGCCGGAACAGGCGGAGTGTCCGAAAACAGCCCCCGATCACACGAACACTCACCCCCGCAGCAGACGAGAGCAGACACCATGCCGACAGCTTTGATCACCGGAATCACCGGCCAGGATGGCGCCTATCTCAGCCAACTCCTGCTCCAGAAAGGTTATCGCGTGGTCGGCCTGCTAAGGCGTTCAGCCTCCGCGGACGTCATCGGGGAACGCCTGCGCTGGCTGGGCATCCTGGATGACGTCGAACTGATGGACGGCAACCTGACCGACCTTTCCTCCCTCATCCGCATCCTGGAAATGGTCAAACCGGACGAAATCTACAATCTCGCAGCACAAAGCTTCGTCGCCGCGTCCTGGCAGCAACCCCTCCTCACCGGAACCGTCACCGGAATCGGCGCCCTCAACGTCCTCGAAGCCACCCGGATCATCCGTAGCGACGCCCGCTTCTACCAGGCCTCCTCCTCCGAAATGTACGGCCTGATCCAACAGCCCGTGCAATCGGAAACAACCCCGTTCTATCCGCGCTCGCCCTACGCCGCCGCCAAGCTCTACGCCCATTGGATGACCGTTAATTACCGCGAGAGTTTCGGCATGCACGCCTCATCCGGCATCCTGTTCAACCACGAAAGCCCCCTGCGCGGCATCGAATTCGTCACCCGCAAGGTCACTGACGGCGTCGCCCGCATCAAACTCGGCCTCGCAACACAACTCCCCCTCGGCAACCTCGACGCCACGCGCGACTGGGGCCATGCCCGGGACTACGTTAACGCCATGCACCTCATGCTCCAGCAGGACACGCCGGGCGATTACGTCATCGCCACCGGTCGCACCACCAGCATCCGGGACCTCTGCCGCATCGCCTTCTCCTATGCCGGCCTGGCATTCGAGGATCACGTCGTCACCCGGTCGGATCTGCTGCGCCCCGCCGAGGTCGAAGTCCTTCTGGGCGATTCCAGCAAGGCCCGCACGACCCTGGGCTGGAAACCCACCATCACTCTTGAAGCCATGATCGCCGAAATGGTCGAAGCCGATCTTGCCCGTCATCGCACCAGCATGGCGCGCTGAAAGCCTTTCCCATGCGCGTCCTCATCACCGGCCTGAACGGTTTCGTCGGCAGGCACCTGCAAGACGCCCTGCTCACATATCTTCCCGATGTGGAAATCCTTCCTCCCATCGCAGATATCACCGATGAGGCCGCCGTGGGCGCGGCCATCCACACACACCGCCCGGATGCCTGCGTCCATCTCGCCGCGATCTCCGCCATAGGTGTCGCCCGTCAGGATCCGCATCATGCCTGGCGCGTCAATCTCGGCGGCACACTCACACTGGCCAAGGCCCTGCAAAAATACACTCCGAACAGTAGACTGATCTTCGCATCCACAGCGGAAGCCTATGGCACCAGCTTCCAAAGCGGCACGACACTCGATGAAACGGCCGCCCTCGCCCCCACGAATATCTACGCCGCCACCAAAGCCGCCGCTGATCTCGCTCTTGGCGCCATGGCACAGGACGGCCTCAGGATCATCCGCCTCCGCCCCTTCAACCATACCGGCCCAGGCCAAAGCGCAGGTTTCGTCGTGTCCGCCTTCGCCCGGCAGGTCATCCGCATCGAAAGAAACCTTCAGCCCCCCGTCATCACCGTCGGCAATCTCGACGCCATGCGGGACTTCCTGGACGTGCGGGATGTCTGCATCGCCTATGTCAAAGCCCTTGCCCCCACCAATACGACCGGTGCGATCTATAACCTCTGCTCCGGCCAGACACGCACGATCCGCTCCATTCTGGACGGCCTCCTCACCCTCTCCGGCGTCACCGCCCGGATCGAGATCGATCCCGCCCGGCTGCGTCCATCCGATACTCCCGCCGCGCGCGGTAACGCCAACGCCGCCCGCAAGGCCTTCGGCTGGGAACCCACTCTCCCGTGGGAAACCACGTTGCGCGACATCCTGAACGACTGGCGTGCACGCCTCCAGCAGGATCCCGACGCATGAAAACCCTTTGGATCGACGTCGAAGACCTCTTCGAATACGCCCGTCGCAACACCCGCCCCAGCGGCATTCAGCGCGTGGCGTTCGAACTTCAACACGCCCTTGAAACCCATCCGGAGCAAGGTCCGCACATCGCCTATGTGCGCCACACCGTCGATGGCCGGCGTCTGCGACCCGTCCCGAAATCGGAGGTCCATGCCCTCTACCAAACCCTGACCTCTCCGCCAGTAAAACACATCCAGACACACGTCGAAACGGCAAGGGCAACGTCAGATCAGCCTTCCAGACTGCGCCGTCTGGCCCTCCGTCTTCCCACACAGCTTCGCGTTCCATTAGGAGGCCTGCTCGCGGACCAACGTCGCGCCATCACTCAGGCCACCGCACTGACATCCGGCATCAGCGCACTTCTCAAGGACACCACCCGCCAGGCAAAATCCCGCCTCTCAGACCGCAAGAACCGCACATCTTCAGCATCATTCGCCCCCGATTCAGGTGACATCCTCCTCTCCTTCGGTGCGGCATGGTCCCATGCAACCTATGGGGCCCTCCTGCACCACTGCCGGGAGCACTACAAAATGCGCGTGGGCCTTCTGACGCATGATCTCATTCCCCTGCTCTGGCCGGAATGGTGCCCTCCCGGCCTCAGCCGCGTCTTCCAACGCTGGTACGATGCCGTCATTCCGGAATGCGACCTGCTCTTCGCCGTTTCCCATTCCACCCGAAACGACATCCTGAATCACGCCTCACAGGCCGGCCTCACACTCCGCGCGCCTGTCACCGTTATTCCGATGGGAACAACACTTCCCACACCCGCCACGCCACAAGCCTCCTCACCACTCGGCCCGGCTCCAGCCCCCTATGTACTGATCGTCAGCACCATCGAGGCCCGCAAGAACCACGCCCTCCTGTTCCGCGTCTGGAGGCACCTTCTGAGCACGCGCGCCCCCGATACCGTTCCGAAACTCGTTTTCGCCGGTCGTCCCGGCTGGCTCGTAGCCGATCTCATGCAACAGATCCGCAACAGCAATTTTCTGAACGGTCATATCATCCTGATCAACGGCCCATCGGATACCGAGATCGATACCCTCTACCAGGACGCCCTTTTCACCGTTTTCCCATCCTTTTACGAAGGCTGGGGCCTTCCCGTCACTGAAAGCCATATCCACGGCAGGCTCTGCGTCATCTCCAGCGCCGCCTCTCTCTCTGAAGCGGCAGGCCCCCACGCCCCCCGGTTCGACCCTGACAACACAACCGAAGCCCTCGCCGTCATCAAAGACCTGATCGATCACCCTGAAAAACGGTTCGCATATGAGAAAAAACTGAAAGAAACCTTCACACCCACCTCTTGGTCGACCGCCGCACAGACTATTCTGGATGCCTGCCAGCAGGTTCCCGGCCGGAAAGATATGTCCACAAAAGATTGCCGCGACTGAAACGTCAGTCAGCCTGCCTCATGAGCCTCTCTACAAAATCCACAAACTGACACGCTTTCGCGCTCGCCATCACACAGGCGGCGATCGCTGAAAGCGATCCGGTCCCGGCCAGGCACCTCCAAGACAGATTCAACGTTACGATCGAGACACGTTCTACGGCGGTAACGCGCATGGGTACACCGATCACCCACAATCCAAAGCCGTCGGATAGCTCCCATTCCAGCAGGGAATGACGGATAGTCGTCCGCGCCTTGATCCACAAGAAAGTGGATGGCGCTATTTTTGACCGATCAGAACATCCCGAACAGGAAACCATCATGTCTCTTCAAGCAGAACTCGATGCGTTCAAGGCTGACTTCGAAGCTGGAAAGCCTCCCTATAACGTGCCGCATTCTGTAATCGAGGTCATGCATCGCGCCACCGCCGAGCTGGTCGCCTCCCGCGCCGCTGAAAAAGCACTGAAGGCCGGCGACAAGGCCCCTCCCTTCACGCTGAATGACCCGGAAGGCAATCCCGTCTCCTCCACGGACCTGCTCGCAAAAGGCCCGCTGGTCATCAGCTTCTATCGCGGTGTCTGGTGCCCCTACTGCAACATGGAGCTCCAGGCCCTCGAAGCCGCCCTGCCCTCCTTCCGCGAACTCGGCGCAAACCTCATCGCCATCTCCCCGCAAACAGCCGTGAACAGCCGCAAGTCCGTCCGGCAGAACACGCTCGATTTCCCCATCCTGTCCGATCCGCACAACGACACCGCCGCGAAATTCGGCCTGCGCTTTGCCCTGCCGGACTATCTGGTCGAACTCTACACAAACCTGAAAAACGACCTGCCCGGCTTCAACGGTGACGACAGCTGGACCCTCCCCATGCCTGGGCGGTTCGTCATCGGCCAGGACGGTGTGATCCTCTACGCTGAAGTCAACCCGGACTACACTCGCCGTCCGGAGCCGCAGGACATGCTGCCAGCCCTGCGCAAGGCAGCAAACGTCCCTGCCTGACAGACGCCAGATTTTCCTGAAATCCAGCACAGGCCAGGTTGATATCTTCACCGCGACCTGGCCGACCGACGATGGAATTCCATCATGACACCAAGAGAGCAAGGCAGAGCGGCTACAAAAGCGCTAACGGGCGCCAAGACGGTCCGATCGCCTGAGCAATGCGGCAGACGCCCAGACCTTTGGCGCTGACATTGCCGGATATGCGCTCGATCATGGCGTGCCTCTCCAGAAAATCGGAAGAAGCCCCGATCCAGATGCTCCCCTATGTCGGATTTCCGGCCATTTCAGGTGTCCTGCCAGCAGCCACAAAAATCGTAGCCGATCGTGGCCTGGACAAAAGGCCGACCATGCAGACCCTCATGGCATGCCTTGACAACACAACTTTGGGAATTTCTCGACATGGACAGAGCCTTATGGAAAAATCACTGTCGTCACCGGCGGCATTAGCGGTTCTTGGTCTTGATGGCTAAACGGTTCCACAAAAATGGCACATTTGTTTACATTCCCGGTCGTCAGAAAAGCGAACTCGTCAAGACGCTTGCGAAGTACACAAGGTAGCCTTTTCCACCCCTTTGGATCACCGGACTCCTGAACACTCCTGTCAGAACATCCGATACATGGTCCTCATTGTGAGCATGCCAGAAAGAAACGCTTCATGATCCGATTTTATTTCCACCCTACGCCCAATCCTGCGAAAATCGCCTTGTTTCTGGAAGAAACCGGGCTGCCTTATGAAGCCATTCCGGTCGATACCAGAAAGGGCGAGCAGCACGATCCAACGTTCCTCAAGATCAACCCGAACGGAAAAGTCCCTGCCATCGTCGACTCTGATGGCCCGGCTGGCCATGAAATCCGAGTATTTGATTCCACCGCAATCCTTCTCTATCTCGCGGAAAAAACCGGCCAATACCTTGGAATTGGCGATGACCGGCCAGAACTCCTGTCCTGGCTGATGTTTCTAGCCACCGGTCTCGGTCCGTTCTCAGGGCAGGCCGTTCACTTCCAGTATGCAGCCCCTGAAAAAATTCCCTACTCCATCAACCGTTATCGCCGCGAAACCGAAAGACACTATCAGGTGCTGGACGATCATCTCGATGGTCGGTCTTTCCTTGTCGGCAATCAGTATTCCATCGCCGATATGTCGGCCTGGGGCTGGCTCGACCGCGCGGCGCGGGTTATGAAAGGGGACGCCGATCCTCTGCAACGCTGGCCTAACCTCGCCCGCTTCATGGACATCATGAACGCGCGTCCTGCCGTAGCGCGCGTACATACGTTGATGAGCACACACGCGTTTAAAACCGAGATGGACGCAGAAGCCCAACGTGCTCTTTTCCCCACAAATATACCTTTATGATGCCGAAAGGATAAGGTTCCATGGCTCAATCACACGACTATACGCCTCCCAAAGTCTGGTCATGGGATGCCTCGAATGGCGGTAAATTTGCCAGCATTAACCGCCCCGTAGCAGGCGCAACACACGACCACCCATTGCCCGTAGGACGGCATCCGCTCCAGCTTTATTCGCTCGGCACGCCAAACGGCGTAAAAGTCACGATCATGCTGGAGGAATTGCTCGCCGCAGGCCACACGCATGCCGAATATGATGCCTGGCTCATCCGGATTGGCGATGGAGAACAATTCGGTTCGGGTTTCACCGATATCAATCCGAACTCCAAAATTCCTGCACTGGTTGACAGAAGCAACTCAACGCCCATCCGCGTTTTCGAATCCGGGGCAATCCTGCTCTATCTTGCTGAAAAATTCGATGCCTTTCTCCCCAAAGAAAGCGAGGATCGTACGGAATGCCTCAACTGGCTGTTCTGGCAAGTCGGCAGCGCACCTTATATCGGCGGTGGCTTCGGGCATTTCTACGCCTATGCACCCGAAAAATTCGAATATGCAATCAACCGCTTCACCATGGAAGCCAAACGTCAGCTCGACGTCCTCAATCGAAAACTCGCCGCAAGCCCGTTCATTGCCGGAAACAACTACACAATCGCCGACATGGCGATCTTTCCCTGGTATGGCGGCCTAGTCGAAGGCTGGCTTTATAACGACGCCGCGACATTCCTGAACGTGGAAGATTATCCCAATGTCCGAGCCTGGGCGGACCGGCTGCTGGAACGTCCCGCCGTCCGACGCGGCCGCATGGTGAATCGTACCTCCGGCGATCCATCGAGCCAACTGCATGAACGACACGACGCATCCGATTTCGAAACCAAAACCCAGGACAGGATCGCGCAGATCTGATTGCCAGCCGCCATCCCAACCGGATGGCGGCTATTGATCTACCACCTCGTCAACGGCGGCAGAAGAAGGCGTGTTACAAGCGTCACGATTCCGCAAGCTACTGAATACCAGACGGCAAGATAGAGCGGGTCATCAAACGGGCACGCCAGAACGAAAGTCAACGCACCAAACGCGGCGGCCGCAATGCCGACAGCCCAGGCCGTACCGCGCGCATCCACCGACGCACCGCGGCGCACAAACATCCCAAGCGCTAGAACAGCAGGCAAAGACATTTCGATGATCTTGCGCGCGCAAACAACTCCGTGGGCAGGATCAATTCTCTGCCAAAACACAGCAGGTCCGGCCTGAAACACATCCACCAACCAGCCAAGCGCCAGCGCGAAGAGCACGACATTTCCAACAATACGCAATCCACGGCGCGGTGAACGTGTGGGATCCAGCGATAAAAGCGCGGTCCCCCCGCCAATCGCGGCAATCACGGCAAGACTGCCAGTCTTCCACCAGAAACTCGGCATATGCATGGCCTGTGACATATCCGGACGCATAAGGCCCAGTGTCAGCACACAGACAATCTCAATAACACCCAGCACCAGTAAAATCGCTGCATCCCGCCACGGCGTCCGCCGGTTGACGGGCCGCAGGTCAGTTGCAAGCCGATCGATCAGGGGATCAGTCGACATCACTACCTCGCATTACTAACGCGTTCATACGGTTCAAACCGCGATGAATATTCACTTTGACCAGAGCCATGGACTGTCCCGTCCGGCGCGCGGCCTCTTCGATACTCAAACCTTGCAACTTTACCAAACGAATGGCCTCGGCCTGTGCCGGCTTCAGTCTGCCCAGCAAGCCTTCAAGTGCATATGCCGTCGTCACCTGTTCCTCATGACCTTCCACCGGGAGATCATCGTCAAGCGCCGCTATTTCCACGCGCCGTTCGGCCCGCAACCGGTCGATCCATTTGTAACGCGCAATGGCCGCAATCCAGGGTCCGAACCCTTGGGACGGATCAAATGTATGACGCTTCTCATGAACGGCAAGCAGCGTATCCTGCACAGCATCATCAACCATGGACAGCGGCAGACGCCGCAGAAAGAACCGCCGCAACCAGCTTTGCGCCTCACCAAGCACGCGGCGGTAGGCTTCGGCATTGCCAGCCTGAGCCGCCGCCATCCAGCGACTCCAATCCGCTTCCGTCACGCGTCCTCCATCCCTTGGGTTTGCTAACGATCAGCGTCCGCCATCGTAAGCCAGCGCCAGCACGGGCTGCGCGCGCCAGGATGATGCGAACAATGCTTGTAACGCCTTGATCCGTGGTTCGTCATACATAGCAATGTACGGATGATCCGGATAGCGTGCAGCGAAATTCTGATGCTCGGCTTCAGCCGGATAAAATCCCATGTCAGGCGTGACACGGGTCGCAATCGGGTGCGCAAATACACGCGCCGCATCAAGCTGAGCTATATAACCACGCGCTTCGACGGCTTGCTCCGCAGTGCGCGTATAGAGAACAGAACGATATTGTGTGCCATCGTCCGGAAACTGACGATTCACTTGCGTCGGGTCCAATGCCACCGAAAAAAAGATCCGCAGCAGCGTGCCATAAGTCACCTGCGTCGGATCATAATCAATTTCCACTGATTCGGCATGACCCGTCTCGCCACCGCTGACTGTCTCATAGTCAGCCGTATCGCGTGCACCCCCATCAAATCCGGCTCGGGTCGCCGTAACCCCACGCACATGCTGAAACACGCTCTGCACACCCCAGAAGCAACCACCGGCAAACACTGCGCTCGCATGATGAGTCATCTGGCCCGGCTCCGGCATGGCGGGCGCCGGCAGGCGAACCGACCCGGGTTCGCCTTGTGCCGCATGGCAGGCAACGCTGAAAGCAGTCATGGCAACCAATACGGTTCCAAAATATCCTGTTCTCTTCATGATTTTATCTCTTTTAGGCAGGATGAAACGACAAGACAATGCCGTTCATGCAGTATCGCAATCCGGTGGGCTGTGGCCCATCATCAAACACATGCCCAAGATGGCCGCCGCAGGTCGCACACAGCACTTCCGTGCGTTCCATACCAAGGCTATCGTCGTTACGTTCGCTGACGGCATGCGGCAGAGCACGATCGAAACTTGGCCATCCAGTGCCACTATCGAACTTCGTGCGGGCATCGAACACCGCCGTATCGCATCCAACGCAAGCGAAGCGTCCAGGGCGATGCTCATTCAGCAACGGGCTTGACCAGGGCGCTTCGGTGCTTGCATCACGCAACACGTCATATTGGCCAGGTGTCAACAAACGATGCCATTGGGCATCGCTATGCATGACCGCATAATGCTCCATAGCGCCCGCACGACCGGCAAACGCCATCACGATTGAAGCAAGACAAAACTGACGACGGGACGTCATGAAATTTTCACCTCGTTGTAGGTTGTCATGCCGTTCTTCGCCCCAAACCCCGGTCCAGTTACGCCAACCAGCAAAAATTTTTCATTCCAAGCTGATTTTAACTCCGCATGTAACCTTCCAGGCAGTCTGAACGAACGCATCCCTATCGCATCTTATGCTTTCGTAACTTCGGACTACACGGACATGCCCCGACCACGCCGCACGCCCTCCCTCGTTATCCGTGTCACTCATTGGATCGGCGCGATATCGATGCTCGCCATGATCGGAAGTGGCTGGCAAATCTACAATGCCTCTCCTATCCTTCCTTTCGAATTTCCAGCATGGTCTACACTAGGCGGCTGGCTGGGCGGCGGAATCGCCTGGCATTTCGCAGCCATGTGGACATTGATCGGCACAGGTTTCATCTATCTCGTTCACGGCGGACTGTCCGGCCACTTCCGACATGACTTGCGCCCGACAGACTTCAAATCGTTTACCCACGATATGACATCCGCACTGCGCTTCCGGCTGCCCCACAAGGCCGGTCACTACAACGCAGTCCAACGGCTGCTTTATACCGGTGTCCTGATCGTAGCCATGCTCACGGTCGCGACCGGCCTCTCCATCTGGAAACCGGTGCAACTTGGTTGGCTGACATGGCTGTTTGGCGGCTACGATATCGCCCGCCGCATTCATTTTGCAATGATGACCCTGATTGTCGCATTTCTGATACTACACGTCGTCCTTGCCCTCCTCGTACCGTCAACATTGTTTGGCATGATTTTTGGTCGTCGTCCGGCACCTGATGAACAGGAGATCATCCGATGAGCCGCACCCAACCCGATCGCACAGCAATCGCACCTGAATTAAAACGCATCGAACGTCGTTTGATGCTGAAAGGCGCTCTTTCGCTCGGCGGATTATCGATGCTGTCCGGTTGCGCACTGGATGACGAACCATCCATCGAAAGAGCGCTCAGCATAATGTCACGTTTTACCGACAAAATGCAGGCCTTTCTCTTCAGTCGCCACAAGCTGGCACGGGAATTCGACATATCCCAAATCACACAGCCTTTCCCGTTCAATGCCTATTATGACGAAGACGAAATCCGCACCGTCGATCCCGCGCACTGGTGTCTGGAACTCGGAGGTCTGATTATGGACAGACGGCCCTGGTCACTTTCGCAATTCCGCACCCTGCCGCAAAAAAGACAGATCACGCGTCATATCTGCGTGGAAGGATGGAGCGCGATTGGGGATTGGTCCGGTGTCCCACTATCAATATTCCTGCAACGCATCGGTGCCGACCTCAAAGCAAAATACGTCAACTTTCGATGCTTCGACGATTACTCTACCAGCATCGATATGGAGACAGCCCTGCATCCGCAGACAATCCTCACGCTTGATTACGGCAACGCGGCATTACCGCCCGCTTATGGCGCGCCGATGAAAGTACGGATTCCGACCAAACTGGGCTACAAAAACCCGAAATATCTTGCCTCCATCGAGGTCACGAACCATTTTCCCGGCGGCTACTGGGAAGATCAAGGCTATGACTGGTTCGGCGGCTCATAAATTAAAGACGCTTGCCGTGTAACCGTCTGGCCGGTCCTCACGAAGAACAGAATAGCGAGGGGGAATTTTCCTCCTCCACCTTACCAGAAGATAACAGGAAACATGATGTCCATTCGTAGCATTGCTATCGCCACCGCATTTTCATCGGCTATCGCCTTTAGCGGGATTGCCCATGCACAGAGCGCTATGTCCCATGACGCCATGGCCCCCAGCCCAATGGCTCATGACAGCATGTCAAAGCCCGATATGTCCCACAACTCAATGGCCCCGAATACAATGTCACACGATGGCATGTCGCATGACGGAATGAAGAAGCACAGTCACATGGAGCATCACGGGATGAAGAAAAACACGATGGCAGCACCGCAGGACGGCATGTCCAAACCCAATCAGACCAGCAACTGACATATCATCTGACCAATCCGGAGCTGTACCGAATTTCACCTTCTTGAAATCTTCGGTGCAGCCACCAGACACAAACCTCTTCTCCTCGATTGATTTGCAAGGATCAGCGCTCTTTCACCTTCCTGTGCCAATCAGCACCACGGGCGTAATTTCGGTTCAGAGATCTTCGTGAAGAAAGAAAAATTTTCTTTCCTGTAACCTGAGAACTGACCCTGCCGAAGAAGGAGATGTCGATATCGTTCTAAAAGGTGACACATGGCACTCAGATCTTTTTCAGCACCTCTCAAAAAAATCCTTCTTTCCACTCTCCTCGGCACATCTTCCATAGCCGGCGCACATGCGGCAGATTTTATCTATGTCGGCGCCAACAACCCGGCCCCCAACCAAAACGCCGTACTTGGCTACCGTATTGGAGAGAACGGCGCCCTCACATCATTGCAGGGTTCGCCCTTCAAGACGAACGGCACTGGCTACTTCGATTCAAGCTACAAACTCGGTCCCTTTGACAACGATCAGGAACTGACGGTTTCACCTGACCAGAACACACTTTTCGCGGTCAATTCAGGTTCAAATACAATCGCAGGACTCGCCGTCGCACCAGACGGCACACTGCACATGGAACCATTCTGGCCCGTTTCAAGCCGCGGTGACACGCCTGTCTCAATCGGAGCAAGCCCACAAGGGCTGACCGTCGTTAACAATGCATCCAATCCCGCTCTCGCGTCGAAACTTGGAAACCCCAATATCACGTCCATCGGGCTTGCGTTCAAACATATTCCTTATGAACTTCCGGGAACATCACTTGCTTTACCAGAAGGCGCTTATCCGTCTCAGGCGCTGACAATTCAGAACGACCCGTATATCTACGGTACAACCTTCCCTACGCCTGGCACGTTGAACGTCTTTCGTTACAATTCCAAAAGACAGATTGAATCCGTGCAGACCGTCACACCGCCTGTCGTTGGCGGGACACAGGCCGCTCCACTCGGCCTATGGAGCAGCCCAGCAACACCATATCTGTATGTGGGCCTTACAAACGTCAATAAACTCGGCATCTACCGCAAGGTTCACGGACGGCTACATTATGTCGGCACGGCGGACAATTCCGGGCAGGCTCTCTGCTGGGTTCGCGGCACACGCGACGGACATTTCCTCTTGACCGCAAATACGGCGGACAATTCCATATCCGTTTATGATCTGACCGATCCGGCCGCTCCGCGGGAAATCCAGCACATTCAATCCGGCGGCGAAGGTGGCCTGGAGCAATTCGCTCTTGATCAGACAGAACGCCATATCTACGCTCTGCAAGCCCAGAACAGCGCGGCGTCGGCTGGGCAAAGCAATCAAATCGTGGTGTTTTCGTTCAATCCGCACACAGGCGCCCTCAAATCAGAGCCAGAAAAGACGCTCAAGCTGCCGCTCGACGGCACCATTCGTCCCAGTGGTCTCGTCACCATCCATCGCGATTCACAAGATTTCTCCCCTCCTTATCTCGATCAACAGACCAAAAAACCTAACTTTCTTGGCTTGTGATATTTAAGATTTCCAGAGGGTGTTATGTTTTTTCGCATGGGTTAGTTTTAATGGAAAACTGAGGTGGACCCGTCCATTCGAACAGTTTTGTGGGTTCGATAAGCGATACCCGCTTGTCGTTATGCCGCCATCCTGACGGGGCTGCTATTGGCCATCTGGTCCGGGGTTAATCCCGGACCTGACCCTGCCCCGAACATGCCCTCAGATTTAAGTCAGGATCTGTGGGGTGTTGTAATGCCTTGCTGGCATGTTGAGCGAAAGCCTCTGGCATCATGCCGTTGAGGCTGGCGCGGGGCCTGACGGCATTGTAGTCAGGCCGCCATGCGCCGATAACCGATCGGGCGTGGCCGAGGTTACGGAACAGGTGCTCGTCGAGGCATTCGTCCCGGAACCGGTCGTTGAAGCTCTCAACAAACCCGTTCTGCTGCAGCTTGCCCAGTGCGATGCAGTGCCACAGCCCCGACTGCTTTTCCTGCCAGACCAGGATCGCGTTCGACGTCATCTCGTCGTCGCTGACGATCATCACGGGAAAGCCGCGATGTTCCCCGATCCGGTCGCGTTCGCGACCGAGCCGTTCGCCTGACAGCGACGTATCCGCCACCAGCGCCAGGCACTCCCGCGTATAGTCGTCCACCACCGTTAACACCCGGAAACGCCGTCCGTTGTTCAATACGTCCGAGACGAAATCGAGGCTCCAGCGCTGGTTGAGCCCCTCCGACTCTAAAAAACGCACTTCATCATCCCCCCTATCCAAACACCTCCACACTCCCCACCCCCGGCGCAGCCACATCCAGCCGCACCGCCTCCCCCCGCGCCAAAGCCCCCAGAACCCGCAAAGGCCCCCCATGCGTCACCACGCAAACACCCCCCTCTCCCAACCCCTCCCAGAACGCCACAACCCGCGCCACCAACGCTGCTCCACTCTCCCCCCCAGGCGGCGCAAACCCCAACACATCCCCAGCCCACCGATCCAGCAACGCCCGATCCACCAGATCCCACGCCACCCCCTCCCAAACCCCGAAATCCATCTCCCGCAACCGCGCATCCACCTCAATACCCCTACCCAAAGCCCGCTCCGCCACCGCCCGACACCGCGAAAGCGGCGAACTCACCACCCGCCGAACCCCCAATTCCCGTAACCGCCTTCCCAACCCATCCGCCAGCTCCTCCCACCCCGGCGCCAGCGGTACATCCAGCCGCCCATAACAAACCCCCAAGGGTACCAGAACCGCCGGATGCCGTACAAGCAAAAGCGGCGCAGGATCACTCCTACGCCGCCCGGAAACCCTCCGAAGCAAACCCCTTACTTCAGAACGATCTCAACCCGGCGGTTCTGCGGCTCCCGCGTATCGGCCGCCGTCTGCACCAGCGGATGCGTTTCGCCAAACCCATGCGTCTCGATCACCCCCGTCGGCACACCATCACGCACCAGTTCCGCCTTCACAGCCGTCGCCCGACGCATGGACAGACCCATATTGTAAGCCTCCCCCCGCGCACCCGGATGCGCCGCCGAATTGTCGGTGTAACCATCCACCTCGATCCGCGTCACCTGAACCCGGGACGAAGCCTTCGCAGCCTCCGCCACGATGGACCGCGCCCGTGTCGTCAGCGCGCTTTTGTCCCAATCGAAAAACACCAGATATGTCCGCGCGGCCGCAGGCGCCGGAGCAGCAGGCTCCGCCACCGGCTGCGGCGGCGGAGGCGGCGGAGCCGGATTGAACTCATACCGCAGGCCCAGCATCAGCGAATGGTTGTAATCCGTCCGCGTATCCCGGTTGCCGGACGCAAACCCGGTCGGGCGGCTCACATCATACCCGCCCAAATTGGTATAGCCCGTCGCCCCATGCCCATGCGGTCCAAGAATCGAATAGAACCGATACTCCATAGTCGTCGAAAGACCGACAACCCAGGGCACCGGCACAGAAAGCCCGAAAATCCCCTGCCACGCGAAATTGCCGAACGTCCCGCCAACATGCTGCGAGAACCCGCCACCCGGCGCCGTGATGTTGGCGTTCATCGCCTGCCAGCCATACCCCGCGCCCGCACCGAAATATGGATAAAGCCAGCTCTTGCCAATATCCATGTCAAACAGTGCGTTCACCACGCCGCCATAGCTCTGCTGACGGCCCCCGGCACTCGTCACCAGCCCCGGATGGCTGAACTCGCCCAGCTGGTTGTTCCGGTAATTCCCCTCAACCTCAACCCGGAAGCCATTGCCGAACCCCCAGCCAACGCTGCCAACCCCGGTCACGCCCGTCTTGTATTCGTCACGCCCACCCGGCCACACCGGGGAAAGACGCACGGACTGCTCCTGCTTGAAATTCGCGCCACCGGCACCCGCAACATAAAGCCCCGTTACCGGCTGCGCCACCGCAACAGACGCCGCCCCCAGCACCGAACCACAGGCCAGCAACACATTTTTCAGAGCCAGACCCCGCGAAACAACGCCAGAAACCGGCAGAACATACCGGCCCGCGCCAGTCGAACGAAGTCGTAGACTCATAACATCTTCTCTCCATACGTCGCACCCGGACAAACCCTGCCCGGTCAACGGCAAAATACGTCCACCCTCGTGCGAACAGGTCTTATCGCCGGGCCGGCCGCTTCCGGCAAGCCCACCTGACAGACACGCCCAATCCGGCAGACCCAACCCGATACTTTCGATCCGGCACGCCCCGATCAGGCCCAGGCCCGATACATGGGCCGTCTAGGGTGGCAACGCAACGCATCGCCTCCCATCGGGTGTCCCCCTAACGCCTCATCCCCGCACGATCTCCCCGAAACTGTGGATCGCGTGCAACACTTCATTCCCCTCCCCCAATCAAGGCGGACCGAACCCTCTCCCAGCACGCCCGATCCGGCGCATACAGCAAACCCCGCTCAGGCCGCGCCGGATCATACGGCTCGCCATCCAGACACGCCCCAAACCCACCCGCCTCCTGAAAAATCAACCACCCCGCCAGATGATCCCACGGCAGGCTGCGCGTGTACATCAGGAAATGGCAGTTCCCATCCACCGCCAGCAAATACTCATGCGCCGCACACCGAAAATCGAACACCCCCGCCACCCGGCTCAGCCCGGAAACCGCCTGCAACCGCGCCGGCTCCGGCAAATACCGCCACGCCGCCTTTCCCACCATTTCCTCCACCGGAACCGCCGCCGCCACCCGCAACGCCCGCAACCTGCCCCCAGCCCGGTCCACCCAGGCCCCCTCCCCCGCCAGCGCCACCGCCGCATCCATGCTCATCGGGTCCAGAATCACCCCCGCCACCACACGCCCATGCTCCACTACCGACGCCATGATGCCGAACAGCGGCACCCCCGCCGCAAAATTCGCGGTCCCATCGATCGGATCGATCACCACCGCCCGCGTAGCCGCCATCATCAACGCACGCGGCTCATCACACACCGCACACCCCTCCTCCCCGACAATCAGCGCATCCGGCCACATCACCCCGATCTCACCTGCGATGAACCGCTCGGACTCCTCATCCGCCAGCGTCACCAGATCCAGCGCACTGCTCTTGGTCCGCACATCCCCGTCAGACAGATTGCGAAACCGCGGCAGGACGATCTCACGCGCGGACCGCCGCAAAATCACCAGAAGCCGGTCAAGTTCCGCACGAGACACCGCCATGATCTTCCCCTCCCAGCCCCTAAAACGCGCTCATTCCACCCGGATACGCCCCGGATGATAGGTCTCGAACCGGTCCCGATCCTGCGCGAACATCCGAACGCTCAACGCAATCCCGTCCTCTCCGTCCAGCCGCTCCAGAACCTCGCCATGCTGATACAACCACGCCAGCGCAGCCCCGTCCGCCACATCCAGTCGCACCTCGACCATCTCCATGGACGCCGTCAGCGCCGCATCCAGCGTCGAAAATAGATCCGCCACCCCATCCCCGGTAATCGCCGAAATCGCCACCGCCCCGGCACGCTTCGGAACCGCCTCGATCCCCCCCACCAGATCCGCCTTGTTCATCACCTCGATCGTCCGGTCCGGCCAGTGCGCATCCAGCATCCCGTCCCGCACCATCCCGTCCAGAACCCCGATCACATCCGCCCGCTGCGCCACCGAATCCGGATGCGCGATATCCCGCACATGCAGGATCACATCCGCCTCCGAAACCTCCTCCAACGTCGCACGAAACGCCGCAATCAGTTCCGTCGGCAAATCACTGATGAACCCCACCGTGTCGGACAAAATCACCTGCCGCCCTGACGGAAGCCGCAGACCCCGCATCGTCGGGTCCAGCGTCGCGAACAACTGGTCCTGCGCATGAACCGAACTCCCCGTCAGCGCATTGAACAGCGTCGATTTTCCCGCATTGGTGTAGCCCACCAGCGCCACGATCGGAAACGGAACCTTCCGCCGCGCCGTCCGATGCAACCCGCGCGTCCGCCGAACCTGCTCCAGCTCCTTCTTCAGCTTAATCACGCGCGTATCGATCATCCGGCGGTCCGCTTCCATCTGGGACTCGCCCGGCCCGCCCAGAAACCCGAACCCGCCACGCTGCCGCTCCAGATGGGTCCACAACCGCACCAGCCGGGACCGCTGGTACTCCAGATGCGCCAGCTCCACCTGCAACACACCCTCCCGCGTCGCCGCCCGCGCCCCGAAAATATCCAGAATCAGCCCGGTCCGGTCCATGACCTTGCAGCCCAGCGCCTTCTCCAGATTCCGCTGCTGCCCCGGAGACAGCGCCGCATCCACCACGACAACCGTGGCCCCGTCCGCCGCCACCGCCTCGGCAAGCTGCTCCACCTGCCCGCTGCCCAGCAACGTCGCAGGCCGCCGCGCCCGCAGCAGAAACACCGTATGCCGCACGATCACCAGCCCGATCGACGCCGCCAGCCCGACAGCCTCCTCCAGCCGCGCCTCCGCCGCACGAATCTCATCCTGCGGATGCGGCTTCTCCCAGGGCAGAATCACGATGGCGCGCGTGGCAACGGGCGCCGTGTCAATCAAACTCAAAACGCATTCCCATTTTCATCCGCACGTTCGTCCTGATCCGCCAGCGTCAAGGGCGCCGTCGGCATCACCGTGCTGATCGCATGTTTGTAAATCAGTTGCGTGTGCCCGTCCCGGCGCAAAAGTACCGAGAAATTGTCGAACCCCGCAATCAGCCCCTGCAACTTCACCCCGTTCACCAGAAAGACGGTGACGGAAACCTTCGCGCGCCGGACATGATTGAGAAACACATCCTGAATGTTCGTCGAATCCTTAACCACGCTCAAATCCAGACCACAGATGGAAACTCACAGACCTCACGCCGGGCTCCGCTCTTCGGACGTCACACCCAACTGCTTCAGCTTCCGGTGCAACGCGGAACGCTCCATCCCTACGAAATTTGCCGTGCGGCTGATATTTCCGCCAAATCGCATCAACTGAACCTGCAAATACTGCGTCTCGAACAGATCCCGCGCCTCCCGCAACGGCAGGCTCATTACATCCGCGCCCGCATCCAGCCGCGTCATCGAAGGCGCACCCTGCCCGATCGTCGTCGGCAACATCTCCGCCCGGATTGGCTCCGTCCCCGATCCAGGCATCATGATCAGGACCCGCTCCATCAGGTTCCGCAACTCACGTGCATTCCCCGGCCACTCATAGGATTGCAGCGCCGCCAGCGCATCCACCGAAAGATCCCGCAACGGCAGGCCCGAATTCTCCGCATAACGCCGCAGAAAATGCCGCGCCAGCGCCGGAATGTCCTCCCGACGCTCCCGCAGCGAAGGAACCCGCAACGGCACCACCGCCAGCCGGTAATACAGATCCTCCCGGAACCGCCCCGCCGCGATCTCTGCCTGCAAGTCCCGGTTCGTCGTCGCCAGAACCCGAACATCCACCTTCACCCGCGTCGATCCACCGACACGCTCGAAGGTCTGGTCCTGCAAGGCCCGCACGATCTTGCCCTGCGTCTCCAGCGGCATGTCCGCCACCTCGTCCAGCAGCAGCGTCCCCCGATGCGCCCGCTCCAGAACCCCTGTGCGCCGCGCCGGCCCGTCCGTCTGCCCCTCCAGCCCGAACAACTCCTCCTCGAACCGCCCCGGCGCCAGCGTCGCGCAGTTCAACGCAATGAACGGCCCCTCCGCCCGGCGGGACCGCGCATGAATCATCCGCGCCGCCACCTCCTTGCCCGCCCCCGCCGGCCCGGTGATCAACACGCGAGACCCGGTTGGCGCCACACGCTCGATCTGCCCGCGCACCGCCGCCACCGTCGCCCCATCTCCGAACAGCAGCGTCTCCACGCCGGACCGCAACCGCAGCTCCGCATTCTCCCGAGCCAGACGCGCCGCCTCCAGCGCCCGCCGGATCACCAGAACCAGCCGGTCGGACTGGAACGGCTTCTCTATGAAATCGTAGGCCCCATGCTGCAACGACGCCACGGCCGTCTCGATCGTGCCATGCCCCGAGATCATCACCACCGGGACGGAAGCCTCCTCGGCCTTCATCGCCTTGAGAATCTCGATCCCGTCCAGCCGCGATCCCTGAAGCCAGATATCGAGAATGACCATCGAAGGCCGCCGCACCCGAAACGCCGCCAGCGCCTCGTCGGAATTGCCGGCCACGCGCGTATCGTAGCCCTCGTCGTTCAGAATGCCCTCGATCAGAAGCCGGATATCCGGCTCGTCATCGACGATCAGGATCTCATGCTCCATCGTGTTCTCTCATCGGCAAGGTCAATGTCGAAACCGTTCCTCTCCCCTCCGCACGATCCGCGAGGCTGATCGTCCCGGAGTGATCCTCCATGATCTTCTTGACGATCGCGAGTCCCAACCCCGTGCCCTTCGCCTTATGCGTCACATAAGGCTCGGTCAGGCGGTTGCGGTCCCCTTGCGGCAGACCCACCCCATCATCCGTCACACCGAGCACGACCATACGGCCCTCGATCCGCAGCGTAACCCTGATGTGGCCGCTCACCGGCGCGCCCACACCCGAACCCCCACCCGTCACCGCCAGGGCGGCGCCATCGGAAGGCCCGTCCTGAACATCCCCCGCTTTGGCGTTCATGGCAATGGCATCAGCCGCATTCTGCAAAAGGTTCGTCAGCGCCTGATTGATCAAACGCCTGTCACACCGCACGATCGGCCCGGAAACCGGAATTTCCGACGTCTCGAAAACGATCTCCGGATGCGCATTGCGCTGCAACACCAGCGCCTCCCGCGTCAGCCGGGACAGATCCTCATCCCGGAACACCGGCTGCGGCATCCGCGCGAAGGCGGAAAACTCATCCACCATCCGCCCGATATCCCCCACATGCCGCACGACGGTATCCACACACTGGCTGAACGTCTCCGGATCGGACGATATCTCCTTGAGAAACCGCCGCTTAAGCCGCTCCGCAGCCAACTGGATCGGCGTCAGCGGATTCTTGATCTCATGTGCGATCCGACGCGCCACATCCGCCCACGCCGCCTTCCGCTGCGCCGAAAGCAACGCCGTGATGTCATCGAACGTCACCACATATCCCGAAATCGCATCCCCATGCTGCTCCGCCGTAATCCGCACCAGCAACGTCCGCCCCGCGAACGCGCTCGGCCCATCCCCAAGCGTCGCCGCCTCGACCCCGCCGATCTGCACCTCCCGCGTCAACACCCGCCCAGGATCAAGCCGCACGGCTTCCAGCATCGGCACGAACTCCGGCACCGACTCGCCCAGCCCATGCCCAACCCCCGCCGCCAGATCCCGATGCAGCAAAGTGGACGCCGCCCGGTTCGGCAACTCTACCACCTGCCGCGCATCCAGCCCGATCACTCCCGCCGAAACCCCGGACAGCACAGCCTCGGTAAACCGCCGCCGCTCATTGATCTGGTCATACGCCACCATCAACTCGCCACGCTGCGCCGAAAGCTGATCCGTCATCCGGTTGAACGCGCGTGACAGAAGGCTCACCTCATCATCCCGTCGCGGCGAAACCTCCAGCCCCCCTCCCCGCTGCGCCGCCTCCGGCACCCGAACCGCCAGATCCCCCTCACTCACCCGCCGCGCCGCCAGAATCAGCAACCCCAGCGGCCGGACGATCTGATTCGCCAGAATCAACCCCGTCAGCATCCCTACCGCCAGAACCAGCATCCCCATCAACGCAAAGATCAGCACGAACATGAACTGGATCTTCGTCCGGTTCGCATTCAGCCGCTCATATTCGGACACGACCGCATCCGTCTTGCGCACATGCGCCAGAATCTGTGGATCGACCGGCCGCGTGATCACCAGCATCAGCCGCGGCGTATCCCCCAGAGGCACCACCGCCCGAACCGTCGTCTGGTCGGCACTGTCCATGATCGCGATATCGTTCGTCCGCGCCATCGCAACCGCCGTCGGCGGCGGCAACGGGTTGGACGGCACCTCCGTCCGGCTGAACACCCCACCCCGCGCAATCACCTTCGCAGGCTCCGCCCCGGGGTCGAACACCACCGCCTCCGTCAACCCACGCTCGAACGCCTCCGAATCCAGAAGCTGGGACAGCTCATTCGAATTACGCAGCAGATCCGTCCCGTTCCGGTACATCTCGTCATTTTCCGCACTGACGATGATATTCGCCAATGCGAAAGCCTCGGTGCGGATATTCGCATTATGCTCCTGCAAATACCCCGCCGCCGCCTGCCGCGCCTCGCTCAGCGCCGTATTCACGCGCGCCGAAAACCAGATCTGTATCCCGAAATGAAAAAACAGCGCCGCCAGTGCCCCCACCACCACCGTCGGCGCCACCGCCACGATGCCGAACAGCGTAATCAGCCGCACATGCAGCCGCGCCCCCGCCAGCCCCCGCCGCCGGTCCGCCAGCATCCGCCCCACACGCCCGAACACCACCAGCGTCAGCAATGCCAGAACCACGAAATCCAGCCCGAACACCACCGCCTGCAACTGCGGATGATGCGCGATCGAAACCCCGCCCGCCAAAGCCACGAACGTCGTAAACCCCAGCACCAATCCCAGAATCACCAGCAGAATCGCCACATTCAGCGTCGAAACCCGCGCCAGCAGCCCGGACCACACACCCCGCGCGCCCATGCCCTCACTCATCGCCCGCCCTCCGCCGCAGCATCCGTCGCGGCACGCTCCCCTCCCGCGCCGTAATGTCCAGCTCGCGCATCTTCTTGCGCAACGTGTTCCGGTTCAGCCCCAGCATCGCCGCCGCCCGGATCTGGTTGCCCGCCGTCGCCCGCAACACCAGCCCGATCAGAGGCCGCTCCACCTCCGCCATGATCTGGTCATACAACCCGCTCACCGGCAGCCCGCTTTCCAGATAAGGCCGCAAGTGCCGCTCGATCGCCTCCGTCAGCCGCTCGGGCAGAACCTCCGCCTCAGGCGCCTCCACACTCGCCCGCAACGCCGTCTCAACCGCCCCCGCTCCAATCTCCCCACCGGAATGCAGCATCCGCACCCCGCGCACCACATTCTCCAGCTCCCGCACGTTGCCCGGCCACGGCGCCCCCATCAGAACCGCCATCGCCTCAGGCGTCACCACCGGAGGCCTCGCCTCACCCGGCACCACCTCCTCCAGAACATGCGCCACCAGCAGCGGAATGTCCTCCGCCCGCTCCCGCAACGCCGGCAGATGCAGCCGCACCACATTCAGCCGATGATACAGATCCTCCCGAAACACCCCCTCCCGAATCAGCGCCGGAATGTCGCGGCTCGTCGCCGTGATCAGCCGCAGATCGACAGCCTGCGCCGCCTTGCGCCGCCCGTGATGAATCTCCCCGTCCTGCGCCACACTCAACAGCCGCCCCTGCGTCGTCGGCGGCAGATCCGCGATCTCGTCCAGAAACAGCGTCCCGCCAGACGCCTCCGCAATCAGCCCGCCCTGCTCCGCCGTCCCGAACAGCACACGATCCACCTGCTCCGGCGGCACCGTCGCAATCGTCAGCGCCACGAACGGCCCGGCCTTGCGCGCGCCCTCCTCATGCAACGCCCGCGCCACGACCTCCTTGCCCGTCCCGCTCTCCCCCGTCATCAACACCGCCAGATCAGACCCGGCCAGCCGCGCCACCGTCCGGCGCAACTCCCTGATCACCCCCGTCTCCCCAATCATCCGCACCGGCCCCACGGCCTCCGCGCGCTCCTCCTTCACCGGCGCCACCACCCCCAATCTCTCTACCGGAAGCGACAACGCGCGTGACATCACCGCCAGCAGAACCCCCAGATCAAACGGCTTCGGCAGATACTCGAACGCCCCCAGCGCCGCCGCCCGCGCCGCAACTCCCGCCGTCGCCTGCGCCCCGGTCAGCACGATCCGCAGATCAGGCCGCACCCCCCGAATCCGCACCAGCAGATCCGGCGTCACCTCCACCAGCGCCAGATCCACCAGCGCCACATCCCCCTCCCCCTCATCCACCCACGACCAGAGCCGCTCCGGGCTATGCGTCGCACGCACCTGATACCCGGCACGCCCCAGCGCCTGCCCCAGAACCGTCCGGATCGCCCGGTCCTCATCCGCAACAAGAATCGTCTTCAAAACCATAGGAAACTCAACCATCGCCTCAGAACGGCGACTCATCCTCGCTGAACATGGGTAAATAAATCGTAAACACAGTCCGGCCGGGACGAGACTCCCAGTCGATCAGCCCGCCATGATCGTCCACGATCTTCGCCACCAGCGCCAGCCCCAACCCCGCATGGCCCGGCTTGCCCGTCACGAACGGCTCGAACACCCCGGCCCGAACCGCCTCCGCAACCCCGCCCCCGTCATCCTCCACCGAAATCGTCAACGGCAACGCCGCACGATCCCGCGTACCCAGGGCCCGCGCCCCTGGAGAACTCAGCCCCACCCCCTGATCGAACCGCGTCCTCAACGTCAGAACACCCTGCCCCCCATTGCTCACCACCGCCTCCGCCGCATTCCTCAGCAACGCCACCACCATCCGCGTCAAATGGTCCTTCTGCCCCCGCACCGGCGGCAGGGACGGGTCATACGCCTCCACAATCCGCAACGGCGCCGCAAACCCCTCCTGTGCCTCCCGGCGTGCCTCCTCCAGAACCCGATGCACATTCACCGGCCGCCACACAGTCTCCACACTGCCGAACGCCGCCAGTTCCTCGATCAGCCCATGAATCCGGTCCGCCTCCTCCCGGATCAGCGTCGCCAGTTCCCGGTCCGCCTCACAGACCGACTCCTCCAGAACCTGCGCCGCCCCCCGGATCGAGGCCAGAGGCGTCGTCACTCCCCGCGCCAGAACCCCCGCCAGCCCCGCGACCGATCGCGCGCCGGACCGGAACTCCGTCTGCCGCGCAAACACCGCCACCCGCGCCCCATCATGAAACGTCAGCACAACCGCCCCCGGCTCGTCCGCCAGAACCGTACCCTGAACCGTCAACGCCTCATGCGAGAACCGCCGCCCCCGCACCGTCAACGCATGTTCCGTCAGGTCACACCCGCTCTCGCGCACACGCCGCACCATCCCCAGCAACGGCGAATCCACATCCACGATCCGGTCCAGCGCCACCCCCACCAGATGAGACCGCGACGTCCCGAAAAACGGTTCCGCCGCCCCATTCACCATCAGAATCCGCCCGTCACGCCCCACCGCAACCACAGGCAAAGGCAACGCCTCCAGAACCGCCCCTTCGAAAACCTGGCTCATGCCGCTTCAGCATCATCCCACACCACCCCGCCCCGCTCCCCGGCCCGGCTCGCCGCCAGAACCCCGTCCCGATCCCGCACGAACCCCGCCTCGATATGCCGGTCATAAAAAGCCCCCAGCATGTCGATCGCCACCCGCGCCTCATCCACCCGATTGATCTCCGACCGGAACGCCGCCGATCCCGGCAGCCCCGCCGAGTACCAGGACAGATGCTTCCGCGCCAGCCGCAACCCCGGATGCGCCCCGAAATGATCGAGCATCATCCCGTAATGCCGCAACGCGATCGCCTTCTCCGTCGCCAGATCCGGGTCCGGCACATCCCGCCCGTCACACAGCGCCGCCGCCACCTGCGCCGGCAGCCACGGCCGCCCATAACACCCCCGTCCGATCATCACCCCATCCGCGCCGGACGCCGCCAGAGCCGCCCGCGCATCCGCCACGTTCAGAATATCCCCGTTCACGATCACCGGAATCCCAACCGCCCGCTTCACCTGCGAGACGAACCCCCAATCCGCATGCCCGTTATAGAACATCTGCCGCGTGCGCCCATGCACCGTCACCATGCGGATGCCGCTCTGCTCCGCAATCCGCGCCAGTGTCGGCGCATTCAGGCTGTTATGGTCCCACCCCATCCGCATCTTCAACGTCACAGGCACCGGAACCGCCCGCACCGTCGCCTCCAGCAACCGCCCCGCCAGAACCTCATCCCGCATCAGCGCGGACCCCGCCATCTGCCCCACCGCGACCTTCTTCACCGGGCAGCCGAAATTGATGTCGATCAGATCCGCCCCCTGATCCACCGAAATCCGCGCCGCCTGCGCCATCGCCTCCGGATCGCACCCCGCCAACTGTACCGCATTCGGCCCACGATCGGCAGATCGCGCCATCCGCAACGTGTTCTCGTTCTCCCGAATCATCGCCCAGGACGCGATCATCTCCGAAACCACCAGCCCCGCCCCCAGATCGCGCGCCAACTGCCGGAACGGCAAATCCGTCACGCCGGACAACGGCGCCAGAATCACCGGCTGCTCGATCGTGACATCCCGGCTCCGGTCGAAACCGGCCAATGTGATCGGGCGCAGCAACGCCGAAGCGCCCACGCTGGAAGAAGACGAAATATTGCTCATGATTTAGGCAGAATACGACGCCTCTCCCCCACACGCAATCGGAACACGCACGCCCTCCCGTCGTTATGCCCAAAACCCACCCATCAAAGGCCCAGACCCATGCCGGAAATCACCACCAACGACGGCACCACCCTCCACTACGAGGACGAAGGCCACGGTCGCCCCCTCGTCCTGATCCACGGCTGGACCTTCAGCGGCCGCTTCTTCCACCGCAACATCGGCCCCCTCTCACAACACGCCCGTGTCATCACGCTGGACCTCCGCGGCCACGGCCAGTCCGACAAGCCCGATCACGGCTACCGCATCTCCCGCCTCGCCGCCGATCTGCGAGACCTCCTGACCACGCTGGACCTCCACGACGTCACCGTCCTCGGCTGGTCCCTAGGATGCCCCGTCATCTGGAGCTACCTCGAACTCTTCGGCCAGGACCGTCTCCACAGCGCCATCTTCGTCCAGCAAACCCCGAAACAGTATTTCTCACCCGACTGGAAACTCGGCCACGCCGCCTGCTACGATCAGGCCGGCCTCGTCTTCACCCAGCAACAACTCACGCTGGACCCCAAAACCTTCGACAAGACCAACCTGGACCAGTGCCTCGCCACCGAGATCCCGGAAGACGAACAAACCTTCCTCCTGCGCGAAATGGCCCAAAGCCCCGCCCACGCCCGCAGCGCCCTGATGGCCGATCACACCACCCATGACTGGCGCGATCTCCTCCCCCACCTGCAAATCCCGGCCTTCGTCTGCACCGCCGGGAAAGACGCCATCCTCGGCTCCGAAGGCCCTGCCTGGGTCGCCGAAAACATGCCCAACGCCCGCGAGGTCCGCTTCGAAAACAGCGCCCACATGCTGTTCATCGACGAAACCGAAAAATTCAACCAGACCGTCATCGACTTCCTGAAAGCCTGACCCGTGCCATCTTTCCCCTTCCGCTTCGGCGTCAACGAATTCACCACCCAACCCTGGACCTTCGAACAGGACATCGAAAACTACCGCGCCCTCGGCGTCGATTCGATCGAGATCTGTGAAGCCAAACTCGACCCGAACCGCATCGACGAGCAGATGCGCATGGTGCAGGGCAGCGGCCTCCACATCAGCGCCGTCCAGCCGAAAATCCGCACCTTCTTCGCAAGCCGGATGGCCCCCGAACCAAAACCCACAGAAGCCCGCATCGAAGCCCTCACCCATTCCCTGAAAACCCTCGCCCCCTACGCCCCCGGCGCGCCCTTCGTCATCAACACCGGCGCCCCCACTGCCGACGACATGGCTGACGGCAACATGCACGCCATCATGGACCAGACCATCACCCACCTCCGAAACCTCTGCCCCCTCGCGGCCGATCTCGGCGTCACCCTCGCCCTCGAACCCCTCAACCCCACCTCCATGAACATCGAAACCGCCATCTGGACCGTCGATCAGGCCATGGACATCATCGACGCCGTCAACCACCCCGCCATGGGCCTCTGCCTCGATTTCTGGAACATCTGGCAGGAAGACGACATCGAAGCCCAGATCGCCCGCGCCGCCGAAAAAATCACCGTCCTTCAGGTCAGCGACTGGCGCACCCCCCGCTCCACAATGGACCGCCTGATCCCCGGAGACGGCCACATCCCCCTCGGCCACCTCCTCCACGCCACCGCCGACGCAGGCTTCACCGGAACCTGCACCGTCGAAATCTTCTCATCCAACGTCCCGGACAGCCTCTACAAAAAAGACCCGCACGAACTCATCCGCCAAAGCCGCGCCGCCCTCGAACGCGCCTGGAACGACACACACTAAACTTCGTCACACATCCCAAACACAAGATGAGTTGCGAATAATTCTCATTGTCCTCTATGGTGCGCCACCGCGTCACCAGAGAGGCTCCCTTGGCTCACGTCGTCCCACCCCGCACATCCAACACATGGCTGCGGCTCACCCTGCTCGGCGGCATCGCCATCAACGCCGCCCACGCCGCGCCAGCCAACGCCCCGGCAGCTACACAAGCAGCTACACAGGCCAAAACGGACGAGAAAATCATCGTCGAAGCCAAACGCCGTAACCAGATGCAGGTCGTCGAAGGCGGGCAGCTCGGCGCCCTCGGCACGAAGAAATCGCTGGACGTCCCCTTCAGCATCAAAAGCTACACCGCCAGCCTGATCCTGAACCAGCAGGCAGAAACCCTCGGTGCCGTCCTCGCGAACGACCCTTCCATCCGCACCACCTATGGCTACGGCAATTTCGCCGAACTCTTCATCGTCCGCGGCTTTCCCCTCTACGGGGACGACATCTCGATGGACGGCCTCTACGGCGTCACCCCGCGCCAGCTCGTCTCCCCGGAACTCTACGAACAGGTGCAGGTGCTCAACGGCGCCAACGCCTTTCTCAACGGCGCCGCCCCGGGCGGCTCCTCCATCGGCGGCGGCGTCAACCTCGTCATGAAGAAAGCAGGCGATACCCCCCTCACCCGAATCACCGCAGGCTACACCGGAAACTCCATCGGCGGCGGCGGCATCGACATAAGCCGCCGCTTCGGCACGAACCATCAGTTCGGCTTCCGCCTCAACGTCGCAGGCCACGGCGGCGTCTCCAGCATCGACCACGAACACCGCTCCGCCACAGTCGTCGGTGGCGCGCTGGACTGGCACGACAGCAAAACCCGCATCACCGCCGATATGGCCTATCAGGATCAGGACATGCGCTGGGGCCGCCCCACCGTCTTCCTCGGCACCGTCACCTCCGTTCCCCGCGCGCCCTCACCCTCCCATAATTTCGGCCAGCCCTGGAACTACAACAACCTGCACGACCTGTTCGGCACCCTGCACATCGAACACGACCTGACGAAAAACATCATGCTCTACGGCATGTTCGGCGCACGCGGCGGCACGGAAAACGGCAATTATTCCACCCTCACCGTCAATAACGCGACCACCGGCGCAGGCACCAACGGCAACCTCTACGTCCCACGCCAGGACAACAACGAAAGTGTCCGTGGCGGCATCCGCATCCACCTTGCCACCGGCCCCGTCAAACACGAATTCAACATCGGCGGCTCCGGCCTGTGGGAAGACAACCGCAACGCCTATGCCTACGCTTGGCCCTATCCAGCCTCAAACCTCTACAACACCCCCCGCCTCGCCAAACCGAACCAGACTCTCGTCGGCGGCAACATCTCAAATCCGAAAACCATCCAGGGCACAAACCTCTCCAGCGTCTATTTCTCGGATACGCTGACCGCGTTCGACAACCGCGTCGCCCTCATCGCCGGCTTCCGCTGGCAAGGCATGCTCATCAGAAACTACGCCTATTCTGGCCCCCTGACCCAACGCTACAACCAGTCCGCCATCACCCCCGTCGTCGGCCTCGTCCTCCACCCCACACACCACACCTCCCTCTATTTCAATCGCATCGAAGGCCTCGCCCAAGGCCCCACAGCATCCGGCGTGGTCGTCAATCTCGGTCAGGTCTTCCCCCCCTACCGCTCCGTCCAGTATGAAGTCGGCGCAAAATACGAAACGCAACGTTTCAACGCCACACTGGCATTTTACCAGATCAGCCAACCCAACGCCTATACCATTCCCTACGGCAACAGCGGCAGCCTCATCTTCACCGAAGACGGCCAGCAGCGTAACCGCGGCATGGAAATCAACATCAACGGCGAACCCCTCAAGGGCTTTCGCCTGATCGGCGGCGGAACCCTGATCGACGCCGATCAACGCCACACCGCAGGCGGCCTCTATAACGGCAAAACCGCCATCGGCATCGCCAACTATACAATCAACGCCAACGCCGAATGGGATCTTCCCTTCCTCAAGGGCGGAACCCTCACCGGACGCGTCATCAACACCGGGCGGCAACAGATCAACGCCGCCAACACCCTCCACCTCCCCACATGGACCACCTTCGACCTCGGCGCCCGCTACACCTTCCTCGTCGAACGCAAACCCACCACCCTGCGCCTCGGCGTCGAAAACCTTGCCAACCGGCGCTACTGGTCCTCAGCCTATGGCGGCTACCTCCTCGAAGGCATGCCCCGCACCTTCAGATTCTCCGTAACGATGGATCTGTAAGATTTCCCCATGCACACATCCCGCTGCACCCGCCGCGCCAGCATATACGCCGGCGCGGCCCTTCTCTGCCTCTGCCCGACAGACACCCGCGCCCAGCAGGCCAGCACGCAAGACACCACCCCCTCCAGCATCGAAGACCTGCTCGTCTGGGGCGAACGGCACAAATCCGCCACGACAGACGGGACCGGAACCTACACCGTCCGCGCCGTCTCCATGAACAAGATGCTCCTCAAGCCGGATGAAATCCCCCAATCCGTCTCCGTCCTCACCCGGCAGCAGATGAAAGACCAGAACCTCGACACCGTCGATCAGGCCCTCAAGCAGGTCCCCGGCGTCAACGTCAACCTTTACGGAGACGGCACCGGCGGCTTCACCGCGCGCGGCTACGGCCTTCAGGTCCAGTATGACGGAACCCCCTCCTATGGCGGCCTCCAGCTCGCCCAGCAGTTCGACCTCGGTATTTACGACCGCATCGAAGTCCTGCGCGGCCCCAGCGGGATGCTGCAAGGCGCCGGAACCCCCGGCGGCAGCGTGAACTTCGTCCGTAAACGCCCGACCGACCATTTCCAGGCCTCCGGCTCCTTCACCGCAGGATCATGGAACGGATTCCACTCGATGGCGGACGTCTCCGGCCCCCTTCTCCCCTCGAAATTCCTCACCAGCCGCCTCGTCGTCGCCGGCACCGACCGGGACTATTTCTACAAAACAGCCCATGACCGCCGCTGGACGATCTACGGCACCGTGGACGCCCACCTCACCCCCCACGACACCCTCTCCCTCTCCATCACCGGCCAGAACAACGACACCACACGCTTCCTCGGCCTCCCTCGAACCGCCACCGGCACGGACCCGCACCTCCCCAGAAACAGCTATGTCGGCTCAGACTGGAATAACTCCGAAGTACCGACCTACGAACTCGCCGGGCAGTTCGAACACCGCTTCCACAACGGCTGGCGCCTCAACACCACCGCCCGCCACCGCGATGCCAGCACCAACCTGCAATACACCTATCCCGGCAGCACTCTCTCCGCGAAACAGACCGCCAACATGATCGCCGCCCGCTCCCGCTACGACGAACGCTATACCGGAACGGACGCCTACCTCACCGGCCCCGTCCGCCTTTTCGGCCTGAAACACACCCTCATGATCGGCGGCAATTACGACGAGTATCTCTATCAGGGCGGCGGCGCCTCCAACACCAGCCGCAGCGTCCCCCTGCTTGGGAACGTCAACATCTTCAACACGACCCTGCCGATCCTCGCCCTTCCCACAATCAGAAACCGCAGCCGCCAGCCCACCACGCAATGGGGTCTCTACGCTGCGGGCCGCTTCAAACTCGCCCCCACGGTCGATCTCACCCTCGGCGGCCGCCTCAGCGGCTACAAACAGCAGTCGAAATCCATCGCCCCCACCCAAACCCCCTACACCACCTCGATCGATCGGCAAGGCATCGCCATCCCCTACGCGGGCCTGATCTGGCACGCCATCCCACACCTCGCCTTCTACGCCAGCTACACCGATATCTTCTCCCCCCAGTCCGCCTACAGCCCGGACGGAAAACAACTCCAGCCCATCCGCGGCAACCAGATCGAAGGCGGCATCAAAAGCACCTTCTTCCACGAAAAACTCGGCCTCACCCTCTCGGGCTACAAGATCATCGAACGCAACAAGGCCCTCGTCTACAGTGCCCTCCCCCCCACCTGCGGCCCTGCACACGCCGATCTCTGCTACGCCGCCGCCGGAAAGGTCCGCAGCCAGGGTGCCGAAGCCGAACTCGTCGGCCGCCCCGCCGAAGGCTGGGACATCAACGCCGGATACACCTTCAACGACAATAAAATCCTGCGAGACACCCCCGCCAGCACCGGCCTCACCTACGCCGCCAACTCCCCGCGCCACCTGTTCAAACTCTGGACGCATTACCGCTTCGAACCCTACCCCGGCGCGAAAAACAATATCTGGAGCGTCGGCGGCGGCATCAACGCCCAAAGCGGAACCTTCGGCACCAATCGCCTCGTCACGCAATCCGGCTACGTGACGGCTTCCGCACAGATCGGCTATCAGTGGACGCCACGGCTCAACGCCGCCCTCACCGTCAACAACCTCTCCAACACACGCTACTACCAACGCCTCGGAAACCTCTCCTACTACAACTATTACGGCGACCCGCGAAACTTCATGTTCACCCTGCGATCAGATCTCTGACTCCATGAAATCCACGAAAAAGCCCTACCATAACTGGATCTTTCGCGCCCTCGTCGCCACGGGCCTGACCTATGCCACCGCCCACGTCATCGTCACCGGCGCCCTCGTCTGGGGGCCGACGGACAGACACGACGCCACCGTCCTCGGCCAGATGATCGCCGTCGCCCTGTTCCCGGCCCTCGCCGTCATCGCCTTCGGCGCACAGGCGCGCTGGCGCGGCCCCCTCCTCGTCTGCGGCTGCTGCCTCCTCGCCACCCTCGCCACACTCATCGTCCTGTGACGCCCGATACCCTCCGCACCCGCATGGGCTGGCTCCACGGCTGGGTCGGCTTCCTCGCAGGCCTCCTCCTCACCGCCATCTTCGCCAGCGGCACCCTCGCCGTGTTCGATACCGAAATCACCCGCTGGATGCAGCCCGAACTCGATCTCCCCTTCGGCCTCAACCCCACCCCCGAAGCCCTGGACCGCGCCGCCCAGATCACTCATCTCGAACGCCAGTCCGGCCTCAACACCTTCCTGCAATTCCCCTCTCACCGCGATCCCGCCCTCCGCGTCCTGCATTTCGACGGCCACGAATTCCTCGGCCCCGCGCTGGACCCACGAGACGGCCATCAGGTCGCCGCACGCCCCACCATCGGCGGCGGCTTCTTCTACGATCTCCACTTCGAACTCCGCAACGGCCCCACGGGAGAGCGCATCGTCACTACCGTCGGCGCCGCCATGCTCGTCGCCATCCTCTCCGGAATCGTCATCCACATCCGAGCCCTCGTGCCGGACCTGCTCGTCCTGCGCCCCAAAGCCGCCCGCAGCCGCGCCTGGCTGGACGTCCACCTCGTCACCGGCATCGCCGTCCTGCCCTTCATCACCATGATCGCCTATACCGGCACCGCCATCCACGCCCGCACCATCCTCCCCCCCACCCCCCTGTTCCACACCCAACCCGCAACGGACGCCCCACGCGGCAAACCACACGCAAACCCCATTCCCCCCTATCCAGCCCTCCCCCCCCTCGTCGCGGACGCCGAACACCGCCTCGCGCCCGATCCCATCGGCTTCATCCTCTTCAACAACGGCCAGATCAGCATCAGCCGCGCCGATACATCCGGCCCCGCCATGAACCGCGATCACGCCGATTACGACATCCATGACGGCCACTTCCTGCACTTCGTCCAACACCCCGGCGCAATCGCCAGAAGCCAGCAGATCATCCGCGGCCTCCACTACGCCCGCTGGACCCATTACGGCCTGCGCTGGCTCTACTTCTTCTCCGGCCTCCTCGGAACCGCCATGATGGCCAGCGGTCTCGTTTTGTTCCACGTGAAACGTCGGAAACATTCCGCGCACCGCCTCGCCTTCCGAATCTCCGAAGGCCTCACCATCACCCTCATCACAGGCTTCCCCATCGCAACCCTCGCCCTGCTCTGGGCCAACCGCCTGATCCCGGACACCCTCCCCAACCGCCAGATCTGGGAACTCGACAGCTTCCTCACCATCTGGAGCCTCTGCGCCACCACCGCCCTCCTCTCCAGCACCCTCCACCACGCCCGAGCCGCCTGGCGCACCCAGCTCGCCACCCTCGCCACTCTCGGCACGGCCCTCCCCCTGCTCGACATCGCCACCCGCAGCACTCCCCTTGCCCCCGTCTTCCTCGCGATAGACCTGCTCGCCCTCGCCACCGGCCTCGCAGCCTTTCAGGCCAGACGCACCCTATGATCCTCCTCGCCCTCCTGCTCTGGCTCGCCGCCCTGCACTGCCACGCCCTCCGCCAGCCGAAAATGCAGCGCCTGCGCCACCGCCCCCCCAACACCTCCCCTTACCCGGCCTGGGGCCGCCTGTTCCTCCCCCTGGCAGCTCTGGCGGTCTGCCTCCAGAAACCGCTTATCGAAGCCCTGGAACTCTGGCTCGGCACATTCTCCGCCGCCACCCTCGCCATCACCCTCGTCTGGACACTCCGTAGCCGGCTTCAGGCCCGCCCATAACCGAAACTCCCCGGCTTCCGCGCCGCCAGACGCCGCCGCAACCCCGCCTCGGTCTCGTTCGGCCCGCTCCCATCCTGCAACAGCGGCAACAACCCCCGATCCCCCACGATCGCATAGCGTTTCCCATCCATCAGCCCACCTGCCAGATCGATCTCCCGCCATCCCCCACGCTGCCGAAGCACCCACCGTCCATCCCCATAATCGGAGCGATTGAACAACTGCGCATCCCCCGCATACAGCGTCTGCGTATGCACCCGATACGTCCCGCCCGTCGCATCGGGCGTCCCATGCAGCACAAGCTCGATAAACACCTGGGATTGCGGAAGCGCCAAGGGGGAATACCCATACCAGTCCCCAAACACCGGCCCCACCGGCCCCAGACATCCGCCCAGAAAAGCCGCGCAGACCAGCCCCGGCAACCTGCTCCACCGCATTGGCAACCACTCCCAGCAAGTCTTCTTTTTCTGAAGAAAAAGAAGCAAAAAGACCTTTTTTAGTTAACTATCCTCACCCACACACTCAACAAAGCTCCAGAACGAACAGGAGTTTTTTGGTTCTCTTTTGCAAAAAAGAACACCTCCCCTTCAAACACCCCCCTCCTCAAACGTCGTCACCTCGAAATTCGCCAAAGCCGCACTCCCGAACGCCGTCGAGATCGCCACATCCGTCGCATCCCGCCCCCGCGCCATCAGGATCCGCCCGATACGCCGCTTGTTATGCCGCGCATCGAAAGTGTACCACCGCCCCCCCAGATACACATCGAACCACGCCGAAAAATCCATCGGATCATCACAAAGCGGCACCCCGATATCGCCCAGATACCCCGTGCAATACCGCGCCGGAATGTTCATGCACCGGCACAGCGTCACCGCCAGATGCGCGAAATCCCGACACACCCCCATGCGCTCCTCATTCCCCTCGAACGCCGTCCGGGTCGATCGCGCATCCTGATAATTGAACCGGATACGCTCATGCGCATAATCGACAATCGCCTGAACCCGCGCCCAACCCGGCGTCACATGCCCGAACAACGCCCACGCCATGTCGGACATCTTGTCCGTCTCGCAATACCGGCTCCCCAGCAGATACACCAGAACCTCATCCGGCAGATCCTCCACCGGAACCTGCACCGCATCCGGCGCATAATCGTCCGGCTCCCCGCTATCCTCCACCGTGAACTCGGTCCGCACCCGCAACCCGCCCGGAGGGGCCGTCACCCGCGTGCAGACATTCCCGAACCCGTCCCGATAATGATGATGCGGCACCGGCGGATCGAACCGCATGATCTGCGGAGACCGCAAATCCTCCTCCCGCGACGGATGAACCGACAACATCAGCAGCAACGGCGTCGGATGCTCCGTGGAAAAGGAAATATCGAACCCGGCCCTGATCAGCATCTACACCCTCGCCTGCAACATGGTCATTCTGCTGCTGTAGCGTTCCACCCCAGACGCCGTTCCCGCGTGAAACGCCGATTAACCCGCTTTCGCGCGCGACCGTCCCTCGAAAGAGACAACCCGCCCCGCCCCGGAACTACGCGCATCCTCCCGATCGCACCGCTCCCGAACCTCGACGGACACATCCATCCCCAGGCTATCCGCCGGAAAGCCGGTCCACGTCCCCGCCAGAGGCACCGCCTGCCGCCAGTCCCGCACCGCCGCAACCCGGATCAGATCCCGAGACCCCACGATGTTGTTGGTCGGATCGAAATCCACCCAGCCCAGACCCGGCAGATACACATCCAGCCACGCATGGGTCGCCCCCGCCCCCGTCCGCTCCCCCGAACGCGGCGAATGCAGATAACCGGACACGAACCGCGCCGCGAACCCCAGCGAACGCACCGCCTCCATCATCAGAACCGCATAATCCCGACATGTCCCGGTCCGCAGGGCCAACGTGCGCGACGGGTCCTGAACCCCCTCCTCGAACCGCGCCCGATACGCGAAATCGGACCGGATCGCCGCAGTCATGTCGGTCAGCAACCCAAGCGTCGGCGTCTCCGGCCCCCGCAGGAACCGCCGCGCCCAACGCGCCACGTCATGATTGGGATCATCCGCCTGCGGCTCGCGCAACCGCGCCAAATCCGCTGAATCCGCCGTGTCATACCCGAACGGCCAGGTCTGCGCATAAGGCCGCAGCAACCCCTCATCCGGCGCCACGACCGTATGATCCACCGTCAGCGCATTGACGATCCGCAACTCCTTCGCCCGCGCCGAAATCGCAATCCGCGTAATCTGGTTGCCCAGCGCATCCTGAATGGAACGAACCTCATCCGGCGCCGGAGACACCGAAACGGACCAGTCCAGCAACCGCTGGTCTGCCGTATCCCGGGGCCGCCCCATCAACCGGTGCTCGCCAAACCCCACGGTCCGGCGATAGCGGTAGGTCGTGACATGCTCGACAGTATAAATCGGCATTACCCGACCTCGCGAAAGTTCCGACTGTCAGAAGCATTCCTGTTTTCCGGCCACAAAGCAAGGAAACGCCGTGAATGAATCGTTTTATTCGCGTTTCATATCGCGTCGATCATCTCGACAGACCAGAACGCCCCCCAATCCTGTCCCGGCTCCAGATGCAACAGCCCCGGCTTCCCGGCAAAATCCCCCGCGAACCCGACCGGAGTCGCATATCCATGCCACGGCTCGATGCACAGAAACGCCGCCCCCGGTTTCATCCACAGCCCCAGCTCCCGGAACCCGCCCCATGCCACACGCAACCCGTCGCCCGCCGGCGTCACATAATCGACGGACCGGCTCTCCGGCGCCTCCATGATGATGGCATCCGCCACGAACAACGATTCGTCCAGCGCCAGAACCCGCCCCTCGACCGGGGTCGCAAACCCCTCCGGCAACAGCAGCCCACCCTCGATCCGCCGGATCGCCGCAGGCTCGTCCCGCGCGAACACCAGCCGATGCTCCGTCTTCGCCACCCCCTCCCGCAACGGCCACGCAAAAGCCGGATGCGCCCCCAGAGACGCATGAAGCACGGCGGAACCATCCGGATTATGCAGCGTGTAGGAAACCGTCAGCCGCCCCCCCTCGATCCGATACGCCAGCCGCAACCGGAACGCCTGCGGAAATGCCGCCCGCGTCTCCGCATCGTCGCACAATTCCAGAACACACCCCTCCGCATCCCGCGAAACCCACCGAAACTCCCGATCCCGCGCAAACCCATGCTGCGTCACATGCACTGGCCTGCCATCCAGCACCGCCGCATCCCCCGGCAGCCGCCCCACGATCGGAAACAGCACCGGAGAATGCCGCGGCCACGCAGCCCCCGCCCCCCAAAGCAGATCGCGCCCCGCCATCACATCATGCAACGCCACCAGCTCGGCCCCCTTTGCCGTCACCGTCGCCATCAGCATCCCCGTGCCGAAACTATGCCGTTCATCCGTCATCACATGCGCCCCTCTGGTTCGTGCCGCGTGGCGATATAAACCTGCACCCGCCACACCTCCAGTAGCCACCCCCGCCAAACACGCGCCTGTTACGGCTCTGCACTCGCCCGAACGAGATTGTGATACACATTCGTCAACGCCAGCACGCGCGGATCGTCCGGCCATTCCCCCGCGATCGACTGAATGGCCCGGTCCAGATCGAACAAACTCCGCCGCACCACCTCATCCCTGATCAGGCTCTGCACCCAGAACACCGCCGTAACCCGCTCCCCCCGCGTCAACGGCGCCACGCTATGCAGCGAAGAAGACGGATACAGCACCATATGCCCCGCTGGCAGCTTCACCCCACGCGGCCCGAACTGATCCTCGATCGTCAGAACCCCACCGTCATAACTCTCCGGATCGGACAGAAACAGCGTCGCCGAAAGATCCGCCCGCATCGTCCCGCGCGGATCGTACCGGATCGCATTATCCACATGCGTCCCGAACCGTTCCCCACTCCCCGCGCGATAACGGCTCACCATCGGCGGATAGATCCGCTTGGGCAACGCCGCCGACACGAAATCCGGCATTTGCCCCAGCGCCCGCGCAATCCGCTCCCCCAGCTCCACCGCCAGAGGATCCTCCACCGCCAGCTGATGGTTCCGCTTCACCTGCGCGGACTGATGCCCCGCCGTCGCCCGTCCATCCACCCACTCCGCACCCGCCAGACGGGCACGGAACGCCTCGACCTCGGCGGAAGACAACACATCGGGAAGCTGCAACAACATGGATCAGTAACTCGCGGAAACGGAGAACAACGCCGAACGCCCCGGCCCGACCACGATATGCGTCGGATGCAGCCCCGCATAATACGTCTCGTTGCTGATATTCGCGAGATTCACCTGCGCCGAAATATGCCTGTTGATCCGATATTTCGCCATCAGCTGCGCCGTCGTATAACCCGGCGCCCGCTCGATCACCGTCGTCCCCGCCACCGGCAACGAACTCGCCGTCCGGCTGGACACGTAATTCACACCCGCCCCGATTTCGATCGGCAACCGCTTGAACCGATACTCGCTCCACAGCGCCAGCGTATGCTTGGGCGCATTCGGCGGCTGGTTGCCCAGCTCCAGCCGGTTCGGAGATTTCGTGACGCTCATATCGTCATAACTATACCCACCGAAAATGCTCCATTGCGGCGTGATCCGCCCGGACGTCGAAATCTCGAACCCCTGCGAACGATAATTCCCCGCCAGAATTACCTGTGTCGCATTGGACGGGTCCGTCTCCCGCGCATTGGTCATGTCGATCTTGTAAGCCGCCGCCGTCAGCGAAAGCCCCCGCGCCAGATCCCATTTCCCTCCAACCTCATAGGTGTGGGACGTCTCGGGCGCGACGGCCGCCGTCGCCGCCGTCAACGCGATGTTCTCGCCGGACGGATCGAAAGACGTCCCATACGAGAAATATACCGAACTATTCTGTGTCGGCTTGTAGACCAGCGATGCCCGCCAGGTCGATTTCTTGTCCTTGCGCGTCACGGATGTCGGCGCACCCACGAACTGATGATACTTCGTGATATAGTAATCCCACCGATACGCCCCCACCAACTCCCACTTCCCCCAATTGATCGTATCGCTGATATACGGCGCCAGATCGTTGGACACCGCGCCGGACTCCGCCCGCAATGTCGGCGCCATCGGCACCGCCACATCCTGCGCCGGATACAGCAGCGAGGTCGTCGTGCGCGGCAAATAATTATACCGCGTGATATCCGAACTCTGCCGCTGTTCCTCAAGCCCGAACACGATCCGATGCCGCAACACCCCCGTCCGGAAATCCGCATTTCCCTCGGTCTGGTTGTCCAGCAACGTCGAAGGCCCGCTCAACGCCAGAACATTCCGGGACGCCTGCAAACTCGAAAGCGGCACCCCCGCGGGAACAATGTTGGTATAGGGCGTGTAACCCAGCAACTGCGGCTCCACCGCCCGCTGCCGCGTGTTATAGGCGGAATACCGGATCTGGTCATGCAACGTCACATGCCGCCCCAGATCCTGCTCGAACCGGATCGTCGAAACGCTCACCGCCGATTTCAGATAATCGCCCTGATAGCCATAATAATTCCCGCGCCGCACCGGTGCCGGCACCCCATTCAGCCACGGCAATCCATAAGACTGCGAATCATAGGATTGCTGCCAGAACTCATCCAGCCGCAACCGCGTCGGCCCGTTCAGCCCGAATGCCACCGACGGCGCCAGCCCATACCGCCGCGTATGCTCGAAATCCACATTCGCCACCCCCGCCTGATGCACCATTGCATTCAGCCGGAAAGCAGACCCACCCAGCATGGACGAACCACGCCCCACATCCGCCGTCAGCCGCTCCGTGCCGTCTGTGCCGAAAGACAGCGTGCCGTCCGTATGCGGCGTCATCTCCGCCCGCTTCGTCACCTCATTGATCACACCCCCCGTCGAACCACGCCCGAATACCGCGCCGGATGGCCCCTTCAGAACCTCCACCGTGTCCATATCGAACGGATCGCGATAGTAACTGCCGAAATCCAGCATCCCGTCTCGATAGAAATCGTTTTGCGCATTGAACCCGCGGATGGACAGATTGTCCCCCTGCTGCGCCCCTTCTCCCGCCGCAATCGAAATTCCCGGCACGGTCTTGAGCGCATCCGTCATCGAAACCACGTTCTGATCCGCCAGAAGCTGCTTCGGAATCTCCGTAATGCTCTGCGGCGTATCCACAAGGCTGGTCATGATCCGGTCCAGATGCGGCTTCGTCTCCTGATAGTTCCGCGCCCGCCCCGTCACCAAGACGTCCTCATGCCGCCCATTGCGAATCGCATTCGGGTCCGACTCATCCTGCCTGCGATGATGTCGTTTATGCGTCTGCTTGTGCCCGGTCTCCTCCGCTTTCGCCCCCCCCTGAGGCAACAACCATGCCCCCGCCAGCATCAGGCCAAGTGTGGAGCGAACGGGCATGGACGTTGTCATGTCTCTTCCTAGTTGATAATGATTCGCGTTTACGGACCCTCCTATAAGGCAAATGAGAATTGTTTGCAATTCATCGAAAACGCCGCCCCGATAAATCTCCTCCAGAGGCGCTCTCCCCCGAACTCGCAAAAATTTACGCAGACGCCAGAAACGGCCACGTCACCGCCCAGACCATCTGGGCACAGGCCCTTCTGGACGGCACGGGCCTCCCCGCCAACCCCGCACAGGCCCGCATCTGGTTCGCAATCGCCGCCTCCGCCGGATACCCGCCCGCCCTCAACATGCAGGGCCGCTGCCTCGAACGCGGCTGGGGCGGCCTGGTCGATCTCCCCGCCGCCGCAACCGCCTATCAGGCCGCCTGGGCCAAAGGCGAAGTCTGGGGCGCCTACAACCTCGCCAACATGGCCCTGCGCGGTCGCGGCATCCCGCAGGACCGGCCCCGCGCCTGGTCCCTATTCCACGCCGCCGCCCAACTGGGCCACGCGAAATCCATGAACCTCGTCGCCCGCTTCCTCGAAGAAGGCTGGGACCGCCCGATCGACCGTCCCACCGCCGCCCAATGGTATCGCCGCTCCGCAGAAGCCGGGGACTATCGCGGAATGCACAACCTCGCCGTCCTCCTCGCCGAACAGGGCCAGCTGGAAGACGCCCTCCACTGGTGGAACCGCGCCCTGCCGGACGCCACCCCGGATATCATCGCCGCCATGCACGCCATCCTGCCTGAAATTCCCCACCCGGCCGCCAAAGCCCTGCAAACAGCCCTCCCTATCCCCAAACCCGAGGCGTGACGCCCGCCAGCCCGATCAATCCTCGCTTTTCCACCTCATCCCCAGCTTTTTACACAGGCCTATCCGCAGAGTTGTTCCTCGATTCTGGGGATAACTTCCTCAGAAAACCTCCACATGCGCCCGAAACCCCAGCATCAGCGCATTGCGTAAATTCCCCTGCCCGTTGGGCCGGATATAATACTGCACGTCGGGCTGGAAAATCGCTGCCCGCCCGATTGGCAAGGCATAATTCGCCTCGATGATCTCCTCATGACGCTGTATCCCCGAAGCCCGCTGCGGCAACGCACGCCCCTGCGCCCGATACAGTTCCTCCGTCCGCTGCACCCCCCGCGCAATATGCACCGTGCTGAACGCCACCCCGATCGTATCCAGCGGCCGCGCATGCCAGAAACCACGATCCACCACGCCTGCATAAAACTCCCGGTCCCGCAGCGCCGTATCCGGGTCGTTGAAAACCGCCCCCGCCAGAACCGTCGTCCCGGTGTCGTTCCGGTCCTTGAACCGATGCACGAACACCCGTTGATCCGCCAGCAGATAGGCAGACCACGCCCCCGTCTTGCGCGCCGGGGAAAACCCGCTCGTCGCATACGGATTGCCATGGGAATCCGTATAGTTCGTCGCCCGCCCCACATTCTCCACCGCCGCCCCAACCTTGTAATGCCCCGGCAGCCGCCGCCATGCGCCGAATTTCGGCTCCCACCCCGCCTCCACTGGAAAAATCTCCCCCACGATATTCCCGCCATTTAGCTTGAAGCCCGACCGATGCTGCGGGTTCTGAAAAATCCCCTCCTCCGCGAAATAAATCCCCGCCTGAACATAAACCTGCCGCACCGGCCGCGCCCGAACCCGAAACGCCCAGACGGACGCCGGATACGAACTGTAATAGCTGCTGTCCGCAATCGCCTTCGGCCGTCCGCAAAACGAATTGTTCAGAAAATTGCAGAACACGGCCCCCGTCCCGAAATCCGAAAGCTGCGCCATCCGCCCCGCCGCCACCGAAACATACCCACCCAGCAGATGCTGCTCCGCATACGCCATCACCAGATGCACCACCACATTGCCCCCACCCCCATAAATCTCCGAACTATGCGCCAGCCAGTCGCCGAACATCCGGTTCGCCGTCGTGCCATACCGCCCAATCGTCACCACCCGCGTCGTCAACCCGCGCCACCCCGTCACCCGCCCCCAGTCTGTCGTGATCGACAGCGCATACTGCCCCGCATTGCTCGCCCCCTGCCGCAACCCCGCCACCCCACGCGTCGGCGGCGTCACCGCCCCCATGAACTCGTTCGTATTGTCCAGCAACATCGCCGTTCCATGCCGCCTCAACCACCCGCCCTCCGCACCCACTTGCGGAAACAACGCAGGCGGATCGGGAAACGGCGCCAGCATGGACTCATAGGCCCCGATCTTGGGCAGCGGCGGCGGATCATCCACGGTATGCGCATCCTGCTGGGACACACCGTTTTCCATCGTCTGGCCAGGACGCTGCCCGTCATGCCCCCCCTCCTCCGCCCGGGCAGACGAAATCGCACACAGGCTCAACGCCAGAATTCTGCTCACAATGCGGGACATGCACCCGCGCTTACCGCACTGCGGCACATCCTGTCATGCAACCGAGTATGAACACTGAAAACACAGCCTGAAAACGGAAAAGGCCGGCACATGGCCAGCCTTCCCCAAGGGTCACTCGCCCTCATGGCTTCCAGGTTCGGAAGCCGGCCCGACATCGGTCGGCGTCTCCTTCGGCAGCCTGTCCTTCTCCGGCCGACCATACCGGATCAGATCGTCCAGGCCCGCAATCTCCAGCGTCCGCGTCGGGAACGGCAGCAGGATGCCCCGCGCCTCGAACGTCTTCTTCATGCGGCGATAGAACTGCCGCTGCACCGGCCAGCGCCCCTGCGTCGTCGTCGGCAACGTGCCTCGTACCGTCACGGACGAATCATTGAAGCTGTCCACACCCCACATGATGAAATCATCGATGATGAGATCCTTGAAGTCCGGATCAGCCCTCATCTCCGCCGTAATGTCCTTGATGGCCTTCACCACGTCATCCGTGTCCGCGGAATACCCAACCTCGGCCACGATGATCGCCCGCGCAAAATCGCGGTTGTAATTGATGATCTGCCCCAGCGAACTGAACGGAAAGATGTTCATCGAACCGTCATTGGCCCGCACATGAACGGTGCGGAGCGACAGATGCTCCACCACGCCATACGTGCCGTTCAGGGTCACGGCGTCGCCCACGGTCAGCGCATTCTCCAGCAGCAGGAAAATCCCGTTGATGAAATCCTGCACCAGCTTCTGCGAACCGAAACCCAGCGCCACACCGAAAATCGACGCCCCCGCCAGCAACGGCCCGACATTGACGCCAACCTGCGTCAGGATCGTCAGCCCGATCACCGCCACCAGAACCACCAGCAGAATGGTCCGCAACATCGGCAGCAACGTCCGCACCCGCGCCACGCGCGCAGGCCCGTCTTCCGCCAGCCCGATCCGCTGCATGTGCCGGTCCACCGCAATGTTGGACGCCTCCCACACCACCGCCCCGATGGCCACCGCCACCAGAATCGTCAGAATGGAAGACAGGATGCGGCTGCCGATCCGATGCTCGCCGAACATTTCATGGAACGGAACACCCCAGGCCATCGCCAGCGCCAGGACCGTCAGCACCAACACCACGACGCTCAGAATGCGCCGCATCGCCGGATAATACCGCGCCACACGCCCGCGCGTCTCGTCGCTCAGCCCGACGAAACCCGGCATCGCACGAAACCCGCGCTCCATCAGCCCGAACGCCGCAATGCTCAGCACCCGCACGATCACCAGCGCCACGACACTGCGCAGGAACAACGTCCACAACGCGGCATAGCCGTTGTGAATCTCCGCCGCCCAGGCCAGCCAGAGCCCCAGATCGAAAAACAGCGCCGCAATCCACCACACGCGCGCAAACACCAGCGCCATGCTCGACGCATAACGATGCGACGCCATACGCTGGCAGAACGCCGTCACGAATGGCCGCGCCTTCAGAATCATGATCGCAATCAGGAAGTGATCGACAAACGCCAGAATTTTCCACAGCGCCGCAACCACAGCACCCGGCAACGTGCAATCCGCCAGAACACTGATGATCGCCCCGCCCGTCGTCGCGATGATCGCAATCGTCCGCAACCACGCGAACAGAAACCCGGCAGACGCATCCCTGATCGTCACCAGCCGCAACCACGGCAGACGCGGCGCCAGAATCACACGCGCCACGGCAATGAAAACACCACCGATCATCGCGGCAACCGTCTCGTCGCGCATCACATCCGCCGTCGCCACCGTCGCATCCGCGTCCAGCGCATTGATCACGACAGCCGCCAGCGGCACCATCGCCACCGGAACCAGATCCAGCAGCAGACACCCGATCGCATACGGCAACCGGTGAAACACCATCACCAGACGGGCCAGCGCACCCTGATGCCGCACCCGGTTCTCCTGCTCGTCGGCCAGATCCGCCGCCGCCTGCCTGCGCGCCGTCTCATCATGCTGATACGGATCGATCGCCCCATCAGCACGTGCCCCTTCCGTATGAGCCTCGTCCACATCCTCCTGCGCGAGCGCGCGGGCCTCCTGCCGGTCCTCCTGCGCTTCCGCGACGTCGTGCCGGTCCCGCAGATGGCTCGCCTCCTCCAGCTTCCCACGCAGCTTGCGCGTCAGAAGCCGCATCACCACGAACAGCGCAAACCCGACACCCGCCAGAATCAGCGCCCGCAACAGAATCTTCATGATCCTGCCCTGCAAGGCCGGATCCGCATAAACAGTCCGCACCCACGGCCCGACCTGCCGGAAATCCGCCACCGTCGCAATCAGCGCCCGCGCCTCACGCGCCGCCGTAACACCCACGTCGCTGAACTGCGCAACGATCTGCCCCCCCAGGCTGTCCGGCTTCACAGGTTGATTCGCCTTGGCCGGAACCGCCCCCTGCGCCTGCGCGAGGTTCTTCAGCGTCGTGACAAATTGTTGCCGTTCCGCATCGTTATTCAGCACGCCCAGAAGCTGCTGCGCCTGCCCCTGGGAAAGCTGCGGCGCATGAGAGACCGCCGCGGGCGCATCCGCCAGCGCGGGGGCCGCCCCGGCAACCACCGCGAAAAACAGCAGAAACCGTAGGATGAAAGCGCGTGCAGCGCGTCTGGGGTTCAGATCCAGGGATGATCGAGCGCCGGCGCGTGCCTGCATGCTCATGCTCCTTATCAAGACGTAGGCAGATGCCAAAACACAGGTCCGACCGCCAAACAGGCACCCCACACGGACCAACCGCCCGGCGCACCCCCTCAACACGGGGGTTCCCCCAGCCAGGCCACAGGGTTTACGCCTCTATCCGCCCCCCGGTTGCCTTGGCAACCCAGTCCGGCACCGATCGAACCGACAAATCATACAAGAGCCTGCCATGACGCGCCCAACCACCGAGTCCCACGATCCCCGCTACGCCGATATCGACCTCTGGCCCTCCGGCACCACCCTCGAAGCCCTCGCCGAAGCCCAGATGAGCGCCACCGCCCTCACCCGCGCCGCCGTCCCGCAGATCGAAGCCGCCGTCGAAGCCGCCCTCCCCGGCCTGCGCGCCGGCGGCCGCCTGTTCTATATCGGCGCCGGAACCTCCGGCCGCATCGGCATGCAGGACGGCGTCGAACTCACCCCCACCTTCGGCTGGCCCGCCGAACGCCTCGTCCTCCTCCTCGCCGGCGGGTCGGACGCCCTCTCCCAGGCCGCCGAAGGCGCGGAAGACCGTGAGGACATCGCACGGTCGGACATCCTCGCCCACACCCCCGGCCCGAACGACGTCGTCATCGGCATCGCCGCCAGCGGCAACACCCCCTATACCTGCGCCGCCATCCGCGCCGCCCGCGAAGCCGGCAGCCTCACCATCGGCCTGATCTGCAACGAACATGGCCGACTGGCCGACGAAGCCCAGTACCCCATCCGAATCCCCACTGGCGCGGAAGTCATCTCCGGCTCCACCCGCCTCAAGGCAGGCACCGCACAGAAAGCCACCCTCAACCTGTTCTCCACCGCCGCCATGATCCGCCTCGGCCACGCCTATCGCGGCCAGATGGTCGATATGCGCGTGGTCAACGAAAAACTCCGCCGCCGCGCCCAGCGCATGGTCGCCACCCTCGCCGGCGGCACCGATGCGGAAATCGACGCCGCCCTCACCGAAGCACGCGGCAACGTCAAACGCGCCGTCCTGATCCGCCACGGCCTCACGCGCGACGAAGCCGAAACCGCCCTCGCCACCCACGGGAACGACCTCCGCGCCGTCTTCGCAGCCGCGAGCCAGTCCTGACCATGTTCCACGCCATCGGCCTCATGAGCGGCACGTCCCTGGACGGCGTGGACGCAGCCCTGATCGAAACGGACGGCGAACGCATCGGCAAGCGCGGGCCCGCCCTCGAACTCCCCTACCCCCAACCCCTGCGGGACACCCTGCGCACCCTCCTGGACCGCGCCGAAACCCTCCCCCCGGACGATCCCACCCTCCGCACCGCCGAACAGGCCCTGACGGACCACCACGCCGAAGCCGTCCAGGCCCTCCGCGCCCGCATCCCCGATCAACGGATCGACGTCATCGGCTTCCACGGCCAGACCCTCTATCACGCCCCGGACAAGGGCCGCACCTGGCAGATCGGGGACGCCGCCCGCCTCTCCGCCCGCACCGGCCTCCCCGTCGTGCATGACTTCCGCAGCGCGGACGTCGCCGCAGGCGGAGAAGGCGCACCCCTCGCCCCGGTCTATCACGCCGCACTCGCCCGCAAGCGCCCCGTCGCCATCGTCAATATCGGCGGCGTCGCCAACATCACCCTCATCACGTCGGACGGCGCCATCCACGCCTGCGATACCGGCCCCGGCAACGCCCTGCTGGACGACTGGGCCGAACGCCACACCGGCATCCCCTGCGATCGCGGCGGCGCACTCGCGAAGGCCGGAACCATCAACACCACCCTCCTCGAAACCCTGCTGGCAGACCCGTTCTTCCACCAGCCCCCCCCCAAATCGCTGGACCGCCTCTCCTTTCACCGCACGCTCGAAGCCATAGCCCCCCTCTCCCCGCAGGATGGCGCGGCCACACTCGCCGCCTTCACCATCGCCGCCATCGCCCGAACCCCCCTGCCCGAACGCCCCGCAAGCTGGCACATCTGCGGCGGCGGCCGCCATAACCCCGTCTTGATGGCAGGGCTGCAACACGCCCTCCCCGAACCCGTCACCCCCGTGGACGATCTCGGCTGGGACGGAGACGCGCTGGAAGCGGAATGCTTCGGCTTCCTCGCCATCCGCAGCCTGCGCGGCCTCCCCCTGTCCTGGCCCGGCACGACCGGCGTACGACAACCCATGTCCGGAGGCGTTTTGACATGCAACGCTGTTGGTCCCGGTGCATGGACGTTGTACGCTCCCCCGCATGACGACACCTGATCTCTCCCGGCGCGGCGCAGTCTTCTCTCTGGCCGCGGCCCTCGCCGCCCCGATAGGATCGGCACGTGGCGCCACGCCCCCACCCACGCAACACGGCAAGTCCGAACCGGATACCTCCCACCCGGAACCGGCGGACCGTCCCGGCGCCTCCACCAAACCCGCCCCCAAAACCGCGGCGGACGATCTCTACCGCCCCTGGCTGCACTTCACCCCCGCCACCGGCTTCATGAACGATCCGAACGGCATGGTGTTCGACGGCACCCACTACCACCTCTACTACCAGTTCGATCCCTTCGCTCCCTACGCGGGTCGCGTCCACTGGGGCCATGCCATCAGCACGGACATGCTGCACTGGCAGGACCAGCCCATCGCCATCCCGCAAACCCCCGCCGGCGAAGCCTTCTCCGGCAGCGCCGTGATCGACGCGAAAAACACCTGCGGCCTTTTCACCACCCCCCTCACGCCCGCCCCTCAAACACCACCCTCCCAAACACCCCCTGCCCAGCCACAGGCCGCACCCATCCCCACGCCCGGCGCCAACCTCGTCGCGATCTACACCCGCGCCAGCGCCCGCAACCAATCCCAATACCTGGCCTGGAGCACCGATAACGGTCGTACCTTCACCGAATACCACACCCCCGTCCTCGATATCGGCAGCAACTCCTTCCGCGACCCCAAGGTCTTCTTCCACACGCCGACCGGCCGCTGGATCATGGTCCTCGCCAAATCAAGGGAACACAAGGTCGGAATCTACGGCTCGATCGACCTAATCCACTGGATGATGCTGTCCGATTTCGGCCCTACCGGCCTGCTCGGCGTCGATTACGAATGCCCCAATCTCATCGAAGTCCCGTTCGACGAAGGCGGCACACGCTGGGTCATGTTCGTCTCCGTTAACCCCGGCGCCCCCCAGGGCGGCAGCATCACCCAGTATTTCGTGGGAGACTTCAACGGAACCGAATTCATCGCCCACGAAACCACCATCGGCCTGACCGATTTCGCCAAGGACAACTATGCCCTCCAGTGCTTCGACAACATGCCCAACGACGAAGCCGTCGGCATCGCATGGCTCTCCAACTGGCAGTATTGCGAGGAACTTCCAAACAAGGCCTGGCGCGGCGTCATGACGCTCCCACGCACCCTGTCCCTCACTCGCGACCACGGCGGCTGGATACGCCTCGTCCAGATGCCGCGCGGCATCGAAACCCTGCGCGACAGACAGATCGCCAAACCCCTCACCCATCTGGACGCCGGAACCTCCCAGCAAACCCCCCTGCCCGCGGGCGTGCCGGTCGAACTCAACCTCCATATCACGATGGACGAACGCCCCCAGGGCCTCGAACCGGGCGACAAGGGCCGCGCCGGCCGCTTCATCATCGTCTTCGCCAATGAAAACGGCGAAACCCTCTCCATCGGCTTTGATGCCTTCAGCAGCCAGATCTGGCTGGACCGGAGCGACCTGCACGGCTTTACCCAACCCTTCTTCACCGGCCAGTTCTCCACCGCCCTCCAGCCGGACAAGCGCGACGTCACCTTCCGCCTGGTGCTGGACGCCTGCACGCTCGAACTCTTCGTCGATGGCGGCACCAGCGTCGGAACCGCGCTGGTTTTCCCGTCCGCCCCTCTCACGGAACTGCGCCTGGAAGCCAGCGGAGCAGGCGCCACCATTCACGGCCTCGAAGTTCACACGCTGAAGAAAGCAATGGACCGTCCCGGCATCCCCGCCTGATCTCAGAAACAGCCCGTAAAAATCAGGGCAACCGTTCATTCCCGCCTTGCGTTCCAACAGGCAGCACCAGCCTCAAACAACGCAAGGCACCCCCATGTCAGACCAGAAACGCACCACCGTCACCCTCGGAGACCAGACGGTGGAGCGCGGCCCCCAAGGCGCCACCCACCAGACCGCCACCGGCGATACCCCCACCCTCACCACCGCGCAGGGCATCCCCGTCGCGGATGACCAGAACACCGTCAAGGCAGGCGCACGCGGCCCCGCCCTGCTGGAAGATTTCCATTTCCGCGAAAAGATCTTCCATTTCGATCATGAACGCATCCCCGAGCGTGTTGTCCACGCCCGCGGTTACGGCGCGCACGGCTATTTCGAACTGACGGACTCCCTCTCCGAATACACCCGCGCCAACGTGCTCACGGAAGTCGGCAAACGCGTTCCCGCCTTCGTCCGCTTCTCCACCGTCGCCGGCAGCCAGGGATCGTTCGATCTCGCTCGGGATGTACGCGGTTTCGCCGTCAAGCTCTACACCGATGAAGGCAACTGGGATCTCGTCGGCAACAACATTCCCGTGTTCTTCATCCAGGACGCGATGAAATTCCCGGACATGGTCCACGCCGTCAAACAGGAAGCCGATCGCGGCTTCCCACAGGCCCAGTCCGCCCATGACACATTCTGGGACTTCGCCTCCCTGTCGCCCGAAACCGTCAACATGCTCATGTGGATCATGTCGGACCGCGCCATCCCGCGCTCCTTCCGTTTCATGGAAGGCTTCGGCGTCCATACCTTCCGCCTCGTCACCGCCGACGGAAAATCCACCTACGTGAAGTTCCACTGGAAGCCGAAACAGGGCCTCCAGTCCGTCGTGTGGAACGAAGCCGTCAAAATCAACGGCGCCGACCCGGACTTCCACCGTCGCGATCTCTGGGACGCCATCTCCACCGGAAATTACCCGGAATGGGAACTCGGCGTTCAGCTTTTCGACGATGAATTCGCCGACAAGTTTGATTTCGACATCCTGGACGCCACCAAGCTGATCCCGGAAGAAATCCTCCCGGTCCGTCGCATCGGTCGTCTCGTGCTCGATCGCACAGTGGATAATTTCTTCGCCGAAACCGAACAGGTCGCGTTCTGCACCCAGAACATCGTCCCCGGCATCGACTTCACCAATGACCCCCTGCTGCAAGGTCGCAATTTCTCCTATCTGGACACGCAAACCAAGCGCCTCGGCGGCCCGAACTTCACCCACCTGCCGATCAACGCGCCGAAATGCCCGTTCCATAACTTCCAGCAGGATGGCCACATGGCCATGCACAACCCCAAGGGCCGCGCGAACTACGAACCCAGCTCCCTCTCCAGAGGCCCGCGCGAAAACCCCGCCAAGGGCTACACCCCCTACGCGGAAGACCTGCGCGGCCCGAAAACCCGTGAACGCGGCGAACTCTTTGCCGATCACTACAGCCAAGCCCGCCAGTTCTTCCGCAGCCAGACGAAGCCGGAACAGACCCATATCAAAAACGCCTTCGTCTTCGAACTCAGCAAATGCGAAGTCCCGGCCATTCGCTCCCGCGTCGTCTCCCATCTGCTGAATGTGGATGAAGACCTTGCCAAACAGGTCGCCCAAGGTCTGCGGCTGGAAAAACTCCCGGAAGCCGCCCCTCCGGCCCGTCCTGTCCTGGACGGACTGGCAGAGTCCCCAGCGCTCAGCATCCTGAAAAACGGCCCGCAGAGTTTCGCTGGTCGCAAACTCGGCGTACTCGTCACGGACGGCACTGACGCCGCCCTATTGGACGTCCTGATGAACGCCGCCCAAGCGGAAGGCGCAATCGTGGAACTGGTCGCACCGGAAGTCGGCGGCGTCACCACCACAGACGGCAAACTGGTCCCGGCAGGCCAGAAAATCGTCGGTGCACCCTCGGTCCTTTACGATGCCGTCGTTCTGCTTCCCTCGACGGACGGCGCGAAACTCCTCACCGGTGAAGCCACCGCGCGGGATTTCGTCGCGGACGCCTTCGCCCACGCCAAATTCATCGGCTACGGCGTGGACGCAAAACCCCTGTTGGATCGCGCAGGCATCACCCCGGCGGATATGGATGCAGGCTTCAAATCCCTGACCTCTGCAATAGACATCGACAGCTTCATCAAGTCCTGCCGGATGCTCCGCTTCTGGGAACGTGAAGACCGCACCCACGCCGTCTGATCCACCCCTCCCGGCCCGCCTCCAGCACGCGGGCCGGACTGATGAATTGACGATCCAATACGGGCATGCAACGTCATACCCATGCATGTCCTCCGTCGCACACTCCTCACCACCGCCCTCCTCACCACAACAGCGCACGCAGCGCCCGGCTATCTGCAAAGCCCCACACTCGGTGGCCAGACACTGGCTTTCACCGCCCAAAACACCATCTGGACAGTCTCGCAGGCCGGAGGCACCGCCCAGCGCCTCACCCAACTCCCGGGCGGCGATGCGGACCCCATCCTCTCCCCGGACGGCAAACAGATCGTCTTCAGCGCCTCCTATGACGGCCCGACGGAACTCTACATCCTCCCCGTCACCGGCGGCACACCGAAGCGCATCACCTTCGAAAACAGCAAAGCCCGCGCCCTCGGCTGGGACACCCACGCCGGAATCCTCTACACCGCCCCGCCCGCGTCAGGCCCCTATTTCAGCGCCAACGTATTCGCCCTGAACCCGCAGACCGGCGCCCGCCACGTCTATCCCTTCTCGGACGCGAACGACGCCGCCCTCAGCCCGGACGGCCACTGGATCTACTTCGTCCGCTTCGGCCTCGCCGTCACCCGCGATCACCTCCGCGCCTATCGCGGCGGCGCCATGTCCCAGCTCTGGCGCTTCCCGCTTGACAACATCACCACACAGGAAGCCGAACGCATCGGTCCCCAATCCGCCAATCTCCGCCGCCCCATGCCCTGGCGGGACCGCCTGATCGTCATCAGCGACAAGAACGGGCGCGACAATCTCTGGAGCCTCGCGCCGGACGGCTCCGACCCGCAGCAACTCACCCACACAACCGAATTCAGCATCCGCGAAGCCAGCCTCTCCGGCAACATCATCGCCTACCGCCTCGGCGCGGACCTTCACGAATACGACCTCACGACCCATCAGGACCGCCTCGTCCCGATCGATCTCGTTTCGGACAACGCCACGGCCCGCCCCTACTGGATCGAACACCCCCTCGCCTTCCTCAACGATACCGCCATCGCCCCCAATGGAGACCACGCCATCCTCACGGTCCGCGGCCATATCGTCATCGCCAGCCCCGGCCAGCAACGCCTGATCGAACTCGCCACCCCCGGCACCACCCGCCTGCGCCACGCCGCCCTCAGCCCGGACGGCAAAACCCTCTATGCCTTCAGCGACAAAAGCGGCGAAAACCAGATCTGGCGCTTCCCCATCGACGGAAGCTCCGAAGGCGAGATGCTCACACACAACCCCAACAGCGAACCCACCGGCCTGTACATCTCCCCGGACGGCAAATCCATCGCCCATACGGACATGCTCGGCCACCTCTCCCTCCTCACCCTCGCCACGAAAAAAGACACCCTCATCGACGACGCCAGCCAGAACGGCACCACGGACTACGCCAGCCTCACCTGGGCGCATGACAGCAAAACCCTCGCCTTCGTCCGCTCACGCGGCAGCAACCTCCGCAACCAGATCGCCCTCTACAGCCTCCCCACCGGCAAGACCATCTGGGCCACGGACGGCAAATACACCTCGAACGCCCCCAGCTTCAGCCCGGACGGCCACTGGCTCTGGTTCCTGTCAGACCGCACCTTCACCCTCGCCAACGACTCTCCGTGGGGAGACCGCAATCTCGGCCCCGATTTCCCCCACCGCACCGGCCTCTACGCCCTCGCCCTCCAGCCCGGCCAGCACTTCCCGTTCGAGCCGAAAACCGAACTGGACGACACCTCCGGGAAACCGCCGGAAAAGGACAAGAAAGACGAAAAGAAATCCCTCCCCGCCATTGCCTATGATGGCCTCCCCCAACGCCTCTACCACGTCCCCATCCCTGGAGGAGACTATCAGGGTCTCACTGCCAATGCAGACACGCTATTCATGCTGGACGGCACGGACGAAGACGCCAACCCTCTGAAATCTCTCCACATCACCGATACGGATCCGAAACTCGAAACCTATGCCCCCAAGGTCCAGAGCTTCGACCTCTCGGCAGACGGCAAGACCCTGATGCTCGTCACCCCCGGCGCCCCGCATCAACCCCAGATCCTCCTCGTCCCCGCGGGCGCCAAACAACCCACGGATGTCGCCTCCAAAACAGTCTCCCTCGGCAAATGGCGCCTCCGCATCGATCCCGCCGCCGAATGGCAGGACATGTTCAACGACGCCTGGCGCCTCCACCGCGATCATTTCTACGATCAGGCCCTGCGCGGCGTGGACTGGAACGCCGTCCGCGCCCGTTACGCCCCCCTCCTCCCCCGCCTCGGCTCGCGGGACGATCTGGACGATCTCCTCGGCCAGATGGTCGCTGAACTCGGTGCCCTGCACTCCCAGCTCCGCCCCGCCATGACCGAAACCCGCCCGGACGCCGACATGGTCGCAGGCATCGGCGCCAGAACCGAAGCCACGCCCGAAGGCTTCCGCATCGCCCATATCTATCGCGGCGATCCGGACCTCCCCGAAACCGCCTCCCCCCTTCTCCACCCCGGAACCGACGCACGCGAAGGCGACATCATCACCGCCATCGACGGCAGCAGCACGAAAAACCAGCCGGACCTCGCCGCCATGCTGGCCGATCAGGCCGGAAAACAGGCGCTGCTCACCCTCAAACGCGGCAGCATGACCCGCCGCGTCGTCATCACCCCCGTCACCATGAAACAGGACGCCGCCCTGCAACGCCGGGACTGGGCCATCGGCCGCGCCGAATACGTCGATCGCACCAGCCACGGCCGTATCGGCTACCTGCATCTGGACGCCATGATGCCGTCCGATATGGCGAACTTCGCCCGCGAATTCTACGCCAATATCGACAAGGACGGCATCGTGATCGACGTCCGCCGCAATCTCGGCGGCAATATCGATTCATGGGTGCTCACCCAGCTCCTCCGCCGCCCCTGGGCCTTCTGGAGCCGCTACGGCGTCGCCCCCGCCGTCAACATGCAGCAATCCTATCGCGGCCGCCTCGTGGTGCTGTGCGACGAACTCACCTATTCGGACGGCGAAACCTTCTCGCAAGGCATCAAATCCCTGCACATCGCCCCCCTCATCGGCGAACGCACCGCAGGCGCGGGCGTCTGGCTCTCGGATGGCGATACGCTGATCGATCACGGCAACGCCCGCACGGCGGAAAACCCGCAATTCAGCATGGACGGCCACTGGATCGTAGAGAACATGGGCGTCACCCCGGATCAGAGCATCGAAAACATGCCCGTCGCCACCTTCAACGGTCAGGACCAGCAACTCGACGCCGCCCTCCGGAACCTGACCGAAAGCCTGACCGATCACCCCATCCAGCCCCTGAAAGCGGAACCCTTCCCACCCCCGGTCCCCGCCCCCATCAACTGATCCACGAAAACAGCCGGGCGGAACAGCAATCGTTCCGCCCGCACTCGCGTCAGCCCGCGGCCCCGATCGCATCCAGAACAGCCAGATCCGCCGCCGTCAGATCAACATCGACCGCCGCCAGATTCTCCCGCAGATGCCCAAGCGAAGACGTCCCCGGAATCAGCAGGATATTCGGCGCCCGCACCAGCAACCACGCCAGCGCCACCTGCATCGGCGTCCGCCCCAGCCGCCGCGCCACGTCCGAAAGCCGGTCGGACTGCAACGACGTAAATCCTCCCAGCGGGAAAAACGGCACATACGCAATCCCCTGCGCCGCCAATTCCCCGATCAGGCCATCATCGTCCCGATGCGCCAGATTATAAAGGTTCTGCACACACACAACCTCCGCAATCCCCTGCGCCTCCTTCACCTGCGCCGCCGTGGCATTGCTCACCCCCAGATGCCGCACCAGCCCCTGCCGCTGCAACTCCGCCAGAGCCGTGAACGGTTCCTCGATCGACCCCTCCGCAGGCGTGTGAACATCCCCCATGATTCGGAAATTCACCACATCCAGAGCATCCAGCCCCAGATTGCGCAGATTGTCATGCACCGCCCGCGTCAGATCCTCCGCACCCCGCGCCTCAAGCCAGGACGCATCCGCCCCACGCACCGCCCCAACCTTCGTCACGATCCGCATATCATCCCGATACGGATGCAAAGCCTCCCGGATGATCTGATTGGTCACGTGCGGCCCATAGAAATCACTGGTGTCGATATGATCCACGCCCGCCGCCACGGCCTCCCGCAACACCGCCACCGCACCGGCCCGGTCCTTCGGGGGTCCGAACACGCCCGGCCCCGCCAACTGCATCGCCCCATACCCCATCCGCCTCACCACGCGCCCGCCGAACGTAAACGTGCCAGCCTTCGAAATATCCGTCATCATACATCTCCCTTGCGATATCGCCGCACCATGCGCCTTGACGCACCGACCGATAATCCGGACATTCCCACACACCCCGTGCAGGAAACCGGACAATGAAAGCAGACATGCAGGATCTCGTCGCCTTCCTCACCGTCATCCGCGCCGGCGGATTCCGCGAAGGCGCACGCACCGGAACCCAGTCCGCCTCCAGCCTCAGCGAAGCCGTCCGCCGCCTCGAAACCCGGCTGGACGTACGCCTGCTCAACCGCACCACCCGCAGCATCGCCCCCACCGAAGCCGGCGCCAGACTGGCCGAACGCCTCACCCCGATCCTCGGCGAAGTCGATTCTGCGCTCGACAGCATCAACAGTTTTCGCAACACCCCCACGGGAACCCTCCGCCTCAACGTCCCCGCCAACGTCGCACGGCTGGTCCTCCCCGCCATCGTCACCCCGTTCCTGAAAACCTATCCGGACATCACGCTCGAAATCATCGTAGAAGACAGCTTCGTCGATGTCCTCGCCGCAGGATGCGACGCCGGAATCCGCTACGACGAAAGCCTGGAGCAGGACATGATCGCCCTCCCCATCGGCCCCCGCACCCAACGCTTCGCCACGGCCGCCGCCCCCTCCTATCTCGCCACCAACCCCACCCCCCAACACCCGCAAGACCTGCTCTCACATGCCTGTCTCACCGGCCGCTTCTCCAGCGGCACAACCCCGCACTGGGAATTCGAAAAAAACGGAGATATCATCAAGATAAAACCCCCCGCCCGCCTCATCACCCGCCCCGCCGCCACGCTGGATCTCGCCGTCTCCGCAGCACTAGACGGCCTCGGCATCATCCACCTGTTCGAAGACTGGCTGAAACCCCACCTGGACAGCGGCGCGCTCGTCCCCCTGCTGAAACCCTGGTGGCAAAGCTTCAGCGGCCCCTACTTCTACTACCCGGGCCGCCGACACCTCCCCTCCCCCTTACGCGCCTTCGTGGATTTCATCAAAACCCACTGAACACCGTCATCAGGTCAAACGCGGCGGCCGACTATTCGCCGCCGCTACCTTCTTTCCCCAGCGCACCAGCTCCTCCGTGCAGTCCTCGCGGTCCAGCGTACACTCGATCAGCGTTGGCCCCCGCGTATTCGCCTTCGCCTTCGCAATCGCCGCCTCCAGCTCGGCCCCCGTCCCCGCCTTCAATCCCAGACCATGCCCCTCGCCAGCATTAAAGACCTCCATCAACCCGGCATAATCCCAGTTCTTGATGTAGTTATACGGCCCATCATGGATCTTGATCTCGATCACATATCCATAGTTGTTCACAAGAAAGATAATCACCGGCAGCTCATGTCGCACCATCTGCGCCACCTCCTGCGCCGTCAACTGGAAAGATCCGTCCCCCACCATCAAAACATGCCGCCGATCAGGCGATCCCATCGCATTCCCGAACGCAGACGGCACGGACCACCCGATATGCCCCCACTGCATCTCAACCTCCACCCGCGCCCCATGCGGCAAATTCATCCGCGTCGCATTGAACCACGAATCCCCCGTCTCCGCCGTCAGCGTCGTATTCCCGTCCACCAGCGCATTGATCTGCCGCGTCATCTCGTCATTGGTCAGCTTCGCGTCCGGCTCCGCCACCGGCAGCCCCAATACAGGCGCCTTCCCGCCAGATGCCGCCCCGCGCGAAACATGCCCGCCCAAAGCCTCCAGAAACGCCTTCAACGTAAATCCCTCGAACGTCCGCCCGCCCACGCTCACCCGGTCCCCATCGGCCCGCAACATCGTCGCCGCCTTCGGCACCGAACTCCACCCCACCGTCGAATAATCGTTGAATACCGGCGCCAGACAGATCACCGCCTCCGCCTCATCCACCAACGCCTGAACCCCGGGGCTGCTCACCTCCCCCCAATACAACCCGCGAAATCCGGAATGATCCTCCGGAAAAAACCCCTTCGCCGCCGCCATGATCGCAACATCACACCCCAGCCGGTCCGCCAGCGCCACGGCCTCCGCCTGCGCCCCCGCCGCCCGCAGCTTGCTCCCCACCAGCATCACCGGCCGCTTGCCCTTCAGAAACCCCACCGCTTCCGAAACCGCCGCCTCCAGACTGGCCCGATCCGTCTCCCGCTCCGCCAGAAGGCTGCTCACCGGCCCCGGCCGCAAACATGGCTGGGACGCCACATTGCACGCAATATCCAGATAACCCGGCTTGCGCTCCCGCAACGCCGTGCGGATCACGTGGTCGATCTGCGCCGGCGCATTCTCCGCCGAAACGATGGACTCCGCCGCACACGTCACATGCCGCGCCATCTCAAGCTGATATCCATAGTCCGTCGTCCCGATCGTATGATGCAACACCCGCCCCGATCCCAGATCGTTCGTGTTCGGTGCCCCGGAAATCAGAATGACCGGCAAATTCTCCGCATACGCCCCACCGATCGCATTCAACGCCGAAAACGCCCCCACATTGAACGTCACCACCGCGGCCGCAGCCCCGTTGGCCCGCGCATACCCCTCGGCCGAAAACCCGCAATTCAGCTCGTTGCAGCAGTAAACCTGCTCCATCCCCCTGTTCTCAAGCAACTGGTCCAGCAGGATCAGATTGTAATCCCCCGCCACCGCGAAATGATGCTTCAGCCCGATCTGCACCAGCCGCTCCGCCAGATAATGGCCAACCGTATACGTCATCACACACGCTCCATTGCTTTTCCACCAGACGATGCGCCATACCCGAACCCTCGTCCAATATATGTTCAGACCACTTCCCATATGGATTCGATATGGACCTCCGACGCCTGCACTACTTCGTCGCCATCGCCGATCACGGCGGCTTCACCCGCGCCGCACACGCCCTGCACATGGAACAGCCCCCCCTCAGCCAGCAGATCAAGGCCCTCGAACGCGACCTCGGCTTCCCCCTCTTCACCCGCTCCCGCCACGGCGCCACCCTCACCGATAACGGAACCGCCCTCCTCGAACACGCCCGCACCGCCCTCGAGGCCGAACACCGCTTCCGCGATCTCGCACGCGGCCTCGCACGCGGCGAACAGGGGCACCTCCGCGTCGGCCTCGCCGGTGCCGTCGCCATGCTCCCCCTCGTCCCGCGCGCCATCCGCCGCTTCCGGGACGCCTGGCCCAAAATCACCATCACGATGGAGGAAAGCAACACCCCCGCCCTCTGCGAAGCCCTCCAGGAACGCCGGATAGACCTCGCCATCGTCCGCCCTCCGATGCCCGATCACACCCTCCCCATCCTCCCCCTGCTGGACGAACCCACCCTCATCGCCCTCCCCACGGGCCACCCCCTCGCCCGCTCGAAATCCGTCAAACTCGAAGCCCTGGCCAAAGACCCCTTCATCCTGTTCGACCGCGCCCTCGGCCCCGGCTTTCATGACGCCATCCTCAGCGCCTGCCACACCGCAGGCTTCACCCCCCATGTCGGCCAGCAGGCCCCCCAGATCGCCGCCACCGTCGCCCTCGTCGCCGCAGGTCTGGGCGTCTCCATCGTCCCCTCCTGCCTCGATCAGATCCACGCCGAAGGCGTCGCCTTCCGCAAGATCGACGGCCCCGCACCCGCCGCCACGCTCGCCATCGCCACCCGCCGCGAAAACCTCTCCCCCCTCACCCGCCGCCTGATCGAAACCCTCCGCGAAACACGGGACCAGGCATAAACTCACCCCCGAAGCACCTCCTCCAGGGGCGGCAGATAATTCTCCAGCTTCACCCGCAACGGCATCAGATACGCACTATCCCCCCGCGCCCGGACAGCCGACAGAACCTCCCGCGCAAACCCTATGTTCGCCTCAAGCGACGGATCGAAATCGCGCGGAAACACCACATGATTGACCCGCTCCCAATACGCCCGCGATTTCGGCCCGATCACAGGCGAAACCCCCCAGAACACCGTGTCCCCCTCCAGCCACGCCATCGAAAGGTCCAGCATCCGCCGATCGAACAGAGGCTGCGTGAAAAACCCCTGCGCCCCCGCATCCCGCTTCCGCGCCAGATCCTCAAGCTCCTGATACGGCGCCCGCCGATACGGGTCGAACGCCGCATACACCGTCAGATGCGGAGCCTCCCTCCGGTAACGCGCAATGATCTCGGCACTCGTATTGTCATAAACCCGCGCTTCCGGATCGACCGGCGGATCGCCCGCAATCACCAGAACCTCCCGCAACTCCGGATCGTCCGCCCCCGGCAACGCCCCGCCCGGCGGAATGTCGATCGCCCGGATATGCGGCACCACATCCGCAAACCCGTCCCGCCGCAGAATGGACGCCGCCTCCCAGCTCCGCACCGGATACCGCGTCAGGTCCGGCACATTGATCACGGAAGCGGACGGCATCAACGCCCGCGCCACCCCCGCATCACGCCGCAGAACCTCCTCGTCCCGCGGCACCAGTTCGACGGCGATGCGGCTCATGAAGCGCGCTCCAGCCCGACCGTCCCATCCGCCTCGAGCAACCCCCCGGCAGAAAGCCCGGCCCCCAGCCGCGCCGCCTCCAGCGTGTTGTGCAGCAGGCACGCAATCGTCATCGGCCCCACCCCACCCGGCACCGGCGTAATATGCCCGGCGCGCGGATAAGCCTCCTCGAACACCACATCCCCCGCCAGCTTCGTCTTGCCAGTCTCCGTCGGCACACGCGTAATCCCCACATCGATCACCGTCGCCCCCTCCCGCACCCAGTCCCCACGCACCAGCCCACGCACCCCCGTCGCCACCACCAGAATATCCCCCTCCCGCGCCAGCCCCGCCGGATCGCGCGTCTGCACATGCCCCACCGAAACCGTACACCCCTCCCGCAACAGCAACTGCGCCATCGGCTTGCCCACCAGACTGGACGCCCCGATCACCACCGCATGTTTCCCCGCCATGTCCCGATGCACGGACCGCAACAGCAACAGACACCCCAGCGGCGTACACGGCACCAACCCCGGAATCCCAAGGCTCAGACGCCCGGCATTCACCTCCCCCAGCCCATCCACATCCTTGTGCGGCGCAATCGCATTCGTCACCACCACCGGATCGAGCTGCGTCGGCAACGGCAACTGCACCAGAATCCCATGAATCTTCGGATCGTCGTTCAACCGCCCGATCAGATCAAGCAACTCCTCCTGCTCAGTCGTCTCCGGCAACATATGCATGAAAGACCGCATCCCTGCCCGATGCGTCTGCAAGGCCTTGTTTTTCACATAGACCTCGCTCGCCGGGTCATTCCCCACCAGCACCACGGCCAGCCCCGGCGTCACCCCGCACTCGGCATGAAACGCCCGCACCCCCTCCGCCACACGCGCGGTCAGAGCCTTGGCAATCGCCTTCCCATCAATCATCTTGGGATCAACAGTGTCACGAGGCTTGTCGGCATCGATCGTCGTCATGGCTGGCCCTCTCGAAAAACACGAACACGGAAGGAATTACGGGTGATGACAGGCGCAATACGCAAGAACTTCGCAAGTGACAACATCGCCCCCATCTGCCCCGAAGTCATGCAGGCCCTTCAGGACGCCAACGCAGGGTCCGCCCCTGCCTACGGCAATGACCCGTGGACCGAAGCCCTCACCACACAGCTCCAGTCCGTCTTCAACACTCCCCTCACCGCCTTCCCCGTCACGACCGGTACAGCCTCCAACAGCCTCGCCCTCTCCGCGCTGGTCCCCCCCTACGGCGCCGTCATCTCGGACGAAACCGCCCACATCGCCACCGATGAAGGCGGCGCCCCCGAATTCTTCACCCACGGCGCACGCCTCCTCACCCTCCCCTCCGACGACGGCCGCATGAACCCGGACGCCTTCACCGACGCCATCGCCCGCAACCGTGACGGCGGCATCCATTCCAGCCCCATCCGCGCCCTCAGCCTCACCCAGGCCACCGAATGGGGCACCGTCTATCACCCGGAGGCCATCGGAGAACTCGCCGCCATCGCCCATGAAAACGACATGCCCGTCCATCTCGACGGCGCACGCCTCGCCAACGCCCTCGCCCACCTGAACTGCCACCCCGCCGAAACCACATGGCAGGCCGGGATCGACGTCCTCACCTTTGGCGCCACCAAAAACGGCGCGATGGCCGCCGAAGCCGTCCTCTTCTTCGACACGCCGCACGGCAACCGCGCAAAAACCGATTTCCAACGCCGCATCAAACGCTCCGGCCATCTCTGGTCCAAACAGCGCTATCTCAGCGCCCAGATCCTCGCCCTCGTCAAAACCGATCTCTGGCTCGAAAACGCCCGCAAGGCCAACCACGCCGCCCAACGCCTCGCCCACGGCCTCGCCCGCCACCCCGGCGGCCACCTGCCCTTCGAAACCCAGAGCAACGAAGTCTTCGCCGTCCTGCCCGAACCCGTCGTGGAACGCCTCGAACAGGCCGGATTCCTGTTCTACCGCTGGTACACCCCCCCAGGCATGAACGGCATCCTCATCCGCCTCGTCACCTGCTACGAAACCGAAGACGCGGACGTGGATGCCCTCCTAGCCGCCCTCTGACGGCCCATTCGGGGGTGGAGCCGGTACCGGCGCCGAAGAGCGGAAAAAATACGGCGCCCGCCCCCCATGCCCGAAATACGCTACCCGCGCCTCATGCAGCTTCACCCGCCCGAACACCTCGAAGCGAATCAGCACGATCGCGGCCACAACTCCCAACCCCGGCCCCACCAGATACACCCAGAACATCTGCCACGTCCCCGCAAACACATCCGGCCCGAAAGTCCGCGCCGCATTCGTGCTGTCCCCGGACATCCACGCCTCGGCCGGATTGAGCAGAAAAAACAACGGCCCGGACAGAAACGGCGTCAGAACCCGCCACTGCTCCGACGCCCCACACACCAGCACCGCCCCGATCAAACACGTCGTCGTCACCGCCTCCCCCAGAACGACCCACCCCGCCGGCAACCCGAAACACGGCACCGTCGCCGCGAAATGCGTGGACCGGCACCATGCCCCCCAGACCGGCCAGATCACCCCCAGCAACGCCAACACCCCCGTCCCCAGCACCGCCCCCAACACCTGTGCACTCACATACCCGCACCAGTCCAGCGGCGCGAGCCGCCGCCCCAGCATGAACGCCAGACTGACCGACGGGCTGACATGCCCGCCGCTCACCCGCCCGAAAGGCGAGAGCGCCGCCAGCGTCCCGCTCCCCCCGAAACACAACCCCTGCAACGCCGTCAGCCACACCGGATGCAGCGCCAGCACTCGCCCCAACGGACTCAGCGCAGACCCCAGCACGACATTGGATCCCACCCCAACCATCATCAGAATCATTGTCGCCGCCAGCTCGCACCCGTAAAGCCGGGGATGCAGGGGCCGGTCGGGATGCGGCTGCCCGATCAGCGGCCGGTCATGCGGATGCGGATAAAGCCGCCGCCGGACCGCCTCCCGAAACCGCTCCTCCTCCGCTCTCAGGCGCGCATTTCGCATCGCGCATCCCTCTCCTCCATCTCCCGCCGATACCGCCGCGCCAGCAGCGTACACACCAGCAACTGCATCTGATGATACACCATGATCGGCAGCACGATCGTCCCCACACTCGCCACAGGGAAAATCACATTCGCCATCGGAACCCCCGATGCGAGAGATTTCTTGGACCCGCACAGAACGAACGAAATCTCGTTCCCGCGCGGCAACCCCGTCACCCGCGCCACCACCGTCGTCAAACACAGCACTACCGCCAGCAGCACAGCATCCACCCCGGCCATGATCGCCAGATCATGCAGCGAAAGCCGATGCCACAACCCCTCCACCACCGCCCCGCTGAACGCCGTATAAACCACCAGCACGATAGATCCCCGATCCGTCAGGGACAGAACCTTCCGGTTCCGCTTCGCCCATCCCCCGATCCACGACTGCAAAACCTGCCCCAGCACGAACGGCAGCAGGAGTTGCACCGCCACATCCACGATCGCCTGCCCCGAAAACAGCCCGTGCTTGTGCAGAACCAGCCCCACCAGAACCGGCGTCGCCACAATCCCGATGATATTGGACAGCGTCGCCGCACAGACCGACGCCACGACGTTTCCATTCGCAATGGACGTCAATGCGATCGAGGACTGCACCGTGGACGGCAGGCAGCACAAAAACAGCAGCCCCTGCCACAGCCCCGGCGTCATCAACCCCGGCAACGCCAGATGCAACCCCAGCCCGATCAGCGGAAACACCAGAAAGCTGCACGCCAGCACCATGCCCTGCAACCGCCAGTCCCGCACCGCATCCAGCACCGCATGGCGGTCCAGCCGAGCACCCTGCAAAAAGAACATGACGAATATGCAAACCAGCGTCAGATCATGAAGCCAGACCGCTCCCTGACCATAACACGGCAGAACCGACGCCAACCCGATGGCGCATAACAACGTAATCAGAAAAGGATCAAGTTTCGGCATCATTCCCCGTCCCTGGAGGCTGTCTCAAAAGTCCCGATGACGCGCGAAACCGGGCCTCCGGCACGCATCCGGTAGCGATTTTCAAGCCTCGGAACAGCCTTCATGACCGTAAACACCGAAGCGCGAAGAAATCACCGTCACGCCGCCGTCAGCGACATTTCCGAGACAGCTTCTTACAGCGTCATAACGCCATCCGCCATAACCGGACGCCCATCGAAAAACCCGGCATTGTCCCGCAATTCCAGCGCCACGATCGCCAGCGCCCCGATCGCCTGCGTCACCACCAGCCGCGTCGCATCCCGCCCCACCGCCGCGGCATCCACACGCCGCAACCGGGCCAGCGCCGCCTCCGAAACCACCAGAAACCCCGCCGCATTCCGCCCCCGGCGCGATAACCCCTCGAAAACGGACCGCACCGCCTCCACCGCCTCGGACGGCATCTCCGGATCGGACGCCACACGCCGCAAATGCATCAGGTTGCGCCCTACCGTCATCATCGCCAGCGTGCCATGCAGATACAGATCCATCAAAGGCGTCGTCCGCGCGCCGCCATATCGGATCAGCCGCTCCATCCCCTGCGTGTTATGCCCAATCCAAATATTCTCATCCACCACCCGGCCCGAACCCCGCCCGATCCGCAAGACTCCCGCCATCGCCCGCGCCCGCAACAGCCAGCACACACGCCGCTCATCGAACGGCAGCACGCATTTGAAAACCATCACCCCAAACAGCAACCCCAGCAACAGGGATAGCGTCCCGTTGAACCACTGCAACTCGTTCAGACGCCCCTGATTGTCCAGCCCCAGCAAGGCCGGAAAGAAATTGTTGTAAGAAGCCGCCCCTACCACCATCCGCGGATTGCGTGCCGCCAGTCCTCCCAAGAGCATCGGCAGAAACAACACCAGCGCCAACGCCCCGAAGCTGGACGCCAGCGGCATCAGCACGAACACCGGCAAAACCGTCGCCACCGCCGCCCAGCACGCCCCATAGAAAAACGAATTACTCGCCAGAACCGTATTCTCGAACGTCGCGAACCGTCCACAAATCACCGCCACGAACGCCACGAACCCACTCCCCTGCGGCCACGCCGTCACCTCCCACACCAGCCCCGCCAGCAGGATCGCCGCAACGGACCGCAGCCCGTTATGCAACGCGTTCCGCCAGGTCAGCGCATGGCGTAGCCGATACCGCTCCGGCACGAGCCCCTCCCCCGGATCGGCCTGATAATACCGCAGCAATTCGACGAACTCTCCAAGCAGCAGGTCCAGCCCCTGCAACACAACCCGATCGTTGATCGCCACATCCTCGCGCGCCTCTCCCGCCATGCTGCCCATGATCGCGGACCGGCAACGCCCCAGAACATCATCCAGCTCCGCCCGTACCAGTCGCACCTCTCCCTCCCGGTCCAGCACCCCGGGCAACCGCTCCAGAAGCCCAGCTGCCTCCGCCATGATAGCGCCGGATACCGCCGAACGCTCCCCCACCGCCGCCAGACGCGTCCGCATCCCCAACCCGCGCGACACAACGCGGGACAACAGCCCCAGTGTCGCATACGCACACCGGATCAGCCGCCGATCGTCCCGCAATTCGATTGCACTGAACTCAAGCCGATCGTTCAGCGATAGCGTCAGGCTGAAAATGCGCCGCAGCATCCGCTCCGGCACCGGCATCTCCCGCAGAATATCCACGGTGGCCGCGCTCGCCTGCCCGATCGCCGCCGCCAGCCGCGCCCTCACCGTCATCCGCGTCATCGCCGCCAGATTGGGCGTGAAAACAATCCCCGCCACCATCTCGCACACGACACCCAGCACGATATAAGTCCCGCGCGCCATTGCAATCTGGAACACCTGATCAGGATGCGCGCTCGAATCCATCGCAATGATGGCACAGGTATAAGCCGCCAGAACGAACGCATAGGACCGAAAATTCCGCACCAGTGTCGCAATCCCCGCACACAGCCCCGTCCACACCGCCAGAGCCGGCAGAAACGCCCAGGACGCCTGCGGAAGCGCCGCAATCAGCCCTACCGCCCCGATCATCCCGATCACCGTCCCCACCACCCGCCAACGCCCTTTGGAAAGGCTCTCCCCCCGCGATCCGGACGCCACGATCCACACCGTCATCGGTGCCCATTGCGGCTCGCCCAGCTCCATCCAAAACGCCACCGCCAGCGAAAACAGCGCCGCCGCCGTCGTACGCAACGAAAACCCCAGATCCGTCATCCTGGGGGCGTAAATCCACGCAAAGGGCCATTCCTGGATCGAACGACCACGATCCAGCCAGCCAGTCACCCTCCCGCGCACATCCCGCTCCTTCCGTCCATGACGACCCACAGTATCGGGGCGGGATCAGGCAGGAGCAACCCCCGCAAAAGGATGGTTCATTCCAGCAATCAGGAAATGCCCGCGGCTAAGGTTCCCTCACCACAGCCGCAGGCGCCATACCACTCACCCCTTCACGGCGATGGATTTCCCCTTCGCCCCCAGATCATGAAACGCCTCGTCCAGCCGCTCCACGATCCCCACCTCACCAATCCGCAGCCACTTGCGCGGGTCATACAGCTTCTTGTGCGGCGCCCCCGTCTCGGGATCGATCTGATGCCTGAACGCCTCCGGGTTCTCCAGCACGAACGCCCCCACGGAATGGGCGAACGCGAACTGGATGTCCGTGTCGATGTTCATCTTGAACACGCCATAGGAAACCGCGTCCGTGATCTTGTCCTTCTCGGACCCGGACCCGCCATGAAACACCAGGCTCAACGGCTTCGGCCCTGACCCGAGCGCCTTCTGAACCGCCTCCTGCGAATGCAGCAGAATCTCCGGCCGCAACTGCACGTTCCCCGGCTTGTAAACCCCATGCACGTTCCCGAAAGACGCCGCGATCGTCACATGTCCCAGCGGAGACAGCAGGTTCCACGCCTTCAGCACATCATCCGGCTGCGTATAAAGATGCGCATTGTCCTCATGATCCTCCAGATCATGCCCGACACCATCCTCCTCGCCACCCGTCACCCCAAGCTCGATCTCGAGGCTGATGCCAAGCTTCGCCATGCGCGGCAGCAAACGCGCACATTCCGCCAGATTGTCATCCAGCGGCTCCGCCGAAAGATCGATCATGTGCGAGGAGAACAGCGGCGGGCGCCCCGCCGCCACCTCCTGCTCGCTCAGCTCGATCAGCCCCTCGATCCACGGAATCAGCTTCCGGTTCGCATGGTCCGTATGCAGAACCACGCAAACCCCATATTCCGCCGCCAGCAGATGAACATGCTTCGCCATCGCCGCCGCGCCCAGAACACGCGCGCGATGCTGGTCCGGCAAACCTTCCCCCGCAAAAAACCGCGCCCCGCCATTGGACACCTGAACGATCACATCCGATCCGTTCTTGGCCGCCGATTCCAGCACCGCATTGACGCTGTCCGTCCCCACCACATTGACCGCCGGAAGCGCATACCCCCCCTCCTTGCAGGCCGCGAGAAGGGTCAGATAGTCCTTTCCCGTCACAACACCGGGTTTCAGGCCATATTTCTGGGCAACGGACATGCGGAACTCCTGAGAAGCAGATCGAAACCCGGGCCTCGAACCCGGGCGAGCACCTTCCTTCTATCCCACCCGAAACGAACCCGAAACACCCGCCCGCTTCAACTTATGCGGCGTGACCTCACCGGGCGGAAACCTCCGTCGTCGCCGGATACACCGTCTCCCAGCCACCGCCGAGCGCGTTGTAAAGCTGAACCAGATCATTCGCGATCGTCTGCGTGCTGGACGCCAGATTCATCTGCGCGCTCAGCAACTGGCTCTGCGCATTCAGCACGTTCAGATACGTCACCAGACCATGCCGATACTGCTCCTGCGCCAGAGACAGGGCGCGCCCCTGCTGCTCCACGCCAGCCTGCAACGCATCCCGATGCGCCTGCTCGTCCCGATAGGCAATCAGCGCATTGTCCACATCACGCCACGCCCCCAGAACGGTCTGCTGGTAATTGACCGCAGCCTCCTTCTCCTCGAACTTCCGCAACTGCAACGTCCCGCGCAACTGCCCGCCCTGAAAAATCGGCAGGGAAATCGAAGGCCCGACATTCCACGCCCGCGCATTCCAGAACCCCAGATCGCGGAACGACAGGGACTGAAACCCCATCCCGGCATTGATCGTCACCTTCGGATAAAAATCCGCCTGCGCCTGCCCTACCTGCGCCACCGCCGCATGAAGCTGCGCCTCAGCCTGCCGGATATCCGGCCGACGATGCGCCAGCTCCGAGGGCACCCCAACCGGCACACGCGGCGGCACCACCGGAATCCCCGGATCGAACTTCAACTCGGAATCCAGCCCCCCCGGCGGCTCCCCAAGCAACAGGCTGATCGCATTCATCTGTTGCGCGATCTGCTGCTCATACTGCACGATCTGCGCCTGCGTGGAATCAAGCTGCGCCCGCGCACTCGTCACATCCAGATCCGTCACCAACCCGCCCCGGAAACGCTCCTCGCTCACCCGAACCGTATCGCCCTGCGTCTTCGCATTGTCCTGCAAAATCCGAAGCTGCTCCTGCTGGCCGCGCAACGTCATGTAGTCACGCGCCAGATCAGCCTCCTGCGCGATCAGAACGCTCCGCCGCGCCTCGTCGGACGCATCGAGGTTGGCCTTGGCCGCTTCATACTGCCGCGCCACACGCCCCCACAGATCAACCTCATAGGTCGCATCGATCTGGTCGCTCCACATATTGAGCTGCGGCACCACGATGTTGCCCGCCTGCCCCTCCAGCAACTGCGCGCCCTGAACCCCGCTCAGCTTCCCGGCAACGCGGCTCAGCCCATACTGAACCTCCTTGCTGCTGTATTGCTGCCGGGAATAGGACCCCGTCGCATTCAGCGAGGGATACCGGTTCGCCCCCTCGATCAGCAACTGCGCCCGGCTCTCCGCCAGCCGCGCCGTGGAAACGCGCACATCAAGGTTCTGCGTCGCCACCCGCCGCTCCAGAGACGAAAGCTCCGTATCGTGGAACGCATCCCACCAGCTCGGGTCCGGCGCATCCGAAACCACCCGGCTCGCCACAGCCTGCCCGGGCTGCGCCACGCCATTATCATGCCGCGCATCATACCCCTTGGGCGACCACAACGAGGGTTGCTTGTAATTCGGCCCGATCATGCAACCGGACAGAACCAGCGCACTCCCCCCACACAACGCCGCACGAAAAAAACCGCCAACACGCACGGGCGCTCTCCTGCTCTTGTTATTAAACGACATTTTGCCCCGACGATCAGACATTCCAAGATACGCCTTGCGCTGACCGATCAGTTCGGTCAGCATGATCCGCAATTCCCGCCTCATCCGACAGATCCCGGCAAACCCGCCGCAGAACACCGATGACGCAACAACCCCATACGCCGAGATATTGTCCCGTGACGATGCCGCCCCCCGCCCAGCCCGATCCCAACGCCGCCGCCTATCTCGGCAAACAGCAGCAGATCCTGGCAGGCGCCGAAACGCTCTTCCTGGCACACGGCTACGAAGGCACGTCCATGTCTCAGGTCGCCCGACAGGCCGGCGTCTCCAAAGGCACGCTCTACAACTACTTCGACAGCAAGGCCGCCCTGTTCAGCGCCCTGGTCGAAAATCTCAGCGTCGCAAAGCAGCCGTTCATCGTCAGCATCCTCGATAACGACAGCGAAGACTGCACCACCACGCTCATCAAGCTGGCCGAGAAATTCATCCGCGTGATGATGACGCCAACCGCCCTGATGCTCTACCGCATCATCGTCGCCGAAGCCGCGAAATTCCCTCAACTGGCGGATATCTTCTGGCAGCAGGCCTTCGGTCGTACGCTCGGGGTCCTCGTCCCCTGGATCGAAAAACGCACGGCCAGAGGCGAACTCAACGTCCAGGACGCCACCCTGGCGGCCGAACAATTCATGAGCCTGGCGCAGACCCACCTCGTCAACCGTCGCCGCTTCGAACTGCCCGTCACCTGTGACGAAGCCCAGATCGCGCGCATCTCGATCGCGGCCGGAACCGCATTCTGCAAGATCTATGCGCCGGACTGACGCCGGCATACCCGGCTCGGCCCACGTATCGTAAGAACCGCTCAATGCCCGCCTCCCTTCGCACCGCCACCCGCTTTCATCGGGGACAGCAGGAAACAGATCGGCACCGTACAGAACGCCCCGATCCCGATCAGCATGAACATCTCATTATAGGCCAGCATCGAGACCTGGTTTCGAAACGTCTGATAAAGCTGGTACGTCGCGTATTGCGTCGCACCTGAGGACGTCATCCCGTAATCCATCGCCGTCTTGTGCACGCTCGACAGATAATTCTGATAGTTCTCCCGATACGGTGACATCTGGTTGGCCAGATAAGTCTGGCGTGCCTGGCTCAGCATCGTGATCCCCGCCGTCGCCACAGAAATCGCCAGAGACCCGACATAGTTACGCGCCATACTGAACATCGCGGACGCATCTGAATTCAGCTCACGCGGCAATGTCGAATACGTCACCGTCGAAATCGGCACGAACAGGAACGCCAACGCCCCCGTCTGCATCACACGATAGAACACCAGATGCCGAAAATCCGTCGTCGGAATCAGATGAGCCGCGAGGAACATGGAAAAACCCATGAAGAAGAAACCGAACCCGATCACGACACGCAACGGCAAAGCCTTGGTGATCCGCCCTACAAGCGGAATCATGATGAGCACCGCAACACCACCTGGCGCCAATACAAGACCGGACAGCGTCGCCGTGTAACCCAGAACCTGCTGCGCGAATTGCGGTACCACAATCGCGGAGGAATAAAGCAGCGCCCCTACCATCGCGATCAGGAACGTCCCGGTCGCAAAGTTCCGGTCCTTGAATACCGTCAGCTTGAACAGCGGGTTCTTCGCTTTCAGAAGCCAGATAATAGCCCCCACAATCCCGATAACCGCAAGCGCAGCCATCCAGCAGATGAAGGTGGACCCAAACCAGTCATCATCTTCACCACGGTCACACATTACCTCAAGGCAACCAAGTCCCAGCGTGATCAGGCTGATCCCGACGATATCAATCGGTTCTCGCTGTTTACGAACCCACGGCGGATCTTCCACCAGAGCCGTCACACCAAAAAACGCGACCAGACCAAACGGAATGTTGACGAAGAAAATCCACCGCCAGGAAAAATTGTCGGTCAGATACCCGCCCAGCATCGGCCCCAGAACCGGTGCCACAACCGTCGCCATCGCCGTCAGCCCAAAGGCCGCCCCACGTTGCGCCGGCGGAAACGTGTCCAGAATGATGGATTGCTGGTTGGGCTGCATCCCGCCGCCAAAAAAACCCTGAAACAGACGGAACACAATCAACATGCCCAGACTGTTGGACAGCCCGCACGCCAGGGAAGACAGCGTAAACCCGACAATACAGATCAGGAAATACGTCTTCCGCCCCAGCAACTTCGCAAACCAGCTCGAAATCGTCAGAACGATCCCGTTGGATACCAGATAGGACGTCAGCGTCCAGGACGCATCGTCATAACTGCTCCCCAGCGCACCCGCGATATGCGGCAAGGCCACATTGACGATCGTGGTGTCCAGAACCTCCATGAACGCGGCGAGTGTCACCGTCACCGCGATCAGCCATGGATTGGCCTTGGGCTTCCACTCTTCGGTTTTCCCGCCGCTCCCGCTCATTCGAAATGCACCGTCGGCTCAACGGACAGACCCAAAGGCAGCGGCAGATTCGGATCCAGCCCGCTGTCGATCAGAATCTTGACCGGCACACGCTGCACGATCTTCACGAAGTTCCCCGTCGCATTTTCAGGCGGGAACGTGCTGAACGAAGATCCTGTCCCAAGCTGGATCGAATCCACATGCCCATGCAGGTTCAGGAACGGATACGCATCCACGGAAATATCGACCTTCTGGCCAATCCGCATCCTGGTAATCTCGGTTTCCTTGTAATTCGCAACCACCCAGACTTCCGGCTCGACGATGGACAGAAGCTGCTGCCCCGTCTGCACGAAATTGCCCTGTTCGACATTACGCTGGGAAATCCACCCGTCACACGGCGCCCGCACGACAGTCCAGCCCAGATTCAGGTCGGCCAGCGCCAGATCCGCCTGCGCGGAAGCCAGCGTCGCATTCGCCACCTCAACCTGCGTCACCGTGTTGGCAATGTTCGCCTTCACAGGCTCGGCCACCTGCAACCGTCCCTGCGCCTCCATCACGGCCGCTTCAGCCTGATCGAGAGACGCCTTGGAATAATCCACATCCTGCTGCGTCGTCGCCGCCCGCGAAACACTGTGCTGACGCCGATAATCCGTCTGCGCCTTGAAAAGCTGCGCCTGCGCATCCTTCAGGCCACCCTGCGCCGTCACAAGCTGTCCAGGGAAATTCTTCTCGGCGATCGAACGGCCCAACTGCGCCGCGGCAATCCGCGCCTTGTCCTGAACCAGCGCCGCCGCATCCTTGTCGCGCGTCGCCCGATAATCCCGATCGTCAATGATCAGCAGAATCTGTCCCTTATGGACAAACTGGTTATCGTTCACCAGCAACTGCGTCACATACCCGTTCACATGCGGCGCAATCGCCACCTTGCGCCCGGTGGTGAACGCATCATCCGTGTCCATCTCGTTGCGCGTCAGAAACCAGTAGAGCGCTGCGCCGAGAATGGCCAGAATCACAAGCCCGATCAGAATGATCCGGACCAGAGGACTCTTTTTCTTGTCCTTCTTGTCCTGCCCCGGGGACTTGGCCTGCCCTCCCTGTCCCTGCTCACCTTGGCCTTGGCTGCCGTGGTCGCCCTGCTGCTGTTCATGCGGGTTGCTGTCATCTTCAGCCATGCTTGTCCTCTTGGTCCATTCCGGGCATCGCCCCCCGACCGCGCCGCATCCCGCGGGAACGAATCAGCCGGGCTACGGCCATCTCATTCACTGAAAATGACCGACCAGTTCGGTCATCCATCGCATAAAGCTCACAACCCATCAACCAGCAAATACGCTAATTTGTAAACTCATCGGTTTCCATCCCCTTCCTCCCCGCTCTCCATCCCCTTAAATGGCAAAAGCCGCGCCTCCCCCTCCCGCGCCAGACGCGCCTGCATCTTCTGATGAAACCGAGGCGCCGGTTGCGCCTGACGCGCCGCCATCTCCCGAACACGCTCCTCCGCCCCCGCGATCATCTCCCCGATCTGCGCCGCTTCAGGCAGATTCTTCCAATACCGGCGCGGCATCTCCGTCCGCATCGCCTTGATCTTCACCCGCGCCGGATTGAAGATCGACGCATAATAAACCCGCCACAACCCATCCAGAGCATCCTCTCCATCCGGCTTTCCGAATCTCCCCGCCGTTACCCGCACCATCTCCCCATCCCACCCGATCACCCCTCTAGGCGTCACGATCAGCCAGTCCATATCCGCAAACCGCGTCGCAAAAAACGGCGCCACACGATGCAGCACATGATGCTCCGGCTCGAACCACGCCACGAACCGCCGCCGCTCACCTGCTGCTTCCGGCCCGGATACCTGCTCCCGAAACCGCACGAATGCCGTCATCTTGTGCGCATCCCGCCGCACCGCCTGCACCATGCGCCGCGCCTTCGCGATATCCGGATCGGTCCCCGTCTGCAAAAGCCCCCGCTCGGACTGCACCCGCCAGACAATCCGATACGCCAACCCGAACCGCCACGGATCGGAATGGCAAATCACCCCCCGCAATAACTCCAAACACGCCGACGGTATCACAGCCCGCCGCTCTCCCTTCGGCGCCTCCTCCGTCGCCGCCCCCCCGAACAGATCCTCATCTCCCCCTTCCTCACACCACCGCACATGCTCCGGCCCCAGCCCCGCCCGCAAAGCCAGCCGCGCCTTCTCCCGCCACGGCTCGAACACCCCGCCCCCCGGCACAACGAACGTCATTTCCATCACAGCAAACTCAACTGCTCGCCCTTCGGCGCGAACAAGGCCCGCAGATCCGGCCGCTCCAGCAACCGCATCGGCGTCCACCCCAGAGCCTGCACAAACGGCTTCACCTTCCGGATCGACACATTCAGCCGCGCCAGATCCTCGATCCGGACTCGCCGAAACCTCCGCGCCGAAACCAGTGCCGTCACCGCCTTCACCCCCAACCCCGGCACCCGCAGCAACATCTCCCGCGGAGCCGTATTCAGATCGACAGGAAACATCTCCCGATTGTCCAACGCCCAGGCCAGCTTGGGATCGACATCCAGATCCAGCATCCCATCCGCCCGCCCTGCCGTGATCTCCTCGAAATCGAACCCATAAAACCGGAATAGCCAGTCTGCCTGATACAGCCGATGCTCCCGCACCAAAGGCGGCTGCCGCACCGGCAACAGCACAGACGCATCCGGTATCGGGCTGAACGCGGAATAATACACCCGCCGCAGCCGGTAAGACCCATATAACCGCGAAGAACTCCCCAGAATCTCTCGATCGGAAGAGCGGTCCGCCCCCACGATCATCTGCGTGCTCTGCCCCCCCGGCGCAAATCGCGGCGCGGCACGCCCCGTGTGCGTCCGGTCCTTCGCCCGGTCGATGAACCCCCGCAAATCCCCCATCGCCCGCCGGATTTCCGCCGCCTCCTTTTGCGGCGCGTAGGCGGCCAGCCCCTGCTCCGTCGGCATTTCCACATTGATCGACAGACGATCCGCATAAAGCCCCGCCTCCTCGATCAGATAAGGCGCGGCATCCGGAATCGTCTTCAAATGAATGTAGCCAGAAAACCGATGCGTCACGCGCAACTCCCGCGCTACCCGCACCAGTTCCTCCATCGTATAATCCGAAGACCGGATAATCCCGGAAGACAGAAACAACCCTTCGATGTAGTTACGGCGATAGAACTCCAGCGTCAGCCAGATCACCTCCTCGACCGTAAACCGCGCCCGATCCACATTGCTCGAAGACCGATTGATGCAATACGCGCAGTCATAGATGCAGAAATTCGTCAGCAATATCTTCAAAAGCGAAATACAACGCCCATCCGGCGTGTAGGAATGGCAGATCCCCGCTCCCGTCGTGGATCCCAGCCCCCCATTACGCGCGGAATCCTTCTTCCCCCCACCGCTGGACGCGCAGGAAGCATCATATTTCGCCGCATCGGATAAAACCGCCAGCCGATCTGAAAGGGATGCACGAGCCATATGTTCACTTTATGTTCTATATGGCCCAGAAGTCAAGTCCCCAAAAAACCCCCGAAGCCTTGAGACTTTGTTAACCCCCGCCTGATCTACTCCCCCGCGAACGCAGGCCGAAAGCTGCGTCGTTTTCACCAGACACACAGGACCAACCATCAATGAGCTACGCCGCCTCACAATACCAGAAAGCCTCCGGCGCAGGCATGTCAGCCCGGGACGTCGAAATCATGGCCCTCACCCATGTCAACGACCGCCTTGCGGAAGCCGCCCTCCTCCCCCTCCAGCACCACAAACGCCGGGACGCCCTCACCACCAACTACAAACTCTGGTCGATCCTGCTTCTGGGCATCGAAAACAGAGACACGGCCCTGCCCCCCATCCTGAAACAGGATCTCCTCACGTTAGGAAAATGGTCGCTCCACTACTCGAACCTCGCCCTCAACCAGAACCTCCCCCTCTCCGCACTGACCGACATCAACCGGGACATGATCGACGGCCTGAAATCCTCCGCCCAACCCGTCGCCCCCCCGATCCCCACCCCGGCCACCACCCCCCAGCCCTTCGCAATGGTCGGCTGACCCTCACCCCATCCCCGAACAGGCCCGGAAAACATCCTTCCGGGCGCCCCCGCGCATCAGCCGCCCCCAAACCCGCTCAGGCCGAAAGCGCCAACTCCTGCCGGTAAGCCGCCACAAACGCCCGCAGCAACGCCTCAGCCTTCCCCACCGCCGAAGCCCAGTCTCCCAGCGCATCCTGTTGCAGAACCCGCATCGACGGATACCATGGCGTCCACTCTCCCGAATCGAACCACCGCCAGCACCGGTCGAACCGCGTCAGCATCCACACCGGCACCCCCAACCCACCTGCCAGATGCACGACGGACGTATCCACACTGATCAGCAGATCGACCCCCGAAAGCCGCGCCGCCGTATCCGCGAAATCCTCCACGCCCCCCATCCCGTCCACCACAGGCAATCCGGCCTCCCCGATCTGCCCTCGCGCCTCCCCCAGCTGGAAACTCACGAACCGCACCCCCGGCACCCCAAACAACGGCGCAAAATTCGCTAGCATCATGGACCGCCGCCGATCCACGAAATGCGCCCGTTGCTGCCCCGGTCGCGGCTCCCCGGACCATACCAGCCCCACAATCAGATCAGGCCGCACATCCGCCCCCGTCACATGCCGCCGCAACGCATTCCCCTGCCGCGCCGCCTCTTCCACCGGAACCCGCAGATATGGCGCGGCCGGAATCTCCTCCACCGGCAGGCCAAGCCGGAACGGCAGGCTCACCAGCGGGCAATGATAATCGAACCGCCTCCCCGGCTCGTAACAGACGATCACCTCCCCAACCCCCGCCACATCCCGGAACAGCCGCGCCAGCGCCTGCGGCACATGCACCGCAACGAACGCCCCGCGCGCCGCCACCCGCTCCACGAACCGGATGAACTGCAACGCATCCCCGAACCCCTGCTCCATATGCAGCAGGATCGAGCACCCGGCCAGATCCTCCCCCTGCCACAACGGTGCTGCGATATCATCGCGCATGGTCTGGCAATCCCGCCAGCGCCACTCATACTCACGCCACCCATTCCCGAAATCGCCGGATTTCAGTAACGCCGTCGCATGTCCAAACCGCGTCACGGCCGTCTCCGGCACGATCGCCAAAGACCGCGCGAACACCTCCACAGCCTCCCCGCTCCGATTAAGGTTCAGCAACGCATGGCCAAGATTGTTCAACAGCTTCGGGTCATCCGGCGCCACCACACACCCCGCCCGCGCCGTCGCCTCGGCATCCACGAACCGCCCCAGCGTCGCCAGCGCCGAACTCAGATCGATATACGGCGCCGCATCCATGTGCGCCCGCGCCACGGCCTTCAGCAACAACGGCACCGCCGCCTCAACCTGCCCACGATGCAGAAGATTCAATCCCAGTCGATGATGCGCGCCGGGCAATTCAGCGTCCAGCGCCAGACCATGCTCATACAACCCGGCCGCCAGTTCGGGCTGGTCGAACCCCTCCGCCACCTCTCCCAACGTCAAGGCGGCGGACGCCACCTGCGGCATACACATCACCGCCTGACGCAACTGCGCCAACCCCGCCTCCCGCTCTCCAAGCCGTTGCAGACATACCGCATGAAGCAGGCAGTATTCATAAACCGGCGCCCGTTCCACGGCCCGCGCCAGCAAACGCCGCGCCGCCTCCAGGTCACCCCGCAAAAGCGCGATCTGCCCCAGCACCGAAACCGGATGCACCGCCTCCGGCAATGCACGATGAATCCGCGTTATAACCTCATGTGCCCGGTCCAGGCGTCCGGCCGCAATATCGGCGGCCACCGCCCGGCAACGGGCCAGAACCGCAGGCGGCAGATCCGTCAGAGGGGAACAGACTGGGGAAGTCGATGCGCAATGGCTTGTCATGCCGGTCTCCTTTTCGGCATGACTGTAGAACCACCCACGTTACCAAATGCTTAACCCCATCCGGGCGATTCCGGCTTGGCTTACCGCCCGAGTTTGCTAGACCCCACCCCTCCCCCACGTGTTCAACCGGATTTCACCATGCCCTCGTCCTCCGCCCCCACGCCCGCGGCGCTGCGCGACACAACAGCATGGCCACCCGAAGCCGATTGCCTCCCACCCCTGATCGAAGCCGCCACTCTCACGAAAGATCAGGCCGAGCACGCCCAGGCCATCGCCCTCCAGCTCGTCACCCAATGGCGCTCCCAAGGTGCAAAAACGGCGATGGAAGCCGTCCTCGGCACGTTCTCCCTGGCCTCCCCCGAAGGCCAGACCCTCCTCGGCCTCGCCGAAGCCCTCCCCCGCATTCCGGACGCCCCCACGCGCGATGCCCTGATCCGGAACCGGATCGGCACCTCGGAATGGCACCAGCCCAACAAACGTCCCCTCCTCGGCCGCGCCGCGGCCCTCGGCCTCACCCTCGGCGGCCGCATGGGCACCGGCGGCCTCAGCAGCCTGTTTTCCCTCGCCAGACGCGGCGGAACCCCGGTTCTCAGGCGCACGCTGGACGTCGCCCTCCGCGCCTTCGGTCAGGAATTCATCCTCGGCGAAACTATCTCCCAGGCTCTCAAGGCCACGCGCCCGCACGAAGCCCAAGGCTTCACCTACGCCTTCGACATGCTCGGCGAACCCGCCATGACCGCCGCCGACGCCGCCCGCAACCACCGGGATATCCTCCACACCCTGGACCAGATCAGCCGCCACCCCACCGGCAACACCCTCCTCCAGCGCCCCATCCTCTCCCTCAAACTCTCCGCCCTGCATCCCCGCTACGAACGTGCCCAGCGCACCCGGATTATGGCCGAACTGCTGCCCCTGCTGCGCGATATCGCCATCCGCGCCTGCGCCGGCAACATCCCCATCACCATCGACGCAGAAGAATCCAGCCGCCTCCCCCTCTCGCTGGACCTGCTGGACGCCCTCTGCCAAACCCCCGCACTCGACGGCTGGAACGGCATCGGCTTCACCCTGCAAGCCTACCGCAAGGACGCCATCACGCTGGTGGACACACTCGCCGCCATCGCAACCCGCACCAACCGCCGTCTCATGCTGCGCCTCACCAAAGGCGCCTACTGGGAATACGAAATCAAACACGCCCAGACCGAAGGCCTGGATGATTTCCCCGTCTTCACCCGCCAATGCCACACCGATGTCAGCTTCATCGCCTGCGCCCGCAAGATGCTGTCCCTGCCGGATCGGCTCTACCCCCAGTTCGCCACCCACAACACCTACACCATCGGCAGCATCCTCGCGCTGGACAATAGCGAATACGACCGGGAACGCTATGAATTCCAGTGCCTCCACGGCATGGGCGAATCCCTCTTCCAGCCCATCGTATCCGCCTCCGGTCACGGCCACGCCTGCCGCATCTACGCCCCCGTCGGCCCCCAGCGCACACTGCTCCCCTATCTCGTCCGCCGCCTGCTCGAAAACGCCGCCCGCGTCTCCTTCGTTCATCAGGCCCGCAACATCGCCCTCCCCCTCACGGACCTGCTGGCCGACCCCGTCACCCAGGCTCAAGCCCTCACTCCGCCCTACACCCCAAATCCCGCCATCAAACCCCCACAAAGCCTCTACGCTCCCAGCCGCAGAAACGCCGCAGGCTTCGACCTGACCGACGAATACACCCTGCAAGACCTCACCGCCCGCATCGACCTCACAGCCACCCATCACGCCGCCCCCATCCTCGCCAACGCTCCGGAAACGCTCACCCCATCCGGCCAGCCCCGCACCATCCACAACCCCGCCGACCTGTCGGACCATGTCGGCATCGTCCACACCTCCACCGGCGCCGATATCGAACACGCCCTCCAGCAAGCCCACCAGAATCACACACGCTGGACCAGCCTCGGCCCGATCGAACGCGCCACTACGCTGGAAAACTGCGCGAACGCCCTCGAACACCACCACGCCACCCTGTTCGGCATCCTGATGCGCGAGGCCGGGCGAACCCTCGCCAACACGGTCTCGGAACTGCGCGAAGCCGTCGATTACCTCCGCTTCTACGCCGCCGACATCCGAAAGACCTTCACACCCAACACCCACGCCCCCCTCGGCACCGTCGCCTGCATCACCCCCTGGAGCTTCCCGCTCGAAATCTTCGTCTGCCAGATCGCCGCCGCCCTCGCCGCGGGCAACGTCGTCATCGCCAAACCCGCCGAAGAAACCCCGCTGATCGCAGCCACCATCGTCCGCCTCTTCCACACGGCGGGCCTCCCCACCGTCGCCTTGCAACTCCTCCCCGGCGATGGCGATATCGGGGCCGCCCTGGTGGCGGACCCGCGCATCGACGGTGTCTCCTTCACCGGCTCCACCCCCACTGCCAAAACCATTGCCCGCACCCTGCGGGACCGGTGCGGCAAGGATGGCCGCCCCATCCCCCTGATCGCCGAAACCGGCGGCCAGAACGCCATGATCGTCGATTCCTCCGCCCAGCCGGAACAGGTCGTCGCCGATATCCTCACCTCCGCCTTCGACAGCGCCGGCCAGCGCTGCTCCGCCCTGCGCATCCTCTGCATCCAGGATGACTGCGCCGAACCGATCCTCACCATGCTGCGCGGCGCCATACACGAACTCACCATCGGCAACCCGGCCTATATCGAGACCGATCTCGGCCCCCTCATCTCAGCCGAAGCCAAGGCCCGCATCCAGGACCATATCGACTATCTCCGCCGCGCCGGCCGCACCATCTGGCAACCGGACGCACACACGAGCAAAACCCAGGGCCACTACCTCCCCCCCACCCTCATCGATATCGGCCGCGTCGCCGATATCGGCAGCGAAGTCTTCGGCCCTGTCCTGCACATCCGGCGCTTCGCCCGTACGGAACTGGACGGCGTGATCGACGCCATCAACGCTACCGGCTTCGGCCTGACCTTCGGCATCCACAGCCGCATCGCCAGCACCGTGGACCACGTTACAAAACGCATCATTGCCGGCAATATCTACGTCAATCGCAACACCATCGGCGCCGTCGTCGGCACGCAGCCCTTCGGCGGCACCGGCCTCTCGGGCACTGGCCCGAAAGCAGGCGGCCCCCTCAGCCTGCACCGCCTCCTCGCCCGCTGCCCCACCTACATCCCCCCAACCCCAGGCAGATCCCCCGCGCTCGCACGCGCCCTCGTCGCCTTCCTCGAATCGCGCGATCCCGTCGCCGCCCGCCGCACCCGCCAGGACACCGCCCACACCCTCGTCGGGGCGTCACAATCCCTCCCCGGCCCCTTCGGCGAAACCAATACCTACACCCTCGTCCCGCGCGGCCCGGTCCTCTGCGCGGGCGAAAGCTGGCCCGCCCTCCTGCGCGCCGTCGGCATGGCGCTCGGAACCGGCAACACCGTCCTCGTCCTCGGCCCGGATCACGCCGTCGAATGGATGGCCCGTATGCCGCAAAACCTCAAATCGGCCATCCAGCGGATCGACGCCGGCGCCCTCCCCGAATGCAGCACCATGCTGATGCAGGCGGACTCCCCCCTCGCACAGCAGGCCGCCATCACCCTCACCGCCCGCGAAGGCCGCCTCATCCCCATTCATCATATCGACAGCGTCCGCCCGGAAGACCTCCTCGAAGAACGCGTCCTAACCATCAATACCGCCGCCGCCGGGCACGCTCCACTCACCAGCCACGCCTGACGTCACTTCAGGCGCAAACCGCCATCCTGCACGCCCAGCCGCCAATATCCCGCCGCCCGGATATGATCGCGGGGCACAGCCTCCTCCTCGATCAGATAAGCCCGCACCACGCGCGCCACCTCCGCCTCCGCCGCAATCCACACCCTGACATCCCCACCCGGCCACTCAAACTGCCGAAGCGCCGACACGATCTCCCCGGCATCCCCCGCCGCCCGGCCAGACCGGGGCAACCACGTCAGCCGATCACACGCGCGAAGCCCGATCTCCTGCCGCTCCCCTTCATCCGCGATTTCAACGAACGCCGTCACCGCCGATTCCAGCATCCCCTCATCCAGACACCGCCCAATCGCGGGCAACGCGGTCTCATCCCCGATCAGGATCGTTCCATCCCGCCCCCCGGCGCTATGCCGCGTCCGCTTCGGCCCCATGATCCCCACCACCATCCCGACACGCACATCCCGCGCCCATCCCGCCGCCGGCCCATGTCCATGCAACGCCAGATCGAGCGTCAAAAGACCCGATGCCGGATCGAACCGCCGAATGGTATAGTTCCGGCGCGTCCACTGAACCCCATCCGTATCATCAACGGAAAACAAAGCCCGATCCGGCAACATCAGCTTGATATGATCGTCAAACCCGACCGTCGCGATCTCGGACAATGTCTCCCCCTGCAGAATCACCCGCCGCATCCGTGGCGAAACCAGCTCCACCGCCACGACGGACGCGATCCTCGGCCCTGAAACCGCCGCAGCAGGCGCAGCATCCCGCCGCCGAGGCACCAGAAAATCCGCGATCCTCATGACGGCTCTCCCATGATCTCACGCGTCGTCCGCACCAGAATCTCCACGATCCTCCGCGCTTCCGTCGCATCACACCCCCGCTTCCGCATCAACGCATGCTTCAGATCATGCCGCGCCCGATGCATCGCTTCCCCAAGGCTCGGATCGATGTCATGCACCCCGGCAAACGCATCGCGAACCTCCCCCATCCGGCTGCCGATCCGCTCCAGCATCATCAAAATGGCATCGGCCCGCTCGGCATTCTCCCGATAATGCGCCTGCCCCACCTCCGTCAGCGCATAGAGCTTGCGCGCCCCTTCGGGCGTGATCACCGCAAATCCGGCTTCCTCCAGATAAGTCAACGCCGGATACACCATGCCCGGGCTCGGCTTGTAAAACCCGCCCGACCGCTCCTCCAGTTGACGGATCAGATCGTACCCGTGCGAGGGCTGCCGATGCAAAAGCGCCTCAAGCACCAACTGAAGCTCATCCGAACTCAGTTTCCGGCCACCGGGAAAATCTCCCTCGCCAAATCCACGGCCATGCCCGCGCCCATGGCCACGTCCACCACGCCCGAAACCCCGGCCGAACCCATGCCCGATCATCCACGCTTCCCGCTGGAAATCCCAACGGGACGCCATTTTCTCATGTACTCTGGACCACATATTTCTTTCCTCCTGATATATCTTACGATGTACTATCTTAAGATATGTCGCAAGAAAAAAATATCACCTCAACAATCGAACCGCTTCCGCAATCTTGCATTTCCGGCCGCTTTGCCGTCGTGTGTCCCTCAATGGCGACCCCATCGCCCAAACCATCAAGCCTTCTCGGTGACTACGTGAAAAAACATCTCCTGACCCTCCTCGGCATGACCGCACTCTCCCCCGCCCTCGCCCAAGGCCAGCCACAGCCCCAGCCGCTCCCCATGCCCCCGCCCATCCCCACCCCGCAGGACATCGCCTATCCCGGCACCATCGCCCTGCATGTCGATACGACGGACCTGCCGCACCGGATCATGTCCATCCACGAAACGATCCCCGTCGCCCAAGCCGAGGCCGAAAAGGGCGAAATCACCCTCCTGTTCCCACGCTGGATTCCCGGCGATCACTCCCCCACCGGCGTCATCGAACAGCTCGGCGGCCTGACCATCCATAGCGGCGGCCAAAGCATCCCCTGGAAGCGAGACCCGGTGGACGTCTTCGCCTTCCACATTCCCGTCAGCAAAACCACACACAGCATCGACGCCGATTTCAAACTCCTCACGCCGGTCTCGACGAAACAGGGCCGCGTCCTCATGACGCCCACCATCCTCAACGTGGAATGGGACCAGCTTTCACTCTACCCGGCCGGATATTTCACCCGCCAGATTCACGTCACTCCCACCCTCACCCTCCCGCATGGCTGGCAATACGCCACCGCCCTGCGCCCCCAGGGCGCCCCCCGCGGGGACAGCGTGACGTTCCAGTCCACAACCTATAATACCCTTGTGGACTCCCCGCTCTACAGCGGCAAATATTCAAAAAAAGTCCAGATCGATGATCACGACGGCCCAACGGTCTGGCTCAACGTCTTCGCGGACAAACCCTCCGATCTCAACGCCACCCCGGAGCAGATCCAGGCCCACCGCAACCTCGTGAAACAGGCCACGCTGACCTTCGGCTCCCATCACTACAGCCATTACGATTTCCTGCTCGCCCTCAGCCAGGAATTCGGCATGATCGGCCTCGAACACCATCAGTCCAGCGAAGATGCAGGCACGCCCGGATATTTCACGAAATGGGACAAGACCTTCCCGGAACGCGATCTCCTCGCCCACGAATACACCCATTCCTGGAACGGAAAATACCGCCGCCCGGCCGATCTCTGGACCCCGAACTTCAACACCCCCATGCGGGATTCCCTGCTCTGGGTCTATGAAGGCCAGACCCAGTACTGGGGCAACGTCCTCGCCGCCCGCGCCGGCCTCGTCACGAAGGAGCAGGGCCTCCAAGCCCTCGCCACCGTCGCCGCTTCCTACGAAAATCAGGCCGGCCGCACCTGGCGCCCCCTGGCCGACACCACGAATGCCCCCATCATCGCCCAGCGCGCACCCCTGTCATGGCGCAGCTTCCAGCGTTCGGAAGAATACTACTCCGAAGGCCAGCTCGTCTGGCTGGACGCGGACACGCTGATCCGCAAACTCTCCAACGATACGAAATCCCTCGACGATGTCGCCAAACTCTTCTTCGGCACCAATGACGGCAGCTTCATCACCAGCACCTACCAGTTCGAGGACGTCGTCCACGCCCTCAACACCGTCCAGCCCTATGACTGGGCCAAATTCCTGCACGACCGGCTGGACCCCGTCACACCGAAAGCCCCGCTGGACGGCCTTGCCAACGGCGGATACCGCCTCACCTACACCGATCACGAGAGCCCTTATATCAATACCATGCGGACACAATACCACCGCGCCAACTTCGCCTTTTCCCTCGGCCTGACCTTCTCGCATGACGACATCCGGGACGTCGCCTGGGGCAGCCCCGCCTTCCAGGCCGGCATGACCTCCGGGGACACCATCCTCTCGGTCAACGGCGAGAGTTACACCTATGAAATCCTCCGCGATGCCGTCACCGCGGCCCACGCCCCCGGCGCAGGCCCCATCGTCCTCGTCGTGAAGAACGACACCCACATCCGCACCGTCACCATCCCCTATCACGGCGGGCTACGCTACCCCGTGCTGGAACGCATCCCCGGCACGCCGGACCGCCTCGGCGCCATTTACACCGCGCGCTGATCCAGAACGGCCGGGCCACACACCCGGCCATTTTTTCAGGCTCCCTCATGACAGATACCCTCGTCGATCGTTTCCTCCGCTATGTCGGCATCTCCAGCCAGAGCAACGCCGCCAATCCGGTCATCCCCTCCAGCGAAGGTCAGTGGCACCTCGCCCACCTCCTGCGGGACGAACTCACAACGCTCGGCCTGTCAGACATCCACCTCGACGCCCACGGCATCCTCACGGCCTACCTCCCCGGCACCGTGGAAAACGCCCCAAAAATCGGCTTCTGCGCCCATATGGACACCGTCGATGTCGGCCTCTCGCCAGACATCAAACCCCAGCGCCACCATTTCACCGGCCAGGATCTCCGCCTCGGGCCGGATCACTGGATGCGCGTCACGGAACACCCCGAACTCCTGCCCTATCTCCATCAGGACATCATCACCTCCGACGGCACCAGCGTCCTAGGCGCGGACAACAAAGCCGCCATCGCCATCATCATGACCCTGCTCGCCACGCTCACGCAAACGCGCCCCCCTCACGGCGATCTGCACCTCGCTTTCGTCCCGGACGAGGAAATCGGCCTGCGCGGCGCCAAAATTCTGGACCTCACCCGCTTCCCGGTGGACTGGGCCTACACGATCGACGCCTGTGCCCTGGGCGAATTCGTTCATGAAAGCTTCAATGCCGCCCAAGCCGTCATCACGATCGAAGGCGTCACCGCCCATCCCATCTCCGCCAAGGGTATACTGGTCAACCCCATCCTCGTCGCAACCGATCTCATTGCCCGGCTGGACCCGCTGCAAACCCCGGAGCACACCAAAGGCCGAGAAGGCTATTGCTGGGTCAACCAGATCAACGGCGGTCAGGCCGAAACCACACTGCACATCTCAATCCGGGATTTCGACCAGATCGGCTTCGAAACCCGCAAACAAACCCTTACCACAGCCGTCTCGGAAACCGCCGCACGCTTTCCGAAAGCCAAACTCTCCTGCACCATCCAGAATGTTTACGCCAACATCGCCTCCAGCATGGGCAACGACCGCCGCTGCATCGCCCTCCTCGAACAGGCCTTCAGTAAAGCCGGCGTGGAACCGAACATCCTCCCCATGCGCGGCGGCACGGATGGGTCCGCTCTATCAGCACGCGGCATCCCGACGCCGAACTTCTTCACCGGTGGCCTGAACTTTCACTCCGCCTACGAATTCCTGCCAATCCCGGCTTTTAAAAAATCTTTTGAAGTAGCGTTGGAAGTCGTTCTTCTGGGCGCGAAGGCTTTATAGATCCTACGTCCCTGGGGGGCTTTGCCCCCAAGCCCCCACAAAAGGGCGGTCGCCCTTTTGAAACCCGTCACTTCAGAAAGCATACCTTACCTCGCAATAGGGTATGATCTCCTCCATCCACCCTCGAAGCTGCGCCAGCCACCGCGCCTTCCATGCCCGCCGATACCGCAGATTGATCATCCCCCCTTCCGATCGCTTCTCCTCCTGCAAGTCCGGTCGCCACAACCAGTCCTCCCCACGCGGATGCCACTGCATATTCACCTCATGCAGCCCGGCATTATGCGTCAGCATGATGATCTCGGCCTTGAGCTGCGCCTTCGCCCGCGCCCCGATCCGGTCATCGATCTGATGCAGCAATTCCCGCCATTCCCGCTGCCAGTTCTCATGCACGATCACCGGGCTGAAATTCACATGCACCTCATACCCGGCCCGCACGAACGCATCGATCGCCGCAATCCGCACCGCAATCGGGTCGGTCCTGATATCCAGCATCCGCGCCATCTCCGCAGGCATCAGCGAAATCCGGATGCGCGTCCGCCCCTGCGGATCATACTCCAGCAGATCCGGATTGATCAGCTTCGTCGCGAAAGATGCTTTCGCATTCGGCAAATCCCGAAACCCCGCGATCAGGTCACGCACATTGCCGGACAGCATCGCATCCGCCGAAAGATCGCCATTCTCCCCCAGATCATACACCCAGTCCTGCGGATCGACCTGATCCGGCACCGCCTTGAGCCCTCGCTTCCCCGCGTGCCGTCGAACCGCCCGCACGATCTCGTCCACATTCGCAAACACCGTCACCGGATTGGCATACCCCTTCCTGCGCGGCACATAACAATACGCACAGGCCATGCCACACCCATTGGAACTGGAAGGCGCAATAAAATCTGCGCTCCGCCCGTTCGGTCGCATCGTCAGGGTCTTCTTCACCCCCAGAACCAGCGTCTCACGCTTGATCCTCAACCAGTCCTCTGCCGCACCCTCATTGCCAAACAGGTTCGGAATGCGCGCATGGCTCTCCACCTCAATCTGCTCAGCTTCCGCAAACCGCTCCAGAACCTCACGCCCACGCTGTAACAAGCGCGCCTTAGGCTCCACATAAATCCGCCGAATATCGAAAAGCCGGGACTCCATCAAAAACCGCAGGAAACCCGGCCACCAATGAAACGCGGCGGCCCCGGCAGATAGAAATACGTCGTCGTCGCCTGCCCGCCACTTTCAGCATAAGACCGATTCAAAATATTGCTCGCATAAATCGTCGCTTCCCAATGCCCGGACGTCGACCGCACCGTCATATGCGCCCCCAGCAGAAAATACGGCGGCAACCGATAAAACCCCGTCCCCCCCGGCGTAATCGCCTGACTGCCCCGATACAGCCAGTCCGGCCCCACCTCCAGACCATATCGCGCGCCCAGCGGCTGTCGCCAGTCCGCCTCCCCATTCAGCGTCAGCTTCGGCTGCCCCGTATCCACCCCGGCGAAGTTGTCGTTGATGGCCTTCCACACACCCGTCCGCGCATAATACGCATTCGTCAAACCACGATTGACCGTCGGAAAGTTCTGAAAATTCCCACGTTGCCACCCCAGATTCTGCGTGATGAACAGATGCGAGAACGGATGCACATCCAGCGTCCCCTCAAACCCCCACGTCTCGGATTTAGGCGCGTTCGTCAGTTCACTCAAGGGCCCATAATTCGGGATCAGAACCGTCCCGACAAGCTGCTGATTGTGATAATCGTTGTAAAAAGCCGCCGCATTCAAACGCAACCGGTTCGGAACCGGATCGCTCTTCACCCCGACTTCATAGGTCAAAACACTTTCAGGCTTGAACGGATCGAGCTGCGCCTGAATCTGCGTATTGTTCGCCGTAAATCCCCCCGGTTTGAACCCCTTGCTCATCTTGTAATACAGCAACGCACGCGGCATCACCTGCCACGAAACCCCCACCTGTCCCGCATACTGGGCCGCGGCCGTCCCCTCCCCATGAAAATTCGTGGTCGTCCCACCAAAAATCTCGGACTGCAATCCGGAAATAGACCGATCATCGATCTCATGTAGCACCCCACCCCACACCATCACACCACGCGGCAACCGATAGCTCACATGCCCGAATTCCGACGTGCTTTCCTGCGACATTCCAAAACTGGTCGCCATCATATAGCCACGCTGCGGTCGATAATCCGTATAATCAAAGAAAAACCGCTGATTCATCCGGCTCCGCTGATAAAACGCCCCCACCACCCATTGCAGCCGGGCCGACACATCCGAATTCTTCAGCCGCACCTCCTGCGTGAACGCATTCCCGTCAATCGTGCGATACGTATCCGCCTGCGCCGCCGAAGTCCCGTCCTGATCGGTATATTCCCCCTCCCGCTCCGTGTCGAACGCGGAAACGGACGTCACCGTCACGGGCCCGAAATCATGATCGATATGCAGGTCCGCCCCCCAGAACCAGTCATCCTCCCCCGGCTTCAGCCCGTCCCCACGCCCCACCAGCCGTGAAAACTGCGGCCGCGCAGACCACTCCGCCTGCTGCCACCCCTCGACCGGCAACGGCCCCTTCCCGATCAACCGCGCCACAGGAATCGCCGCCACAACCTCGCTCCGATCCCGCACCACATGCCCGGACAGCACCACCGTTGTATGATCGTCCGGCGCATATTTCAGCTTCCCCCGCAGCGCATAGGAATTCGCATCCCCCAGATGATTCCCGTTCAACGGATCGGTCTGCCACCCCCCTCCCTGCCTTACCTGCCCCGCCAGCCGGAAACTCAACCCACGCGCCAATGGCCCCGACACATAAGCCTCGCTCCGGCTCCGCGCATAGGACGCAATATCCTCGCTGGCCCCATAATGCCACTGATCGGTCGGATCATTCGTCCGAAGCGAAACCTCCCCGCCCGTGTCGGATTGCCCATGCGTCGTCCCGACCGGCCCCGGCGTCACCGTCGCCCCGGCCATATCGAACATCAACCCGTTCGCCATCGTCGAAAAGGCAAACGGAACGTCGTCGAAATACGTCAGAACGGTCGGCATGTTGTTCTGCGTGAAGTCGTTGAACCCCGCCCCCCGCAGATAGAAATTGGTGGATGCCGTCCCGTTGATGCTCTGAATCGTCAGGTTCGGCGCCACACGCTCCAGATCGCGCAGCCCCACCACGCCGCGTTCCGTCAGACGCGCCGCCGTCAGGCGCGTATCGGCGTCCGCCACATGTTGCGCCTGCGGATACGGAAAATCCCGCCGCCGCGCCTGAACCTCGATCGCCTCCGGCGCCGCAACAGCGGATTTATGCACCCGTCCCTTAACAGGATGCGGCGCCCCCCAGGCAGGAAGCGCCGCCAGCATACCCGTCGTCAGAAACAGTCCCAGCCGCTTCGTACGATCAGACGTCATATCCTCGCAGCCATTGCGGAAAACACCCCGGAAATTCCGCCACCAGACGCCGCTGATCCGCCACCGGCAACATCGCGAACACCGTCGCCAGAGACGCCCCCTGCTCGATCGTCACATAAGGCAACAGGGTCAACACCGCATCCGCCTGCAACCCACCCCGCGCCAATGCCCCGATCCCCGCCACTTTCTCCACCGTCTCCGCCGAAACCAGCGCCGGGCGCAAACGGAACTGCTCCCATCCCTGCACGGACTGCCGGTCGATCGGTACAGTCCCGTCCATCGGAACGATGCTCATGTAACGGTGCAGAAAAGGCGACTGAAGCGCCACCGTATGGGCATCATAACCGACAGTCCGCATCGGCATCCGGTCCAGCAGCAACCCATGCTCCCCAAGATGGAACGACCCATCCTCGCCCGGTCCGACCTCCTGCACCAAAACGGTCCAGTCCGGCAGATCCGGCCACCGGAACGCAATCACCTTCCGCAGCGTCGGCGTCTGCTCCAGAACCTCAGGCCACACGCCCCGCAAATGATGCGTGCGCCGATCATAACACAACACATGCCCGTCGGACCCGCGCAGCTCATAGGCAACCGCGCCGGACAATGCACCCTCCCCGCCATCCGGCACCGCGCCGGGCCTCAGGGCGCTCGTCAGTTGAGAGCGCAGCACGATCCGGTTCCACAACGCCCGATAAAGCGCGAAAACCTTCTCCTCCATAGTACGCGGCAGGGCCGGAAGATCCGAATACTCGACATTCTGGTCAAGATGACGCCACCACACGCCATCCGCAACCGCCACATCATTCCGAATCCGCTCGAGATAATGCGCCATGCTCCGGCAGGCATATTTCCGCACCCGCGCCCTATACCAGTTCGGCTGCACAAGCTCGCCATGCCACACCGCAGGCTCCCCGCTCGCCGATGCTACCTGCTCCCGCGTCAGGCCCAGCCGCTCCCCGCTCAGGGCGCCCTCCGGCAACATTGCAGGTCGATAAAATGCCGAATAGTGAAAATGCGGCTGGAAATCCGCCGAAGCATGAAGCGGATACGCCACCAGCGGAGAAACACGCGGCTTCACAACCCGCGCATTCGACCCATGTACGCACCAGCTCAAGGCAACCGCAGCAATGTCCTCCGGCTGCTCCAGCACCTTCGAAAGCTCGACCCCACGGTCAAGCGTCACATATTCATCGACCGCGAAAAACCCGATCCAGTCGAATTCCTGCCGATATCGCGCAACCGCCTCGCCCCGCGCCGCAGCCACGCGCTCATCCCCCGCCAGCCCGGCATCCGTCCGGTGAACCCGCACATCCCCCATAAGCTGCGCGGCCTGCAAAAGCGCCCAGGTGCCGTCGGATGAATAATCATCATAAACGATAACAGTCTGAACACCGATGGAAAGATGATAAGCTATCCACCACCCGATATCATCCGCCTCGTCCCTGACGAGAACCATCGCGGCAATCTTACCCATACGGCACATCTTCTCCCCAGCCTGACGCCGAACGTTCTGCTGTCCTTACAAAGGCTCTAACGCATTGTCAGGTCAGAGGGAATGCCACCCAAAGGTTAATTAAACAGCATATACCGTGGCCAACGTTCTCATCCTGAATATCGGACCCACGCCATCATCCGTCATGGCGGAAAACAACCACCAAGGCCTATATCTTCACATGCGAAAACTTAGCCAGCACATTTATTCTTTCCGTCATCACAACAAACAGTCGGCCTGATACAGGATCCACCGAAAGACGACGTGGACTTTACAAGAGATTTTTCCATCCCAAGCCGTTATGCACCCAAAAGCCACACCCCGCCCCTCCATCCCTGACGAGTCCTCCGTGTCGACAGAGCCACCGCTCCCTCTACCCACCCTCACGAACCGGCGCATCGCCCTGCTCGGCCTCGTCAGCGTCATCGGCCCCGTCTCGACCGACATGTACCTCCCGGCCTTCCCGGACGTGGAGCACGACCTCGGCCACGGCCCCGGTTCCGCACAGATCACCCTCACCGCATGGTTCATCGGCCTCGCCATCGGCCAATTCAGCATGGGCCCGATCTGCGACCGGTTCGGCAGGCGCGCGCCCCTTCTCGCAGGCCTGATCGGCTACGCGCTCTGCTCGGCCATACTCGCCACTACAACGGATTTCACCCTGTTCTGCCTCCTGCGCTTCCTCTCCGCCGTCTGCGGGTCCGCCGCCAGCGTCGCCCCCCGCGCAATGGTCCGGGACGTCGCCACCGGCCATGAAGGCGCGCGCATCATGGCCCAGCTCACCCTCGTCTTCGGCGTCGGCCCCATTCTAGCCCCCACCCTTGGCAGCCTCCTGCTCACCCTCGGCAACTGGCGGCTGATATTCTGGGCGGGCGTCTTCTTCGCCCTGTTCATGGCCCTGCTGTGCTGGTCCGACCTGCCCGACACGATGCCTCCGCAGCACCGTCACAAACTCCGCCCCCTCTCGATCCTGCAACGCTACCTGTCGCTGTTCCGTGAACCCGTCTTCATGTCCACCGCCACCACGGCCAGCTTCTCGACCTTCGTCATGTTCGCCTATCTCGGCAGCGCTCCCACCCTGTTCGAACGCATGTTCCACTTCACCCCACGCGGCTTCGCCGCCTTCTTCGGCATCAACGCGGCAGGTTTCATTCTCGGCACCCAGATCAACGGTCGGATCGCGCAGCGGGTCGGCATCGTGCGCCTCATGGAATTCGGTATCCTGTCGGCAGCGATCGGGGCCTTCTGCGCCATCCTCGCCGCCTCCACCGGCCTGGCAAACCCCACACACCCTTATCTGCTCTGCGCCCTCATCATGTGGGTCACATTCTCACTCGGATTCATCGGCAGTAACGCCACCGTCCTGGCCATGACCCATCACGGCCATCAGGCCGGCTCCGCCTCCGCCCTGCTCGGCACCATGGCCTTCGTGATCGGCGGTTCCAGCGGCATCGTCATGGCCTTCCTACCGCAGGAAAACATCACTGCCACCCCTATAGGCATGATGGTCGGCGTCGCCGGCATGGCCCTGTGTAATCTGTGGCGTCGCCACACCAGGAAAAGTCAGCCACCTGGTCCCAGTTGAGCCAATGCGATGAAAATCTGCGTCACGGCCGGCACCGCCAGATATTGCAGCACAAGCAGAACCACGAACGGGCTGAAATCAATGTTCCCGATCGTCGGCAGGATACGCCGGACAGGGTCCAGAACCGGCTCCGTCAACCGATTCAGAAATACCCCGATCTCGTAAAATATCCGGTTCCGCGGATCGAGCACGCCGAACGCCAGCAACATGCTGAAAACACAGGAAAGAATCAGCACGAACGTGTACAGCTTAATAAGCAGAAGCACGATCTGATAAACAGCGAGCAGCAAGCGACCATCTCTCCCCAGAAACCAACAGCCCAACAGTTCTCTGCGGGACCATCGGTAAATCCTACCCCCCGCCCGGCACGATCACAACCATGCCATGTTTCGTCATCCCAACGCCAATACCCGCTTGACACTTCCGCCCCAGCCGCTATGTATCGCCCCGCACCGTGGGGCTGTAGCTCAGATGGGAGAGCGCCTCGTTCGCAATGAGGAGGTCAGGGGTTCGATTCCCCTCAGCTCCACCACGGTGTCCTTCAGAAAAATTCAGTTTCCATATGTACGCAAGGTCACCCCTGCGTCATCTTTCAAACCCCCCACAATCGAAAACGGGGCCGGTTTGCACCGACCCCGCTTCCCAAGCAAACGAGCCTGAAGTCCGAACCAGCCTTACTGCGCCGGCGGCGTCGGAGCCTTCTTGCCGTGATGCTTGGCATGGTGCTTGTGGTGATGCTTCTTCTTCGGCGCCATGTCGTCCGTGGCAGGAGCCTGCGATGCGTCCGGAGCCGGGGTGGAAGCCGCCGGGGGAGCCGAAGCTTCCGGAGCCGTCGGAGCTGCGGGGGCAGCAGCCGGAGCCTGCGTGGCGGGAGCGGTCTGCGCGAAAGCCGGGACGGCCGCCGTCATGGCGATAGCGGAAAGACCAGCCACCAGGCTGCGATTGAAAGCGAACATAGAACTCTCCGAAACACGGAAAAGAAATAAATAACCGAGACGCAGCCGTTCAGAACATCCAATCCGCCTGCGGTCGCGTCCCATTTACCACGCTCCCCAAGTCCCGTCTCGAATTAAACTTCCGAAAATGTCATCAAATTCCAGAATCCGACGCCAATCCGCCCTATTTTCACCAAGATTATTTTGCGATCCAAATCTGTCATTACGAAAACGCCCGGCCTGAAGCCGGGCGCATCACAAAATTACATATCGCTCTTCTGCTTGGAAGCGCGTTTGCGCTCGTTCGGGTCCAGATAACGCTTCCGCAACCGAATCGCGGATGGCGTTACCTCAACCAGCTCGTCATCCTCGATATAGGCAATCGCCTGCTCAAGGCTCATCCGGCGCGGCGGAACCAGCAGCAATGCCTCATCCTTGCCAGCGGCACGAATGTTCGTCAGCTTCTTTTCACGCACAGAGTTCACTTCGAGATCATTCTCGCGCGAATGCTCGCCGATGATCATCCCGATATAAACCTTCTCGCCCGGATCGACGAACAGCGTGCCGCGATCCTGCAACGAATACAGCGAATACTGCGTTGTCGCCCCATCTTCGGACGAAATCAGCGAGCCATTGCGGCGCCCCTCGATCGGCCCGGCATAAGGCTGATACCCGGCAAACAGACGGTTCATGATGCCCGTGCCGCGCGTATCGGTCAGGAACTCGCCGTGGTACCCGATCAAACCACGCGCCGGAATCAGGAAGGTCAGCCGAACCTTGCCGCCACCGGACGGGCGCATGTCCTGCATCAACCCCTTCCGAAGGGCCATCTTCTCGACCACGACGCCCGAATACGGCTCGTCCACGTCGATCAGAACCTCCTCGAACGGCTCCTCGCGCTCGCCCGTTTCCTCATTGGTGCGGAACAGAACGCGCGGGCGGCCGATCGTCAGCTCGAACCCTTCCCGGCGCATCGTCTCGATCAACACGCCAAGCTGCAATTCGCCACGGCCCGCAACCTCGAACGCCTCGCTCTCCGGGCTTTCCGTCACCTTGATGGCAACGTTGCCCTCGATCTCCTTGAACAGGCGATCGCGAATCTGGCGGGACGTCACCTTCTTGCCCTCACGGCCACCCAGCGGGCCGTCATTCAGGCGGAACGTCATGGACAGGGTCGGCGGATCGACCGGCTGGGACGCCAGCGGCTCCTGAACTTCCGGGGACGCGATCGTGTCCGGAATCGTCCCTTCGGACAGACCCGCCACCGCGATGATGTCGCCCGCCACCGCTTCCTCGACCGGCACCCGGTCCAGTCCACGGAAAGACAACAGCTTCGTCAACCGCCCCGTCTCGACCACCGTACCATCCCGGCGCAGCACACGCACCGGCATGTTCACCTTGGCCCGCCCCTGATCCACACGCCCGGTCAGGATACGCCCGAGGAAATTGTCGCTCTCCAGAATCGTCGTCACCATCGCGAACGGTGCATCCGGGTTGACGTTCGGCGTCGGCACATGCCGCAGAACCAGATCGAACAGTGGGCTCAGATCCTTGCGCGCGCCCTCAAGTTCCAGATCCGCCCAGCCCTGACGGCCCGACGCATACAGCATCGGGAAATCAAGCTGATGCTCGTTCGCATCGAGCGACGCGAACAGATCGAAAATCTCCTCATGAACCTCGTCCGGCCGCGCATCGCTACGATCGATCTTGTTCACCACCACGATCGGCCGCAGCCCGCGCGCCAGAGCCTTACCCAGCACGAACTTGGTCTGCGGCAGCGCACCCTCGGCGGAATCCACCAGAATGATCGCGCCATCCACCATGCTCAGGATACGCTCGACCTCGCCGCCGAAATCGGCGTGGCCCGGCGTGTCGATGATATTGATGCGCGTGTCGTTCCACACGACGGACGTGCATTTCGCCAGAATGGTGATCCCACGCTCGCGCTCGAGATCGTTGCTGTCCATCGCACGCTCAGCAACATGCTGATTCTCGCGAAAAGCACCGGATTGCTTCAGAAGCTGGTCAACCAGCGTGGTCTTGCCATGATCGACGTGCGCGATGATGGCGATGTTGCGAATTTCCATGTCGGCGGTCCTGATATGCGGCAGGAGCCGCACCCAGACTGGAAAGGGACCGGCTCTTTGATCGCAGGGCAATAGAGTTCCGGCGTGTTCTGCACAATTTCGACGCCGGACGCAACGCGCAGTTCACATCCGCCCGCAAATCATTACCCCTGCGGTCCGCCCTTCCCCCCCATGTCAGGCCCGCGATACTGTCCATTGCCCGGCCCATTCCCCGGCATGTTGACCGGCGGGGCAATCCTGTCCACAGGCCAGGCCGACTCTCCCGGCGCGCCCGGCACCATCGCCGTCCGCGTCCGCGGCAGGCATTCCGGCAACTCCTCCTGAATCCGCGCCAACACCTTCTCCCGAATGTCGCAGCACAGATTCCACATGCCGCCCGCATTCGCAGCCCCGGCAATGATCCGAATCGAAATCACCTCCGCATTGCTGTCCGCCACCTGGCATCCATAATTCGCCGGCTCCTGATCCCAGTCCGGGCACGTCCTGATCACCTCATCCAGAATGGCCCGCACCTTTGCCATCGGCGTCCGATAATCCAGCCACAAAAAGACCGACCCGATCAGCGCCGGAGAACTATGCGTCCAGTTCTGGAACGGATTCTCAAGGAAATACGCAATCGGCACGATATAACGCCGCTTGTCCCACGTCCGAAGCACCACATACGTCGCGTTGATCTCCTCAACCCACGCCCAGTCCCCATTCAGGATCAGCATATCCTCCATCCGGATCGGCTGCGTAATCGCAATCTGAATGCCCGCAATCAGGTTCGACAGCGCCGGCCGCGCCGAAAGACCAACCACCAGAGAGGCCGCCCCGGCGGACGCAAACAGCGAAACCCCATACTGCCGCACCGCGTCGAACGTCATCAACGCCGCCGCAACCGTGATCACCCCAAGCGTGATCTCGATCAGCCGCCGCAAGACCCGGATCTGCGTCTGGTGGGAACGCGTCGTGATATCATCCGCCGTGGCCCGCATCGCGATCCGCGCCAAGTACCCGTCCGTCGCAATCCGAAACGCCCGGATCAGCCCGAACCCGATCAGCAGGATCACCGCCACCCCGAACAGGCGTGCCAGCACATGAATCGTGTCGCTAGAAAGCCCGATCGCCGCCGGAAGCGCGGCACTGGCCGCAATGATCATCAGCAACAGCCGGATCATCGGCCGAAGCTGCGCGATCATTTCCTGAAGCAGCAGAACCCGCCGCGCGCCCGGTATCCGGGGAATGGCATCCGTGATCAGCCGGCTGAACAAAGCCGCTATCAGCGCCGCCGCCAGCAGCAGCAAAATCGAGGCGATCGGTGCGGGCAACCAGTCGAACCAGTGCCTCACACCCGTCATGGTGTTTACGTAATCATGAGTCATCGTCGAACTGCCTCGGCCTCCCCGTATGCGGATGTGTCAGCATAACGCGATAAACAGCGCCATCGTTTGACACGAAACCCGCCATCGCAGAATGGTCAAGGCAGAAACGACTCAAAAATCCCCTTCAACCCTCAATAGAAACGTCTTCTCCAAGTATAAATTTTTCGACACCTTTCGCGAATCCCTCCTCTTCGCTGGAAGCACTTACATAAGTCGCCGCCTTTTTCACCTCGTCACTCGCCTGCCCCATCGCGATCGACATCCCGCTATCCGCGAACATCAGCATGTCGTTCGGCTGATCCCCCAGCGTCGCCATCTGCATTGCCGGAATCCCCAGCAACCGTTCCAGCGTCCGAACTACATCCCCCTTGTTGGCCTTCTTGTTCGTCACATCCACATAATAGGGCTGGGACAGCGCCGCCGAAGCCTCGCCCCCCAGCGCCTCCCGCAAATCATGCTCCAGCCGCTTCATCAACTCCAGATCGTCGCTCACGCCGGTAATCTTCACCACAGCACTCAGATCCGCCGCAATATCCCCCTCCTTCGGCGGAAACTTCACTGTCCACTGCTCCCGCGCCACATGCGGCGCATCCACCTTCCCGACGATCCAGTCCTGCTGCGTATAGACCCACGGATCCGCACCATGATCGCGGATGATCCCAATCACCGTCTTCGCCTGCGCCTCCGTCAACGTCCGCGCCTCGATCACGCTCCAGTCGGGGCGCACCATCACGCCCCCGTTGAACCCCGCGATCGGCTGATCGATCTTCAACGGCTCGGCCACCATCGCCATCCCGCGCGGCGGCCGCCCGCTGGTGATGGCAAACACGATGCCCCGCTCACGAAGCTTCTCCACCGCCCGGACGGCCCGCGGCGTCAGGATCTTCTCCCGCGTCACCAGCGTCCCGTCCACATCCGCCAGAACCAGCCTGATCCCGTCACTCATCTCGGATACTCCCTCAGGACCAGGTCCAGTCCCGGATCTCGGGCATATCCTGGCCATAACGATCCACATAACGCTGATGCTCGATCAGCTTGTCATTGATCGCCTGCGTCGCATACGCCGCCCTGGAGGCCAGGTTCGGCACATGCTTGATCACATTCAGCACCAGATGGAACCGGTCCAGATGATTCCGCACCGTCATATCAAACGGCGTCGTCGTCGTTCCTTCCTCCCGGAACCCATGCACATGGAAATTCCGGCTGTTGGACCGCTTGTAAATCAGTTTGTGGATCAACTGCGGATATCCATGAAACGCGAAAATGACGGGCTTGTCCGGCGTGAACAGGCTGTCGAACACAGCATCCTCAAGCCCATGCGGATGCTGCTGCTTCGATTCCAGCGTCAGCAGATCAATCACGTTCACAACCCGAACCTTCAGATCTGGCGCATGCTCCCGCAACAGCGATACCGCCGCCAGCGTCTCGATCGTCGGCACATCCCCCGCACAGGCCATAACGACATCCGGCTCACTCTCCTTGTCGTTGCTGGCCCACTCCCAGATGCCGATGCCCTGCTCGCAATGGGCAATCGCCGCATCCATGTCCAGCCATTGCGGCTCGGGCTGCTTGCCCGCCACAATCACATTCACCCTGTCCCAGCTCTCCAGGCAGTGCTGCGCCACGCACAGCAGCGTATTCGCATCGGGCGGCAGATACACCCGCGCCACATCCGCCTTCTTGTTGATCACATGGTCGATGAACCCCGGGTCCTGATGGCTGAATCCATTGTGATCCTGCCGCCATACATGAGACGTCAACAGATAGTTCAGCGATGCGATCGGCCGCCGCCACGGCACCTCCTTGGACGTCTTCAGCCACTTCGCATGCTGGTTCACCATAGAATCCACGATATGGATGAACGCCTCATAGCAGGACATGAACCCATGCCGCCCAGTCAGCAGATACCCCTCCAGCCAGCCCTGGCAGGTATGCTCGCTCAAAATCTCCATCACATGGCCATCCGGGGCCAGATGATCGTCATAGTCCAGCGTCTCGGCGTTCCAGGCACGATCCGTCACATCTAAAATCGCACTGAGACGGTTGGAATTGTTCTCGTCCGGCGCAAGGACACGAAAATTTCGCGTCGCAAGATTCTCCTGCATCACATCCCGCAACCACACACCCAGAATCCGGGTGCTCTCCCCAAGCGTCTTGCCCGGAGATTTCACATCCACCGCATATTTTCCAATATCCGGCATCCGCAACGGCCGCTTGAGCTGGCCGCCATTCGCATGCGGATTGGCACTCATCCGCAAATCACCCTCCGGCGCCATCGCCGCGATCTCGGGCCGCAACGTGCCCTTCTCGTCGAACAGCTCCTCCGGCTTGTAACTCTTCAGCCAGTCCTCAAGAATCTTCAGATGGCCGGGCTTCTCCATATCCGCCATCGGCACCTGATGCGAACGCCAGTACCCTTCCGTCCGCAACCCGTCCACCGTCTTCGGGCCGGTCCACCCTTTCGGGCTCCGCATCACGATCATCGGCCACATCGGCCGCGTCGTATCGTTCTCCTCACGCGCCTTCTTCTGAATCTCCCCGATCCGCGTAAACGCCCTATCCATCGCCACGGCCATCTTCTGATGCATCACATCCGGCTCATGGCCCTCGACGAAGATCGGATCATACCCATACCCGACCAGAAGGGATTTCAGCTCATCCGGGGAAATACGCGCCAGAACCGTCGGATTGGCGATCTTGTATCCATTCAGATGCAAAATCGGCAAAACCGCCCCATCCGTCTTCGGATCGAGAAACTTGTTGCTGTGCCAAGACGTCGCCAGCGGCCCCGTCTCCGCCTCGCCATCCCCGATCACACAGGCCGCGATCAGGTCTGGATTGTCGAAAACCGCGCCATAAGCATGAGAAATGGAATACCCAAGCTCCCCGCCCTCATGAATGGACCCCGGCGTCGTCGCCGCCGCATGGCTCGGAATCCCCCCCGGAAACGAAAACTGCTTCACCAGCCGATGCAAGCCCTCGTCATCCTGCGAAACCTCCGGGAAAAACTCGCTGTAAGTCCCTTCCAGATACGTACTCGCCACCACCCCCGGCGCCCCATGCCCAGGCCCTGCGATGAACATGATCTTCTTCTTCTGCGCCCGGATAATCCGGTTCAGATGCAGATACAGAAAATTCAGCCCCGGCGTCGTGCCCCAATGCCCCAGAAGACGCGGCTTCACGTGCGCCAGCGTCAAAGGCTCGCGCAACAGTGGATTATCCAGCAGATAAATCTGCGCAATCGAAAGATAGTTGGCCGCATGCCACCATTTATTGAAAAGCGCGAGATCGGAATCCGAAATCGGTGCCGTGGAGGAGACCTCACTCATGACTTGCTTCCTTCTTTCAAAACGCTCCGGACATGCCGGATAATCGTCGCTTCTTCATCAGCCGGCATCACCTGCACGGCCACGGAACTCTCAGGCGTGCTGATCACCGCGCGATGGCCGGCATTCGCCGCCTCGTCGATCCTCACACCCATCCAGAACAGGCACGCGCACGCCGCCGCGCGAAACGCCGCGTCATGCTCGCCGATGCCTGCCGTGAAAACCAGGATATCCACCCCCCCCAGCGCCATCATCATCGCCCCAACCTGCTCGGCAAACCGATACACGAACAGATCCAGCGCCATGCGAACCGCCGGATCGGCGGACTTTTCCCGCAACGCCCGCATGTCGCTCGAAACGCCCGAAACCCCCTGCAACCCCGCCTCATGATACAGCAGCGTCTCAAGCCGGGACGCATCCATCCCCTCTTCCTGCAACATGTACAGCAACACGCCCGGGTCGATGTGCCCGCATCGCGTCCCCATCATCATGCCGTCGAGAACGGAAAAACCCATCGTCGTCGCAACACTTTTCCCATCCCGGATCGCGCACAGGCTGGCCCCGTTTCCCACATGCGCCACCAGCACCCGCTTCCCGATCGCCTCAGGCTGCTCCTCCGAAAGCCGATCGACGATATGCTCATAGGACAGGCCATGAAATCCATACCGCCTCACGCCCTTGCGATCATAAACGGACGGCAACGCCACATGCCGCGCCACCGCCGGCATCCCATGATGAAAACCCGTGTCGAAACACGCAACCTGCGGCAGATCCGGATGCTGCCGTAAAAACGCCCGCACCGGCCCCAGACACGCCGGCTGATGCAACGGCGCAAACGGCGTCAGGGCCTCAAGCCGCACATAAACATCCGGCGTAATCCGCACCGGCGCATGAAACTCCGCCCCGCCATGCACCACACGATGCCCGACCGCACAAACCCGGTCCTCCCCGAAATGCTGCTCGATCCACCGCATGACACGCGCCATCGGCTCCTCATGCGGATCGGAACCCTCCCCATGCACCCAGTCCTCATCGGCCAGAACCGCACCCTCCGCACCCTTCACAAGAAGGTGAGGATGAACGCCAATGCCTTCCAGCTCCCCGACAGCCAGTCGCCGGGGCCGCTCCTCATTCGCATCGAACAACGCAAATTTCAGGCTCGAAGACCCGGCATTCAGCGTCAGAATCGTTCGTGTCACAGGCTTCGCTCCTTTGCACACCCTCACCTGATCCCATTCCAACCCAGCCCGCATTGACGCAGATCAAGACAATTCGTTCACAACCCTCTATCGTCCCTTCATGGCCGAACCGGAATGGACACTCGACACGCAACACACCAGCAACGCGCTGGCCCTCAGCGGCACCTGGCTCGCCCGAACGGGCAACATCCCCCAATTTCCCCAGGATGGCCTGAAATCCGCCAGGCAAGGCCCCCCCCTCACCTTCGAAACCAGTCACCTCGAAACCTGGGACACCGGCCTCATCGCCTTCCTCTGGGATCTCAAACGCATCAGCCATGACGCCCACATAGACCTTGCGCTGGACACCCTGCCCGATGCCGCCCGCCAACTCCTCGCCCTCCTGCCAGACGCCCCCGAAGCCCCACCCAACCCCCACGCCACCAGCCCCCCCCTGCTGGAAAAGACCGGCGCCCTCACCCTCGACAGCCTGACCGAAATCGGCGCCACCTCCCAACTCGCCGTCACCACGGCGAACGGCGCCCTGCGCACGCTCATCGGCAAAAGCCCTATGCGCCTCACCGATCTCATGGCCAACATGAAGGACGCAGGCCCCAGCGCCCTCATCATCGTCGGTATCGTCAATTTCCTGATCGGTGCCATCCTCGCCTTCGTCGGCGGCGTCCAGCTCCAGAAATTCGCGGCCGACATCTACGTCGCCAGCCTCGTCGGCATCGCCATGGTCCGCGAAATGGCCGCCGTCATGACCGCCATCATCATGGCCGGACGCACCGGCGGCGCCTACGCCGCCCGCATCGCCACCATGCAGGGCACAGAGGAAATAGACGCCCTCAACGTCTTCGGCATCTCCCCCACGACCTACCTCATCCTCCCCGCCGTCCTCTCTCTCACCACCACCATGCCCTTCCTCTACCTCTACGGCTGCCTGATCGGAATGCTCGGCGGCTTCGTCGTCGCCCTCTCCATGCTCAGCATCACCGGCATCGGATACCTGCACCAGACACTGATCGCATTCGGCATCTCCCAATTCCTCTTCGGCCTCGTCAAAAGCATCGTCTTCGGCGCCTTCATCGGCCTCACAAGCTGCCGTATCGGCCTCAAAGCCGGACGAAGCGCCTCCGACGTCGGAATCGCCGCCACCCGCGCCGTCGTCGTCGGCATCGTCGGCGTCATCGCAATCGATGCCGTCTTCGCCGTCCTCGCAAATACGGCAGGATTATAAATCCCGATGAGCAGCCCACCCGTCCTGTCCATCAAAAACCTCACCCTCGCCTTCGGCCCCAAAACCATCCAGAAAAACATCACCTTCGATGTCAGACAGGGCAGCATCTTCGCCGTCATGGGGGGCTCCGGCTGCGGCAAAAGCACCCTGCTCAAAAGCATGATCGGCCTGCTCCGTCCCACCACCGGCCAATACCACGTCCAGAACGACGATTACTGGTCCGGAACCGATGCCCAACGCACCGATATCAACCACCGCTTCGGCGTCCTGTTCCAGAACGGCGCACTCTGGAGTTCCATGACGCTGGGCGAAAACATCGCCCTTCCCATGCAGATGTTCACCTCCCTCAAGCCCCCCGTCATCCGCCGTCTCGTCGAACTCAAACTCGGCTTCGTGGACATGCTCCACGCGATCGATCTCTACCCCTCCGAAATCAGCGGCGGCATGAGAAAACGCGCAGGCCTCGCCCGCGCCCTCGCCCTGGACCCGGACATCCTCTTCTTCGACGAACCCTCCGCCGGGCTGGACCCCATCACCTCCGCCCGGCTGGACGACCTGATCCTCAACCTGCGGGACGGCCTCGGCGCCACCATCGTCATCGTCAGCCACGAACTCTCCAGCCTCTTCCACATCGCGGACGACGGAATCTTCCTCGACGCAGCCTCGAAAACCCCCATCGAACACGGCGCCCCCGCACACCTCCGGGACCAGTCCGACAACCCCACCGTCCACGCCTTCATGCACCGCGAAAACACCCAGCAGGAACAGAAATCCTCATGAACAGACAGGCTCTCGTCGGCGCATTCGTCCTCGGAGGCCTCGGCCTGCTCGTGGCCGCCTTCATCCTCTTCGGCAGCTTCCACCCCTTCACTACCAAACAACATGTCGTCATGATCTTCCAGAGCGGCACCAAAGGCCTCTCCGTCGGCGCACCCGTCACCTTCCGCGGCATCCAGGTCGGCACCGTGGACCGCATCTCCATCGATTACGATCCGGACAACAACAACGCGTTCATTTCCGTATTTTCCACCCTGCAACCAGACAATATCAGAATCACCGGAAATGACGGAAACAATCATCCCCCCGCCATCCGGGAACTCGTCGCCCGCGGCTTCCGCGCCGAAGTGAACATGAAAAGCTTCGTCACCGGCACGGCGGAAATCGATCTGGACTTCGCTCCCACCTCCCCCGCAACCTTTCACCCAACCCTCACTGAACACAACACCGAAATCCCCACCCGCCAGTCCCCCGTCGCCGCCATCACGAAAAGCCTGACCGAACTCCCCATCAAACAGATCGCCCAGAACGCGGAAGATGCCCTTGCCGCCATGCAACACATCGCAGATCGTCTCGATCAGGATCTTCCCCCCCTCGTGAACAGCATCCGCGAAACCTCCGATCACAGCCGCGAACTCGTCGATTCCACCCGCGCCATGATCGAGAAACTCCAACCGGAACTCCTCCGCACCGTGGACGGCATAGACCACCTCACGACCACCGGAACCAGTCAGCTCAACGCCCGAGGCAAGGAAATCCATACCCTCCTCCTCAACGCCAACACCACCATCACCAAAGCCGGCACGACGCTCGACAGCCTCAACGGCATGACCTCCACCCGCTCCACGGAGCGCGCCAACCTCGCCGCCAGCCTGCGAGACATCGCCGCCGCCGCCTCGGCCCTGCGCGGCTTCGCGAACGACGTCGAACGCAACCCCCAACTCCTCCTCACAGGCCGCCACCAATGAGATACGTTCCCCCCGCCCTCCTCGCCTGCACCCTCCTCGCAAGCTGCGCCTCCAGCCCCCTCCAGTTCTACACCCTCGGCCCCACCCCCATCACGCAACCCGCCCCCCCGCTCACCACGACAACCCCAACCCTCGCCCTCGCCCGCATCACCCTGCCAGACTATCTGGACACACAGGATATCTTCCTCCGGGACGACAACCACCTTACCCGAAGCCCCAACGGCCGCTGGGCCAGCCGCCTGTCAGAAAGCGCCACCACCCTCGTCACAGCCCAACTCGCCCGGCGCTGGCCAACCACATTCGTAACAGACCAACCCCAAACCCGTACCCCCACATGGCGCCTGCAAATCAACATCAGCCAGCTCGACATCACCACCACCGGCCAGGCCACCCTCACAGCAGACTGGACCCTCATCCCCCAGTCCGAAACCCAACCCATCTATCATAACCGAACCACCCTGACCGCCACCGCCCCCACCCGGACCGACGCCCAAACCGCCACCCTCACCACAACCCTCCTCACCTCCCTCGCCAGCACCATCATCGCCCAATGGCCACCGGGCTTCTGATACCCCGATCACAAAAACGCGCTCGCCACCCGATCATGACGGACGCGCCTTCCTGTCGTCTCCGGCAGATCAGACCCTGCCGCCATCAACAGCCAGCGTGCTGCCCGTAATATAGGACGCATCGTCAGAGACGAGAAACGCCACGGCGGAGGCAATCTCTTCCGGCTGCGCCAGCCGCTGCAACGCTGTTTTCGTCTTCAGCATGATCTCCGGCGGCAGATCCCTCAACGCAGGATGCGTATAGAACTTGCCGTTCTCACGGGCCATGTTCGTCGCCGTCCCACCCGGCGCAATCGCATTGATCGTGATTCCGCGTTCACCCAGTTCCGGGGCCAGATTCAACGCCATCGCGGAAACAGCCGCCTTGCTCGCCGGATAGAGCGTATGATGAAAAACAGCCAGACGGGCACTGACAGAAGACGTCAGCACGATCCGCCCGCCCTCCGGCAGATATGGGGCCACAGCCTGCGTTATGAACAGTTGCCCCCCCACGTTGACCGAAAAGACCCGGCTGAAATCCTCCGCCGTCGTCTCCTCCAGCGTGCCGAAAAATTCCACACCGGCATTGCTGACAAGAATATCGATCCTGCCAAACGCCTCCAGAACCTCGGCAACGAGAGACCGGCACTCCTCCCCCTTGCTGATATCCGCCTGAAAAGCCAACGCCTGCTGCCCCAGCCCCCTGATATCGGAAACCAGAGCCTCGGCCGGTCCATCATCCTGCCGATAATTGACAGCAACCGCAGCTCCCTCGGACGCAAGCCGAAGCGCCACCGCCTTCCCGATCCCTCGGCTCGCCCCGGTCACGATCGCAACCTTGCCATTGAGTTTCATGATACCCTCCCGCTTTGCCGAAAAATCAGGCCGACCGGCTCTTCAGTTCTTCGAAATAGGCTTCCAGCGTGCGCGGCTCCCGCCCAAGAATGGCACGCAATGTCAGCGCGCTCCCAAGCAACCCATGCCGGTTATACCAACCCATCATTTTTCGGATGGGCTCCGGGCCATCCTTCCCTAGAACCTCCTCCGGATTCAGTGTCTCCGCGCTGATCGTACGGCCAAGTACCTTGCCCATCAGCGCCGCCACATCATGACGATTCAGATTGCCCTCCGAACAAAGTTCGAAAGTGCCGTACAGAAGCCGGTCTCCCGTCAATGCCAGCGCCGCCACCTCGGCCACGTCACGATAATCCACACGCGTAAACCGCGTCTCCGCAGACCACGGCTCCGCATACGTTCCGGATTGCACGACCTTGTCCCACCCTTGGGCGAAATTCTGGAAGAACATCGCCGGTTGCAGAATGGTGTATTCAAGATTGGACTCGAAAATCGCTTCCTCCACCGGCCCTTTTGCACAATGATTGACAAGCCCGGCCAGCGTCGGATGAATGACGGAAGAAAAGACGATCCGTCGCACACCCGCCCTTACGGCAGCCCCCACCACCTGCCTGCCAATATCCGCCTCATGCGGGATAAAGGCGGGCGCAAGATAGAAAAGCGCATCCATCCCCTGCAACGCAGCCTCGACGGAAGGCAGATCACGCAGATCCCCCACGGCCGTCGCCTGCGCCCCATGTTTCAAAACCTCCCCACATTGCGATTCATCCTGAACGAAGCCACGCACATAAACATCGCGCTTCGCAAGCTCAGGCAATACAAGCCCGGCAGAATGCCCCGCCGCACCAACAGCGAGAACCTTGAGTTTTCCGGTCATGCCTCGTCCTCCATCTGACTGCTGAAAAACGTGGCATCACATTGGCGATCTGATTAGAGATCAGTTTGCATATTCACAGATAAGCCGAATTTACGAATGGACCGCCTCGAAGCCATGACCAGTTTTGTTCGCGCGGTCGAAAGCGGCAGCTTCGTCGCAGCCGCGCGCAGTCTGGGCCTCTCACCTCCCATGATCGGCAATCACGTCCGCTTCCTGGAAACCTATCTGGGCGGAAAACTCCTGATCCGCACCACGCGCACGCAAGCCCTCACGGATCTCGGGCGCGCCTATTACACACGCTGCCGCAGCATTCTGGCCGAACTGGAAGAAGCCGAAGCCCTGTCCGGCAACGCCGGCATCATCCCGCGCGGCCTGCTGCGAATCAGCGCCCCACACTCGGTCGGCGCAACGATCCTGCCCGGCATGATCGGCCGCTACCTCGATCGCTTCCCGGACATGACCGTCGATCTGCGCCTGAACGATCATCGCATCGATCTGGTCTCGGAAGGATTCGACGCCGCCATCCGTGGCGGAACCCTCCCGGACTCCACCCTGCGAATGCGCCGCCTGCCCCCGCTCGCCCTCGTCCTGTGCGCGGCCCCCGCCTACCTCAAAACCCACGGCACCCCCCAAACCCTCGCAGACCTGAAAAAGCACGAATGCCTGGACTTCGCCGCATCCTCCACACCGGGTCGCTGGCAGTTCATCTCCGAACACGCCCCGACGGACGCAAGGATCACCGGCCGGTTACGCTCCAACAGCGGCCACGCACTCCGACTGGCCGCCCTCGAAGGACGCGGCATCATCATGCAGCCCGATGTCCTCATCCACGACGATCTGATCGCAGGCCGCCTGATCCCGATCCTACAGGACCACCACCCGCTCCAACGCCCGATGCAACTCGTCACGGTGGCGGACGCATCCCCCCCGCCAAAACTGCGGCATTTCAGCGATCACATCGTCCAGGAATTCGAAAAACTTTCCCGACCAGACCGCCCCCCTCCCCCATGACAGACCCATTCTCGCCAAACACCATCATCCTCCAATGCTCAACTGGCAAACAGCAGGGCACCATAAATCAGCCCGGCGCAGGATTTGCCTTTGAACTGTCCGAAGATTTCCTCACATCCACCGGAAAATCCGGAAACCGGGATCTGAGATAAGCCGCCACCGGCGGCCCCCAGAGTCTCGACGCACCACGGTCCAGAAACATGCCGTGGGCGATCCGGTCAGTCCCGGTTTCCACCTCGGCAAGAGTGGCCTTCCCCCCTCCATCCACAAACGCATCATGAAGAGCCGCCGCATACTCAGGCGGGAAATGTTCGTCACTGCGCGCATACACCCAAAGCATCGGCGTCGTGGCAGTCTTTCCATAATGCCCGGCACTCGCCAGCAAATCTCTCACCGCACAATGGCCGGAAACATCGCCGTCATGCAGATGCGTGCCCCGCCCCCCAGCCATGTTGATGATGGCAGTCGTTTCGTCGTGGGATTGCGCATTATAGGCAACCACCCCCCAACCACCACCGGAATGTCCGATCGCGATCAGCCCGCCAGGCTTGGCATAAGGCAGAGCAGCGGCATAACGCATGGCAGCAGCAATATCGCGCGCGGTCTCATCAGTCGCATCCACGAAATCCGGATCGTCACAGGGGCCGTCACCCTCGGCAAATCGTCCCCCCGTTGGCCCATATCCCCGTCTCACCGGATAAATGACGGCAACTCCACGCCGGGTGAACCAGGTCGTCGTATCCGTCGTGCAACGGTAAGGCTGCATATCGGCACGGACGACCGCAGAACTATTATACCCATGGTTGATCACTGCAATCCGGAATGGCCCAGGTCCCGCAGGCCGACAGATCCGTGCTGTCAAAGCATGTTTGTAACCACTTCCATCAACCATCGGAATCGAAACGATCTGCCCTCGGGCCGCCGCCACTCGCGCAGGATCCTCCGGCGGCATTGAAGCACATCCGGAAAATCCGGCAGCAATGACAGGCAAGATCATCACCACCAGACGCTGTCGGCCTGCCCGCGACCATTGCCTCGGTCGCATCGTCATTTCATGCCCGGCACATGAACACTCATCGCTGGCCGGATAAAGGATCGGTCGCTCCCCTCAACTCACCGCCCGCAACTCCGCCAGCACTTCCCCCGGCCGGATCGGCAAATGCCGCATCCGAACCCCTACCGCCCGGAAAATCGCATTCCCGATCGCCGGCGCCACCACCGTCACCCCCGGCTCACCCAGCCCCATCGGCTTCTCCGTGCTCGGCAGAAACTCGATATCCATTTCCGGCACATCCGCAATCCGCAACGGCGTATAGGTGTCCAGATTCCGATCCCGGATCGTCCCGTCCACCAGCTCCGTTCCCTCGAACAGCGCCATGCTCAACCCCCACAGCGCCGCACCCTCCGTCTGCGCCAGCGCCCCACCCGGATCGACCACCGTACCCGCATCCAGAACCAGCCAAAGCTTCTGGCACGTCACAACGCCCGTCACCCGATCCACATGAACCTGCGCCGCACCCGCAGTCCAGGTCGGCATCCCGCGCTCCTGCCCGAAAGACGTCGCAATCCCCAACGCCGTATCCGCAGGTAACGCCACCTTCCCCCAGCCGATCTTCTCGGCCAGCCGCCGCACCACGGCCGCCTGACGATTCGCACCACCCACCGCATCCGGTGCCGATCCCGCATTCCGCCCCGTCGCCGTGAACAGCGACAAACGGAACGCCACCGGGTCCTGCTTCAGATCATGGGCCAGCTCATCCATGAACGACTCCAGCGCCCAGGGCGTCCACCCCGCACTGACCGATCGCAGCCATCCCGGTCGGAACGTCCGCTCCGCCAGATCATTGCTGATCGCCCGCACCTGCGTCGGCCCCGTCTCATACCAATGATCAGCGCCCGCAATCGCAAACTGGTCATAGGGCTTCCCATCCGCCCCCTTGGCCATGAACGCCGCCGCCATCACCTGCGTCGGCCAGCCCGCCGCCGCATGGTACTGCATTCCGGCAATCTTATTGCTCTGATCCAGCCCCACCCGAAGCACCTGCACAGACGGAGACCGGATCGAGTCGAACGCCATGTCATCCGACCGCGTCAAAATCATCTTCACCGGCTGCCCCCCCAGCGCCTGGGACGTCAAGGCCGCCGGAACCGAGTAATCCCCGTTCAGTCGCCGCCCGAACCCGCCCCCCAGCAGATAGGTCCGCATCACCACCTGATCCTGCGGCACCTGCAACGCCTTCGCCAACTGCGGCAACACGAGAGACTGCCACTGATTCCCGGTATGAATCTCCCACTTGCCATCGACATGCCGCGCCAGCGCATTCACCGGCTCAAGCTGATAATGCGCAACCGACGCACAGGTATAGCTCCGCTCGAAAACCCGCGCCGCCCCCTGCATCGCCTCCCGCGTCCCCTTGTCATCGAACACATACGTGCCGCCCTCGGGGTCCGCGATCTGCTTGCGGCCATGCGCGATCACATCCGCCTCGGAAACCTTCACCGTCGGCCCCGGCGTCCACTCCACCTTCAGCGCATCCGCCGCCCGGATCGCCGCCGGATAATTTTTGGCAATCGCCATCACCCAGCCCGGCACGATGTCGGACGGATCCTTCAGAACCACATACCGCACATACCCCGGAATCTTCCGGGCCGCGCTGTCATCAACCGAAACCACCTTGGCGGCATACCGCGTCGGCGGCATCTTCGGCCGGGCATACACCATCCCGTCAATCTTCGCGTCGATGCCGTAAACCGCCGCACCCGTCGTCTTCGCCGGAATATCCAACGCGGCCACCGGCTTGCCGATCAACCGCCGCTCGCCCGCAGGCTTCAACGGCAGCTTCGCCATCTCCTCCGGGCTGAACTGCCGCGTCGGCCGCGCCCGCGCCACGATGTCCCCATAGGACACACTCCGGCCATTCGCCGTCACCACACCATTCCGCGCCGAACACGCAGCCGGTGCCGCCCCCAGCAGCTTCGCCCCCTCTTCGATCATCACGGTCCGCGCCGCAGCCCCAGCCTGCCGGAACACATCCCATGTCATCCAGACAGACCAGGATCCGCCCGTCACCATCAAACCCCATTTCGGATCAGTATCGACCTGGGTGATCTTCACCTTGTCCCAGTCCGCCTCCATCTCATCGGCAATCACCCGCGCCAGCGCCGTCCCCACATGCTGCCCCATCTCCGCCCGGATGATGTTGACGTTCACCACCCCGTCCGGCCCGATCGCACACCAGATGTTCGGCTCGAACATCCCCCCGCCCGGCAATGCGGACGGGAACACCTCCGATGCCCCCGCCTGCCGCGCGAACCCGAACATGAACCCGGTCCCCGCCGCCGTCAGCAAAAACCCACGGCGCGACAGCCCGTTGCCATCACGCTCCAACGCCAGCCGCTCCAGCTTACCCATGAGACGCATCTCCCCCAGCCGCAGCGGCCGCTTCCTTGATCGCCTTGCGAATCCGCACATACGTCATGCAACGGCACAGGCTCCCGCCCATCACACCGTCAATCTCGTCATCCGTCGGCTGCGGATAATCCTTCAGCAAACTCGCCGCCTGCATGATCTGCCCGGACTGGCAGTAGCCACATTGCGGCACCTGCAAATCTCGCCACGCCACCTGCACCGGATGCGCCCCGTTCGGGTCCAGCCCCTCGATCGTCGTCACCGACGCCCCCTCGATGGAAGACAGCGGCGTGATGCAGGACCGCGTTGCACGCCCCCCCACATGCACCGTACACGCCCCACATTCTCCAATCCCACACCCGAATTTCGTCCCGGTCAGGTCCAGATCATCCCGCAATACCCACAAGAGCGGCGTATCACCCGGAACATCCACCGAAACCGGCTGGCCATTAAGCTCAAATCTGATCGTCATCATTCCATCCCCTGTTTCGGCACAATCCCGTCAATGCGACGCATTGATCGGTGGGGTTTTCAGGGTGGCCCGCACCTGCGCGGCCTTCTTCTCAAGATCCGTCCAGGGCGGCAGCGTCGTCCGCGTCCGCCGCAGATACGCCGCCAGCCGCGCCATGTCCGCATCCGTCAGCCCGGCATAGAAACTCGGCATCGCAATCCCGTCCTGCCCCTCCGAAGCGCCAATGCCATGCAGCATCACCATGTACAGATTGTTCGGCTCGTCCAGCCACAGCGCATTGTTCAGCGCCAGTTCCGGCCGACCGGCCACAGGCCCCGTCCCGCCATTGTAATGACATGCCGCACACGCCCCCTGATACAGCCGCGCATCCGGATCGGTCTGCGGCCCTACCAGATTGGTCCGGGACATCGCCATCGCCCGCGCAATCGCCGCCCGGTCCTGCCCCTGCCGCGCCCGCGCATGATCCACATCCGCAAAGTAATGCGCGATCGCCCGCACATCCTCCTCCGGAATCTGCGACAGAAACGCGTGCGGAATCGGAGACATCGGCCCCGCGGCAGACCCATGCAACGGCGCCACCCCATGCCGCAGATACGCGAACAGCTCGTCCTCGCTCCACACCACAGGCGTCGGATTATGATCGTTCAACGGCGGCGCGATCCACCCGTCAATCACCGCGCCATCATACAGATTACCCGATTTCTCCGCCCCCAGCGCATTGCGTGGCGTATGGCACGCGCCGCAATGCGCATCCCCCTCCGCCAGATACGCCCCTCGATTCCATTCCGCATCATGCGCAGGATCGGCCTTGTAACGACCGGGCGAGAAGAACAGCATCTTCCACCCCGCCTGCATGAGCCGGATGCTGAACGGAAACGGTACCGTATTCTCACGCGGCACCTGATGCACCGCCGGCTGGCTCATCAGCCAGGCATACAGATCAGAAACATCCTGATCGTTCACTTTCGTGAAATGATCGAACGGAAACGCCGGATACAGATGGCTGCCATCCCGTGCCACTCCCAGATTCATCGCCCGCTTGAACGCCGCCTCGGACCACGTCCCGATCCCCGTCTCCGCATCCGGCGTAATGTTGGAGGAGAAAATCGCCCCGAACGGCGTATCCATCCTGTAATCGCCTGCCAGCGCCGGACCACCGCCATTATCCTGCCGGGTATGACACTCCGCGCAGTACCCCGCCGCCGCAACACGTCCCCCACGCGCCACCGCATCCGCCGAAAAGGCCGAGGCCGCCGGGCGAGATACGGGCGCGATCGCCGGATGCCACGCATACCCCAGAAACCCGATCCCTCCGAGAACCCCCACGATAAGCACCGCGGCCACAATTTTCCTGATCACCGCGATCCGTCTCCCACACCATGTTCACATCCATATGTCATCACCACAAAATGACAGACACCTCCCCAAGACACAACGTTTTGAAATACATACCTGCCTCACGCAAACGCAGGCCTCTCCTCCCCCTAGCCCTCTCCCGCCACCTCGCGCAGTATGTTCCCCATGAAATTCATCCACCGCCCCTCCCGCAAACCCACGCCCACGACAGGCCGCCCCGGCGTGCTGCTCCTCAATCTCGGCACCCCGGACGACACCGGATACCGCGCCGTCCGCCGCTACCTGCTCGAATTCCTGTCGGACCGACGCGTCATCGAAGCCTCGCCGCTGATCTGGCAGCCCATCCTGCGCGGCGTCGTTCTCGTCACCCGTCCCTTCAAAAGCGGCGCCAATTATGCCCGCATCTGGAACAAGGACGCCAACGAAAGCCCCCTGCGTACCTATACCCGCGCCCAGGCCGAACACCTCGCCGAACGCCTCGAATCGGCCGATATCCCCGTCGAATGGGGCATGCGCTACGGCATCCCATCCGTCGAATCCGCCATCGAGAAACTGATGGACGAAGGCTGCGACCGAATCGTCATCCTCCCGCTCTATCCACAATACAGCGCCACCACCACCGCCACCGCGAACGATCAGGCCTTCCGCGCCCTCATGCGCCTCCGCCGCCAGCCCGCCATCCGCACCGTCCCCCCCTTCCCGGATCATCCCGTCTATATCGATGCCTTGGCCAAGTCGGTCCGCGAAACCCTCGGCGCGCTCCCCTTCCGCCCCCAACGCCTGATTGCCTCGTTCCACGGCCTCCCTCAGGACTACGTCACCAAGGGCGACTACTACCCGCAGGACTGCGAACGCACGATCAAGGCCCTCCGCAAGGCGCTGGACCTGCGGGAAGACCAGATGCCCCTCACCTACCAATCCCGCTTCGGCCCCACCCAATGGGTGCAGCCCTACACCGCCCCCACCGTCGCCGCCCTCCCCGCCGAAGGCATCACCAAAATCGCCGTCATCATGCCCGGCTTCCTGTCGGATTGCATCGAAACGCTGGACGAAATCGGCAACGAACTGCGCGAGGAATTCCTCCATGCCGGCGGAACCGACTTCGCCATGATCCCCTGCCTGAACGCCTCACCACCCGCAATAGACCTGCTGGAATCCCTCAGCCGGGACGCCCTGCAAGGCTGGCTCTGATCACATCGCCTCCTTGACCCCGATCTTCACCAGCACCCAGTTCGCCGGAAAGCTTGTGGCAAATCCCACCACCATCGCACACTGCATCCACACCCAGTAAAACGCATCCGATGGCCCCAGATCAGGCGCCACGGATGCCCGCACCCCCATGATCGCAAACATCCCGATCTCAAACGCAAGAATGGACACCGTATCAGCCCTGGCCGCCGCCAGAAAAGCCTGTCCGCGCGTCATCTCCGTGTGCATCGGCCTGATCGACCAGTACTGAAACATCAGCCCCAGCCCATAAGCGATCACGAAATCCACGACACAACTCGTCAACAAAGCCGATCCCCCCAGCACAAGCCCGACCCGAGCCACCAGCACCTCACCGATCAGATCGCCAAGCGCGCACCCGCCCCCGCAATGCGTCGTCCCCACAAACGTCGAACGCCACATGGAACCCCCACCCGGCGAGCCACCATGATGATGGGGATGCTCCCTATGCCCATGATCGTGCCCCACGGCACGCCGCCCCAGAACACGATAGATCGGAAACGCCAACGGCCCGAAATACAACGCCGTCAGCGGCCACGTCACATTCATCACCGCCATGTGCTGCGGTCGCTTCTGGCAGTCGATCCACATCGCGCCAAACGTCACGACAGAAAACACCAGCCATATATCGGCCAGCGTCCCGATCACGCGCTCGCACTTCCCGCCAGCGTCGCGGCAACCTGCACCCCCTTTGGAGACCCCAGCCCCGTCACCGGATCCCAGCCATGTCCTGCCTCATACCCGTTGTTATTACCGGACGTAATATCGTTCAGGTCCCCCGCGTGAGAATAAAGCTGCGTCGCCACCAGCCCCGCCTTTTTCCCGTCCGCCGCATTGCACAACGCCACCAGTGCCGCCCACAACGGCGCCACTGCACTCGTCCCGCCAATCACCGTCGATTGCCCATCGACACTCACCTCATACCCCGTCTCCGGATCGGCATCCCCCGAAACATCCGGCACCCCGCGCATCGCATTCGTATTCCCCGCCTGCCACGCAGGCCGCGAAAACCGCGTGCTATACCCACCGCCGGTCGCCCCGCCGTCAGCCCCATCATTCCACGCCACCTCCGCCCCCTGCTGCGGCAGCGATGTCCCGCCACACGCCAGAACATGCGGACTGGACGCCGGGAAATCCACCGTCGGCGTGGACGTCCCATCGTCCGCCCCGCTGTCGCCAGACGCCACACACACCGTAATCCCCAAAGACGCCGCGCTCTGAAACGCCTGATCCATCGCCGTCATATCCTGCGCGGACCACGAACTCTCCGGCCCGCCCCAGGAAATCGAAATCACGTCCGGCGCATTCGTAGTGTCATGCACTGCCGTCGTAATCGCCTCGTAAAACCCGTTCCCCTGATTAGGCGCGAAATACACAGCCAGATTGGCGAACGGCGCCACCGAACCCGCCACCTCGATATCAAGCTGAACCTCGCCATCCGCCCCACTCGGATCGCCACTCGGCGCATTGCTTCCGCCGGAAACCGGCACCGCCGTCAAAGTCCCGGTCCGCTTCACGCCATGCTGCGAGAAATACGCCGTCATCTGGGACGCCTCATACCCGCCCCCAAGCTCGATCAGCCCGATCGTCTGCCGCGCCGGGCTGGCCGGCACCTTCGGAAACCCGTACCGCTCCGCAACCTGCACCGGCGTATAGCTGGTCGTGCTGCGTGAAGCCCGGGGCCGGATCCGGAAATGCGGCCGCGCAATCGGCCGCTCGTCGAACCCCATCACCGCCACGATCGAATCGGACAGTTCATGCGGGATCGAAATATGCCCATGCCGCCCCAGAAACTGATGCTGCCCCAGCCGATAAAGCCCCACATGCTCTGGCCTGAACAGGCAACACACATCCTGCATCCCGCCCGTCAGAACCACATGATGCCCCAACGCATCCGAACGTTCCACATGCAGCCCGGCCTGCCGCGCCATCGCCAGAACACGGTCGATCACCTCAGGCGCCGTGGCATGACGCGCCCGATAGACCTCCCGGGACAACGCCTCGCAAGGCAAGGAAAACGGCGTCTGCGGCTTCAGAACGACCACCAGCCGAACCTGATGCTGCGGCCCTGCCTCCCCGACATAAACCGCATGGTCATGCGTCTGCATTACCGCATGGGCAACACTGCCCGCCAAAGCCACCAGCGTTCCGTCATTCGCCGCACCGCTCATCGCCGCCTCCCGATTGCGTAATGTTTCTAAACCGACGTCACGGCCTCCGGTTGCACCGCCGTCACCTCGCGTCTGCTTGCACGCCAAGAATAGAACAAAATAAGAACATAGGAGGGCACTGTCAAGCCTGCAAACAGGATCTGGAAATTGCCGCCTGTCTTCCAGATCGCAAAAACCTCCGGCAGAACCGCCCCGCCACAAAATGCCATCACCAGAACGGAAGACGCCGCCGCCGTCCGTGCCCCCGCCCCCGCAATGGCCAGCGGAAACAGCGCCGGCATGATCATCGCATTGGCGAATCCCAGCAGCGCGATCAGGAAAACCGCCGCATATCCCTTCAGAAAACAGGATGAAACCGCGAAAACCACCCCCAGAACACAGGAAAACGCCATATACCGAGCCTGCGAAACGAAACGCGGCACCACCACCAGCCCGGTCAGATACCCCGCCAGCATCCCCGCCAATGTCAGCGTCGTGAAAAACTTGGTCTGGTCCAACCCCAGTCCAAATCCCGCCCCATACGTCCCGATCGCATCGCCCGCCAGAACCTCGCAGCCGACATACAGAAACATCACCAGAACCCCCAGGCAGAAATGCGGCGTGAACAGCCGCCCCCCCTCCGCGTCCGCCCCATGCGAAGGCGCCACCACCTCCGGCAACCCGGACCGCCAGACCCAAATCCCCGCCAGCAGAAGAATGCTCGCCATCGCCAGATACGGCGCATGAACCGCATGCGTAAAATGCGTCAGCAACGCCTCACGCTCAGCCCCCGGCGCCAACGCCCGCGCACGCGCCGCAACGCCGCCGATATCCCGCATCACAAGCTGCGCCAGAGCGATCGGTGCCAGGATCCCCGCCGCCTTGTTGCAGATCCCCATGATCGCAATCCGCTGTGCCGCCGCCCGGGGCGGCCCCAACAGGCTGACATACGGATTGATCGCCACCTGCAGAACCGACAGCCCCGCCCCCAGCACCAGAAGCCCGCTCAACGCCCCCACGAAAACACGCGCCGTCATGCACTGCCCGAACCACGCCGTCCCAACAGCCATGATCACCAGCGCCACCGCCATCCCACGCTTCAGCCCCAGCCGCCGCACCGCAACCGCAGCCGGCAGACTGAACAGAAGGTAGGACAAATAGAACACCAGCGGCACCAGAAACGCCCCGACATCCCCCATGTCGAACGCCACCCGCACGAACGCGATCAACGGCCCGTTCAACCACGTCACGAATCCGATCATGAAAAACAGGGCCGCAATCGCCATCAGCGGCCCCCACCCAAACGCCCCCGCCGGCCCCGAACCGGACACCCCCTCCGGTGCAGGGCGGGAACTTCTCAGGGAGGAATCAGGCTGGATCGACAGGCTGGTCATGGTACAGGCGTCTCTGAATGAAATGGTCTTGAGCCGCCCACACTAATGCACTTTATCAACGTTCCGCCATCGAGAAAATATCCCGAATTTTCACACCCACACCTCTCTCCGGGAAACAGACAAAACCCGCCCTACGAAACCCTTTTCAGAACACCCCCCGAAGCACGAACGCCCCGCCGCCTCCACCACCTTGTATCCTTTCGACACCATCCGGTAACATTCACCCCCAAACCGCCACCACGCACCAACACATGTCCAAGAAAGGCCGCCATGTCCCTGCCGCTCACCCTCATCATAGCGCTCGGCGGCGCATTCGGCAGCATCGCCCGCGCCGCCGCCACCGGCGCGCTCACCACACTCCTCGGCACCTCCCTCCCCTGGGCCACCATCATCATCAACATCGCAGGCTCCTTCGTCATCGGGTACGCCGGAATGCTCACCGCTTCCGACAGCCGCTTCGCCGCTTGCCCGGAACTGCGCGCCTTCATCCTCGTCGGCCTCTGCGGCGGCTTCACAACCTTCTCCTCCTTCAGTCAGCAAACGGTCGATCTCCTGCGGGACGGCCGCCTCGCCGCCGCCCTCTCCAACATCGCCCTCTCGGTCCTGCTCTGCCTCCTCTCCGTCGCCATCGGCTACAAGGCGGCCATCCTCACCCGAACCTCCAGCCTCGCCACCCGCCCTGCCCAGATCACCGAGGACATGCCCATCCTCACCACCCTTCACGATCCCACCCGCGCCGCCGAAACCCTCGCCTTCACACACCAACTCGCCGCATGGACCGATAAAAACACCACCATCCTCGCCATAGACGGCCCGATCTTCGACTCCACCGAAGCCTGGGACACCCTCCTCTCCCCCAAAAGCCGCACCCGCCTACTCGTCGGGCGCAGCCGCTGGCTCGGCGCCATGCGCGACACCCTGCAAAACTGGGCCGACGCCGAACGGAACACCGGCCACACCGCACGCTGGCTCGACATCCGGGGAGATGGCCGCGCCGCCATCCTCGAATACGCCCGCCAGTCCAGCATCGTCATCATGGAAACCGCCCCGACGGACTCACACCGCCACCACCGCCGCATCCAGGCCGCCCTCCATCACGCCCATCGCCCCGTCCTGCTCCTCCCGGCCAACTGGCCAAACACACAGGCCCCCCTCACCATCGGCATCCAGCCCCCCAACCCCCAGACGGAAATCACCACCCCTCTCATCACCACCCTCCGTCATCACGTCCGGCTCGTTCCCATCCAGCCGGACACCCCACTCCCCACCGCGCCCGAAATCCCCCTCCTCCTTCTCCCCGCCCAGCCCGGCGTTTGACCACCCCGCGCCCAGCATGGCAAAACCGCCCCATACTTCAAAAGATTTGAAAACGAACAAGGGATCATTATCACTATGTCCGTTCAACCCGACGTCACCGCCTTCTGGGAGTCCACCAGCGGCAGCGTGCAATATATCGTCGCCTGCCCCGAAACCCGCGCCTGCGCCATCATAGACCCGGTCCTGAACTACGACGAGAAATCCGGCGCCACCGCCACGATCGATGCGGACCGCATCCTCGCGCACATCAAACGCCACAAACTGACTCTCGAATGGATTCTCGACACACACCCCCACGCGGATCACCTCTCCGCCGCCGCCTATCTCAAATCCCGCACCGGAAAACCCACCGCCATCGGCGCCCGCATCACGGACGTACAACGCCTCTGGCACACCCTGTACGATCTCCCCGCCAGCTTCCCCACGGACGGCCGCCAATGGGACCGTCTCTTCGAAGCCGGAGACCGCTTCACCATCGGCAATCTCGAAGCCCAGGTGATGTTCTCACCCGGCCACACCCTCTGCTCGATCACCTACGTCATCGGCAACGCAGCCTTCGTGCACGACACCCTCTTCATGCCCGATACCGGCACAGCGCGCGCCGATTTCCCCGGCGGCAGCCCCGAAGCCCTCTGGACCAGCATCCAGAACATCCTGGCCCTTCCGGAAAACACCCGCCTCTTCACCGGGCATGATTACCGTACCGGCGGCCGCCCTCCCCAATGGGAAAGCACCCTCGAACAGCAGAAAGCCGAAAACCCCTACCTGCAAGGCGATGCGGAATTCTTCGTCACCAAACGCCGCGCGCGCGACATGGGCCTACCCATGCCACGCCTCATCCTCCACGCGCTTCAGGTCAACATTAACGCCGGCGAACTCCCACCCCCCAACGCAAAAGGCCAACGCTTCCTGAAACTGCCCCTCAATGCCCTCGGCCCGTTTCAGGAAACCCGATAACCCCCTATTTCCGAATGCAGGACTCGGTCGCCAGACCAGTCCCGCACAGATGCAGCCGCACAGGCGCCGGTTTCGGCCAGAACATCGCAATCCCCCCGGAAACCAGCACCAGAAGCAGTGCCGTCATCAGATACGGCCTGAATTTCGGCATCTGGACCGGCAACGGCACCCGTGCCCCATCCTCCATCAGATCATCGCTGTCCGCCATCGGAACGCTCAGCCCCGCAACCGAAGCGCCGCGTGCATCTCGTCCCATTCCCGCTTGCTCAGCCCCGATCCAGCCTGCTCCACGGCCTCCCCGCTCAAACGGCGGCGCAGAACCTCCATCATTGCAGTCGAAAACGTCACCGCCCCAAGCCGATACTGCTCAAACGCATCCGCCGTCGCCGGCACCCAGGCTTTCAGAATCTGCCGCATGATGTCCGCATAAACCCGAATCTCATACTGCGCATGCGCATCCGCCCGCAGTGCTATGAAATGCATCAGATTGTGCAGATCGATCTTCCAGTACCACTGCGTATAGGTATTGAGCGTCAGATTCATCCGCGCCAGTTCCCGCGCCAGCCCCACCCCTTCCGGGTCCAGCAGCGTCTCGTAATCCTCGAAACACTGGTCCGCATCCCGCCGCAGCAGGCCTAGAACCTGCTCCGCCACCTCCGGCGCCAGAACTGCATCGCGCCCCTGCCGGTTGGACCGGCTCTGCGCCGCAAGCTGCTCCGGCGCCGGCAGATAGAACTCCCGGTCCAGAATCGAGTACCGGGCGGAATATTCGTTCACGCTCGCCATCCGATGCCGAATCCATTGCCGCGCCACAAACACCGGCAATTTCACATGAAACTTGATCTCGCACATCTCGAACGGCGTCGAATGTCGATGCCGCATCAGATACCGGATCAACCCCGCATCCTCGGACACCTTGCGCGTGCCACGCCCATACGAAACGCGCGCCGCCTGAACCACCGCCGAATCGTCGCCCATATAGTCGATCACACGCAGGAACCCATGGTCCAGAACCTCGAACGGCTCATACAACATGGCCTCCAGCGCCGGAACGGTCGGGCGGAGCGTGGTGGCGGCCTGGCCGCGCTGGGCGCGAATCTCGGCGCGCTGTTCTTCTGTCAAAGGCATGGCGGCTTCCTATCATGACAGCCGCCAACCGTCATCAGGACTCTCCTCTTGCCGACAGGCCGCAACCCTCCTATATCCCTCCGTGCAAGGGGTTCGTCCCCGGCTATGGCGATAAACGGTCAGTGGAATAAGTGTTGTGGACCCGGGGGCAGTGCCCGGCGTCTCCACCAAATCCTCCCGCGAAAGCAGGAGAACGGGGACGAAACAGGCTCGACGCGCACGGTAAAGACTGATCTTTTGCCCGGCATTGTACCACCGTCATCGGGCTAAATCACAAGTGCCAACGATAACTCAGAGGTGCTCGCTGTCGCTGCATAAGCGATAAGCGCGGTTCGGGAGGGCACCGGGCAACAGAAGCCCTCCCACTGTCTCTCACGCCACATGCCCCGCCACTGCGTCCTTGCCATCCCACGGCATCTATCGCATGGCTGTTGCGTTACGCCGAGACGGCGCCGCCATGCGGTGTGAATGAACAAATGCGCGATGGATACGCCAGCATGACCGACGATCACGACCCGAACGACACCGAATTCGAGGCCGACCTGCCCGACAGCCAACTCCCGTACGACGCCTGGGTGGAAGACGCCTACCGCGAGGTCATGCTCCGCGCGGTCTCCCACGTCGCCAAGAACGGCCTGCCCGGCGAACATCATTTTTATCTGACATTCCGCACCGATCACCCCGGCGTGGAAATTCCGTCCCGCCTGCGCGCCCAATACCCGCACGAAATGACGATCGTCCTGCAACACCAGTTCTGGGATCTGACGGTGGACCGCGCCCGCGGCATCATCTCTGTCGGCCTGTCCTTCGGTGGCGTCGGCAGCATCCTCGTCATCCCCATCATGGCCGTCACCGCCTTCGCCGATCCCCACGTCCGCGTCGCCATGCGCTTCAACGCCCTCGATGACGACGACGCCCAGGACGATGAACACATCGCCGAGGTCCCCACCCCGGAACCCACTTCCCCGGAGCCGGAACCCACCGTGGAAAAACCGGACGAAGACGCCCAGGTCGTCAGCCTCGACGCCTTTCGCCGCAAACCCCCATCGCGGGACTAACCCGAAGCCGTCGCCTGAAGATAACAGGCAAGCAGGCGCTCATACTCCCGCGTCAGGAGCAGGCCCGTCTCGGCCTCCGTCTCCTGAATGCCGGGAGCCAACTTGAAAACCTGCAACACCATCGCCGCCACGGATGCCCGCCGATCCTCGGCCACGCCCGGCGCCCAAACCTCCAGAACCGCACCCAGCCGCTCCCGGATCGCCCGCCGCAACACGATCCGCCGGGACGCCCGCTCCCCCGAATCCTGCCCCGCCATCAGGGACGCAACCGCATGACGCAACGCCTCGTCCTGCCCACCGTCATCCAACAGGCATCGCGCCAGTTCAGCCGCCGTCAGCCCCGCCGCCCCCTGCTCGATCCGCGTCAGCCGCGCCATCGTCCCCTCGAAAAATCGGTCATACAGCACATCCGCCAGCACATCCTTCGTCGGAAAAAACCGATAGAGCGATCCGATCGCCGTCTCCGATTCCTGCGCGATCTCGCTCATCGTCGTCGCCGTGAACCCCTGCCGGGCAAACAACACGGTCGCCACCGCAAGAATCTTTTCGACACGCGCCACCCCATGCCGTCGTTGCGGCAGACGCGGCTGCTCATTCCTTGACTTATGCGAGGACATCCTCAACTATCATCCCGTAACTTCTCTCGGCCCCACCATACAGAGGCCAAGCCAGACGGAGAAACCCGATGATAACGCTCGACCCGAAAACCACCGCCCTCGTCCTGATTGACCTCCAGAACGGCATCGCCAGCCTGCCCGACCTCGCCCCCCGCAGCGGCACCGAAGTCGTCGCAACCGCCACCCCCCTCGCCGAAAAATTTCGCGCCGCCGGCGCCACCATCGTCCTCGTCAACGTCGCCTTCGCGCCCGATTTCGGCGATGCCCCCGGCCGAAACGTGGACACCCCCATGCAAATCCCCGCCGATGGCCTTCCCCCCACCTGGTCCGACATCGTGGACGGCCTCGCCCATCCCGGCGATCTCCACGTCACGAAACACCAGTGGGGCGCCTTCACCGGCACGGATCTGGACCTGCAACTGCGCCGGCGCGGCATCAAAACCCTCGTCCTCGGCGGCATCGCAACCCATATGGGCGTCGAATCCACCCTCCGTCACGCCTGGGAACTGAACTACGACGTCGTCGTGGCGGAAGACATCTGCGCCACCTTCAGCAAGGACGTGCACGACATGGCGCTAGCCATCACCTTCCCGCGCCTCAGCCGCGTCACCCAAAGCACCAGCCTCACGCTGGGCTGACGGAACAGGGGGCGACACCATGCGCGCCGGACTCCGAAACCTTCCCCATCCGGCGCGCTGGGCGCTGCTGCTCGCCCTCTCCGCCCTCATGGCCGCGCTGCTGGCCCTGTTTCATCTGGCCGCCGCCTTCATGCTCGGCCCGATGGCCGCAGGCATCGCTCTCGCCCTGTCCGAAAACAGCGTCAGCATCCCAAAACCCCTTTTCTCCCTCGCACAGGCCACACTCGGCTGCCTGATCGCCCAGGCCCTCACCCTCCCGGTCCTCGTCGAAATCAGGAACCACCTGCCGCTCTTCCTGTTCGGCGTCCTGTCCGTCATCCTCCTCAGCTTCAGCCTCGGCTGGGCACTCGCCAGATTCCGCATCGTCCCCGGAACCACCGCGCTCTGGGGCGCCTCTCCAGGTGCCGGCAGCGCCATGATCCTGATGTGCGGCAGTTTCGGCGCCGATGCCCGCCTCGTCGCCTTCATGATCTACCTGCGCGTCATGCTGATCGCGCTCCTCACCTCAACCATCGCCCACGTCTTCACCTCTCACAGCCCGGTGCCCGCGCCACTCGCACACCCGCAGGCCACCCCCCTCTGGCCAACCCTCGCCCTCATCCTCACCACGATGGCAGCCGCCAGAATTCTGCCCCGCCTTCCAGCGGCTCCCCTGCTGCTCGCCATGATCTGCGCCACCTTCCTTCAGGACACCCGCCTCCTCACCCTGCACCTGCCACATCCCGTCCTTATCTGTGCCTACGCGATCGTCGGCTGGAGCATCGGCCTGCGCTTCACCCTCCCCATCATCCGCCACGCCGCACGCATGTTCCCCGCCGTCCTGCTCTCCACCCTGATCCTGATCGCAGGCTGCGCCCTGCTCGCCTTCCCCGTCGCCCACTTCGCCCATACCGATTTCATCAGCGCCTATCTCGCCACCTCCCCCGGCGGCGCGGACTCCATCGCCATCATCGCCGCCTCCACCCCCGTCAACGTCCCGTTCGTCATGGCCATGCAGACCGCCCGCTTCATGATGGTCCTCCTCCTCGCCCCCCTGATCGCCCGCCCGCTCGGCCGCGCCCTCGAACGGCAGCTTTCCTAAATCCAATCGGGATTATAGGGTCGGCAGCAAGTATCCAGGAGCAGTCCCCCCATGCGTTTCACCGTCGATCGGCTCGATCACGTCGTCCTCACCGTCCGCAACCGCGATACCTCCGCCAACTGGTTCCAGCGCGTCCTCGGTATGGATATCGAGGAATACGGCCGCAACAACCGCGTCGCCCTCAGCTTCGGCGGCCAGAAAATCAATCTCCGCCCCGAAGGCAGCGAAGGCTGGACCACCGCCAGCACCGCCGCCCCCGGCGGCAGCGACCTGTGCTTCGTCACCGCCATCGCCAGCGAAGACGTCATCCGCCACCTCGAAGCCTGCGGCGTCCAGGTCATCGAAGGCCCCGTCGCCCGCCTCGGCGCCCTCGGCCCCATGACCTCCGTTTATTGCAACGATCCAGACGGCAACCTCATCGAAATCGCCTCCTATCAGGGCTGAAGCGTCAGGCGGCCCACAATGCACGTCACACTATGGCCGCCCACCCAGATATCCCCCCCCTCCCTCCACACCGTCACCCGCCCCATACGGCCCAGAACCGTTCCCTGCGCCGCAACATACCGCTCCGGCGCAATACCCGCCCCGATCAGCCACTGCCCCAGCCCCGCATTCAGGCTTCCCGTCACCGGATCTTCCGGTATCCCTTCTCCCGGCACAAACGCCCGAACCTCATACTGCGCGTCCCCATCCTCCCACGGCCCGATCAGCCCGACCTGCATATCGCCCAACGCCCCATAATCCGGCACGACAGACAACACCCGTTCCCGCGACGATAACAGCAGCCCGACAAATCCCGGTCCGTTATCCACCCAGTTCGATGCCCGAATCTCCCCCTCCTCCAGCCCCAGCGCCGCCGCAATCCGCCACAGCACCGCCGGATCAACCGCCCCGGAACGTCGCAAAGCCGGAGCAGAAAACGCCAGCACCTCCCCATCCCGCCGCACCGAAACCAGCCCAGCCCCACATTCCTGCACAACCCGCTCCCCACGCGACCGCCCTCCCGCCTCCAGCCACGCATGGCATGATCCCAGGGTCGGATGCCCTGCAAACGGCAACTCCCCGGCCGGCGTGAATATCCGCAGCCGATAATCAGCGCTCTCCACGGTCGGTTTCAGCAGAAACGTCGTCTCGCTCAGATTGGTCCACCTCGCGAACTGCGCCATCTGCGCATCCGTCAGCGCATCCGCCCCATGCACCACCGCCACCGGATTTCCCAACAGGGAGTCCGCCGAAAATACATCCACCTGCCGAAACGCAAACTCGGACACCTTCGCCATCTCCCGATTTTTTAATGCCACTGGATAGCGAAGCCGTAACATGAACGATAGGATCGTACATCTCACGGAAGCAGCGCGGACGAGCATGGACACCGAAATCGCCCTCGAATCAGGCCCGGCCACCCTCGAATCCACACTCCTGGCCCGTGGCGACTGCGACGCCCGCACCTTGGCCCGCGCCCGCCGTGTCGCAGAGGAAACCGGCGGCTCGGTCCCGAAAATCCTCCTCCAGCTCGGACTGGTCGGTGAACGCGTCCTCGCCGATGCCTATGCCGATCTTCTCAACGCCCCCATCGCCACCCCGCCCGATTTCGCCACCCTGGAAGACCCGATCCTCCCGGACCGGCTGACCGCCCGATTCCTCCGCCACGCCCGCGCCCTCCCCCTCGGGCTGGAAAACGACAACCTCCTTCTCGCCATGGCAGACCCGCTCGACGATTTCGTCCGAAACGCCATCCGCCTCGCCACCGGCCACCACGTCACACCCATCGTCGCCATCCCGCTGGAACTGGACGCCGCCCTCAACCGCCTCTACCCCGAACCCGAAACCAGCACCCCACACCCCGAAGAAGAACACCCCCACGAAAACGACGCGGACCGCCTGCGAGACCTCGCCTCCGAAGCCCCCGTCATCCGCCTCGTCAACCAGTTCATCTCCCGCGCCGTCGAAACACAGGCGTCCGACATCCACGTCGAACCCTTCGAGGATTCCCTGCGCATCCGTTACCGCTACGACGGAGTCCTGCACGAAGGCGAACGCCAGCCTCCCCGCCTCACACCAGCCATCGTCTCCCGCATCAAGATCATGGCCAGGCTGGACATCGCCGAACGCCGCCTCCCGCAGGACGGCCGCATCAAACTCGCCGTCCGCGGCCAGGACGTGGATTTCCGCGTCTCTACCATCCCCTCCATGCACGGCGAAACCGTCGTCCTGCGCGTGCTGGACCGCAGCGCCGTCCGGTTCGACTACGCCGGCCTCGGCCTCTCAGGCCCTATCGTCACACAACTCAAACACGCGCTCGAACTCCCCAACGGCATCGTCCTCGTCACAGGCCCGACCGGCAGCGGTAAAACCACCACGCTCTACACCGGCCTCTCCGGCCTCAACACCAGCGCCCGCAAGGTCATCACCATCGAAGACCCCGTCGAATATCAGCTCGACGGCATCAACCAGATGCAGGTCAAACCCCAGATCGGCCTAGATTTCGCACACTCCCTCCGCGCCATCCTCCGGCAGGACCCGGACGTCATCATGGTCGGCGAAATCCGCGATCTCGAAACCGCCCAGATCGCCGTGCAGGCCGCCCTCACCGGCCACCTCGTCCTCTCCACCCTCCACACCAACTCCGCCGCCGCCACCATCGCCCGCCTGCGGGACATGGGGCTGGAAGATTACCTGATCGGCGCCGTCATCCGCGGCGTGCTGGCCCAGCGCCTCGTCCGCCGCCTCTGTCCCGCCTGCCGCACCCCCGATCCGGAATCGGACGCCATGATCGAGGAATTCCACCTCCACCCCGCCCCTGGCCAGACCTTCTGGCGCGCTGTCGGCTGCGAACACTGCCGCCACACCGGCTATCGCGGCCGCCTTGCCGTCGCGGAATTCCTCCAGCCCACCCCCCGCGTCGCACGCCTCATCGCCACACATGCCGATCACATGGAAATCGAACACGCCGCCCGCGAGGACGGCATGGTCACGATGATGCAGGCTGGCCTCGCCGCGGCCCTCGACGGCGAAACATCCGGCGCCGAAGTCCTGCGCGCCCTCCGCTCCGACACATGACCCGCTACCGCTACCTCGCCCTCACCGCAGATGGCACCCGCCTCCACGGCGAACTGGACCTGCCGAACGAAAACGCCGTCGCCGCCAGGGTGCAGCGGGACGGCCTGATCCCCCTCTCCATCCTGCCGCTGGACGGCCCGAAATCCTTCCGCACCAGCGGCCTCGGCGCCATGCTCGGGCAGTCCGTCACCGGCGGCCCCACCCTGCGCCGCTCCGAAATCGCCGGGCTAATGCGTGAACTCTCCCTCATGCTCGGCGCCGGGCAGGATCTGGACCGCGCCCTGCGCTACGTCGTCGAAACCACGCCACGCCCCTCCGCCCGCGCCATCATGTCGGACCTGCGGGACCGCGTCCGGGACGGCGGCGCGCTGGCCGACGCCATGACCGCACACCCACGCAGCTTCCCAAGGCTCCATGTCGGCCTGGTCCGCGCCGGTGAAGCCGGCGGCGCCCTCGCCACGGTGCTGGAAGAACTCGCCTCCTACCTCGAGCGTCAGGCCAGCCAGACCGCCTCCCTCCGCTCCGCCATGATCTACCCGGCCCTGCTCGTCGTCGCCTCCATCAGCGCCATCATCCTTCTGCTGACGGAAATCCTGCCCCAGTTTGTCCCCCTGTTCCAGGAAAACGGCGCAACTCTCCCACGCCCCACCCGAATCGTCATTGCCGCGGGAGACCTCGTCGCCAATGACGGCCTCTTCGCCCTGTTCGCCCTCCTGATCGCCGGCATCCTGATCCGCTACGCCCTCCGCACTCCCACCATACGCCTCGCGGCGGACCGCACCCTGCTCCACCTCCCCATCCTCGGCAGCCTCACCCGCGAAATCATGGCCGCACGCCTCAGCCGCACCCTCGGAACCCTCCTGAAAAACGGCGTCGCCCTCATCCCCTCTCTCACCATCGCCCGCGAAGTCGTCGGCAACACCGCCGGAATCTCCGCCGTCGATACCGCCTCCCTCGCAGCCCGCGAAGGCGGCGGCCTCGCACGCCCCCTTGCAAACAGCGGCCTGTTCCCACGCCGCATGACGGACCTGATGGCCCTGGGCGAGGAAACCGCACAACTCGGCCCCCTCTGCCTCCGCTCGGCAGACATCCACGAGGAACAGGTCCGCACGAAACTGCAACGCCTCACCGCCCTCCTCGTCCCCGCCGTCACCATCGTCATGGGCGCGGTCGTCGCGGGCATCGTCTCGTCCCTCCTGCTCGCCATGCTCAGCCTGAACGACCTCGCACAGTAATGGAGAAAACCCACGATACTGGCTTCACACTTCTCGAAGCCGTCATAGCCCTCGCCATCGCCGCCATCGCCCTGACCATCATGCTCGAATCCACCGGAACCGGAATGAGCGGCATGACCCGCGCAAACCTCCGGGAACGCGCCCTTTCAATGGCCCAGTCCCGGATGGCCGGCATCATCGGCACACCTAGCCCCGCATCCGGCATTCAGGAAGGCGACGAAAGCGGCTTCCACTGGAAAACGGACATCCGGCCCATCGCTCAAAGCGCCGCCCCCAAACAACCCGCAGGCGCGCTCCTGTCGATCGACATCACCATCTCCCGAAACGACGCACCCCTCGCCCATCTCCGCTCGCAACGGGCCGGCCCCTATGACGGTGGCGGCTGATGCGACGCTCCAGCGCCGGCTTTACCCTGCTGGAAATCCTGGTCGTGCTGATCATCGTCGGCCTGCTCCAGATCACCCTCTGGGGCGGGCTGCGAATCGGAATGCGCGGCTGGAGCCAGGTTGAAACCCGCGCCACAGCGTCGGAAGCCGCCAATACGGCGGAACGCATCCTGCGCGATATCCTCGGCAACGCAGAACCCGAAGATCCGGGATGCACCGGTGACTCCCAACGCCTCATCTGCGCCACACTCCTGCACATCCCCGGCGGCGATCACATCCTGCCGGTGCAGGCCGCCATCGGCATCAATCACGATACGCTCCTGCTCCGCTGGCAGGAACGCAGCAGCGGCATCCCGCTCGGCAAACCCCTCCCCATCCACGAAACCATCATCCTGCCACGGATCAAATCCATCACATTCAGCTATTTCCAACCCGGAGAAGGCTGGAAATCCCGCTGGCCGGACGGAAACGCCCCGGACCTCATCCGCATCCGCATCACTCCTGCGTCCGGCGCCCCCTGGCCGACACTCCTCATCCACCCCATCCGCGTCACGCCATTGCAGGAGTAACCTTAATAAAAAAACCCGGTCGCATGAAAACACGCAACCGGGTCCGTCAGACGATCAGTTCGGCGCACCCGGCGGAGGCGCCGCAGCCCCCGGAGCGACCGGCGCCACGCCACCCGGTGCCCCACCCTGCGGATTCTCCTTGTCCCACAAAGCAGCCTTCTGCTGATAGGTCAGCGCATTGTGATGCCGCTGCCACCAGCTCTGATTCGGGTCTGCCGGATGCTCCCTGTCCCAGAGTGCCGCCTTCTCCCGCAATCCCTTGCGATACTCATGCCGCCGCACCATCCCCGTCGTGCATCCCCCCATAGCCCCAAGCACACCATGATGCACCAGATGCCCGCCCACCGCACCGGCAGCGCCATATTTCAGACAACCACCCGGCTCCGCCTGCGCAAACGGCGTGACCGACAACCCGGCCAGCAGAACCAACCCATACCATGCTGATTTCATCATCTCATTCCTGTCTCTAAAACGGGAGAACGCGCATCTCCGTACCATAGCGACACAATGTCACACTCCCCAGACAAGCGCCACACACTGAAACCGGTTGCATACGCACCCGTTCTGGTCTAGATCAGTGGCATTATGCCATAGATCAATCGGCATAACAGATAAAGCGCTCGCCGAAGCACATCCGGGAGCGCGCGCCCACGAACAGTATATATGTTCGAAACATTCAAAATTTCAGTCATCAGGATAGTCCATGGAAACACCTTTTCCCATGGCCGCCATCCCGCAAGGGTATGAAATCTATGCGGTCTGCATCATCATTTTCTGCAAACTCCTGACGGTCTTCATCCGTCCCCCGGCCCCGACCTCGCACTGGGCGCCCGTTTTCCAGATCATCACCACGATAGCCCTGAATATCGGCTGGGCCTCCAACCGCCTTCAGATCGGCAAAACCGGAATCATGGTCGCACGGGACAAGGCAGCGGAAGCCAAACAGGCCGTCATCGCGGCCGGCCTCACCCCTGCACCGAAAGCCGCACCATCGCCATGAGACGAAAGCGGCCTCTTCGAAAAAGCAGAAGCTCGTCCTCGATCGATCATCTTTCCTCACGTCTCGCAAGTTATCTTCCAAAACTGCCAGAAGGCTTCAACTGGTCGCCAGATAGCCTCCCGGACGCGCCGGCCATAACCCATACGCAAGACAGCGCCACGCGCGTCATCGCGATGGCCATCCAGACCTGGAAAAACCCATCCGAACATCCGGAACACCCTCATGCGCACGCCTTCTCCCGCGATCTGGCGTTTCGAAAAACCCGCCGCAGCAAGACGCCATTGCCCGATATCCTCGAGCAATGGGTCCATTCCGGATATCCGGACCGAACCCATCTCGTTCACGACTACCTGACGGCCTACGGCGCGCTCGATCCGCACGATCAGAACGGCATCAAACGCTGCATCGCACTACTCGGTGGCCTCTGCGCCAGCCTGCAAATCCTTCACACCGGGCGCCGAACGCGCATCGACCGTCAGGTCGTCTGGATTCACGGCTACGATCCAGACTGGCTCCATTTCAACGGCCATCACCGCATATCATGGCTCCAGTTCGAGGTTTTCTGCGATCAGGCCTACGGCCTCGTCTCGAAACGGAACTGGGCCGGGCAACACAGGCTGGCTCTGGGCATGGATGAATGTGAGGAACTGCTCACCGCATGACCAATCATTCCTTCGACACCTGCCTCGCCTTCTGCCAACGCGCGGAAGGTGGCTACTCGGCAGACCCGCTCGATCCAGGCAACTGGTTCAACGGCATCCTGATCGGCTCCAGCCAGGGCATATCGGCCCGCGTTCTCGCCGAATGGCTGCATCCAGCGGCCATCACGGCACAGGACATGAAAAACCTTGCACCTGATACAGTCACTTCGATTTTCAGAACGCATTACTGGGCACCATGCCAGGCAGACACACTCCCCTCCGGAGCAGATCTCATGGTCGTGGATCACGCCTACAATACAGGCGTCCAAAGCTCTCTCAGACTTTACAACCTTTTACAGGACCAGACAGTTTCCGGTCTCCTGGCCTCCCTCTGTCCGAACACCATGCGCCTGCTTCAGGCCCATCTCGGTCTGGCCAGAGACGGCATCTGCGGCCCGAAAACGCAGGCGGCCGCCAATGCCGATCGCCAGTCGCTTCTTCTGTTCGCCCTCGCCGCCGCGCAGGAGCGTTTTTATCGAAACTGCCGGCAATTTCCGCATTTCGGCGCAGGCTGGCTCAACAGGCTCTCGGCACGGCTGACCGTCGCGCTGCAAATCAGACACAATGTTTTTTCTAAAAAGGATTTTTCATGATCGAAAAGAACATCGCCACCCTCAGCACCCCCTCCACCCGCCTGCGCCATTACGGCTCACGCTGGACCATCGCGGACGCGCTGAAAGTCCACACGAACGACCCCACCACCACCATGCCCCTCATCCCCTACGATTTCCCCGTCATCGATACCTCCGTCTGGCAGTGGGACACCTGGGCGCTGCGCGACATCCACGGCAAGACCGTCACCTTCAAGGGCTGGTACGTCATGTTCTCCCTTGTCGCCAACCGTGCCGATACGGGCGACACCGCGGAAGGCTGGCACAGCCGCAACAACTTCTCCTATATCGGCTATTATTACAGCCGCACCGGCAACGGAACGGACTGGACCTTCGGCGGCAACGTCATCCCGCAAGGCGCCAACAAGCGGGACTGGGAATGGTCCGGCTGCGCCGTCATGCGCGAAAACACCGATGACGTCATCGATCTTTTCTATACCTCCGTCAACGGAACCCCCGCCCAGTCCGTTCCCTCCCACACGGCAGGCCGCATCCTGGCGGACGACACTCATGTCTGGTTCGAAGGCTTCGAAACCTGCACCGACATGTTCCAGGCGGACGGCGTGAACTATGCCAACATCACGGAAGACAGTTTCTGGGATTTTCGTGATCCGCACGTCTTCCTGAACCCGGAGGACGGGGAAATCTACGCCCTGTTCGAAGGCAACGTACCCGGAATGCGCGGCCAGTTCACCATCGGCACCGCCGAAATGGGCCCGGTCCCACCCGCCACCACAGTCCCGGCCAACGCGCAATACGGCGCCGCCGCCATCGGCATCGCCCGCCTGAAATCCGATTACAAATCTGGCGATTTCTCGAAATGGGAACTAATGCCCGCCCTCGTCACAGCCCTCGGCGTCAACGACCAGACGGAACGCCCGCACGTCGTCTTTCAGGACGGCCTGACCTACCTGTTTACCATCAGCCACCACTCCACCTATTCCGGCAACAGCACCGGCCCGGACGGCGTGTACGGCTTCGTCTCGCGGGACGGCATCTTCGGCCCCTACGAACCCCTCAACGGCTCCGGCCTCGTCCTCGGCAACCCGTCGGACGCCCCCTACGAAACCTACAGCCACTTCGTGGACCCGCTCGGCTACGTCCAGTCCTTTATCGACATCCTGCCCCAACCCGGCACCGATCCGCAAAACCCCTCCACCTACCGCATCGGCGGCACCCTCGCTCCAACCGTTCGCCTCACCCTGCAAGGCAACCGCACTTTCCTCACCGAAATCCACCCCTGCGGCCAGATCTTCGCGCAAGAGTCCTGGTCCGTATCCGAAAAGGCCTGACAGCATGAAAAAACTTCTCCCGGTGAGCGCCCTCGCGCTCACCCTCTCCGCCTGCGCCCCAACCCCGCAAGGCAAACTCCGTCAGGCCGTGCTGGACCTCACCACAACCTACAACACCACCGCCCCTCTCGCCCTTCAGGCACTCCAGGGCAAATTCCCCGGCATCACCCCATCGGAAACCCAGGCAGAGGCAATCCGCAAAGCCTCCGCCACAACCCTAACCCTTCTGCAACCGCTCGTCACACAGGCCGAGCAGAACACCCCCCTCACCACGGCGGACGTCGCGGCCCTCGCCGCCGCCGAAGCCGCCCTGATGGCCACATTCGAACAGAAAGATTGACCATGCCCCCCGCCATGATCACCGCCCTCATCCAGCTCATCCTCGCCGCCGGGGAAGACATCCCCGCCATCATCGCCAGCATCACCCAGTTGATGAACACCGGCGCATCGGGAAACGGCCCCACGGCGGACGCCATCGCCACCGCCTACGAACAGGCCCGCACCACCAACCAGACCATCCAGGCCACGGCTTCCTAACGGCAGGCTCGCCAGGCCTCCTCAAGCGCGTCCACGAACGCGTCATGCGGCGCGCTCCAGACCTCGTCCTTTCCGGACGGCTGGAGCGCCACGCGCCACGCCCCACCGGCCGGCCGCTCGATCCGCACCCCCCAATCCCCCCCGATCCGAGACATCACCCGCGCAATCCGCGCCTCCGCCGTCAGCGGCTTCGCATAATTATGCGCCATCAGGCCACCACGCCGCCAACCGTCAGCCCGGCCAGCTTCAACGTCGGCTGCCCAACCCCCACCGGAACCCCCTGCCCAGCCTTGCCACAGGTGCCAATCCCCGGGTCCAGCGCCACATCCGAACCAATCATCGAAATCCGGTTCATCGCATCCGCCCCATTCCCGATCAGCGTCGCCCCCCGCACCGGCGTCGTCACCTTCCCATCCTCGATCAGATACGCTTCGGACGTCGCAAACACGAACTTGCCCGAGGTAATATCCACCTGCCCACCCCCGAAATTAACCGCGTAAATCCCACGCTTCACCGAACGGATCATCTCCTCCGTCGTCGCATCCCCCCCCAGCATCAACGTGTTCGTCATCCGCGGCATCGGCACATGCGCGTAAGACTCCCGCCGCCCGTTCCCCGTCGCCCGAACTCCCATCAGCCGCGCATTCAGCCGGTCCTGAATATAGCCCTGCAAAATCCCGTCCTCGATCATCACGGTCCGCCCCGTCGGCGTCCCCTCATCATCGATCGTCAGGGAACCACGCCGCTCCGGCAACGTGCCGTCATCCACCACCGTCACCCCCGGAGACGCCACGCGCTTGCCGATCATGGACGAAAAGGAAGATGTCCCCTTCCGGTTGAAATCCCCCTCCAGCCCATGCCCCACCGCCTCATGCAGCAAGATCCCCGGCCACCCCGCCCCCAGCACCACATCCATCTCCCCCGCAGGCGCCGGCGCCGCATCCAGATTTACCAGCGCCGTCCGCAACGCCTCATCCACCGCCCCCTTCCACACCGAAGGCTCCAGCAGCCGCGCCAGTTCATACCGCCCCCCCATCCCATGCCCACCACTCTCCCGCCGCCCGTCCCGCTCCACCACGACAGACACATTCAACCGCACCAAAGGCCGCAGATCCGCCACGCGCTCCCCACCATCACGCATGATCTGAACCGCCTGCCACTCCGAAACCAGGCTCGCGCTCACCTGCACAACCCGCGAATCACGCCCCCGCGCATACGCATCGATCTCCCCCAGCAACGCCGCACGCCGCGCGAACTCCGTATCCCCCAGCGGGCTGCCATCCCCATAAAGCCGCTGGTTGGTCCGCACCGGCGCCGCCGCCAACACACCGGATCGCCCCTGCGGCAACGTGGACACCGCCTCCACCGCCCGCCCCAGCGCCTGCGCGCTGATCTCGTCCGCATGGGCAAAGGCCGTCTCCTCCCCCAGTACAGCCCGCAGCCCGAACCCCGAAGACGTGTCGAAACTGGCGGACCGGATCACCCCGTCATCCAGCGAAATCCCCTCGCTCTCCCGATACTCCAGAAACAGCTCCCCATCATCCACCCCCCGCAACCCCCGCGCCACCAGCCCTTCCGCCTCCCCCCGCGTCAGGCGGCTCCCGGCCCGCTCGAAAAACAGCCGGTCGGTGGCATCCAGCGCGCTGATCGGATCGGTCATGTGTGGTTTCCTGAAATCTGGCCAAAAGAACGGCGCACAAGCACCTTGCCCCCCAAACATAGGCCGCAACAGCCCCACTTCAAAGGCCATCCCCGCCCCGATACTGAAATCCGGACCGGCACCATCTCCCATTCCCCGCGTTACCATCCCAACCCGTATCGACCAGCCCACAGAAACGCCCCATCCGCCGGGGCGGGAGTTCCGCAGCATGAAGGCACGATCCGCACGCTCCCGCGGCTCGATTCCGTTCCTGGCCACCACCGCCCTCAGCCTCGCGCTGGCGGCAGCGGCGCACGCCCAGCAACCCGCTCCCCAACCCCAACAACAGACCGCTCCAGCTGCCACACCCCAAAAGCCCCCCGAGACGAAAACCGCCGTTCCACATCCCGTCACCCCGGAACAGGCCGCCACAGAACTGCAACGCCAGCAGGACGCAGCCCTGAAAGCCGCCAAAACCACACCAGCAAAACCAGCCCCCACGCCGCCCCCGGCACCACCAGCCCCCACCCCACCCAAGGAAACCGTCGCCAAACAGGACGTCCCGCAAGACCTCCGCCCCCCCACCATCGCACTGGACGGCCTCTACACCGCCATCGGCGCCGCACACCTGTTCCCGGACGCCAAAACCATAGCGGACGCCATCCCCGACGAAGCCCCGACAGACCTCGTGCGCGACTGGAAACTCCAGAAGGAAAACCCGCACTTCAACCTGCCGGATTTCGTCAAACAGCACTTCGCCGTCGCCCCCACCAAATCCGTCTCCTACCGCCACAAGGCCGATGAAAGCATCTTCGACTATATCCAGGGCATGTGGGACGTCCTGACCCGGCAGCCCGACACCCCCGTCGCCTACTCCTCCCTCCTACCCCTGGCCTACCCTTACGTCGTCCCCGGCGGCCGCTTCTCGGAACTGTACTACTGGGACAGCTACTTCACCATGATCGGCCTCTACGAGAGCCAGCGCATCGACCTCATGCGCGACATGGTGAAAGACATGGCCTCCCTGATCGACCGCTACGGCCACATCTCCAACGGCACCCGAACCTACTACCTCAGCCGCTCCGAACCCCCCTTCTTCGCCCTGATGGTCGATCTCCTCGCCACCCATGACGGCCAGAAAACCTACACGGATTTCCTGCCCGAACTGCAACGCGAACACGATTACTGGATGGACGGCGCCGGAGACCTCGCCCCCGGCCACGCCTACCGCCACGTCGTCCGCCTCAAAGACGGTACCCTCCTCAACCGCCACTGGGACGACCTGGACACCCCGCGTGACGAAAGCTACCCGGAAGACGTCGCCACCGCCGCCCGCTCACGCCGCCCCGTCAACCAGGTCTATCGCGATCTCCGCGCCGGCGGCGAAACCGGATGGGATTTTTCTTCCCGCTGGCTGGCGGACGGCCACACCCTCTCCACCATCCACACCACCGATCTGGCCACCATCGAGGTCAACTGCCTCGTCACCCATCTGGACCAGACCCTCGCCCACGCCTACGCCGTCAGCGGCGATACGGACCGCGCCGAACTCTACAACGCACAGGCCCAGAACCGCCTCGTCGTCATCCAGCGCCTCTTCTGGAACCCGGAACAGCACGCCTTCCTCGATTACGACTGGAAACAGGACAAACCAGCACCCGTCCTCTCCAGCGCCACCACCATGCCCCTCTTCCTGCGCATGGCCACCGACGATCAGGCAAAGCAGGTCGCCCGAACCGTCCAGGACAAACTCCTGAAACTCGGCGGCATCACCGCGACGGACCGCACCAGCGGCCAGCAATGGGACTCCCCCAACGGCTGGGGCCCGATCGAATGGATGGCCGTCAAGGGCTTCGAAAACTACGGCAACGACAAACTCGCGGAAGACATCGCCAGACGCTGGATGACCCGCGTCATCGCCACCTACGAAAAATCCGGCGTCCTGCTTGAAAAATACGACGTCGTCTCCCCCACCGTCAGCCCCACCGGCGGCAAGGGCGGCGGCGAATACCCCATGCAGATCGGCTTCGGCTGGACCAACGGCACCCTCCTGGGCCTGATGAACCGCTTCCCGCAGGACGCCAACGCCATCCTCAAACGCAAACCCCTCGCCAACCAGATCCCCGTCACCCCCCTCCCCCCGATCGACGCCTACGGCGCAAAAAGCCCCGAAGTCAAAGCCGCCGAGGAAGCCGCGGCCCTAAAAGCCAAAGCCGCCGCCGAAAAAGCCGGCCCCTCCCCAAAACCAGCCCAGCCGTCCACCACCTCCCCGCCGGCGCAACAAACCCCGAAAACCCCCGAACAGAAAACACCTACACCACCCCCCACCCCCCAACCCGCCTTCCCCACACATTCCACACCCGCCCCTCCCCCGTGAAACTCTGCTAGAGGCTGGCTCAAAAGTCTTGATGGCGAGCGGAAGCGCGCCTTTGGCACGCGCGTTCGGCGGCGATTTTCGAGGATCGGAGCGGAGCGGCCTTGATGGCCGTGAGCACCGAAGCCCGGAAAACTTATCCCCAAATCACCGTCAAGCCGCCGTCAGCGAGATTTTTGAGAGAGTCTCTTAACCTCTTTCCGCCATACTCCCCCCTTCCTTCAAGGAGACCACGCCACCATGCCCTTCATCCACCCCCCGAAACTGCCCGCCATTGCCACACTCGCCGCCTTTGCAACCACCATCGCAGCATCCTCCGCCCGTGCGGACGACTCCGCATGGCTCCAGAACCAGCTTCAGAAATGCTATACCGGCACCGGCCCCTGCGCCCTGAACCTCGGCGGCACACGCCGCACCTTCGCACACCCCGTCACCATCGCCCCCAACCTCGTCACCATCCGCGACCTCACCGTCACCTGCACCATGTCCAGCGGCACATGCCTGAACGTCACGATGGACGGCTTCGAGTCCCTTCAGCAATGGAACGGCGCACACTCGCTGGAAAACGTCACCCTCATCGGCAACGGCCGCAACGACGGCATCACCATGTCCTATAACGGCAAAAATCCCAGTATAGACGCCGTGATCGGCCTCGATCATGTCCGCATCACCGGCTTCAACCGCGGCATCGTCCTCGGCAGCGGCACATGGGGCGGCGTCTATCAGGACATGCAGCTCGGCAACAACCACACCGGCATCTACGTCCAGCCCAACGTCTGGAACGCCGGTGAACGCAGCACCTTCTCCGGCACCATATACAACAGCACCATCGGCATCGACGAGGAATCGAACTACGAATTCGACTTCACCGGCGTCTCGTTCGATTTCAACCAGACCCAGATGATTCTCAACGGCCCCACCAACTTCACCGGCCATATCGAAAACGGCACCGGCAACACCCCCGTCATCCTCCTCAACGCCCTCCCCGGCGTCACGGCAGGCTCCCTCTACATGTCCGCAGGTTCCACCATCACCGTGGACGGCTACAACAAGGGCCACCCCTCCGCCCCCTGCTACATCAAAACCGTCGTCCCCTGGAACAATATCCAGGTCCCCGCCACATCCTGGGGCTTCGCCGGCAGCAGCGGCAGCCCCGTCTGTGGCCCCGGAACCACCTATTCCTTCGGCACCAAGGTTCCCGCCGCCAGCCTCTCCTACTGAACATCCCATTCGGGCTTCGATCCAGCGAAGCCCGACCCTTTCCGTTTTCTAAAGAAAAAGACTTCCATTCCCTATGGGGCCTCGCCTGCCCAACTCAGAAAGGCTCCATAACGAACAAGAGTTTTTTGGTTCTTTTTTGCAAAAAAGAACGCCCTTCACCCCATCGGCTCAAGCCGCGTCACCCGAACCTCCGCCCCCAACTTCCGCAGCGCCGACACGAAATCCCGCGTATGCGCCCGCTCCCCATGCGCCTCCAGCATCGAAACCGATGCCCACCGCTCGATCAGCACGAACCGCCCTACCCGATCCACATCCCGATGCGCCACATAATACTGGCACCCCTCCTCCTTGCGAGACGCCGCCACAGACCGGACGACAGCAAGCTCCACCTCCATCGCCGCCTCCGGCGTGCCCTCAATCTCCGCAATCAACGAAACAACCATAAAAAAAAGCCTCCTTCCCGACAGGAAAGGAGGCCACAACCAAAAGTTGCCGAAAAGACCGGATCAGAACCCGGTGGACAACGTCACCACAGCCGTAAACGGCGGCAACAGATAATAGGACGGGCTGCTCCCCGCCGCGATCTTGCTGCCATAAACCCCCGTCGTCGCATTGGCATTGTTCGAAATACCATAAATACCGTTGCGGAACTTCGCCCCTGTCAGGTTGGACATATTCAACTGAATCTGCGGCGCCTTGAAATATCCGAAGCTCTTGAACCGATACCCCATCGCCACATCGTTCGTGATGTATTGCGGAATGGAATTGTCATTCATGAACGACGCATACTGCTTGCCAACATATTTGACATCAGCCGTCGCCCAGAAGCTGCCATCATCGTAATCGAGCCCAAGCCCGGCCTGCTCCTTAGGAGCCCGAACAGCCTGCTTGCCCTTCGTCGGCAGATAATCCGTCACAGTCTGGCTGCCCAGAGTCCCCGTCGTCCGGATGTTGTTGTCGATCGACGTATGCAGATATTCGAACGTCGCATACGGCCGGAGATGAAACCAGATCGGCCGCGTCGAAATCTGCGCGTCCACACCCTGCGTCGTCTGCCCACCCGCATTGACCGTCGAGCTGTACTGCGCCCCGTTATTATAATAGTTCAAAGAAATCTGACGGTTCGTAAAGTTGTAGTTAAAGAACGACACACTGCCGATAATCACATCGCCATTATAGCGATACCCAACCTCTTCCTGAATGTCATACTCAGGCTTGCTCGGTCCGCCAAACTGCGTCTGCTTGCCCGCGGTCCCATAATAATCCACCAGAGACGTATTGGACGGCATCCGGAAATTCGTGCTCCCAGACACATAAATCTGGTTTTTCCGGTCAAAATTCCACGAAATCCCAACCTGCGGCAACGGCTCCTGGCTATGCAGGTTCCGGTTATACTGCGTCCCCGGCGTATAATCATACGTCCGGCGCGTCACCATCGCATCCTTGAACCCGGCGTCGATCTTCAGCTTGTCATGGAAAAAGCTCATCTGATCCTCGATGAACAGCATGTTCACCTGCGTCAGCGTCAGGAAGTTCCGCGCAAAGAACGGCTGCCCGTTCGTCGTCGTGTAGAAATCCTTCGCACCCCAGATATTCGCCGGCTGCCCCGTCGTCTGGTTGATCTGACCATACGGCGAATACTGATACTCGTTGGAATACTCATACCACCAGCCACCGGTAATCTTGTTGTGGCTGTCCGGGGCATAATGCACCATCAGTGTATTGCCGGGCCGGAACTGCTCCTGGTTCGAAGGCGTCAGCGCCAGAACGCTCTTCTTCCCATTCAGCCCCGCAATCTGGACCGCCTGATTGCCCATATAGGTCGAGGCGTTCAGCGTCCCAGCCCCCGTCCCGTTCCCGATCCCGTGCCAGAAATAGATGTTGTCATCGATCGAGACCTTCGGCGAAATCACAATATGCGTCGGCGCCGCCACAACCACGTTGCGGAACGGATTGACATGCAACTGCTGCCAGTTGCTTCCCGTCGCCGGATTACCGCTGTAATTCGCCGCCCAGTTATTGGAATATCCGTTCGCCCGATACTGCGTCAGGTTCGGATTCAGGAAGCTGTCATTCACCTGATCGTTATACGAAACCGTCAGCCCCGTATGGCTGCCATTATCGAAATCCTTCACGACCTTGAAGTCATAATGGAATTTCTCGGCATCGCCCGTGCCGCGCCACATATTGCCCTTGGTATGGCTGAACGCGAACATCGCCCGGATGCCGCTATTTCCGATATACCCTGAGTTCAGCTTCAGATATTCGCGGAACGTGTCGAAAGACCCGATCGAGAGATCGAACAGCCCGCCCGCCTTCGGCGTCGGGTTGCTCATCGTCGCCGTCACCTGCCCCGCCGACGCATTCACCACCGGGCTGGAAATATCCACCGATCCCGGCTCAAGCGAAGCCGTCTCCAGATCCTCGGCCTCCAGAACCTCGTTGGCATAGAACTGACCGCCGCCAATGTCGTTCAGCGGCGCCCCGTCCAACAACCACCCAACCTGAGACTGATCGAACCCACGCACGTTCACCTGCCCGGAATACAGCCCGAACGGATCCTGCTTGGCAATGTTCACGCTCGGCATCATCTGGAGCATGTCCTGAATGTTCGCCGTCGGCGCCTGCTTGGCGATGTAATCGCGCGTCACCGTCTGGATCGCTTTCGCCGCCGTCTCGACACGCATCAGACCACCGCCCGGAGACCGCGTCCGCGCACTGCGCCCGCTCACCGAAATCTGCTCCTCACGCCCCGGCCCCGCCACCACCGGCGCATGAGATACAGGAGCCGGCGCCGCCACAGGCGCAGCCACCGGCCCAGCCGTCTTCGGAGCGACCGTCGTCGGAGCAACCGCCGCCCCGCGCTGATGGTGGCTCACATGCCGATGATGCGGCGCTGTCTGCGCACGCGCGGCATGAACGGTTCCAGCCAGCGTCGAACTGGCAAGCAGCAGCATTAAACCTGCGCGTGATGGCATGAGCGGAGTATTTCCCTGGGCCTGAAGAAGCACACATCACCTCCCAGGCCATCCAGCCGGGGAAACTGACTATGGGGACAGTTTGCTAGCGAGGACGTTACTATCCCGCAACGCCAGAGTCATTCCGATCACGATTTGGCCGCCAAACCGTGTCTTCTCCGCCACGCTTCCTCACGCTTCGACATAATGCCGCAACCGACTGAACTCGATCCCGATGCGCCGCGTCGAAATCCGCCTGATCAGCCCCGCCTCCGCCAATACCCCCAAAGCCCGCGAAACCGTCTCCCCCGACAAGCCCAGATAATCCGCAATGTCCTTCCGGTCCGCAAACAACGTCACCACCTGCGCCGCCGCATCATAATGATCCTCATGATGCGTGCACTCCAGCAGGAAAGACGCCATCTTGTGCGGCGCATCGAAGCTGGACAGCGCAATCAGCAGACGCTGCGTCTTGCGTAAATCCGCGGCCACCTTCACCAGAAACTCGTTCTGCAACAAAGGCTGACTCAGCAAAAGCCCCTGCAACGCCACACGCGGCAGCCCCAGCACATGCGTCTCGCACAACGCCACGGCGGAATTGACATACCGCCCATCCTCCATAAGCCCGCACACATCCCCCTGCCAGTGAAACGCCAGAATATGCCGGTTCCCATCCGCCGTCAGATGCGAAACCCGCACGATGCCGGACTGGACCAGAAACAGCATGTCCGCCGCCCCGTCCTGCTCGTACATCGTATCCCCCGTCCCCAGTACCCGCGCCTGCCCGATCCCTTCCAACGCCACCAGATCCTCCTGCGTCAGAACCGCATTCTCATGCGGCGGCGGCAGAGTCGGCGGAAACCAGCCATTCGTCCCGCGTATCCGAAGCCGGCGCGCCGAAGGCGCCATGGAATAGTCCTGCATAACGTCCAGCCAGCCTCCTCACCCGAAAAACACAAACCGCATCCGGATCGCTATCAGAACCAGCGTTGCTTGCAAGTTCGCCCCGATGCTACGCGTCCCCGCATGAGCCACACCCCCACCAGAACCCGCCTTCCCTGGCGCCCCCTCGCACTGGTCGGCAGTCTGTGCCTCATCCTCGCCCTCGCCCACGCCTTCCCCCAGACCCGCCACCTCCTGCAAACACTCACCTCACCACACCACACCCCCCAAGCCCCCCTCATGTTCATCACCCTCGGCACCGTCTATTGCGCCCTCGGCCTCCCCCGTCAGGCCCTTTGCCTCGCCGCCGGACTCGCCTTCGGAACCCTCCCCGGCCTCGCCTACGCCACTCTCACCACACTCGGCGGCAGCCTCCTCGGCTACGCCTGGGCACGCCTCCTCGCCCGCGGCCCCATCCAGACATGGCTCGCCCGCAAACTCTCCACCCGCTTCACAACTCTCCACCGCGCCCTGAACCGCACCCCCTTCAGAACCATCCTCACCCTCCGCCTCCTGCCCATCGGCTCCGCACTCGTCGTCAACCTCGCAGCCGGCATCTTCGCCATCCCCATCCTCCCCTTCCTCGCCGCCACCGTCATCGGCAGCCTGCCGCAAAATCTCGTATTCGTGATGATCGGCGGCGGCACCCATATCGGGCACGGTTTCCAGCTCGCACTCGCCATCATCCTTGCCATACTCTCGATCGGTCTCGGCCTGCTCATCATGAAACGCAGCCGCCTCGGCCAGGAAATCACGCCGGACACCACCCTCCCACAGACATCGACAAAAAAAACCGGTTGAAAACACCGCCCGTTGCGGTATCTCACGAAACCAACCGAGACACGACGCACGGCGCATCAACAGACGCCATCCTCAGGAGCGCTTTCATGGCCCCTCCCGCTGGCCCCGCGCCCGAACTCCTCACGCCCCAGGCTCCCCAGAAAGCCGAAGCAGACCGTCTCCCCAAGGACCCCCCCTCCATGCAGGCTCCCCCCGACGCCCCGCGCGCCGCGAACGACGTTGACGAAGCCCCCCGCCCGCCAGAATTCAAACGCTGGCTCCCCCTCCTGCTGGGATTCATCACCGCCGTCGGCCCAGTCTCGACCGACATCTACCTGCCCGCCTTCCCCGCCCTGGAACAGTCGCTGCACTCCGGCACCGGCTCCGCCAGCATGACGCTCTCGGCATGGATGATCGGCCTCGCCATCGGCCAGATCACCATGGGGCCACTGTCGGACCGTTTCGGTCGCAAGATGCCCATGCTCCTCGGCATGGTCGGATACACCATCGGCTCCGTCGGATGCGCCATCTCCACCAATATCTGGGAAATGTGCGCCTTCCGCCTCATCGCCGCCATCAGCGCCTCCTCCGGCATCGTCATCCCCAGCGCCTGCGTCCGGGACCTCTCCTTCGGCAACGCCTCCGCCAAGCTGATGTCGCAGCTCATCCTCATCCAGGGCGTCGTCCCCATCCTCGCCCCCATGCTCGGCGGCCTCGCCCTCAGCATCATCTCCTGGCGCGTGATCTTCTGGGCCTCCGCCGCCTACGGCCTCGCCTGCGTCCTCCTGCTCTGGCGCGTCTTCCCCGAAACCCTCCCCGCCACCAACCGGCGCGAACTCCACCCCGTCCACCTCATCCACCGCTACGTCGGCATCGGCACCAACCGCAGCTTCCTCTCCAACGGCATGATCTGGGGCTTCTGCGGCTTCCTCTCCTTCACCTACCTCACCGCCGCCCCCACAGTGTTCGAACACATCTTCAACCTCTCCCCCTTCCATTACGGCATGCTGTTCGGCGTGTTCGCCGTCTGCATGATCGGCGCCTCGCAAATCAACGGGATGCTCGTCGGCAAGGTGGACAGCAGCCGGATGCTCTCCGTCTCCATCGGCCTCGCCGTGTTCGGAACCCTCTGCCTCACCGCCCTCACGATCTACGCCGTCCTCTACGCCGATCATAACGGCCACATCGCCCAGATCATGCTCTTCCCCATCATCGGCTGCATGATCCTCGCCCTCGCCCCCACCGGCATCATCGGCCCCAACTCCATGGTCGGCGCCCTCTCCGAACATCCCCAATACGCCGGCAGTGCCTCCGCCCTCGCCGGAACCCTGCAATACGCCCTCGGCTCCATCGCCAGCGCCATCATCGGCATCCTCCCCGCCGAAACCCCGCTCCCGATGGCCGCGCTAATGGTCTTCGCCGCCATCGTCATGGCCTTCTTCGCCATGCTCCGCCCCCGCACGGCGCAGCCCGCCCCACCCGTCACTGCCTCCTTGCACTGATCCCATGCCAAACGCCCTTATCGTGGAAGACGACTCCGCCATCGCCCTCATCGTGGAAACCGTCCTCCGCGCCGAAGGCTACACAACCCACGTCACCCCCACGGCGGACGAAGCCCTCCGCCCCGGCCTCCCCCCGCCAGACCTCCTGCTGACGGACCTCTCCCTCCCCGGCACCCATGACGGCCTCGCCCTCTCCCACCTCCTGCGCACCCGCCACCCGAATCTCGCCGTCATCTACATGTCCGGCTCGATTGAAGACGACCGTCCCCCCACGGGCGCCGTCCCCAACGCCGCCCTGCTCGGCAAACCCTTCCGCCGCGCCACCCTCCTCGAAGCCGTCCGCACCGCCCATGCGCGCGCCACCCAGTAAAACCTTCCCCCACACCCTGCTCTCGTCTAAGAGCGCCTCAAAAGAAACAAGGAAAACCCCGGTGCAGACCAAACAACAGGAAATGAACCTCAAGGACTACATCCGCGAAGTCCCGGATTTCCCCAAACCTGGCATCCTGTTCTACGACATCTCCACCCTGCTCCGGAACGCGGACGCCTGGCAGGTCGCCACCGCGCGCCTCGCACGCGCCATCGCCCCCTGGCAGCCGGACCTGCTGGCCGGCATCGAATCCCGCGGCTTCCTCACCGCCGCCCCCCTCGCCACACGCCTCGGCTGCGGCTTCGTCATGCTCCGCAAACCCGGCAAACTCCCGGGCAAGACCATCTCCCTGCAATACGGGCTGGAATACGGAAAAGACGAACTCCACATCCAGGAAGACGCCATCAAACCCGGCCAGCGCGTCGTCGTGCTGGATGACCTGCTCGCCAGCGGCGGAACCCTCTCCGCCTCCGTCTCCCTGCTCCGCAAGGTCGGGGCCGAGGTCGTCGGCGCCTCCGTCATGATCGAACTCAAGGATCTCGGCGGTCGGGACAAGCTGGACGTCCCCCTCCACACCCTCATCGCCTACGATCACTGAAACATCATGACCGATCCCGCCAAAGCCTGGACGCAACGCTACCGGGAACCACCAGCAGGACCGGTCATAAGCCCGGCGATCATGACCCCCACGATCGCCACCCTCCTCACCCACCGCTCCGTCCGCGCCTACACGCCGGACGCCCTGCCCGAAGGCGCGCTAGAAGCCGCCATCGCCGCCGCCCAGTCCGCCGCCACCTCCTCCAACCTGCAAAGCTGGAGCGTCGTCGCCATCACGGATAAAGCCCGCAAGGCCCGCCTCGCCGCCCTGGCCGGCAACCAGCACCACGTCGAACAGGCCCCCCTGTTCCTCGTCTGGATCGCAGACCTCTCCCGGCTGGACCGCATGGCCCACACCCATCACCTCGGCACGGACGCGCTGGACTACACCGAAACCTTCCTCGTCAGCACGATCGACGCCACGCTGGCCGCCCAGAACGCCACCGCCGCCTTCGAATCTCTCGGCCTCGGCACCGTCTATATCGGCGGCCTCCGCAACCACCCCGAACAGGTCGCCGCCGAACTCAAACTCCCTCCGCGCAGCATCGCCCTCTTCGGCCTCTGCGTCGGCAAACCCGATCCGGCCCACCCCGCCGCCATCAAGCCACGCCTCCCCCAGTCCGCCGTCCTGCATCACGAACGCTACGACACCACTCACGAAGCGGAAACACTCTCCGCTTACGACGACCGCGCCAGCGCCTTCCAGCAGGAACAGAATCTCCCGCCCCGCGCCTGGTCCCGCGCCATGTCCGAACGCATCGCCACGGTCGCCGCCCTCCACGGTCGAGACAAACTCCGCACCATCCTCCACCGAATGGGCCTCGCCAGACTTTAGAAGCCTCCCCCCAAAATCTCGCGAACGGCGGTCTCCCCGCGCCCTGCTGCTCGAAAACCACCGCCAGACGCATATACCCAAACAGCTCTTAGCCCTGCCCCTCCACCTCCCGCCTTACCCCAGCCAGAAACGTCCGGCGCACCTCCCCCACATACGGATTCAGCCGCGCAATCGCATCCCCGACCCCCGGCGCGTCATGCCGCACCATCTCGACCGCTTCCATCAGGCACTCGAAGCTCCGCGTCGTCACCCCGGACGCACGAACCCCCATCTCCGCCATCACCCGCCCCACCAGATGCGTCACCCCCTGCACGACCGCCATCTCCCGATCATGCGCCTCCGCCGTCATCACACACACCTCCACCCCGAACCACCGCCGCAAACAGACAGCCAGCCACCGCGCCACTCCATCCCCCCGAACCGGGCAAACCACCACAAGATGCCCGGCAACACTCAAAGCCGCACTCTGCGGCCCAAACAATGGATGCAGCCCCGCAATCCGCACCGTCTCCGGTAATTCCTCCCGCAAAATCTGCACCGGCACAATCTTCACAGACCCCACATCCACCACCAGCACGCCATTTTTCAGATACGGCCGCACCGCCCGAACCGCCGCCCGTAATTCCCCTACAGGAACCGCCATCACCACGACATCACACCCGGCCGCCGCCATCAGACACGGCTCCGAACAGACGTTCGCAACCGCCGGGTCATAAACCCGCACCTCCGCCACCGCAGACAGATGCGGCATCATCATGCGCCCAAAAGCACCACACCCAATCAGGCCCAGAGAAAATCGCGTCGGAAAAACCGTCATCACACCAGCGGCCCTTACAAACCGGACCCCGGCAACCCGACACACGTCACACCACCGGAAATCCGGCGGTTGAAACACAGATCATCCCCGCCGCTATGACAGCAGCGTATAATACGATCCAAAAGGAAGCATACGGGACATCATCCCGCCATAAGCCAACACACACCCTCACCACGTCAATCCAGAAAGGACGATCACCCTTCAAAACCCATGGCTACCCACAAAAAATGAAGGGGGCCGAAGCCCCCCGCAAATCCCCTTACCGCAAAATCCCCGTATGCCCGACGCTATACCGTCCCGGCTGCGGCCACACCGTCAGCCCATGCGGCTCGGCTCCCACCGGAATCTGCCTCACAGCACCGGTCCGCGTATCGAACGCATAAACCACATCATCGAACCGGCCAGACAGCCACAACAGCGATCCATCCGCGCTCACATTGCCCATATCCGGGCTGCCACCACCGGGAATCGGCCAGTACTTCACAACCTTGTCGGTCGCGAAATCAATGATCGCCACATTCCCCGGCCCATGACGATGCCCATGCACCTTATGAGACCCACGGTCCGCCACATACATCACCTTGCCATCCCGGCTCGGATACAGCCCATGCGTGCCGATCCCCGTCGGAATGAAACCCGTTTCCCTGAAGCTGTCGCCATCGACCACGAACACACCGTCCGCCATCATGTCTGCCACATAGAACTTGTGCCCGTCCGGCGCCGTCAGAATGTCCTGCGGCATCCCGCCACGGGACAGCTTCAGATACCCGATCAGCTTGCGGTTGACGGTATCGACCTTCGCCACATACCCGCCGAACTCACAGGTAAAGATCGCATACCGCCCGTCGATGGAGAAATCCGCATGGTTGATCCCCTTGCAGTTCGGTGCATCGACCGAACCGATCAGCGCCATCGAATGCGGATCGCGGAAATCCAGCCGCTCATGCGCCTCAGCCACCGTAATCGCGTATTTCCCGTCCGGCGTGAAATACATGTTGTACGGATCGTCCACCTTCACCGCAGGACCGGGCTTCCCCGTCGCCGGATCGATCGGCGTCAGGCTGCCATCCGTCCGCCCCTCGGCATTGTTCGTCACCCACAACGTCCGCAGATCCCAGCTCGGCACCACATGCTGCGGCGAACGCCCCACCGGAAACGTGTCCACAACCCGGAACGTCGCCGGATCGATCACGGACACATTGTTCCCACGCAGATTCGGCACATAAACCCGCGCCAGATCATGCGCGATCTGCGGCGCAATATGGCTTGGCCCCGTCTCGCTGTAGATGTTGTGCGGATCGACCACCGCCGGCATCCCCGGAATCGTCTGCACGTCCTGCGCAAACGCCCCCTGAAGACCAAACCCGGCCACCAGCAACCCGGTGCCAATCATGTTCCAGGAAAACTTCATACCCACTCCTCAACGCAGTCCCGAAAAACGGAACGCTCTCAACAATAATGGCTACAATACAATGGCAACACCATGATCCAGATCATGATCCGCTCTACGGAATTGCACGGATCGCCGCAACCGCCGCCGAAACCTGCATATCCGCGCCAGTTCGCCCCATCGCCGCCGTCGCCTGCCGCGGGTCGCCCCCATAAACCCCCTCTGCGCGCCCCGGCAACGGCGCGGCCCGCAACGCCTGCTCCCGCACCGCATCCGGCGCCAGAGCCATCGTCAGCGCCGTATCGATCAGGTCGGCATGCGTCCCGATGAACCGCCCATACCCCTGCGCCTTCAGCCGGTCCGCGAACGCCCCATAAGGCACATCGTAATACGCCGCCAGATACACCGCCCGCGCCCCCGTCCCATGCCATTTCCGGTTCAGATCCCGCGCCACACTCTCCAGCATCGACACATACCCGCCATGATCCGCAATCAGCACGACCCGCCGGAACCCCTGCACCCGGAAACTCTCCGCCGCCCCCCTGATCAGCCCCTCGAACACCGCAGGCGGCACCGAAATCGTCCCCGGATAGCGCATATGGCTCGTCCGAGGGTCAGTCCCCCCCTCCGGCACATACGCCACAACCGGCGCCACCAGCGTATGTCCAACCCCCCGCGCGATCCGCTCAGCCTGCGCCACGGCCCGGAAATTATGCTTCCCCACCGCCAGATAAGGCCCGCTCTGCTCGGTCCCACCCACCGGAATGATCACCGTATCCGTCCCGGCCCGGACCGCCGCCGCAATCTCGGTCCAGCTGTAATCCTGAAACGCAACGCTCGGCTCAGCCACCGCCAACACAGGCGCCAGACCCAACAGAACCGAACAGACCAGAGCGCGAATCATAAGCACCAACCAGAAAAATCCGGCCCCCCGTTTATCCCGCCCCAAACCCGCCGTCACGAGGGTTTCACAGCATTTCCACATGCGGAAACAGCACGCCGCGCCCTGCGTTCGTCCAGAGACCCCTCCCGTCAAAGGACCACTCACCCCCATGCCCCTCTCCCGACGCCACGTCCTCACCGGCACCGCCGCCCTCCTCGCCACCAGCGCCACAAAAGCCGAAACCCGCCCCGCACCCCCCAGCGTCCTCAGCAATCCCCCCAGAACATGGGGCAAGAACGCCCCTATCCCCTATATCCCGGACCCGGATATCCTCACGCTGGACCCATCCTTCAAGGATCTGCTCTATCCCAACGCCGCCCTCACCCTCATAACGGATCGCTTTAAATGGGTCGAAGGCCCCACATGGTCCAGCGAAGGCCGCTTCCTCCTCATCAGCGACCCCGCCGCTTCCATCCAGTACCAGTATCTCTGGGAAAGCGGCGAGATCGTCCCCTTCCGCAGCCAGACCTACAACGCCAACGGCAACACCATAGACACGCAAGGCCGCATCCTTACCTGCGAGGAAGGAATGCGCCGCGTCATCCGCTGGGAACTGGACGGCTCCTGCACCGTCCTGGCGGACCAGTTCGACAACCAGCACCTCAACTCCCCCAACGACATCATCGTCCACCCCGATACCAGCATCTGGTTCACGGACCCCGCCTATGGCGACAACATCGACGAAGGCCACCCCGACGAACCCGGCGGCCGCACCAACCCGGACGGCCGCTACCGCTGGCGTCTGGGGGAGGAAATCACCCCGCAATTCGGCGGCACGAAACGCCAGCCGGACCACGTCTTCAAGATCGACCCCACCGGCAAACTCCAGGCCGCCCTCACACAGGAACAGACCCCCGGCCCCAACGGCCTCTGCTTCTCCCCTGACCACAAAACCCTCTACGTCATCTCCACCAGCCCCGAACCCGGCCAGCAAGGCCCCGCCGGAGACCGCAAGATCCGCGCCTTCGACATCATCTCCGGAACCCCCACGAACGGACGCATCTTCGCGGACATGACCCTCGAAGGCCAGACCCTCCTGCCAGACGGCATGCGCGCCGATATCTTCGGCAATATCTGGGCCGGTGCACGCGGCCCCCTCGGTCTCTGCGGCGTCTTCATCTACAACCCCACAGGCAAGATGATCGGCCGCATCCGCCTCCCGATGGGCTGCCAGAACCTCACCTTCGGCGGCCCCAAACGCAACACCCTCTTCATGGGCTGCGCCGGAAGCCTTTTCTCCCTCGAACTGGACAATCAGGGCGCCGGCATCAGCTAACGCCTCCGGCACAAACACCACGGAACCAAGCCATGCAACACCCGTTCATCTCGTCATCGAAGTGAACGGGAACCCTCCATGATCCGCCTCTCCTCCCTGCTCGGCCTCGCCGCCGCCCTCACCCTCTCCGCCTGCACCGATCCTCGCGGCAGCAAACCCGACGCCAATCAGGGCCTATCGACCTCCTCGTCCCCGACAAACAGCGGCATCACCGGAAACGGCGCGCCGGGCTACAATCAAGGCACTCCCAACTGACAGCCAGGCAATTCACCTGGCTCCAGATCCGATGGCGCGCCCAACCGCGCCATTCCCGGAAAAACACCCCCCCTCAAAACACATCCTGATCGCCGATACGATCATCTCAACACTCGACGCCTCCCCAGGAATTGCCTATCGCTCGCTGTCATAGAACCGTCACATCCGCGCCTATAGCGAAAAGACAGCCCCAGCGTCATGTCATATCCCTTTCTGCCCCCCCTCGCCGCCGAACCCGTCGACAGCATCGCACACGTCATCCAGATCGCGCTCACCCCGGTCTTCATGCTCTCCGGCATCGGCACGCTGCTCAACCTGTTCAACACACGCCTCGCCCGCGTCTCGGACCATCTGGAAGAAGTCGATCGCCGCCTCACGACAGAAACCGCCGACAAGGCCAGCATCAGAAAACTCTATCAACACCGCGCCAGACTGCACCGCCGCGTCTTCACGCTCGACAGCGCCATCATGATGGGCGCCGTCGGAGGCGCCGCAACCTGCGGGGCCGCCTTCGTCATGTTCCTCGGCAGCCTGCGCGACTCCTCCGTTGCCATCTGGTTGCTCATCCTGTTCGGCACGGCCCTGTCCTGCACGATCGGCGCTCTCGCCGCTTTCTGCGCGGATTCTCTCCTCGGATGGCACGGCCTCCGCCGCGAAGGCACACTTCCCAAACCCTGATCAGAACTGCCCAAAAAATAGGCAATTACTCTGCTCATACCTACCCACAAGCCAACATGCCCAACAAATCGACAAACAATTCTCAAAAGACGAAAAAATAATCATCCAAGTGTTGCCAAAGTCTGAAAATTCGAATACTGATTTAGTTACTGAAGTCCTTATGCGTTTTACGCACATCAGATATCCCAAAGCATAATGTTGTCTTTGTCGCGTCTTTGGCGTTCCTACGCCGCAGAAACGCCAATCAAGGACATATCATCATGTTTGCAACACTTTTCACCACGACCCTCGCGCACCCGGTCAACTTCATGTCCGAAGCCGCCATGGTCATGTTCCTGCCCGCTATCGCCGGCCTCATGGTCGCCCTGATCGCCGCAGATCGCACAGCCTGATTAACCACTCCTTAACCAGAACCCCCTATTCCTCTCTCTAACGCGACTTTCCGCGCAAAAAGATGAGGGACAAGATGCGTGTTCTGGAGGCCGCAAGGCTGATCACGACCGGCGTTCTGCCGGTCGATCTGCTCTGGCAGATTACAACCCCCACAGAACGCATCATGATAGCGCTCCTGCTCGGTCGCCCCGATCAGCTACCGCTTACGGCCCGAACGCCCAATGCGGCTTGGGATGCGCTCGATGCCCGGCAACGCACCCTGCTCATGCGGCGCGCGCCCAGAAAAATCCGTCTCTGCCTGCCCGGGTATCTACTTCATCCCCCTATCAAGGCCGGATCGGTGCAAACAACCCCAAATCAAGATGGTGTCCGTTCGAGTAATTGACCCCGGCAATACGCCCATACTCAATGCTTTTCAGCCCCCGAGCCTGTAAAGCGGATTCGAAAACCGCATCGTCCTTCCGATTCACCAATGCCAGGGAACAGTCCTGGTGATCGGCCAGATACCCGGCCGCCGCCTGCGCCCCGAGCAATCTGGTATTCTGCCCGACCAGAAAAACCAGACTCGGCTCCGAAAACGCCGTCGAGACCAGAGTACTGTCCCGGCAAGGCTTCAAATCATCGAACATCGTCGCAATCCGCGGCGCCAGCCAGATAGTCTGCAACCGCGGGATCACCGCGACGAACAACCCCGTATGAATCACGACCGCCGCCGCAATCGCACTCCACGCAGCCCGCTGCCGATCCCGTTTCAGCAACAGCCAGCCGGACACCACCACCAACGGCACTGCCCCCAGAACAGCAATCAACTCACGTGGAGACCAAATCCGTTCGATCCCCCACAACGCCCCCATTCCCACCCCGGCAAAAACCAGTCCCAGAACGAACCACACCCCCGCATATGCCCACATGACGCCCCGCACCCACCGCGCAACCGCCTCCCTCTGCGGCCAGACGGTCAACGCTGCCCCCGTCAACAACGCGATCGCCGGATAGGTCGGCATGACATAATGCGGCAGCTTCGTCGCGATCAGTTCAAAAACAATCCAGTGCGGCACGATCCAGCACAGCAGAAACCGTACCTCAGGCAACCGCCGCCGCATCCACACCGCCGGCACCGCCAGAACGGCGAACAGGCTACCCGGCCAGAACGCCAGACCGAATACCGCCAGATGAAATCCCGGCGCGGAACCATGCGCCTCCTGCCCATGCCCGATCTTGCCCAGAAAATTGACACCAACCGCCCGCGCGAAAAAATCACCGTGACTTACCACATCGATCGCCACACACCACGGCAGGACGATCACCAGCATCAGCACCCACCCCCAGGCAGGCCGCAACCCACGCCACCAGGACCGGTCCCGCTCCCACGCCCACAGCACCAGCGGCGTCAGAAAGCCCGGAATCAATACCACCGGCCCCTTCAGCATCAGGCCACATCCCAATGCCCCCCAGTAAAGCAGCGCCGTCCATAAAGGCACATCACGCCCGTCGCGCGCACCCCGATACGCCAGCAGCAACGCAGTCTCCACCAGAAGAATATCCAGCAACAGCACCGAATCGATCGTCGCCATCCGCCCTTCCGCCGTCAGCAGGGTCGAAGTCGCCAGCAACGCCGCCGCCATCACGCCGGCCTGTCCCCCGAACAGCAATGCCCCCAGCCACGCCGTCAACATCACCGCTAGCGTCACCGCCACCAGACTCGGAATCCGATAAGGCCAGGGCTGACGTTCGGACCCGCCGCCAAACGCCTTGACCGACAGCGCCTCCAGCCAATAAATCCCCGCCGGCTGCAAATACCGTGGCTGATCCAGAAAGCGCACATCCACATAATTGCCGGAAGACAGCATCTGCGCCGTCGCTTCCATATAGCGCGGCTCATCACGATCCAGCGGGGGTAACGTCATCCGCCCCGGCAGAAAAATCGCGAACGTCACCAAAGCAATGGCAAGGTAATGGCGAATTGTCAGATGCATTCGAAAATCCAGCGGTTCGACGCCAGGATTTCCTAGCGTTCAGTCACATGCGTAGGGAGTTTCGTGCGATTCTGAAGCCAGATCACACCCAGAAGATCCCGGATTCCCACCAGAGCACGATTGAAATTGGTATATTTGGAAACGCCATGCAGCCGCGCCCGGTGCTTCACCTCGATACAGATCAGTGGCGCACCATAATGCCCCAGCAAGGCCGGCAGAAACCGGTGAACCCCCTCGAACTGAGGAATTCGCAGGAAATCGGCACGCGCGAACAGCTTAAGCGGCGCTCCCGTATCCGGGCATCCGTCATTCAGCAACCGCCGCCTCAACCCGTTGGCAAACCGCGTCGCAATCTTGCGGGATAAACGGTCGCTCCGTTTCCGGCGCACGCCAACCACCAGAGGCGCCTTCCCCTCGACGGCCTGTGCACGGGCAAGCATCTGAACGATCGCAACCGGATCGTCCTGACCATCCCCATCAATCGTCGCAATCCATTCACCACGCGCCGCCTCAATACCGGTACGCAAGGCAGCGGATTTTCCAAGGCGGCGGTCATGGCTCAGAATACGCAACCCCGGCAGTAGATCCTCCCGGATCGCCCGCAGTTCCGCAACAGTGCCGTCCACACTACCATCGTCAACAAATACGATTTCAGTCGATGGAAGACGGGAAAGCGTCGAAGCCAATTCCATGCAAACAGGCCGCAGATTGGCGGCCTCGTTCAGAACGGCAACAACAATAGAGAGAACAGGCGCGTCCGTCATAAAAGTATCGGCCGCAGCCGATCTCAAGCTGCTTGAGATCGGGAAGCCCGCGTCAACGCCCCCGGCAGGTCATTCAGGGCCGAATCGATCAACGCATCCGCGTCGGACTGCACTGACGCCAGATGTCTGGCCAGCACATCCTTCGTCGCCTGCGTGGCGATTTCGGCAGCCAGATCCTGCACATCCTTGATCGCCGCCCGCTCGGCCGCACCAATCCGGTCACGCGCCATCTGCTCACGACGGGACGCCACAGCCTCCGCCTCCCGGCGCGCCGCGGAAGCGATATCCGCCGCTTCCTCACGGGAACGCGCAATCATTTCCTGAGCTTCGGCCAGAGCCTGCTCTCGTTCGCGCGTTGCCGCTTCCAGCATCTGCTCCGCTTCACGGCGCAAACGCCCCGCTTCGTCGAGATCGGCACGAACCTTCTCGGCCCGCTCATCAAGAACCTTGACGATCGCGGCCCAGAGCTTGCGTCCGAACAGCAGAAAGAAAACAACGAACGCAATCGCGGACCAGAACCGGGGTTCGTCAAACAGACTATGCGGGGCCATGACCGGGTCTCCGTCCGCCGTCACAATCCATGCCGCGCGGCAGAAGCCGACACCGCATGGGAAATATCTTGTTCCGCCAGGCCATGACCCAGCAATCGGGCAACCAGAGCCTGCGCCGTGTCGGTCGCCACGTCACGCAGCGTCCCCATGGCAGCATCACGGGACGCCGAGATACGGGTCTCCGCCTGCGCGATCTCATCGTTCAGGCGACGATTCATCTCATGCGTCTGTGCTTCAGCGGCCTGCTTGGCCTCGGCTACAACACGCGCGACATTGGCCTGAGCCTCCGCGCTCGCATCGTGCCGCGCTTTCCGCAGATCCTCGGCAGCCTGGTCCGCATCACGCTTGGCACGACGCGCAATCTCCAGATCGCCGTCGATCCGGCCCCGGCGATGCGCCAGAACCCCGGCGATCTTCGGAAGCGCCGAACGGCTCAGAACGACATAGAACACCGCGAAAATCACGGCCCCCCAAACCACCTGCCCGATCAGCAGCGGATTGTGGAATTCAAGCTGCGGCATGCCCGCGGCCCGGGCCGTCGAAACCGACAGACCGGTCGCAGACACTACGGCCAGCGAAAGACGGGAGACACGCATCGCGGCGATCCGCTTTATATCAGGCGAACAGGATCAGGAAGGCGATCAGCAGCGCGAACAGCGCGATAGCTTCCGTCAGCGCGAAGCCGAGCATGCCGAGCGAGAACACGTGCGGGCGCGCCGCCGGGTTACGGGCGATCGAGCTGACCAGCGTCGAGAAGATGTTGCCCAGACCGATGCCGACACCGGCAAGAGCGATGACAGCGATACCGGCGCCAATTTCACGGGCGGCTTGGACGTCCATTAGATGCAATCCTTACGCGGGAATAGGGGTGGAGCTGGAGGCTTCCTCGTCGTTATGCACGACAGCCTCCCGCAGATAGATGCAGGTGAGGATGGCGAACACATACGCCTGAAGAACCCCGACCAGCAATTCAAGAGCCGTCAGCGCAACGTTGATCGCCACCGGCGCAACCGACAGAACATGTCCGACCACGCCGAAACCGCCCAGCATGATCGTAAATCCGGCGAACACCTCGAACAGCACGTGACCCGCCATCATGTTCGCGAATAACCGGATCGACAGGCTCACCGGGCGAGACAGATAGGACAGCATTTCAATCGGCACGATCAGCGGGGCCAGCGCCCTGGGCGCGCCCTCCGGCATGAAATGCGCGAAGAAAGTCACGATTCCCTGCCGCTTCACCGTCGCCGCAATGGACACGAAGAACACCATCAGCGCCAGCGCCGCCGTCACCGCGATATGGCTGGTGAACGTGAAGCAGTAAGGAATCAGGCCGAGATAATTACCGGCAAGAATGAAAAAGAAAATCGCGAACACGAACGGCACGTAACGGCTTCCGCCCTCGCCCATCGTGTCAGCCGCCATGTCACGGATGAAATCGTAGCAGAGCTCCGCAGCCGCCTGAAGCCGCCCCGGCACAACCGCCGCAGGCCGCATGCCGACATACAGGAACGTCAGAACGATCACGACCGCAATGATCATGAACAAGGGGGACTGGCTGAAACGCAACGCCTCGCCAACTTGTCCCAGGATCGGATGCAGCTCGAACTGGCCAAGCGCGTCAATCGAAGATCCGGCCGCCAAGGTGGCACTCCCATCCCGTACCGCCAGGACCACATCGGCCCGGGCTCGCATTCACTACGCCGTTACAACCGGCAGACCTAACCGTCGGTCTTCCCTGTCCGCACCGCAAGGCGCCAGACATTGAGCATACCGGCCACACCGCCAAGCAGCGAAAATCCGATCAGAAACAACCCGTGATACCCAAGCCAGCGATCCAGCCCATAGCCAATCGCAACCCCGACTATCAACGCGGAAACCAGCTCGGTTCCCAGACGCAACACAAGTCCGATCGCGGAATAATCCGCACTCGTCAGGCCACCCTGACCAGCCCTCGCCGTATCCGCCGGCCGCCTCGCACGCTGCTCGGCCTGCAAAAGCCGCTCATCGAAACTCCGCGCCGGACCGATACCATCCGATCGATCCCTGGTCTCGTCGTCACTCACGATCCCGACACCTCGCTACAGGCCTCCGTCATGAAGAACCCTTGGTGCAGGCGCTTGCTACCGGGGCGACGATCAGGTGTCAAGCAAGCTCGCCACAAGCCGCCCCGCTTTCTGCTCAGCCCGGCCCGTCATAGCCATAACTGCCCCGGCTGAACCCGACATTCCCGAAACCATCCCCCCGAAACTGCCGGGACCCCATCTCCCCGTAATCCGGGCCGCAGGCCGCCAGCAGAAACCCCGTTGCCAGCCCCAGCACCATCAAACGCGCATATATACCGGCCCGCATCCCGCATTCTCCCTCAAAGAGCAGCCGGTCAGTTCGGCATGCCCATATTGTAGGACTGTCCCCCTAACCCACCCCAGCTTCGATCGCCAAACTCCCCCTTCGAAGGCGCACCATACGGGCCGTAATAGCCCGGGTTATGCTGCTCAAACGCAGTCCGCTCGGCCTGCGTCTCAGGCGCTGCCGCACACCCGGCCAGCCCGGCCAGACACACCATCATTCCCAGAATCCGAACGCTTTTCATAACGTCAGCCTCTCACGTCATCATTTGACCGTGAGATCATGCGCCCCGTCACGTTACGCCAGGAACGCCGGAGTGTGACGAAAAAGACACATCCCGCAAAATTCATCCGCCGTTCGTACGAACTCAGATCAATACAAACACGCAGGCAACGGGAAACGGAAACCCGCCCCCGGAAACAGGCGCGCGGCATACCGGCCACGCGCCCGAAAACGCATCAGTTACGCGTCTTGTCCACCAGCTTGCCCTTGGCAATCCAGGGCATCATTCCACGCAGCTTCGCACCCACTTCCTCGATCTGGTGCGCGTCATTCCGCGCCCGCGTCGCCTTGAAGCCGATCCCGCCGGACTGATTCTCCAGTATGAAGTTCCGCACGAACGTCCCGTCCTGAATCTCCGTCAGAACCTTCTTCATCGCCACCTTCGTCTCAGGCGTGATGATGCGCGGGCCGGTCACATACTCACCATACTCGGCCGTGTTCGAGATGGAGTAGTTCATGTTGGAAATGCCGCCCTCATACATGAGGTCAACAATCAGCTTCAGCTCGTGCAGGCACTCGAAATACGCCATCTCCGGCGCATACCCCGCCTCCACCAGCGTCTCGAACCCGGCCCGAACCAGCTCCACCGCACCACCGCACAGCACCGCCTGCTCACCGAACAGATCGGTCTCGACCTCCTCCTTGAAGCTGGTTTCGATGATGCCCGCGCGCCCGCCACCATTGGCGGAAGCATAGGACAACGCGATCTCCAGCGCATTGCCCGAAGCATTCTGCGCCACCGCCACCAGAGACGGCACACCGCCACCCTTCTGATACTCGGAACGAACCGTATGCCCCGGCCCCTTCGGCGCGATCAGGAACACATCCAGATCCGGCCGCGCCTCGATGATGCGGAAATGAATCGCCAGACCATGCGCGAACGCCAGCGCCGCACCCTGCTTCAGGTTCTTCTCCAGATGCTCCTTATACAGCGCGCCCTGGCCCTCATCCGGCGTCAGGATCATCACCACATCGGCCCAGGCCGCAGCCTCCGCCGGCGCCATCACCTTGAAACCGGCCGACTCGGCCTTCGCCACCGCCGCGGAACCCGGGCGCAGACCGATCACGATCTCCGGAACACCGCTGTCTTTCAGGTTGTTCGCATGGGCATGGCCCTGGCTGCCATAGCCGATGATCGCAACCTTCTTGCTCTTGATCAGACCCAGATCGGCATCGCGATCATAATAAACACGCATCTGTCTACTCCTCTAAAACCTGAAAAAACGCCGCCTTAAAGCGAACCCTGCCCACGCGCGATCGCCGCGATCCCGGTCCGGGACACTTCGGACAGACCCAGCGGCCGCATCAACTCCACGAACGCATCGATCTTCTCGGCACTGCCGGTCAGCTCGAACACGAAACTCCCCGCCGTCGTATCGACCGAGCGCGCCCGGAACGAATCGGCAATCCGAAGCGCTTCCGTCCGCGCCTCCCCCTGCGAGACGATCTTGATCAACGCCAGCTCCCGCGCCACGAACGGCCCGTCCGCCGACAAATCGCGCACCCGATGCACCGGCACCAGCCGCGCCAGCTGCGCCTTGATCTGCTCGATCACCGCCGGCGTCCCGGACGTCACGATCGTAATGCGCGACAACCGCGCCGCCGCATCCACGTTCGAAACCGTCAGGCTCTCGATGTTGTAGCCACGCCCCGAAAACAGCCCGACCACACGCGCCAGCGCACCGCTCTCATCCTCGATCAAAACCGCGATCACCGCAGGAATACTCTGCTCCACAGACATCAGACCAACGCCATCCCGGCGGACGTCACACGCGCCGCCTGTTCCGACTGCTCAGGGCCGAGCAGCATCTCGTTATGAGGCGCCCCCGATGGAATCATCGGGTAGCAGTTCTCATCTTCCGCCACGCAGATATCCGCCACGACAGGCCCGTCATGCTCCAGCATCTCCCGGATCACACTGTCCAGCTCACCCACGCACGTCGCCCGAAGCCCCTTGCCATGAAACGCCTCGGCCAGCTTCACGAAATCCGGCAGCGCCTCACTGTAGGACTGCGAATAGCGCGACCCATGCAGCAATTCCTGCCACTGCCGCACCATCCCCATATAGCGGTTGTTCAGGATGAACAGCTTCACCGGCAGACGATACTGCGCAATCGTCCCCAATTCCTGAATGTTCATCAGCGTGGACGCCTCACCCGCAATATCGATCACCAGCGCATCCGGATGCGCCACCTGCGCCCCCACGGCCGCGGGCAACCCATACCCCATCGTTCCCAGCCCGCCGGACGTCAGCCAGCGGTTCGGATCGTCGAACTGGAAATGCTGCGCCGCCCACATCTGATGCTGGCCCACTTCCGTCGAAACATACGTGTCCCGTCCGGTCTCGCGCGCCAGTTCATACAGCCGCCTCACCGCATGTTGCGGCCGGATGATCGCGGACGGCGTCCGGTCCTGCACGAACCCGAAACTGTCCAGCCCACGCCACGCATCGATCTGCCGCCACCACGGCGCCAGCGCCTCAGCCTGACCGGAAGGCGCATCCTCCCGCCACACCGCGATCATCGCCTCGATCGTCCGCCCGACATCCCCCAGAACAGGAATATCCACCCGGATGATCTTGTTAATCTGCGCCGGATCGATATCCGCATGAATCTTCACTGAATCCGGCGAAAACGCATCCGTCCGCCCCGTCACACGGTCATCGAACCGCGATCCCAGCGCCACCAGAACATCGCAGCCATGTGTGGCCAGATTGGCCTCGTAACTGCCATGCATCCCCAGCATCCCGAGGAACTGCCGGTCCGTCGTCGGAAACGCCCCCAGCCCCATCAGCGTCGATGTCACCGGAAACCTTGTCAGCCGCGCCAGCTCCCGCAACGCCGCGCTCGCCTGCGGTCCGGAATTGATCACCCCGCCACCCGTGTAAAGCAGCGGCTTCCGCGCCGCCTTCATCGCCGACACCGCCGCGCGAATGGCCTCCATGTCCGGCTCCACACGCGGCGGATGCGCCCGCTGCCGGCGCTGCCCCTCCGGGTTCAACGGCGCCTTGCCCACCGTGATGTCCTTCGGCAGATCTACCAGAACCGGCCCCGGCCGCCCGGATTTCGCAATCTCGAACGCTTCCCGCAGAACCGGCGCCAGATCATCGGCCCGCTTCACCAGATAATTGTGCTTCGTCGCCGGCCGGGTAATCCCCGTCGTATCGGCCTCCTGAAACGCGTCGTTCCCGATCAGATGCGTCGGCACCTGCCCGGACAGGCACACCAGCGGAATCGAATCCATCAGCGCATCCACCAGACCGGTCACGGCATTGGTCGCCCCCGGCCCGGAGGTCACCAGAACCACGCCCACTTTCCCGGTCGAACGCGCATAAGCCTCCGCGGCATGAACCGCTGCCTGCTCATGCCGCACCAGAATGTGGCGCACCTTGTCCTGCTGGAACAACGCATCATAGATCGGCAATACCGCCCCACCCGGATAGCCAAATACGACTTCGACACCAAGCTCCGCAAGAATACGCAGAATGACCTCAGCCCCATTCAGGGTCTCGGCAGGCGTCGCGGTCTTTGGTGTCGTCGCATCCATCGTCTTGTCTCCCGTCAGGGGAAGCGGTTCTCAGGCGCATCCCGGACCGGCTCAATAATCGGATGCACCTTCCACGTCAATGCGCGCCCGCACGAAAGTTTCCATTTTTCCGTCTCGGCTTTCCATTTGTTGCGCACAGCCATCCCAACGCCCCGAAAAAACCTCGTCATCCCCCTCTGCCGCCAGGGAATGATGCCGAAACCACGTCGCCTGCCGCCGCGTATATCGCCCGATCGCCAGCACCGCCCGGCGCGATGCCTCCTCCAACCCGATCTCCCCCCGCAGATACGCCATCAACTCCGGCACCCCGTGCGCCCGCATCGCAGGCAAGGCCGGGTCCAGCCCCCGCGCCGCCAGCGCCGACACCTCGTCCAGCGCCCCACCCGCCAGCATCGCCTCGAACCGCGACGCCAGCGCCGCCCGCAACAGATCCCGCGCCGGATCAAGCCGAACCGCCACGAACCGACACGCCGCCGCCGGTAACCCCGGCTGCCCCCGCCACCACACCATCCCGCGCCCCGTCCCGCGCCAGACCTCCCACGCCCGCGCGATCCGCTGGCCATCCCCGGCCCGCAACCCCGCCGCCGTTTCGGGATCGGCCTCCATCAACCGCTCATGCAACGCCTCCGCCCCGATCGCCTCCAGCAACCCGCGTGCCTCCCCCCGCGCCGCCTCACCCGGATCGGGAATCTCCACCAGCCCATCCGTCAAGGCCCGCAGATACATCCCCGTCCCGCCGCACAAAATCGGCAACCGCCCAGCCCCCCACGCCGCCGCCATCTCCGAAAGCGCCCGCTCCCTCCACCACGCGACCGACCCCGCCTGCTCCGCATCCAGCACGCCATACAACCGATGCGGCACCGAAGCCTCGTCCGCCGCATCCGGCCGCGCGGTCAGAACATGCAGATCCCGATAGACCTGCATCGAATCCGCGTTGATAATCACGCCATTGAAGCATCGCGCCAGAAACAGTGCCAAAGCCGACTTGCCCGAACAGGTCGGCCCGGCAACAATAAGGGTAACGGGATGTGCTGAATTCATTCTCCTCCCTACCCCAAACCCGTTCCCCCCTCAAAGATGACAAGACCATCCATGGCCCTCCCCTACGTCCTGACTCTTATCGCTGACCGCACCTCCGGCTCCCTCCCGCCGGGCGTCATATCCGCCGCACGGGACATGGTGAAAGGCCAGACCCCCATCACCCTCTCCGAAGCCGAAGCCGTGGACATCCCCTGCCCCGCCCCCGGCACCGGCGCGCCCTCCGCCGCCACCTTCCGCGCCGCCTTCGCCTCGCACAAGGTCGATGCCCTGTTTCTCCGCGCCCGAGGCCGTCGCAAGGCCGTCCTCGTCGCGGATATGGACAGCACCGTCGTCAGCGGTGAAACCCTGGACGACGTCGCCGAACTCGCCGGATGCGGCGCGGAAGTCACCGCTATCACCACGGCGTCCATGAACGGCGAAATCGCCTTCGACGAAGCCCTCCGCCGCCGCGTCGCCCTCCTGAAGGATAAACCCGCGGCCCTGCTGGAAGAAGCCTGGTCCCGCACCGCCATCACCCCCGGCGCCATCACCCTTGTCCGCACCATGCGCGCCCACAACGCCGTCACCGCACTCGTCTCCGGCGGCTTCACCTGGTTCACCCAGCGCGTCGCGGAAGAATGCGGCTTCGACCAGCACTACGGCAACGGCCTCGGCATCAGCGGCGATCGCCTCACCGGCGAACTGGACGCCCCCATCCTCGGCCCGGACGCCAAACGTACCCATCTGGACCGCCTGGCCGAAGAACGCGGCGTCAAACTCACCGCCACCCTCACCACCGGAGACGGCGCGAACGACATCCCCATGCTCGAAGCCGCCGGCCTCGGCCTGGCCTTTCACGCCAAACCGAAAGTCCGCTCCCTGATCGAAACCCAGATCAATTTCGCCAACCTGCGCGCCCATCTTTTCGCGCAGGGATATCCGGCATCCACTTTTGTGGAAGGGTAAAGCCTCAGGGGCACTGCCTCCGAACCCCCGCGAAAGCGCAGTCGCCCTTCTGAAACCCTTTTGTAAAGCGGGGTTAAGGGAACGCGCCCCCTTTTAGGGAGCGGGGCGACGCCCCGCAGTAACTACTCAGTTGTTCCCATCATCATTATTATCATCGTCATTTCCATTCTCCTGCCCCTGATCACCCTGATCAGCCCCGGCAGGCGCCACAGCCACGAACGCCACCCGATTATCGCGCAAGATTCGCAACAAAGCCGGATGGTTCTTGGACAACGCCGCCCCGATCGCCGTCACCGCCGCACGCTGATTCTCGACCGGATGATTGCCAACCGCCTGAATGATATCACCCGGACGAATTCCCGCCTGCTCCGCCGGAGACCCCTGCACCACGTCACTCACCACAGCCCCACGCACCGAATCGTCCACGCCAAGCTGCTGCCGAACATCCGCGGTAAGCGCCGTCAACGAAAGCCCAATCTTCCCACTGGACTGCCCCGAACCCCCGTTCGTCGCGCCAGCAGCCGAACCCTTCCCGCCAGCCGCATTGCCGATCGTCACGTCCAGGGTCTGCGGCTTGTTGTCCCGCAAAATCCCAAGCGATGCCTTGCTCCCCGGAACGATCGAAACAACCCGAACCGCCAGATCATGCGGGTCCTTTACCCGCTGCCCGTTCAGCGTGGTAATCACATCACCAGACTTCAGCCCCGCCTTGTCCGCCGGCGTCCCATTCTCGACCGTCGAAACCAGAGCCCCCATCGGCGGCGCCCCCGGCCCGGCGGACGGCAGGTTCATCGCCTGCGCCATGTTCGGCGTGATGTTCTGGCTCATCACTCCCAGATACCCACGCGTCACATGCCCGTTCTTGCGAAGCTGATCCACCACGTTCCGAACCGTGTCGGAGGGAATCGCAAACCCGATCCCGATAGACCCGCCCGAAGGCTCCAGCATCGCGGCATTGACGCCAATCACCTTGCCGTCCTGGCTCAGCAGCGGCCCACCGGAGTTACCATGGTTGATCGGTGCATCGATCTGAATGAAATCGTCATACTGCCCCATATGGATGTCCCGGTCCCGCGCGGACACGATCCCCGCCGTCACGGACCCCCCCAGACCATATGGGTTGCCAACCGCAATCACCCACTCTCCCGGCTCGACCGTGTTGGACTCGCCCAGTTGAATGAACGGCAGGTTCCCGCTCGGCGTCACCTTCAGCAACGCAATATCCGTCTTCGGATCGCGCCCCACGATCTTCGCCGGCAGCGTCGTCCCGTCATCCAGCGTCACCGTTACCTTGGTCGCACCTTTGATGACGTGATTGTTCGTCACGATGTACCCATCATGCGAAATCAGAAACCCGGAACCACGCGCCTCAACCGTCCGATTCTGCTGCTGCGGCATCATCTGGAACGGAAACGGGAATGGAAACGGTGAACCACCCCCCTGCATCCCGCCGCCCGGCCCCTCCTGCTCCGCCCCGGACTCCTTGATGTGAGACGTGATGGACACGACCGCAGGCTTCACCTGCTTCACCAGATTGACGAAGTTCGGCAACGTCTGGAGTTGCGTTGAAGGCTTGATTGCCTCCGGCGCATCCGCACGCGCGCAGGGTGCCAGCGGCACGACCGCCATCAGAACACCAAGAGACGCCGCTCCCAGCAGCGTACGGGAGAAACGAGAGGATCGAGAGTGCAGGCGAAAAACGTCGGACATGATCATCCCAGGATAATGGCACCGTTCGGTTACCGAAAAGTGAACAGGTTCAGCCAATAAGGTACACGATCGAAAGCAACAGGCCACCCCGTCACATGCTCGACCGTCAATGCCCGAAACATGCGGGGGCCTCACCATCCGCGATGCTACGGCCGTGTGAAACTTGTGTAAGGGACGTTGTCCTATCAACGTCGCTCGCGAAAAAATGTGCGTAGCAACTCACCCGCTTCACGCTCGCAAACCCCACCCACAACCTCCGGCCGATGCAGACATCCCGGCTGCTCAAACACCCGCGGCCCATGCTCCACCCCCCCGCCTTTCCCGTCATAAGCCCCGAAAACCACCGTTTTCACTCGAAAATGCACCATCGCCGCCGCACACATCGGGCAAGGCTCCAGCGTCACCACCACCGTGCAATCAACCAGCCGGGGCGTGCGCAACACCGCCGCCGCCTCCCGCATCGCCACCAGCTCCGCATGCGCACTCGCATCATGACAAAGTTCTACACGGTTACCGGACCGCGCCAAAACCCGCCCGTCAGGCCCCAGAACCACCGCCCCCACCGGCACCTCCCCCACCGCCGATGCCTCCCGCGCCAATGCCAGCGCCTCCTCCATGGCCCCATTCATAAAACCCCCGTCCACCCAAATCCCGCCAACATCCGCGCCATCTCCCCATGCGGGGGTGCCTCCACCACGATCCGCTCCCCCGCCTCCATCACCAGACGGCGGCTCAACAGATGCAGCCCTCCCCCCTCACGCCCATAAACCGGATCACCCAGAATCGGGCAGCCCAACGACGCGCAATGCACCCGCGCCTGATGCGTCCGCCCCGTCAGAAGCTCCAGCGCCAGCCAGCTCCGCCCGCCCTCACGCCCCAGAACGCGCCACCGCGTCACCGCCCGATCCCCCGCCGGGTCCACCACCATCCGCCACCCCAAACGATCGCTCCGCCGCAAAAGCCCGGTCTCCATCACCCCCTCCTCCCCATCCGGGCCACCCTCCACCACCGCCCAATACGTCTTGCTCGCCCGCCCCTCCGCGAAACACGCCTGCGCCGCTACCAACGCCTGTTTCCGCAACGCAATCACCAGACAGCCGGACGTATCCGCATCCAGCCGATGCGCCAGCCAGGGCCCGTCATGCCCCTTGCGCCGCAACGCCGGAAAACTGTCCTCGATAGACACCGCCCCGCGCGGTCCCGGATGCACCGGCACCCCCGTAGGCTTGTCGATCACCAGAAACCGGTTCGAACGATACAGAACCGGATAGGGAAACTCCCTCAATCGTCCACCGTCTCCCGACGCACCAGCACCTCGCGCCGTCCCACATGGTTGGCCGCACTCACGATGCCTTCCTTCTCCATCTGCTCGATCAGCTTCGCCGCCCGGTTATACCCGATGGAAAGATGCCGCTGGATGAAAGAGGTGGACGCCTTGCCTTCACGGGACACAACCTCCACGGCCTGATCGAACAGACTCGCCTCGGCATCGAGCGTACTGCCACCCGTCCCGCCTCCTTTCGCCTCAGCCTCTTCCTCAAGCCCGGCCACCACGTCGTCATTGTAAACCGGCTCACCCTTGGCACGCAGGTCGGCCACGACATCCTCGACCTCGGCATCCCCCACGAACGGCCCATGCACACGGGTAATCCGCCCCCCGCCCTGCATGTAGAGCATGTCACCCTGCCCCAGAAGCTGCTCCGAGCCCTGCTCGCCCAGAATGGTCCGGCTGTCGAACTTGCTGATCACCTGGAACGAAATCCGCGTCGGGAAATTCGCCTTGATCGTCCCGGTAATCACATCCACCGAAGGCCGCTGCGTCGCCATGATCACATGAATCCCCGCCGCACGCGCCTTCTGCGCCAGACGCTGCACCGCCGCCTCGATCTCCTTGCCCGCCACCATCATCAGATCGGCCATCTCGTCGATCACCACAACGATATGCGGCAACGTTTCCAGCGTCAGTTGCTGCTCGTCGAACACCGGCCGCCCCGTCTCCGGATCGAACCCCGTCTGCACCCGCCGCGTCACCATCTCCCCGCTGGCCCGCGCCTGCCGCACCCGGTCGTTATAACTGCCGATGTTCCTAACCTGAAGATGAGACATCGAACGATACCGCTTGTCCATCTCCCGCACGGTCCATTTCAGCGCCGAAACCGCCTTCGCGGGCTCCGTCACCACCGGCGTCATCAAATGCGGAATCCCGTCATAGATCGACAGTTCCAGAATCTTCGGATCGATCAGAATCAGCCGGCATTCCTCAGGCGAAAGCCGATACAGAAGCGACAGGATCATCGCATTCACACCGACCGACTTGCCCGATCCCGTCGTCCCCGCGATCAGCAGGTGCGGCATTCGCGCCAGATCGCCATAAACCGGATTGCCCGCAATATCCTTGCCCAGCGCCAGGCACAGCCGGGACCCGTTCTCGCGCCACGCATCCGTATCCAGCAACTCGGAAAAATACACCGTCTCGCGCGTGTTGTTCGGCACCTCGATCCCGATCACATTGCGCCCCGGCACCGTCGCGATCCGCACGCTCAGAACAGAGAGAGACCGCGCGATATCGTCCGCCAGCCCGATCACCCGGGCGGACCGGATCCCCGGCGCCGGCTCCAGCTCGTACAGCGTCACCACCGGCCCGGCATGAATATCGCCGATCGTCCCCTGCACCCCGTAATCGGATAGCACCGTCTCCAGCAACCGCGCATTTGCCTGCAAAACCTCGCGTGACGGGCCCGCCTGCTGATGCGGCGGCGCCTTCTTCAGCAACCCCAGCGAAGGCAGAACCCAGCCACCCCCCTCATCGCGATAGGACGCACCACCCGCCGCCTCGGCCCGCGGGGCAGGCATCTCCCGCTCCCCGCGCAGACGGCTGAAAAACCCGCGCTTCTCCGCCACAGGCGCTGGCATCGCCAGGGTATCGACCTCATCATCGTCAACCGGCACCACCGTCGGCACGGCACGGCTCGGCGCCGACGCAGCAGGCCGCGGCGCATAGGCCGTCTCCGGCTCCGCCATCGCCAAGGCCCGCGATTCGTCCCTGCGCTCCGCCACAGCCGCGCCCCGCGCCCCGCGCTCCGGCCCCGGATACCGCATCCGCGCCGGCTCATCCGGCTCCTCATCCACCCCCGGCGGCTGCAACCACCCCGTATTGAACGGCATCCGATGCCCCGCCTGCCCCGGATCGGGCGCCCGCCGATAGGACCTGTCCCGCCTGTCCACCCCACGATCGTCAGGCTTCGCACTCTTCCAGAGCGGCTCCCGCGCCCGCACCTGCGGCTTCCCGGAAACCGTCCGATACAGCCGGTTCGGCTGCCGGGATACGAACGCCGCCCCATTCATCAGCCCGCGCCATTCCTGCCGGTTCAAACCCATCGCCAACGGCAGCAGAAGCACCGTCAACACCGCCCCCAGCACCAGCACGATCACTCCGCCGGCCACGCCCAGTTCAGCATGGCCCGCATCCAGCGCATGATGCCCCAGAGAATACCCCAGTGTCCCGCCAAGCCCCGCCCGGGACGGCCACGTCATCGCGCCCGCTCCGGCCACGACCTGCTGAAACCCGCTCACCGTCGCCGCAAAGACCGGCAACAACGCCAGCAGCGCCACAATCCGCACGATCGGCGCCTCCAGCACATGATGCCGGATGACTCGCCAGCTCCAGGCCAGCAGAACAACGATCGGAATGGCACTCCCAATCCCAACCCATTGCACCAGCGCATCGGACAGGAACGCCCCGATCCCTCCCAGCAGATTGGTCGGTGCCGCCCCCGTCGCCGTATCATACGAAGGATCGAGCGGATTATAACTCCACAGCGCCACCCCGATCGCCAGCGCCAGCGCCAGCAACCCTAGGCCACCCAACTCTGCCAGCCGGGCATGAAGCTGGCCGCGCACCTTCGGAGAGACGTTCGACGTCGAAATCAAGCGGCTGAACGAAGCCAAATATCACTCTCCTGTCGCATCGAACGGCACTACACCGCCCAGAAGGGTTGGACCGGATAACGGAACCGGCTGCATGAGACGTTTGATGAACTATAACCAGGAACCGACTGGCAACAGTAGGAAAATTCGTTTTCTTTCCACACCCGCACGCAGGCCGGACCGAAACGGTCATACCGTCACTTCACCAACAAATCGTTAAAATTCGTTTCTGCTTTCAAGCGTAACACCACAACAAGGCTTTTTTCAGCCCACGCGATGCCGCCAGATCGAAACCCGCGCCGCCCCCATCACTTTCTCCGCCAATACCGCCCCCGTCGCCACAATCGCCTCATCCGCCCCCGATTCGGCCACGATCAACGCCCCCTCCCCCAGCCATCCCGCCCGTCCCAACGCCTTCATTCCCCGCGCGATCAGCCCCTGCCCATAAGGCGGGTCCAGAAACACCAGCCCGCATGCCTCTCCGGTACGCGGCGGCCCCGTCACGTCACACCGCAACAGCCGCACCCGATCCTCCATCCGGCACGCCGCGATATTCGCCTTGATCACTCCCTGCGCCACCCGGTCCCGCTCCATCAGAACGGCGGAAGCCGCCCCGCGCGACACCGCCTCCAGACCCAAAGCCCCGGTCCCGGCATACGCATCCAACACGGAAACCCCCACCACGGACTCCCGCCCGGCCCAAGGCGCATGAAGCAGCATGTCGAACAGCGTCTGCCTCACCCGATCCGCCGTCGGCCGCGTCCGATCCCCGGGCGGCGCCTGCAAGTGCCGCCCCCGCGCACTCCCACCCACAATCCGCATGTCAGTCCCCGGACTCTTCCGCGTCGGGAGCCACATCCTCGCGGCGCGCCCGCGTCCGGACCCGCTTCGGCGCAGCCAGCCCCGGAATCTGCTCCCGCAACACCTTGCCCGGAACCTCCTCGATCTCGGAACGCTGCAACGTCCCCAGCAGGAATGGCCCGTAGGAAACCCGGATCAGCCGGCTCACATGCAGGTTCAAACCCTGCATCACCCGCCTGATCTCCCGGTTCTTACCCTCCCGCAAACTCACCGTCAGCCAGGAATTGTCCCCCTTCACGCTGTCCAGCCCCGCCTCGATCGCCCCATACCGCACCCCCTCGAACTCGGACCCATGCGCCAGCGCCGCCAGCCGCTTCTCATCCACCACCCCGAACACCCGCACCCGATACCGCCGGACCCACGCATTCCCCGGCAGTTCCAGCCGCCGCGCCAACGCCCCATCGTTGGTCAGCAGCAGCAACCCCTCGGAATTGATGTCCAGCCGCCCGACACTCACAACACGCGGCATCCCCTCCGGCAACTTGTCGAACACCGTCGCACGCCCCTGCGGGTCCTTGTGCGTCGTCATCAACCCGTCCGGCTTGTGATACCGCCACACCCGCGTCCGCTCGGCACCTCCCACCGGCTTGCCGTCCACCACCACCGCATCCGGCTCCGTCACGAACGTCGCCGGATGCTCCACCTTCTGCCCGTTGAGCCTCACCCGCCCTTCGGCGATCATGCGCTCCACGTCACGCCGGCTCGCTACCCCCGCCCGCGCCAGATACTTGGCAATCCGCTCGCCACGCTCCGCCTGATCGCCCCCAACATCACCCCCAGTATCGCCGTCAGTCATCCCCGGTCCTTCCGTGCAGCGGCAACAAACGCCGCGAAAATCTTGTCATCGCCCGGATCGATAGCGAATTCCGGGTGCCATTGCACACCCAGACACCAAGATTTTCCCGGAAAATCATCACCCCCCTCAATCGCCTCGATCACCCCATCCGGCGCCACTGCACTCACCCGCCCCCGCCCACAGGACAGAACCGCCTGATGATGGGACGAATTCACCGCCATCCGCTCCCCGCCCACAACGTCATGCAGCAACGTCCCCCGCAGCACCGCGATCTCATGCCCCGCCTCATCCCGCGAGTTGGGCTGCTCATGCGCCAGAGCCCCCGGAACCGCATCCGGAATATGCTGAATCAACGTCCCGCCCAGCACCACCGCCAGCAACTGCATCCCCCCGCAAATCCCCAGCACCGGAATCCCGCGCGCCAGCGCCGCACGTACCAGCGCCACCTCCCCCGCCGTCCGCCCCGGCTTCGGAACCGTCAGTGCATGAACCGCCTCTTTTCCATAATATTCCGGCCCGATATCGAACGCCCCACCCGTCACCACCAGCCCGTCCAGCCGTTTCAAAACCGCTTCGGCCAATGCCGGATCGTGTCCTACCGCCACCGGCAATCCCCCCGCCCGCGTCACGGCATCCATGTAATTGCACCGGAGTGCATGAAACGGAAACCGGGAATACGCCCCCACTCCACCCGGCTCATGATCAAGCGTCACCCCGATCAAAGGACGAGTATCCGGCATTACCCCATCTGCATCCGTTCGTTGAACATCACCCATAGCGTCCCCCCCACCATCATCAGCACAATCAGTGCGGAAAACAGAATAAGCTGCAAATCATGACGATGCGACCGGGACAGATCAATATGCAGGAAAAACCGGAAATGCACGATCACCTGCACCGCCGCCGTCACCCCGATCACCCACAGCAATGACGCCCGCGGCAACATACCACTCGCCAGCAACCCGAATGGAATCGCCGAAAGCACCAACGCCAGCACGAGCCCGATCTGGTAACTGCGCCGGTCCTTACGCTCCTCCGCATCCATCACGCCAGCCCCTGCAAATATACCACCGAAAAAATCCCGACCCACACGATGTCCAGAAAATGCCAGAACAGCCCCAGCCGCAAAAGCCGCGTCTTGACCAGACTGTCCAGCCCGAACACCTGAATCTGCACCAGCATGACGATCAACCAGATACTCCCCGCCGTCACATGCAGCCCATGCGTCCCCACCAATGCAAAAAACGAAGACAGATAACCGCTCCGATCAATCCCCCCTCCACGAGACACCATCGTCACGAAATCATGAACCTCATACCCCAGAAACACGACACCAAGCAGCAGCGTCACCACCAGCCACCCCTGAACCCGGCGTGGCGAGTTTCCATACTTCATCGCGATGGAAGACATCCCATACGTAAAACTGCTCAGCAGCAACGCGCCCGTCTCGATCCCCGCGCTCTTAAGGTCGAACAACTGGCGCGGCCCCGGCCCACCCGCCAAAGATCCCAGCATCGTCCCCAATGTCGCGAACAACAGCGAGAAAATCACCAGATCGCTCATCAGAAACACCCAGAACCCGAACAGAACCTCCTCGGCCTCCGTCTTCTCCGCATCCTCACGATCCAGATTGATGCCCGGATGATTTTTCAGATGCGCGCTCATTCCGCCGCCACCTGCGCCAGACCGCGATTGGCCATCGTCAGTTCCTCATCGCGCGGCAGCGCCGGCACCGCCCGAACCTGCCGCAACCACCGCTCCTCCGTCTGGCGCACTTCAGCCGCCGGAATCACCCGCTCGGTATGACGATTGAAACTCCGCACGATCAGCGCACCAAACATCGCAAAAACCCCGACCGCCGCCAGCCACCAGATATGCCACGTCAACCCAAACCCCGCGACAGCCCCCGAAATCCCGATCACAACCCCGACCGGCGTATTGCACGGCATCGTAATGTCCTCATAAGCCTCCGGAACACGATAGGCATTGCCGTTGATCTTGGCCGCCAGAAACGCATCCTTCTCACTCACCTCGGGAATGATCGCGAAGTTATACTCCGGCGGCGGCGCGGACATGGACCATTCCAGCGTCCGCCCATCCCACGGATCACCCACCGTCACCATCCGCTGCGCCCGCTGCCGTACGCTCACCACAAGCTGGATCGCCATGCTCGCCAGCGCCCCGAAAATCAACAACCCGCCAAACAACGCCGCAATCGTCCACGGCAGATACGCCGCCTCGAAATACTCCGCCGTCCGGCGCGGCATCCCCAGCAGACCCAGCGCATAAAGCGGCATAAACGCAAACAGAAACCCGAACACCCAGAACGCCCAGACAGCCCGCCCCCACCCCTCATGCAGCCGAAATCCGAACGCCTTCGGAAACCAGTAATGATATCCGGCCAGCATCCCATACAGCATGCCCGGAATCAGCATGTTATGAAAATGCGCCACCAGAAACAGCGTATTGTGAACCTGATAATCCACCCCCGGATTGGCCAGAATGATCCCCGTCATCCCACCCACGGCAAACAGCACCATGAACGCACAGGCATACAGGATCGGTACCGTCACCCGGATCCGCCCGCGATACATCGTCAGCAGCCAGTCATAGATCTTCACACCCGTCGGAATCCCGATCAGCATCGTCGCAATGCCAAACACCGCATTGACGTTGGCCGATTGCCCCATCGTGAAGAAATGATGCAGCCACACCGTAAAGGACAACACCGCGATCACCATCGTCGCAATCACCAGAGAAATATAACTGTACAACGTCTTCCCCGAAAACGTCGCTACCACCTCCGAATATACGCCAAACGCCGGCAGGATCAGGATGTAGACCTCCGGGTGCCCGAACAGCCAGAACATGTTGATATAATTCATCATGTTCCCGCCCAGATCGTTCGTAAAGAAATGCGCCCCCAGATACCGGTCCAGCGCCAGCATCGCCGTCGCCACCGTCAACGGCGGCATCGCGAACACCATCAGGATCGACGTGCAAAGCGCCGTCCAGCAAAACAACGGCATCCGCATCAGCCGCATCCCCGGCGCCCGCTTCTTGTAGATCGTCACGGCAAAGTTCACGCCCGTCAGAGTTGTCGAGATCGAACTCAGCGTCACCGCCCAGATCCAGTAATCCACCCCCACCCCAGGGCTGAACGCCAGTTCCGTATAAGGTGGATAGCCGGACCACCCCCCCGTCGAAAACTTCCCCAGACACAACGACACCATCATCAGCCCGGCGCCACCGCCCACCATCCAGAGGCTTACCGAATTCATCACCGGGAAAGACACATCCCGCGCCCCGATCTGCAACGGCATCACGAAGTTGAACAGTCCCGTCAGAAACGGCATCGCCATGAAGAAAATCATGATCGTGCCATGCGTCGTGAAAAGCTGCGCGAAATGCTCGGGCGGCAGAATCCCCTGCTGCCCGTAGGAATCCGCCTGCTGCGCCCGCATCAGGATCGCCTCGATCGCCGCGCGGGACAGCATCACGAAAGACAGTACCACATACATGATGCCGATCCGCTTGTGATCGACACTTGTGAACCACTCTTTCCAGAGATACGTCCACGCCTTCATCCACGTAATCAGTCCCACGACCGCCACGGCCCCCACCACGACGATGGACGCCGCAAAGGTCGCAATCCCGCTATAAAACGGCAACGCGGAAAATCCGAGTTTCCCCAGCAGCACGGCATGAATGTCAGGCATCTGAAAAATCCTCTACTGTGCCGAAAGAGTCTGCATAGGATGATATTTCTCCACAATCTTGTCGAAGAACCCGTCAGGAACGTCCGAAAACACCGATACTCCCATTTCCCGCGCCGCATCCCTGCCGGACTGATCCTTCAACAAGGCGCCATAAGCCGCACCATCAAGTGCATGCCCGCTCCCCTGCACACCCCCAACCCATTTCCCAAAATCCGCATCGCTCATTGCCAGAACACGAAACTTCTCATCCTGAAACCCCATGCCGTTGAACTGCGTGTTCTGCCCCATGAACTCCCCCGGCCGATCCGCCACCAGATTCAACACCGTCGCCATCCCCGCCATCGCATAGATCTGGCTCCCCAAAGCCGGAATATCGAAAGACTGCATGGTTTTGTCACTCGTCAGCGAGAACCGCACCGATCGCCCCACCGGCACCGCCAACGTATCCACACTTGCAATATGCTGATCCGGATAAACGAACAGCCACTTCCAGTTCAGCGCCACAACCTGAACCCGCAACGGCGCCCCTGCCCCTACCGGATGATACGGTGAAAGCCGCGTTTCAGGTCCGGCAATCAGCAATGCCAGCGCCAAGACGATCACGCTCGGCACCCCCCAGGACAGAATCTCAAGCGTCCAGGAAAACTCCCATTTCGGTCGGTAAGCCCCCTGCCCACCATACCGATAGCGCCACAAACACAACGGCAATGCCACGAACACCGGCACCACGACGATCAGCACCAGTCCGATAATTACCAGCAACCAATGCCGCTGCGCGTCCGCGATCATTCCTCCCGGCGCCAGAAACGAGATCCCGTCCCCACCACACCCCGACAAAGTCAGCACGCCCAAACAAACAGGAAGATGCTTCCGGCTCATGAACATAACTCGGGTGCAGGTCGTTCACAGGCCACAGTCGGACGCTCCATTCTGGCAGTCCGAAGTAAACGACTCAAAACCTGCTCAGGTTTTCTCGCGCCTTCGTGATTTATGGCAGATTATGTCGAACACCCTACAACCCCAATGCCGAAAACGGCCCCCCCTTCCGCAATGCGGCCAGCGTCGGCGCATCCGCATACTCCCAGCCGCCGCCAAGCGCTCGATACAACCCCACCAATGTCGTCTCGATCTTGGTCTGGTTCGCCGCCAGCGCACTCTGGCTCTCCAGCACCGCCGCCTGCGCCGCCACCACGTTCAGATAATCGGAGGCTCCCTCCGCATAACGCTGCCGCGCCGCCGAAAGCGCCGCACTGTTCTGCGTGAACGCCTCCTGTGTCTCCGCCCGCGCCCGCTGCGCCTGCGCATAAGCCGTCATCGCATTATCCACGTCCTGCCACGCCCCAAGAACCGTCTTGCGATACGTGATCGCCGCCTCCTTCTGCTGCGCCTTTCGCAAATGCAGCGTCGAAATCAGCCGCCCCCCCTGAAACACCGGCACGTTCAATGTCGGCCCCGCCGCGAACTGCCGCGCCGGAAGCGCAAAGAAATCCGCCGCCGAAAGCGACTCCGTGCCCATGTTCCCCGTCAGCGTAATGTCCGGATAGAACGCCGCCGTCGCAACGCCCACCTCCGCCGTCGCCATATGCAGCCGCGCCTCCGCCGCCAGAATATCCGGCCGCCGCCGCGCCAGTTCGCTCGGCAACCCCACCGGAACCGACGGCGGCACCGGCGGCTGCATCGCAGGCCCCTTCAATTCCGCTTCCAAAGCCCGCGGCGGCTCCGCCAGCAAAAACCCGATCGCATTGATCAGCGTCGCTTCCCGATCGTCCAGATCCGGCAAACCCGCCTGCAAGGATGCAAGCTGCGCCTTCGCCTGCGCCAGATCCAGCGTCGTCGCCACACCATTGCCGAACCGGCTCTGCACCAGATCCAGATTCCGCTGCGCCAGCGCAATGTTATCCCGCGTGATCCGCGCCTGCTCCTGCACCCCCCGCAACTGCATGTAACTCATCGCCAGATCCGAAACCGCCCCCAGCGCCACGCCACGCCGCGCCGCTGCCGCCGCAACCTCGTTCGCCCGCTGCGCCTCGACCGCCCGCTTCACCATCCCGAACAGATCGAGATCCCACCCCGCACTCAACGTATTGGCAAAGAAATCAAACTGAAAACTCGCCCCGGGCTGCGGCTGCGCCAGCGAGAAAATACCCTTCGTGCTCAACCGGCGATAATCATACGTTCCCGCCCAGTTCGCCTGCGGCAACCCCGCCGAAGCCGCCGCATGCATCTGCTCACGCGCCTGATCGATCCGCTGCGCCGCCCCCTGCAAATCCAGATTCTGCCGCGCCAGGCGCTCCACCAAGGAATTCAGCTCCGGGTCACGAAAACTCCGCCACCACACGGAATCCACCTGCCCGCCGATCGTCCGGCTCGCCGCTTCCGGCTCCTCCCCCCATGATTGCGGCCCCGCCACCGTGGGCGCATGAAAATCCGGCCCGACCATACACCCCGCCAACCCCGTACAGACGGTCAACGCCAGAACCCGAGACAACACCCGCACGCTCATTTCGCCGTCACCATGCCGGACGCATGCGCCTGCTCCGCCGCCACATTATCCAGCCCCGTATCCACCGTCGTCTCCACCGAAAAGCCCAGGCGCAGCAACTTCGCCATCGGCTGCCCCGGCGCCAGCACGATCTTCACCGGCAGACGCTGCACGATCTTGGTGAAATTCCCCGTCGCATTCTCCGGCGCAATCGGCTCGAACGCCGCTCCCGAAGCCGGCGGTACACTGTCCACAATCCCGTCCAGAACGATGTCATACGCATCGACATGAATCCGCACATGCTGGCCAGGCCGCATATGCCGCAACGCCAGCTCGCGATAATTCGCCATGATCCAGATCCGGTCCAAAGGCACCACCGCCATCAACGCCGATCCCGGAGACACATAATTTCCCACCTGAACCGAACGCTCCCCCACCATCCCATCCAGCGGCGCCCGCAATACCGTATAGGACAGGTTCAGCTCCGCCTGATGCACCCGCGCATGATCCATCCCCAGCGTCTGCAAGGCGGCCTTGTGCTGCGCCCGCAGGATCGGCACCTGCGCCTGCGCCGCCGCCGTCTGCGCCCGCAACTGCCGCAACTGCGCATCCATCTCTCGCAACGTCGCATCGGAAGACTGATGCTCCTGCGCCGTCCCCGCCCCCGTCACCGCCAGATTCCGATACCGCTGCGCATTCTGCCGCGCAAAAATCAACTGCGCCTCAACCCGCGCCGCTGCCGCCGCCGCCTCATCGATGATCGAAGGCTGCCGGTCCACCGCCGCCTGCGCATCCAGCACCAGCGCCTCGTCATGCGCCAGCGTCGCCCGCGCCTGCTCCAGCGCCGTCTGATAATCACGCGGGTCCAGCGTCGCCAGAACCTGCCCCGCCTTCACCGGCTGGTTGTCCTCCACGTCCACCGTCTGAACCTGCCCGGAAACACGCGGCGCAATCACCGAATAATGCGCCGTCACATACGCATCATCCGTCCAGGCAGAACGCGTCGGCACGAAAATAATGGCCAGAACAACCGCAACGAACGCCACCACAACAATCGCCGCCACAACGAACGGCCATTTCGGCGTGCGCTTCTTCATGTCCTGCTGGTCGTCCGCCATGGAATATCCGTCCTGCCCTTACGAAATTGAGAAAAATTACTTCTTCGCCAGCACGATGCGCGGCGGATAGGTCCGTTGCGGCAACGTCAGAACCAGAATGATGAGAAACACCACCAGCCCCGCAATCACCAGAAAATCATCGCTCAACGTCAAAGCCGCGACCTGCTCGGAAAACTCGGTCCGAAACCCGATCACACTCCCCGGCGCCCGCGGCAACCCGTTCGGCAGCAACGGCGCCGGATGCTGCCAGGACACCCCATTCGCCTGCCACGTCCGATACCGCTCCCGCCCCAACTGGTCCGCCAGCCGGTCCGAATGTAGCGAACCCCGCCAGCGATGCACGATCCCGATCAGCCACCCGCCCAGAACTTCGGAAACCGCGCGCGGCGAATTCACCAGCCCGGACGCGAACGGCCCCTCCTGCGGCACCACGCTGTTGGTCGCCATCATCAGAAGCGGCATGACGATCATCGCCTCCCCCACCGCCTGAAATCCCTGCCACAGATAGAACTGATTGCGATTCCACTCGGACGTCACAAACGAATCCCCGATGCACGCCGTCAGGATGCACACCATCCCGACCACACTGACGACCCGCGAATCCACCCACTCCCAGTTCAGCACGATCGCCATCAACGGCAGCAGCACAAGCTGGGACGCGGCCACCACCAGCGTGATCGGATAGACCTGCTCCGGCCGATACCCCGCAATCTGGATCAGGCACTGCGCCGGCAAAGTCGAGGACGAAATCGAAATGATTACGAACGTGAACAGCGTCACCGCGCCATACGCAAAGTTCCGCCGCGCCAGAAGCTGAAACTTGAAGAACGGCAACGGATGAAACCACTCGTTCACCACCAGCAGCGGCAGGCACACCAGCGCCACCAGCCCCAGCACGCAGATCCACTGATTATTGAACCAGTCCAGCCGATCCCCCTGCGAAAGCATCGTCGAAAGCGCCGTCATCCCGAACAGGATCAGCAGCGCCCCCCGCCAGTCGAACTGCCGGAACCGCTCATATTTCGCCGGATCCTGCGGCATCCCATACCAGATCAGCAAAGCCGCCAGCGTACACAAGGGGATCGCCTGAAAGAAGACGAATTGCCACATCACAAGGTCGGTCCACATCCCCGCGAACGCCGTGCTCAGATTGGGAAAAAACACCGCCGTCGTCGCATAGGCCGCAAGCCCGTAAAGCCGGATCGGCGGCGCCAGAACCCGCAACGCCGTCGTCATCAGCAGCGGCACCGTCATCCCGCCGGACAACCCCTGAAACCCCCGCAGGATATACAGCAGGGACAAAGTGTCGGTGAACGGAATGCACACGGAAGACACCATCGCCAACGCCGCCACGAACAGCGCAAACCGCCGCAACGTAAACGTCACCGCCAGCCACGGCGCGAACGCCATCCCGATCACCTGCGCCGACGTATAGACACTCTCGAACCACAGCCCGGAATCATGGCTGATGCCCAGGCCCCCCATGATGTTGCCCATGGCCTGCGCCGAAACCGCATCGTTCAGCTCCGTCGCCATCGCCATCGTGATCACGCCCGCCAACCCGACGAGCGGCTTCCTGCTCGGGTCCATCAGACACACCCGATCAGGCCACACGCATATCGCGCAGCAGCGTCAGTAAACATGAAATCCTGCCATGCCCCAACTATGACCCAGGATCGTTGCCGATGGCAAGTATCTCGAAAACGAATTTATTTTTACAGCCCACAAACGCAAAAAGCGCCAGACCCTCTCAGGCCCGGCGCTTTCCTTCAAGCAACCTTGATATGCATGAACCGTCTTGAAGGAAGCTCGGGCTCTGCCCGAACCCGGCACGGGCCTCGGCCCTTGCATCCCGATTCATTGATCAACAAGGCCGACAGCCTCTGATGGTTCCAGTGCAGTGCCCTGGTCTTGCTCCCTTGCTACGACAAACCGGTATTACTCCGGGCGCAACCCCGAAGCCGCTCGCGCCCGCTCCGTAATCGCCACCACATCCGGCTTCCCAGCCCCCACCAGCCACGACCCCCCCACACACAGCACCGAAGGCAACGCCAGCCAGTTCACGGCACTCGCCTCCGTAATGCCCCCCGTCGGGCAGAACCGCGCCTCGCCGAACGGCGCGCTCAACGCCTTAAGCGCCGCCATGCCGCCAGACGCCTCCGCCGGGAAGAACTTGAACCGGTTCAACCCCCAGTCCAGCCCCCGCATGATGTCGGACGCATTCGCCACCCCCGGCAACAACGGCACATCATGCTCCCGGGCCGATTTCACAACCGTCTCCGTCAACCCCGGACTGACGATAAACCGCGCCCCCGCCCGCACCGAACGCTCCATGTCCCCTGCATTCAGAACCGTCCCGGCCCCCACCAGCGCACCCTCCACCTTCGCCATCTCGGCAATCACCTCCAGCGCGCAAGGCGTCCGCAACGTCACCTCCAGCGTCCGCAGACCGCCCGCCACCAGCGCCTCAGCCACCGGCCGCGCATGGGCCGGATCCCGGATCACCAGCACCGGAATCACCGGGCACTCACGCATCACTCGTTCAACAGCCTGCATCTCAGTCATCTCCTCAAACAATCGCGTCACCAATCTCATCCACCACAACATCCAGCTCTTCAAGCATGGCCGCCCCCCCCTTCTCCGCAGAGTCGATCTTGGACCGCATCAGCGCGAACAGCTCACGCCCCGTCCCCAGCCCCGGCGGCGGCGGCACCGCCAACGGCCGCGCCTCCCATTCCTCCGCATCGATCAACACATCGATCCGCCCGCCAGCCGCATCCATCCGCACGACATCCCCATCCCGCAACTTCGCCAGCGGTCCCCCGGCCTGCGCCTCGGGCCCGATATGAATCGCCGCCGGAACCTTCCCGCTCGCGCCGGACATGCGCCCATCCGTCACCAGCGCCACCCGGAACCCACGATCCTGCAAAACGCTCAGCGCCGGCGTCAGCTTGTGCAGTTCCGGCATCCCGTTCGCATCCGGCCCCTGAAACCGCACCACAACCACCACATCCCGGTTCAGTGCGCCCGACTTGAACGCCGCGATCACCGCCTCCTGGCTCTCGAATACCGCAGCCGGCGCCTCGATCGTCAGACGCTCCGTCGCCACCGCACTCGTCTTGCAAACCCCACGCCCCAAAGACCCGACGACCAGCCGCATCCCGCCATCCCCGCGGAACGGCTCGCTCATCGGCCGCAACACATCCTGATCGACAGACGCCTCCGCCGCCCGATAGGACAATGCCTCCCCCGTCATCCCCGCCCGGCACGCATAATCCCGGAATCCACCTGGCGAAATCGTCACGATATCCTCATGCAGCAACCCCGCATCCAGCAGGGACGCGATCATCGTCGGCATCCCCCCCGCCGCCTGAAACGCGTTCACATCCGCCGCCCCGTTCGGATACGCCCGCACCAGTTGCGGCACCGCGGAAGACAACCGATCCAGATCCTCCCAGTCGATCACGATCCCCGCCGCCCGCGCAATCGCCGGCAGATGAATCGCATGATTGGTCGATCCCCCCGTCGCCAGCAGCCCCACAGCCGCATTCACGATCGCCTTCTCATCCACGCATTGTGCCAAAGGCCGATGCGTCTCCCCCGCACGCCCGATCTCCGCCAGACGATGCGTCCCCGCCCGCGTCAAAGCCTGCCGCAACGGCGTCCCCGGATTGACGAACGCGGAGTCCGGCATCATCAGCCCCATGATCTCCACCATCATCTGGTTCGTGTTCGCCGTCCCATAAAACGTACACGTCCCCGGCCCATGATAGGACGCATTCTCCGCCTCCATCAGCGCCTCCTGCCCCACCTTGCCCTCGGCATAAAGCTGCCGGACACGCTGCTTCTCCTTGTTTGGCAAACCCGGCGTCATCGGCCCGGCCGGAATCAGCATCGTCGGCAGATGCCCGAACCGCAACGCCCCGATCAGCAGCCCCGGCACGATCTTGTCGCAAATCCCCAGCAACGCCACGCTCTCGAACATGCCGTGGCTCAGCGCAATCGCCGTGGACATCGCAATCACATCGCGGGAAAACAGCGAAAGCTCCATTCCCTCCTGCCCCTGCGTCACCCCATCGCACATCGCAGGCGTCGCCCCCGCCACCTGCGCCGTCGCCCCCACCTCACGCGCAAACAGCTTCATCTGGTCCGGATACCGCCCATAAGGCTGATGCGCGGACAGCATATCATTATAGCTCGTCACGATCCCGATATTGACGGACTTCCCCGCCAGCAACCGCGCCTTGTCGTCCGCCCCCGACGCCGCCCACGCATGCGCCAGATTTCCGCACGCCAGCCGGGGACGCGCGATTCCACGCGCCGCATTGCGCTCCATCAGCGCAAGATAACGGCGACGGGAAACCGCAGACCGGGCCACGATACGGTCCGTCACAGCAGCAATGACAGAATGGAGGCTCATATCAGGTCTCACATGTCCCGCGCCAAAAAGACGCAATAAATACCAAGGAATGGCGATCCATACGAAACTGATCGCTACCGAAATACTGATCTCACGCAAGATTATAACCACACGAAAACGTGAGAAACGCGCCGTCATACGGCGGTCCTCTCGATCCCGCAAGGAAAAATTCACAGAATCCCACGCCGGACACAGGCTGAAACATCCAGCGCATCACACCTCAGCGTGATCCCCCCCATAGTTGCCGCAATCCGTCCGCTCCGGCAGGGTAACCTTCCTGCATCTCCGGGAGTCACCCATGACCGAACATCCACTCTTCAACGGACAACAATTCGACGCCTTCCTGTTCGACATGGACGGCACCATCCTCACCTCCATCATCGCCGCCGAACGGGTCTGGGCACGCTGGGCCAGAAAACACGGGCTGGACGTCGAGGCCTTCCTCCCCGCCCTCCACGGCGTCCGCACCATCGAAACCATCAAACGCCAGAACCTCCCCGGCATCGACCCACAGGCCGAGGCCAACTGGGTCACACAGGAGGAAATGATCGACACCGACGGCATCTCCCCCATCCCGGACGCCGCCCGCTTCCTCAACGCCCTCCCGCACAACCGCTGGGCCATCGTCACCTCCGCCACCCGTGATCTCGCCCTCCGCCGCATCGCCGTCGCAGGCCTCCCCACCCCGCCCCTCCTCATCGCCGCCGAAGACGTCAGCCACGGCAAACCCCAACCGGACTGCTTCCTCCTCGGCGCGAAAAAACTCGGCTACCCGATCGAAAACTGCGTCGTCTTCGAAGACGCCCCCGCCGGAGTCCAGGCCGGAGAAGCCTCAGGCGCCAAGGTCGTCGTCATCACCCATACCCACAAACATCTCCTCGAAACCGCTCATCCCACTGTCCCGGGCTATGACAACCTGCACATCCATACCTCACCGGACGGCCGCATGACTCTCTCCGGAACCGGAGCATGAACAAACCCCTCTAAAATCCCGAGCGCGGCACCCGCCCCGTCCTTGCGCCAAACGCAATATCCGGCCTGCCCGCACGTTCAGCTTGCAAGGCCGCTTCTTCAAAATCATACGGTATCGCACGCAAATCGACCTTCCACCCTGAAGCCAGGCGACCAGGCAGGGCATAGCGCGCATGGCAACTCCCCGCTTCCATCACATGCGCAACCGGCTCATCGTCACCACAAGCAGGCGCCCCAACACTGCCGGGATTGATGACAAGACCGCCATCAATCGTCACCACGCGCGGAATATGCGTGTGCCCGCAAAGGATCACCCCCCGCACACCCCCCCCTCCCCGGACGCCTTACTTCAGATCATTCCCCACGTCGTTCCGGTTCCACCACCCGCCCCCAAGCGACTGAAACAGTCCAACCGTATCCGAAAACCGGCTCGCCTCCGCCTGAACCAGCGCCAGCCGCGCCTGCGCGTCAACCTGCTGCGCCGTCAGCAACGTCACCGCACTCACATCCCCCAACCCAAGCTGCGCCTTCGTAATCCGCAAATTCTCCGCCGCCGCCCGCGCCTGCTCCGCAGTCAGCCGAACCGCATCCGCATCCGTCTCGGTCGCATGAAGACTGTCCGCTGTATCCTGCATCGCCCCGATCACCGTATCCCGATACTGCGCCGCCGCATTCTCGAAATTCCGCCGCGCCGCCCGCTCCAGATGCAAAAGCTGAAACCCCTGAAACAGGGGCTGCGTCATCATCGCCGCCAACGTCCAGTTCCCGAACCCACCCGTAAAGAACTGGCTCATCTGATTGACCGCAATCCCCGGCGTTGCCGTCAACTGAACATTCGGCAACCGGTTGGCAATCGCCACCCCGATCAACGCACTGTAATCATGCATCGTGGATTCAGCAGATTTCACATCCGGCCGCTGCTCGATCAGACGAGACGGCAGCGAAACCGGCAAATCATCCGGCAAATGAAACTCCGCCAGATCGAAATCCGGCGTCGGCGCATCCGGCATGTCTCCGCACAACGCCGCGATCTGGTCATGCGCCGCCGCAAGCTGCTGCTGCAATCCCGGCAACCCCGCCTGCGCCTGCGCCAAAGCCAATTGCTGGGACCCCACATCCTTCAACGCCGCCCCACCAACTCCCTGCTGCCCCTGCAAGGACACCAGCAGCTTATGCTGGCTCGCAATAATCTCTTCCGTCGCCGCGATCTGCGCCTTCACCGAAGCATACGCGATCGCCGCATTCACGACGTTGCTGGTCAACGTCAGATACGTCGCCTCCAGCTCGAAACGCCGCAAATCCGCCGCTGCCTTGTCGGATTCCACCTGCCGCCGGATCCCGCCCCACAGATCGGGCGTATAGGAAACATTCAGCTGCGCCGTATGCAGATTATATAAATACGCATTGTTCCCCGGCACCGGAGACAACGCCTTGGATGTCTTGTTCCGCGTCGGATTGAAAGACGCACTCAGGCTCGGCCACAACGCCCCGGCCGACGCTTTCGCCTGCTCCCGCGCCGCCCGCAAGGACGCATGGGCCGCCGCCAGAGACGGATTATTCGCCAGAGCATGCGCCACCACCGCATTCAACTGCGGTGAACGGAACAGCGTCCACCACTGCCCGGGAATATCCATCCCCTGAACATAACGCTGCACCGAACCCGCCACAGCCACAGGCGCCGAGGAAGTCGCACCCGGCCCACGATCCGCGCGATACCGAATACCATCCGAAAGGGTCGGCGCATGAAATTCCGGCCCTACCGCACACCCGGCCAATCCAGCCAGCGCCAGCGCCAGCGCAGCACCGGTCCGCAAACGTATCGCCGGCTTCACGCCTCTTCCTCCCGCGTCGGCCGCCGCGCCGCACGTCGTTCCACGTAAAGCTCCAGCTCACAAAAATAAACCGGCAGGACGAACAACGTCAGTAACGTCGCAATCCCCAGCCCACCAACCACCACCGTCGCAAGCCCACGCTGCACATCCGTCCCGATCCCCGTCGCCAATGCCGCAGGCAACATCCCGGCAGACGCCACCGTCGCCGTCATCAATACCGGCCGAAACCGCTCCCCTGCCCCCTCCAGCACCGCCTCGCGCAACGCCACGCCTTCCCGACGATGACGGTTGATATTGGCGATCATGATGATGCCGTTCTGCACCGCCACGCCAAACAGCGCGATAAACCCGACCGCTGTCGCAATGTTCAGCGTCTCCCCCCGCAAATGCAACGCCACAAGCCCGCCCAGCGTCGCCAGCGGCACCACGCTCAACACCAGCAAGGCATGGCGCGCCGTCCCGAACTCCGCGAACAGCAACACCAGCATCACGCCGAACATGATCAGCAGAGCCACGGCAAGCCTAGCCTGCGCCCGCTGCTCCTGCTCGAACGTCCCGGCCCATTCCAGACGATACTTGCGATGATCGTAGTGAACCTGATCCTCGATCTGCTGCTGGGCATCGCCCAGATACTGGGAAAGTGGCCGCTGTCCGTTATCGACCCGAACCGTGATCTGGCGATTGTACATTTCATGCGCGATGTTGCTCTCGCCCATCTGCAACGAAACCTTCGCGACCTGCGCCAGCGGAATTTGCGCCCCCTGCGGATCAAGCAAAGGCAACTGCTCGATGGCCTGCATATCGCTCGCATCCTGCCGGCTGATACGCACCGTGGCGTTATAGACACGATCATCGACATAGACCTGCGTGATCGGCGCATCACCGATCGCGTTCTGAACCACATTCCCGATATCGGAAACCGAAATCCCATACCGCGCCGCCGCCATGCGGTCCGCCACGATGTCCAGTTGCGGAATCCGTGGCTCCTGAAAGATGTTCGCCTCGGCCGTACCCTGCACATGATGCTTCAGAATATCGACGATCTGATTCCCGATCCGCCGCAACTCCCCGAAATCATTGCCATAAACCCGCAACACCAGCGGAGAATGCGCCCCACCCACCAGGTCGCTCATATTATCCTCGATCGGCTGGCTGATCCCGAAACTGATCCCGGGAATCTTCTCCAGCCGCCGCCTCAGCCGCTCGACGAACTGCGCTTTCGTCTCCCCGGACGGCCAACTCGCATACGGCGTCAACCCCACCGGCATCTCGATATGAGACGGCGTCCACGGGTCCGTCCCATCGTCATTCCGACCAAGCTGCGTAATCGCGTAGGACGTCTCGGGAAACTCCCGCACGGCAGACCGTATCTGCGCCGCGATCTTCCCCCCCTTGTCCAGAGAGATGCCGGACGGAAGCTGAACCTGCAACCACAAGGCCCCCTCGTCCAGATCCGGCAGAAACTCCCGCCCCACCGTCATCCCCAGCCACACCACGATCGCAAGCGCCAGAGCCCCACCCAGATACGCCGGAACCGGGCGTGAAATCATATGATCCAGCCCGGCCCGATACCGATGCTGAAGCCATTCCAGGGGCCGGTTATGGAATATCTTCCGTGGCTTGCGCAACGCCAGATACGTCATCGCCGGAATCAGCATGATCGCGCAAGCCAAAGCCCCCAGCAGCGCAAAGCTCACCGTATAAGCCATCGGCCGGAACAGCTTGCCCTCGCTGCCCTCGAACGCGAACAGGGGAGAATACGCCACGATGATCACCAGCGTGGACGAAAAAATCGCCCGTCCAGCCTGCCGCGCCACCAGCAGAACCTCGTCCCGCCCCAAAGTCCGCTCCGGATGATGCTCCCGAATCCGCAGGATCGCCTCGGTCACGACGATCGCACCATCCACGATCACGCCGAAATCAATCGCCCCCAGCGAGAACAGATTGGCCGCCATCCCGAAGCCGCGCATCAGAACGAATACCGCGCTCAAGGCCAGCGGAATCGTCACCGCCGTCACCATCGCACTACGCGGGCTGCCCAAAAACAACGTCAGGATCAGCAGAACCAGCCCGATCCCCTCAACCATCGTCTCCCCAACCTTGTGCGTGGTCGCATGAACGAGATTGTCGCGATCGATATAAGGAACGATCTTCACCCCCATCGGGTCGAGCTGCGTCTGCAACCGCCCGATCTCCTGATGAATCCGATCCAGCACCAAAGACGGATTATCCCCCGTCTTCATCGTCACGATCCCCTCGATCGTGTCCGGATTGCGGTCCTTGCCCAGAATGCCCTCGCGAACCTGATGCCCGAACTGCACCTTCCCAAGATCGCGCACCAGAACAGGCGTTCCACCATGCTGCGTCACAACAATCAGCCCAAGATCGTTCAGCGTATGAACCAGCCCGATCCCGCGCACGATATAGGACTGCTCCCCGCGCGTGATCCGCCCACCCCCGGCATCCATCGTATTGTTCTTGACGGCATTGACCACATCATTGACGCCAACCCCGTACCGGATCAGCGCCTGCGGATCGAGAACCAGCTGATACTCCTTCGTAAAACCGCCGAAATTCCCGACATTCACAACCCCCGGAACCTGCTGCAACGCCGGAATCACAATCCAGCGCTGCGTGTCCGAAAGCTGCATCAGGTTCTGACGGCTGGATTCCAGCGTATAGCGATAGATCTCGCCCGCAGGCCCGGAAAGCGGCCCCAGTCCCGGCGTCACTCCGGCCGGCAGGGTCGCCGTTCCCATCGCCTCGCTGGTCAACTGGCGTGCCAGATAAATATTCGTATTATCCTGAAAAATCAGCGTAATCAGCGAAAGCCCGAACGTACTGCTGGACCGACTGTCCACCACCCCCGGCACCATCGCCAACGCACGCTCCAGAGGAATCGTAACCTGCTGCTCAATCCCTTCGGACGACAAACCGGGAACCTGCGTCGTAATCTGCACACTCGGCGCGGCAAGATCCGGATAAGCCTCAACCGGAAGCTGCCGCCAGGCGATCGCCCCACCGAAAGCCAGCAACAATCCCAGAAAGAACATGGTCTTCCGGCGCACGAAGCACCACGCGATTAGCCGCTCAATCATCGTTCAGCAATACACCGCCAATAGTAACGACCTGTTCACCGTCCTTCAGCCCGGAAAGCACCCGAACCGTATCCCCCTCGTCATAGCTGACGGATACGAAACGCCGCTCGAAGCGCCGCTCCCCAACCTGGACGAACACGCTGATGGCATCGTTGTTCATCAACAAGGCCGATTTCGGTACCATGAACGCCGAGGCCTGCGGTATTCCGATGGACACCATGGCAAACATGTTCGGCAGTAAACGCCCCTCCGGATTATCGCAGACAATCCGCGCGCCAAGCCGCCGCGTATCCGCCTGCAAGAGCGGATCAACCGCCGCCACACGCCCCGGCACGGAACCATCCGCACCTGTCAACCGCACCGTCGCCGCCTGCCCCACCGTCACGAAAGACGCCTGATCTTCCGGTATCTCCGCCGTCACCCAGACTTCCCGAAGATCGACAATGCTCATCTGCACGGCCGTCAGATCGCTGATGAAATTCCCCGGCGCCATATTCAGGGCTGAGACGATGCCATCCATCGGGGCTATCAGCGGAACGGCACCGGTCCGGGAATACGCCGCACGCGCATCCAGTGCCGCCAGCCGCTGCCCCGTCCGCCCCGCTTCCGCCTCGGCCTGCGCCAGATCGTTGCGCGCGGAATCAAGGTCCTTCACCGCATTGCCGCCCACCTTCAACACACCCTGCGCCCGATCGAAAGCCCGTTGAGCCAGCATCAAGGCAGCCCGCGCCTTCAGATCATCGGCATAAGCCTGCGCCAGATCGCCAGACGCGATAACCGCCAGCACATCCCCACGCGCCACCCTCTGTCCCAACCGAGCGGAAACGGACAGAACACGGCCGCTCACCGGCGCCAGAACCGTCACCGTGCGCGTGGGCTCGCTCGCAACCATGCCCGGCACTTCCATCTGATGCGGCAACGTAACCGCATGGACCGGCGCTATCGTCAGGGCCGACAAAACCGGCGCATCCGACGAAACCGTCAGTTGCCCATGATCGTTGGAAATGTCCGGACGATGCGGCGCGACCACAAGCTCGCGATGACCTCTCATCAGAAAGATCGCAACAAGGACAAGAACGACCACAAGCCCGGATAACCATACCCGGCGGCCAATCGGAAAACGCATCGAGAAATCGGCCTCGCATCAGTCGGTTGTCAGATCGGCACTCACTCAATCAACATGAAGTCCCTTCACGCTGGAGGCAGCCCTACGCCATCTGGCCGAAACCCCAATGGCACGCGTGGCTACTGCCCGACTCTGATCGCCATGCCAAGCATCAGACCCGCAAAACCACCACGATTCATCATTTTTTCTCTTTTGAACCCTCCAGCCCTTTCAGAACATCTCTATATCCCCCTCATCCAAAGACGCCGTAATGCCAAGCAAGGCCATTTTCAGCCTGGCGAGTGGCACCCGCGAAACGATCGTTCCGCGAACGGTCACCGCTCCAAGACCGTCCTCATCCCCAATATCATCCAGAAGAGCCGACAAGGCCGCCAGCGTCTGCGTCACCCGATCAACCTCCTGCAATTTCCTGCCGGTGTCCGCGTCTGGCACATTATGCAGACTTGCCACAACACGCTCCACATTCCGCATCACATCCACCTGCGCCATAAGCTGCCGGGCAATCCGGGCCAAAAGCGCCGTCAAATCCAGACGATCATATGCGGGAAGCAACCCTTCAGAATGATCGATCCCCATGACTCTCCCTCCCATCAGGACGCAAGAAGCGGCCCGAAAACTGCTTCGATCCGCCCCCTGAGGGACGCCGAAGTAAACGGCTTGGCCAGAAAATTGTTCACACCCCCGGCAATGGCACTTTGAACCAGCTCCTTGCTCGCCTGCCCGGTCAACATGATGAAGGCCAGCTTGGCCGTCTCCGGCCTGCTGCGAACCTCCCGAAGCAAACCCAGCCCATCCATATCCGGCATGTTGAAATCGGAAATAATCAATTGGGTCGGAACCTTCGCAAGCTGCTCCAAGGCCTCAATCCCGTTCCTTGCACCATAAATATTCACAAACCCGATCTGGGATAAGGCATTGCGCAACAAAGAACGCAGGGACGTCTGGTCGTCCACAAGCAATACCGTGATGGAAGCCGCTGAAATCACAGGCTATTCTCCTTGAATGATTGATCGATGACAACGCCGATCGCACGCGCGATCCTGCCAAGCGGATACTGGCGTTCTACCGCCCCAAGTTCGAAAGCCGCCCTCGGCATCCCGTAAATGACTGATGTCGCTTCATCCTGGCCGATCGTTCTGGCACCCGCCTGCCGCATCGCCAGCAACCCCCGGGCGCCATCATTTTCCATACCGGTCAGAATAACACCCACGGCACGCGAACCCATTGATCTGGCTACGGAATGAAACAGGCAATCCACAGAAGGACGGTGACCATTCACCGCATCCCCTTCAACCAGCTGGCAGAAAGCCTCCACCCCTCGCTTGACGACCTGTAGATGACGCAGGCCACCGGGCGCTATGTAAACCTGCCCGGGCCGCAATATCGCACGGTCTTCCGCGATCCGAACCGAAGGCGCGCAAATCGTGTTCAGCCGACGCGCGAATCCGTCCGTGAATGCCGCCGGCATATGTTGCGTGATAACCGTCGGTGGGCAATCAGCCCCAAACCCGTTCAAAACCTCCGTCAACGCTTCCACGCCACCCGTCGAGGCCCCAATCGCAACGACCGGCATGACCCGGCCAGGCGTCATGGTAGCCGCGATCTTTTTGCCCGCGATCTCATGATCAGGCCCCCGTCCTCTCAGACGCGCCATCGCCGCCCGCAAAACGACTGGCGCCAGCTCCGCATACCCTTCCCCGGAAGCCGGCTTCGCGAAACATTCGACCGCCCCAAGCTCCAGTGCCCGGATCGCGCTGTCAGCACCCTGCGCGGTATGCGCCGAAACCATCACCACAGGCATAGGCCGAAGTCGCATGATCTTCGCCAGAAAGTCGAGCCCATTCATATGCGGCATCTCGACATCGAGCGTCAGCACATCCGGTTGCAACCGCAAAATCATCTCACGCGCTTCAAGCACAGTCGCCGCCGTGCCGACGACATGCAGCCCGGAAGCCTGCCGCAATGCGACGCTCATCAACGATCTGGCAGTCAGAGAATCGTCAACGATCAGAACGGAAACAGGTCTCATAACCCACATTTCCGATACGTCGTAATTCCATCCATCATAAGACCGTAATGCTCCGGTGCCTGTATATTTTCCGAATGCCCCAGATATAAACGCCCACCCGGCGCCAATCGGTCAGCCAGGCGTCCCCAAAGACGCTTTTTTGTTTGATTATCGAAATAGATGGCTACATTTCGACAAAAAATCACATGAAAGCGCTGTTCCATCGGCCAGTTGGCAATCAGATTCAACGGCCTGAATCTTACGATCGCACGAACAGGCTCACGAAACCTGAATTCTTTTTTGCTCTCGTCAAGAATACAGAATTTTTCGGAAAAGTTTTTTGGTATACGACCCAGCGTCATGGTCGGATAGACGCCGTGGCGTCCCACCTTCAACATCTCCGGGTTGATGTCGCTTGCCAGAATACGGGCATTTTTTCGCGCGGCATCCGCAATCCTGTCCTCTATCACCATCGCTACTGAATATGCTTCCTCCCCACTCGAGGTCGCCGCACACCAGACACGCAAGGGCTGCCCCCCCGACCGACGCCCGCACCACTCCGTATCCAGATAGGCTGCGAGATCATCAAAATGATGACTCTCCCTGAAAAAAGCCGTCACATTCGTCGTCAAAGCAGAAATCAACGAAGCTTTTTCAGCAAGATCTCCCGATGTATCAACATAATGGCAGTAGGCATCAAAATCTGTCAGACCGAGCGCACGAACCCGCCTGGCCAGCCGACCATAAACCAGATCCCGCTTCGACGCCCCGATATCAAGTCCGGACAAGGACTTGGCCAAAGAAGAAATGTACCGGAAGTTCTCCTCCGAAAACCGGAAAAAGGCATCACTATCCGTTCCCTGGAAATATGCCGGATTGGCAACAGCTTCCACCATCACGGTATTGCCATTTCTTCGAGGAGCAACTCGCGCGGGCGCATCAAACACACAACATGATCATCAAATGTCAGCAGACCGCATACCAGTCGTCGAAGCCCGGGCGTGGAAGCCGCCGGAACAGGTTGCACATTCCCTTCTTCTACATTGACGATATCAGATACCCGATCCACCGGAATCCCCATGACACGATCGTCAACTTCGATCACAATGATCACCTCCCGCTTTTCCACGGGTGTCGCCAGCGCGGAAATGCGCGCCGCCAGATCGACAATCGGCAAAACCGTCCCGCGAATATTGATGACGCCAAGAACATGCCGCGGTGTCCCAGGCAACGGTGTCGTCGTAACCCAGCTCCGTATCTCTCGCACGACCATGATATCAATACCGTAATCACGACCATCGATCGTGAAGACCATAATCTTCTCCGGAAACGGATCATCACCTTGCGTCATGTTATTTATCCCACTGATTCCAGATCATTCGACACACCATTATGGCGCGGCTTTTCTTTCCATCTCATTAACGCATCGATATCTACGATAAGCCCCACCGCCCCATTTCCCAGAACCGTAGCTCCGGAAATACCCTCTACAGGACGATAGTTTTTCTCAATGCTCTTGATAACAACCTGTGACTGCTTGACGATCTGATCGACCGCCAGCGCCGCACGCTGCCCGCGCTCATCCTCCACGACAAGCAGCACGGAAATCGAGTCGTCGGTCTGGGCAGCGCGCCCACACAGACAGGCGCCGATATCGATCACCGGAAAATAAAGCCCGCGATTGAGAAACACCCGGCTCCCATCGTCCAGACTATGAACCAGCCCCGCCTCCACCTTGACGGATTCCACGACATGGCTGAGAGGCGCTATCAAAATACGATCCTCCACTCGAAATATCATGCCATCCAGAACCGCCAGCGTCAGCGGCAAAGACAAGACAAACGTCGATCCAGCACCCGGAACCGAATTGACGATAACCCGCCCGCCCAGTCCGGTAATGGCCCGCCGCACCACATCCATCCCCACGCCACGCCCGGACAGATCGGATATCGTGGATGCCGTGGAAAACCCCGGCGCAAAGATCAGATCGTAAATCTCCGCATGGGTCAGGCCGGCATCCTCCGCAACCAGACCACGCTCGATCGCCTTCGCCAGTACCCGCTCAGGACTGATCCCACCCCCATCATCCACGATCTCGATCACGATCCGTCCCGATCGATGCTGAGCCGATAATCGGATTTCCCCTTCAGCCGGCTTTCCAGACCGCTCCCTGTCACCCGGCATCTCGATACCATGATCCACCGCATTCCGGATCATATGCGTCAGCGGATCAGCCAGATGCTCTATGATAGACCGATCGACTTCCGTGTTTTCACCCGAAAGCACCAGCCTTACCTGCTTGCCGGTGGCCAGCGCCGCCTCTCGCACAACGCGCGACATCCTCTGAAACACCCCGCCGATCGGCTGGGCACGCATCGCCATTACACCGTCCTGAAGATCCCGGGTCAGCGCCTCCAGTTCACTCAACGCCAGAGCCAGCGGCGCTGCATTGTTCAACGACGCCTCATCAAGCCGTTGCCTGACCCCCGCCTCATGAATGACCAGCTCCCCGACAAGATCAACCAGCCGGTCAACCCGCTCAAGATCAACACGAATAGATGTCCCAGCCGATTTCATCACCGGTCGCACCGCTCTTGTCGGTTCCGGCACCTCCTTCACCACCGGATCACAAACTTCCGCAACCACTCCGGTCGGTTCCGCCAGCCGCAAGCCAAACTCCAGCCCACCTAGAGACCATTCAAGAACCTCGCGAACCTCCCCCTCGGAAGCCTCCGTCTCTAGGGAAACCACCCAATTCAGATACCCCGCCTCCACGGCCAGATCGGCCAGAAGCGGCACATCCGCCGCCCTCAGCGTCACATCGCAGCGCCCCACCCGCGCCAATGCCAGCAGGACATTCCGGATGTCATCACCACTGGCATAAAATTCAGCCACAGGCCTGAGATCGAGAACCCATCTCTGCACAGAGGCCGAGGAAACGTCTGGCAACTCAACCGCAACAGGCGTGAACGACAAACCCGCGAACGGATCGTCCGGATCGCTTTCAACCTCGGCTTCACACGCGGCCGTCAGTCGGCTCATCACCTCGTCACGCCGCACCGGATCGAACACGCCCTGGCCCCGCGCATGCATAACCAGATCACTCAGAATATCCGTTGCCTGAAAACACACATCCAGCAGCGGCCGGGATGGCTCCAGCGTCCCGCTCCGCAGCCGGTCCAGCATCGTCTCGAACGCATGGGAAAACCGAACCAACACCTCCAGCCCAAACGCTCCCGCCCCCCCTTTGATGGAATGAACGGCGCGAAAGATCGCATTGATCGTCTCAGGATCGCTCTGATCCTCCACATACCTCCCAAGCTCCTGCTCCAGCAGAACAAGCTGCTCGTCGCATTCCTCGAAAAAAACCTGCTTGATGGCGTCCAGATCATCCATGACAGCTCTTCCTACGCCACGACACGCGCGACAGCCTGCAACAGCCTCGGTGCATCGAACGGCTTGACGATCCACCCCGTCGCACCTGCACGGCGCGCCCGATCCTTCTTCTCCCCCTCACTCTCGGTCGACAGAACCAGAATCGGCGTATGCGCCAATCGCGGCATGCCCCGAACAGCCTCGATCAATCCAAAACCATCCAGACGCGGCATGTTGATATCCGTGATGATCGCATCCGGAACATGCGCTTCCAGCCAGTCCACCCCCGCCCGTCCATCAACAGCCTGCACAACCTCATACCCCGCCCCCTCCAGCGTCAGGCGTAACAGCCCGCGAATACTGGCGGAATCATCAACGGTCAGCACAGTCGCGGTCATGCGCCCGCCTCCTCCGCCGGCCGCAATGAAACCCCCAGCAGCAGCATCCCCTCCCTAAGCCCCTCGGAGGGGCGGCAGATCCGCAACGCCCGCCCCGCCGCCTGGAACGAAAGATCGGCGGAAAGCAGAACCTGCAAACACAAGCCCCCCAGCCGCTCCACCGCCCCGCCATCCACCGCGACAAGACGCCCCGTCGTCGCCTGCAAGCGTTCCGCCAGCCCCCCGGCCTGGCCGGACAGCAGAACACTCTCCAGCACAACCGTCTCCACCCCGTCCCGAGGTGGCAACATCATGTCAAAGGCCAAGAAAACCATACCGATTCCGTCCAAGAAAAACGCGTGCGTTCCTCTTTAGGCACAGACCGGTTTACAAGACCTTAACGCCCCGGATTATTCCTGATGCGCCGCAACCCAGGCCGGATCGTCATGCGGAATGTCCCGCGCCCGCTGAAAATACATCCGGTCCCCCCGGCGTGGCACCCACACACGGAACCAGCGCAGAAAATCCGACCCCAGCAACGCAAAATCCAGATCTGGCTGAACCGTCAGAACCACATTCCGCAATACCACATCCCCAATCGTCAGACTGTCGAACCGATGCCGATACGCCTTGACCGGGTGATTGGTAAGTCCCGTCACCATTATCTGCGGATCACGCTCCAGCATTGCACGCGTCACCCCGGCCGACCGCGCATCGTCCATCGTCAGCTCCGTCATCCCGGCCCCGCTGTCCAAAGCCGCCACAACCGGCGCGCCATTGACTTTCAACCGAACCCCGATCTTCGTCGGCCCCGGATCGTCAGGCCGCACCGCAACAGAATGAACCTCCCCGCTCCACCCCGGCGTCGGGGAAGTACAATTCATAACCCGATACAGATCGAGCCGCTGATCAGGCAGATCCATCACCATGTCGTAATTACCAAGAAAGTCCTCCCCGAACAGCCCCACAACCGGCAGACCATCCACCGTCTGTCCTCCAGGCCCACCAATAATGAACGTGACATCCCGCGTTCTGGCAGAGCCAAGACCAAGGTCATCAGCCACGCCCCCACCCATGAAGTCGGAACCGTCTACTCCCCGCATCAATGCAAAGCCGGGCAACATATTCAGCCCCAGCGGATCGGCGAACAACTTTGAGATCGTACTGATGATCGCCCCGCTATCTACCCTGAATGCCACCGGATGCCCATTCACACTCGCCCGCACAATCGGCGATCCCCGTGCCGTCAGCACCGGAATCGCCCCAAAACCCACCAACGTGCATTTCCCTCCATAAGGCGCCGCACACCCCGTCACCAGAAACACCAGCACCACCCCGATCCACCACCGCCACATAATACATGCCTCACACCGATCCGTTACGATTCGTCATAAAACCCCCGAGCACGCCCCGGATCAACCCATCCCCCCATTGGCACCTCCCAGACTCCCGCTATGCTCTCCTCAAAACACAACCGGCACAGGACAAACCCGCCATGACCACCCTCGCCCAAACCGCCGAAACCCTCCTCAAAACCCTTGGCGTTACAGCCACATCCAGCGGCACCCTCCCCGTTCGCTCCCCCATCGACGGCTCCACTCTCGCCACCCTCCCCCAAACCGACGTCCCCACCACCAACACCGCCATCACGCAGGCCGCCAAAGCCGCCCTCGCATGGCGCAACATCCCGGCCCCCGGACGCGGCGAACTCGTCCGCCTCCTCGGCGAGGAACTCCGCACCCACAAAACCGCACTGGGCCAGATGGTCTCGCTCGAAGCCGGCAAATCCCCCTCGGAAGGCCTCGGCGAAGTCCAGGAAATGATCGACATCTGCGATTTCGCCGTCGGCCTCTCCCGCCAGCTCCACGGCCTCACCATCGCCACCGAACGCCCCGGCCACCGCATGATGGAAACCTGGCACCCCCTCGGCGTCGTCGGCATCATCTCCGCCTTCAACTTCCCCGTTGCCGTCTGGGCCTGGAACGCCACCCTCTCTCTCGTCTGCGGCAACGCCATCATCTGGAAACCCTCCGAGAAAACCCCCCTCACCGCCCTCGCCTCCCACGCCATCTTCGAACGCGCCATGACGCGCTTCAAACAGGCAGGCGGCGAACTCCCCGAAGGCCTCTCCCATGTCCTGATCGGCGGCCGCGATATCGGCGAAGCCCTCGTCGCCAACCCCGCCATCCCCCTCGTCTCCGCCACCGGCTCCACAGCCATAGGCCGGATCGTCGGGCAGAAACTCGCCGCCCGCTTCGCCCGCGCCATCCTCGAACTCGGCGGCAACAACGCCGCCATCATCACCCCCTCGGCCGATCCGGACCTCGCCCTGCGCGGCGTCGCCTTCGCCGCAATGGGCACCGCCGGGCAACGCTGCACCACCCTGCGCCGCCTGTTCGTCCACCGCTCCCTCTACGAAACCTTCATCCCCCGCCTGAAAGCCGCCTACGAATCCGTCACCATCGGCAACCCGCTCGACGGCCACCTCGTCGGCCCCCTGATCGACGCCCCCGCCTTCGAGCGGATGCAATCCGCCCTCACCGCCGCCAAAGCCGCCGGCGGCACCGTCCACGGCGGCGAACGCGTCACGATCGAAGGCTGCGAAAACGGCTACTACGCCCGTCCCGCCCTCGTCGAAATGCCCGAACAGACTGGCCCTGTCCTCGAAGAAACCTTCGCCCCCATCCTCTACGTCATGCCCTATGACGATCTGGACACCGCCATCGCCCAGCAAAACGCCGTCCCACAGGGCCTCTCCTCCGCCATCTTCACCCTGAATCTGCGCGAAGCCGAGCAGTTCCTGTCCCATAACGGCTCGGATTGCGGCATCGCCAACGTCAACATCGGAACCTCCGGCGCCGAAATCGGCGGCGCCTTCGGGGGCGAAAAGGAAACCGGCGGCGGCCGCGAGTCCGGCTCCGACGCGTGGAAGGGCTACATGCGCCGTGCCACCAACACCATCAACTACAGCACCAGTCTTCCCCTCGCCCAAGGCGTCAGCTTCGACGTCGGATAATTTTCAACCGAACCGAAAAAAACTGCGTCCGGGTGGTTGCCACCCCACCCGGACGCTGCTACTTGAGCGCCACCGCAGCGGACGGCCCCAAAGCCGCGCCACTCCGGTCGCTCCGAAGCCAAAAGCTTCGATGCGGGTGTAGCTCAGTTGGTTAGAGCGCCGGCCTGTCACGCCGGAGGTCGCGGGTTCGAGCCCCGTCACTCGCGCCACTTTATAAAGTGGCCAACCCTCCCAAAAAAATCCATAGTGTCGATCCCGTCACACGCCCTGCGGATCAACGCTCATGGAAACCCGCCGCCTCCTGCTGCGCGCCCTCACCCTGTCCGACGCCACCAGCCTGTCCACGCTCATGACACCGGCCGTCAGCCGCTGGCTCACCAACTTCCCCACCCCCTTTCCACAACAAGACGCCGAAGCTCGCATCCAGCGCATCCTGAACGCGGAAACACGCGGGCATGCCTTCGTCCGCGCCCTCACGCAACACGCCGACACCACCCTCATGGGCTGGTTCGGCCTGTATCTGGACAGCCGGACCTCACACGGCGTACTTGGCTACTGGCTCGGCACCCCCTACCACCGCCAAGGCTATATGCGCGAAGCCGCACCATTCATCCTGCACGCCGCCCAGACGAAACTCGGCATCAAAACCACCGAAGCCTTCATCCACCCCACCAACACACCCTCCCTCGCACTGGCCCGCAGCCTCGGCCTGCATATTACAGGCGAACGCTCCCTCCACGCCCCCGCGCGCAATACACACGAAACCTGCCTTCACCTCTCCACCCAAACGCCTCACGTCGCCAGATAGGCATCCAGCACCGCATCCGGCGTTCCATCCATCCGGATCCGCCCATCCTGCAACCAGATCACCCGCGTACACCACGCCCGCATCACACTCGGCTGATGCGTGGACAACACCAGTATCTCCGACTGATCCACCAGCCGCGCCAGACGCTCCTGCGCCTTGGCCATGAACGCCGCATCCCCCGCCAGAAACCACTCATCCATCAGCAGAACCTGCGGCGTCACCGCCGTCGCCAGCCCGAATGCCAACCGCACCAGCATCCCCGCGCTATACGTCTTCACCGGCAGATCCATGAACCCGCCCAGATCGGCAAATTCCTGAACATCCTCCGCCACCGCCTCCGTCTCGGCACCGGACAACCCCGAGAACAATCCCCGCAGACGAATATTCTCCCGCCCCGTCAGATCGACATTCATCCCCAGATTGGTGTCCAGCAACGTTCCCATCGTGCCGCGCACCACGACGCGTCCCCCCACCGGCTCATAAATCCCCGCCAAAGCCCGCAGCAATGTCGTCTTCCCCGCCCCATTGCTGCCGATCAGCCCCAGCCGCTCCCCCGGAACCAGCCGGAAGCTGATATCGCGCAAAACCTGCACCACCACCCGCTCCCGTGCATCCGCCCCCAGATGCGCCGATGGCAGGTTCCGCGCCGGCGCACCCCGGGTCTCCACCATCCGCGCCAACGTCCGCTTCAGGCTCTTGCTGCTGCCATGATAGAGCGGAAACGTAATATCCAGCCCTGTAACCTCAATCCCCGCCATCCGTCAGATCCAATACGCCACGCGCGACCGCAACCGCGCGAACAGCCCGAACGCCAATACCCACAGCACCACGCTATGCACGCCTGCCGCCAGCCAGATCGAAGCCCGCGGCACCTCTCCCATCAACGGCCCCCGCAAAATTTCCAGAACCGGATAAAACGGATTCAGCAGCAGATACTGCCGCCCCACGAAGATCATCGAAGGCGGCCAGATCACCGGCGTCACGAAAAAGAAAATCTGCATCAACGCGGCAATGATCGGCGGAATATCTCGAAACCGCGCCCCCAACGTCCCCAGCAGAAACGTCACCGCCACCCCATCCAGAACCCACAATACCATCACCGGCACCACCAGCCAGACCTGATGCGGCATGACATGAAAAATCCCGAATACCACGGCAATCACCACCACATTATGCAGCAACGTCACCACATTGCGCACCATCAGCCGCCCAACATGCACCGAAAGCGGAATCCGCGTCGCATGAATAAGCCCCCCACCCGCCGTAAACACCCCGGGCGATTCATTCACAACCCCGCCAATAAACCCCCACAGCACCAGCGAAAGCGACAGAAACGGCAGAAAATGCGTCAGATCCATATGGAACAGAACCGCATAGAGCAGTCCCATCGCCCCCACCATCACCGCCGTCGAAAGCGTCAACCACAACGGCCCCAGAACCGAGCCGCGATACCGCATCTTGATATCCATCCACCCCAGCGCCACCCCAAGGCGCCACAACCTCACCCCACCCCGCAGATCAGCCAGCGCACTGGTCAGTAATCCCACCCCACGAACCGGAGCCAGATCAAGAACGGGTTCAACCGGCCGGGAAGCCGCCATCGGAACAATCCATCGCGCGAAACCATCCACGCGGCACACCGGGCACCACGGCCCACGCGACACACGACGGGCAGACGCTCCTTAGATCATCCTCACGCAAGAGGGAAATCGTGCGCCTCAAGCCTGTCGGTCAGATCGTCAGCCACCCGATCGATCGATTCGTGGAGTTCGTGAAACTCCTCGTCCGCATACCGCACAACCTCTCCAGCCCGCTCCTGCCCCTCAACCCACAGCTTCCAGCCCAGACTATGCATATAGTGATAAACGCCGATCATATCCCGTCTCCCGACAGAGCACCGTCCTGATCATTTTTGAAAAGACACGCACTTAACGCACGTCCACACCACTCAGATTGCCGCCCGCCCTATTATTTCAGGATTTTTTCAATTCCCCCGAAAAACGCAACCAACACCCACCCCCTCCTGTTTGTCTCCTCAGACCAGACCACACACCGGAAAGGAGCCCGAACCATGCCCGCAACAGACCAGCAGTTCCCCATCGAACAACCCTTCGACGGCGAAGACAACAAACACCACGCCGCCCGCGATCAGGCCGACGCCGCCCTCCGCAAAGGCAACGCAGACCAGTTCAACGCTGCCACCCATGCGGACCCGGAAGCCGCCGAAGCCGCACTCGAAGAAACCGACAAGCCCTTGCCGGAAGACCTCGCTCCGCAAGACGACGAGGAACTGGCCGCCATGTCCCGCACCATCCAGCCCCATTCGGACGCCCCCTCCCGCGCCGGCATCAGCGACACAGGTGCCGGCGGCGGCAGCGGCGCGGACGACGAATAAAACCAAACTCGGCCCACAGATTGCGACCACCGGGGGAACACGGCATGGTCTCATCCATGCCCCCCCGATCACCTTCACGCGCCGATTCCGGCTTCACCCTGCTGGAAATCCTCGTCGTCCTCGCCATCATGGCTCTCATGATGGGTCTCGTCGCCTCACGCGGCGCCTTTCACAGCGCCACGACCGACGTCAACGCCACTCGGGACGCCCTCACGAGCGCCATCCGTCTTGCCCGGACCCAGTCCATGAGCAGCGGCCAGCCCCGCTTCCTGCTGATAGACCCCGCAGCACACCACGTCACCCTCCCCGCCCCACACGACGCACCCATCGTCATGACGCTGAACCCACACGTCCAGATCCGGCGCCTCCCGGACAACCGCACCTACCCCCTCCCCTGGCGCATCCTGTTCTTCCCGGAAGGCACAAGCACCGGCCTGCGCCTCCTGCTGGACGAAACCGGACACCGCACTCTCGTCACGCTGGATCCGCTCACCAGCCGGGTCGAGGCTCAGCCGTTCAGAGAATAGCCTCCTCCCGCGCCCTGAACCGCGCCGTACTCGTGTCGCACTCATACCGGTCCATCGCGCCATGCGGATCGCGCGCCAGCTCATCCACCGCCGCAATCACCGCATCCACCTTCACATCATCCATCAGCACCGAGAAATTCAGCCGCGTCCAGCCCGGCTTCAGAATCTCCTCCCCACCCAGAATCGCAGCCCGGATGGACGCGGATTCCGCCTCCTCGATCCCCAGCAGACGATGCGCATACGGCCCCGCACACGCACACCCGCCCCGCGCCTGAATCCCATACTGGTCGGACAGCAGCCGCGTGAACAACTGCTGATGCACCCACCCGCCCCGGCGCGCATCCCGCACCTGAAACGAAAAGATCGGCAGCGCCCGTGCCGCATCCATATTGCCAACGATCCGGATATTCCCGTTTCGGCTCCAGACCGCCAGCGCCCGCGCCCGGACCTCCGCATGGCGCGCATCCATGAACGCCTGACCGATCGCCTCCTTCACCAGAAAGCACAGCCCCGCCCGGATATCCCCCACCACGTTCGGCGTCCCCGCCTCCTCCCGCGTCGCCAGATCCTCCGAATAATCATGGCCCCAGGGCGACACGAACCGCACCGTCCCCCCGCCCGCCTGCACCGGCTTCACCCGGCACGTCGCCGCCTTCCGCACGATCATCACGCCCGACGCCCCCGGCCCGCCCAGAAACTTGTGCGCCGAAACCACCACCGCATCCTTCTCGAACGCCGTCCCCGCACGCATGTCGATCTCCAGATACGGCCCCGCCCCCGCATAATCCCACACCGCCAGCGCCCCATGCGCCTTCAGCACCGCCGTCACCGCATCCGGATCGGTCACGATCCCCGTCACGTTGGACGCCGCCGAAAACGCCCCGATCTTCAGACGGTCCGCCCCGATCCCCTCCAGAACCCGCGCCAGATGCACCAGACACGGCCCACCCTGCGCCGCCTCGTCAATCTCGATCACCTCCGCCCCGCTTTCACGCCACGGCAGAATGTTGGAATGATGCTCATACGGCCCGATCACCACCACAGGCCGCTCCCCAGCCGCCACCGCCTCGGGAACCCCGAACAGATGCACGATCCGGTTCAGCCCCGCCGTCGCCCCGGCCCCCGTGAAAACGGTCGCAAACCCCGCATCCGCCCCACAGATCCGCGCAATCTCGGCCCGCGCCGCCCGCCGCGCCCGCGTCATATACCCGCCACAGAACGAAGCCTCGGTATGGCTGTTCGCATAATACGGCAGGATCTGCGTCAGCATGAATTCCTCGATCTGTCGCAACGCTCGCCCGGACGCCACATAATCCGCATAGATCAGCTTATGCACCCCAAACGGCCCCGGAACCGGCGCCCCCTCGCCAATCCCCCCCTCGCGCAACCGCGCAATCAGGTCATCCCCCTGAAGGGACACGGCAAAATCGGCAATCGGCGTGGCAGTCGGCATCATGGCAAGTCATCCTGATCTGATCTGCCCAGACACTACCGCCCACACCGGCAACAAACTCACCCTGATTTTGCTTGAAAAACCCTGTTTTTGGGTCAAATGATCGCCTATGGCCATCAAATTAGATGAAATAGACCGCTCCATCCTCAGAACCCTGCAAAAGGACGCCTCCCTCTCGCAGCGTCAGCTCGCGGAAACCGTCGGCCTGTCCCAGAACGCCTGCTGGCGACGCCTCACCGCCCTGCGCGAAAGCGGCCTGATCCAGAACGAAACCATCCGTCTCAACCCCGCCCTCCTCGGCCTCGGCCTCACCGTCTTCATGATGATCCGCACCCGCCACCACGCAAGAGACTGGCTGCAAAACTTCCGCAACACCGTCTCCGCCATCCCAAACGTCATCGATTTCTACCGCATCGCCGGTGACTACGACTACATGCTCAAAATCATCGCGGAAGACATGAACGCGTTCGACAGGATCTACCAACGCCTCATCGAACGCGTCGAACTGGACGCCGTCACGTCCTACATGACCATGGAAGCCATCGCGAACAACCGCGACCTCCCCGTCTAACCCCCCACTACTCGCTTCGCAGCGGCTCCCCGATCGTCCGCAACGAACGCGGCCGAACCGGCCCACCCAGAATATGCCCGATCGGCGCCAGAGCCTCGATGTTGTCACACACGATCTTGAACACCGCCAGCATCGGAACGGACAGGAACGCCCCCGCAATCCCCCACATCCAGTCCCAGAACATTAACGATCCCATCACCAGAACCGGATTGAGCGTAAACCGCTTCGCCAGCAACATCGGCGTGATCGTCTCCCCCTCCAGAATATGAATGCACAGATAGATCGAAGGCGGCACCAGCGCATAAACCAGAGACGGAAAACTGAACAACCCCACGAAGAAATACACCACCACACCCGTCAAAGGCCCAATGATCGGCACGTAATTCAGCAGGAACGCCAACACCCCCCACAGAAGCGGATTGGGCATCCCCGTAATCCAGCACTGCGCCATGTTCGCCAGCCCCACCAGCAGATTCATGATCGTGATCGTCGCCAGATACAGCGAGACATTCCGCTCGATCTGCGTCGCAATCTGCGTGATCCGCCGCTTGTCCGCAAAGGTCGGCATGATCTCCACAAGCCGCCGCAACAGGCTGTCCCCCTCCGTCATCAGAAAGAACAGCATCAGCAACGTCGTGAAGAACTCCCCCATGAAATTCCGCGTCCCCAACAATACGGAAGACCCCAGGCTGCTCAACTCCCGCCCCCCCGGCGTCCCCCCGTCCCGCGGCAACGCCCCACCATGCACCCGCGTCCCGCTGAACGCCCCCAGCACACGCTCATAGGCGGACATCGCCGCCTCCAAAGGCGCATGAAACACCGCAAGCTTGCTCTGCAACGTCGGCAGGCTCTCCGAAGCCTTCGAAAGCCACGCCGCCGCAGGCACCGAAATCATCGTGCCGATCCCCACCACGATCCCGAACATCGCCACGATCAGCAACAACGCCGCCAAAGGCTTCGGAATCCGCAAACGCTGATGCAACACCCGCATCGGCGTCACCATCAGCAAATTCACCACGATCGCAAACACGAACGGCAACACGATCGGCGCCGCGAAATACAGCGAATACAAAACCGCCAGAACCGTCAGCAGAATGATGCACACACTGCGCGTCTTCATCCCGTCATGCCGCAACAGCGTCACCAGCGGCCCGACATCCGGCGCACACCCCTCCTCCTCCCCATCCGTCAAAACCTCAGGCGCAACATCGGCGGAACGCCCCCCAACGCCGGAGCCGGAAGCAGACGCTGTCGAGGAAGAAACGGACGGCCCGGCCATGAACGCGATTTTCCAGAAGCAGAAGAAAACGACAGCCCAGCCCATGCCACGAACCAGGCCCCCATGCGAGAGAGAACCGCGCAATACGGCCCATGATTTTGCGCATCACCGTTTCAAGCCGTCACGAAGCCCCGGGTTTCCGCCCCATCCCCAATCGTCTATGCCTGAAACCAGAAATATCGAACCAGCCCAAGGACCACCCCCGCCCGTGACCTTCCAGCCCCTTGCCAGAAACCTCCGCTACACAGCCCTCGCCCTCCTCCCTGCCCTCTGCCTCGCCACCACCGCCCACGCACAGGATGAACAGGACGAAACCACCGCCGCCACCGCCGGCATCAGCGCCGTCCTCGGCAAACAGCTCGCCATCCTGCAACAAAAGCCGGACGCCGCCAGCGAAGCCTGCGTCAACGCCCTGAAAGAACTCCACACCACGCAGGACCAGATCGCCAAGGAGGAACAACACTCAAAGGATCAGGATCTCGGCGTCGCCAGAGACGTGCTCGAATCAGATTTCGAAAACGCCACCCAGTATTGCGGCGCGGACGCCAGAACCCTCTGCCGCACCGACACCACTCATGCCGCCAAGATGGAAGCCGCCTGCACCAAACTCAGCCCGGACCAGTAATCCCCCTACCCCGCCCGCCCCAGCGCCCAGATCGCAAAGGCCTGCACCAGTGCCACCTCCTCCAGCCGCTTGAACCGACCGGACGATCCCCCATGCCCGGCCCCCATGTTGATCCGGCATAAAAACGGCCCCCCCAAAGCCTCCGCCCGCAGTTTCGCAATCCATTTCGCCGGCTCCCAATACGTCACCCGCGGGTCGGACAATCCCCCCATCGCCAGAATGGGCGGATAAACCTTCGCCTCGATGTTGTCATACGGCGAATAGCTCGCAATCAGGTCATACGCCGCCTCATCCTCGATCGGATTCCCCCATTCCGGCCATTCCGGCGGCGTCAGCGGCAAGCTGACGTCGGACATCGTGTTGAGCATGTCCACGAACGGCACCTGCGCCGCTACCCCAGCAAACAGCTCCGGCGCCAGATTGGCAATCGTCCCCATCAGCAACCCGCCCGCCGATCCCCCATGCGCCACGATCCGACCCGCCGAACCATATCCTTCCGCCACCAGATGCCGCGCGCACGCCACGAAATCCGTAAACGTGTTCGGCTTCTTCTCCCCACGCCCGTCCAGAAACCATCCCCACCCCTTGTCCGCCCCACCACGAACATGCGCCACCGCATAGATCCACCCCCGATCCACCAGACTCAACGCGCTCGCATTGAAATTGGCATCCATCGCGATCCCGTAAGACCCATAGCCATACAGCAGAACCGGCGCAGCACCGTCAGCCTCCATCCCCGTCCGCATCAACAGCGTCACCGGAACCTCCGCCCCATCCGCCGCCACCGCGAACACCCGCCGCGTCACGTAATCCGAAAGCTCATGCCCGGACGGCACCGCCCGAACCTTCCGCAACACCCGTTCCCCACTGGCCATGTCATAATCGAACCAATGCTGCGGCGTCGTTGGCGAGTCATAGATATACCGCAGAACCGTGCTGTCATACTCCAGCCCTGGCACGATCTCGCATGCAAACGCCTCCTCATCCGCCCCCACGACCCGCGCCATACCACGCGCATCCGGTCCCTGGGCATCCTCCCGACGCAACACCAGAACCCGCGTATTCCCATCACACCGTTCAGACCACACCAGATACCCCCGGAACGTCATCACATCGATCAGGAAATGCCCTGGGCGATGCTCCACCAGCGGCGTCCAGTTCCCGCGTGAAGGCGCATCGTCCGGCGTCACCATCAACCGGAAATCCGTCGCCCCTCCCGCATTGGTCTGCACGACGAACCGATCCCCCCAATGCGTCAGCGAATACCGCTCCCCCCGCACCAGCGGCGCCGCCACCACAGGCAAGGCCTCCGGATCACGCCCCGCAATCAGCAACGTCTCGTTGGTATCATGATCCCCACGCTCGATCACGATCCACGCCCGGGACCGGCTGACCGAAAGACTCAGGAAAAATCCCGCATCCGGCTCCTCATAAACCAGCACATCCTCCCCACCCCGCGCCGGTCGCCGATAAATCCGTGAGGGCCGCCCATGCTCGTCCCGATAGATCCAGAACAGAAACCGGCTGTCCGGCGAAAATACGAACGACCCCGCCGCGCTCTCCACAGGCGCACCGCACATAGCCCCGCTTGCCAGATCCCGCACATAAATCCGATACACCTCGGCCCCCTGCACATCCTCCGCATGGGCATACAGCGCATGATCGAACGAATGCCCCGCCTGCGCCACGGCGTAATAGCCATGCTCCTTCGCATTCACCTCGGCATCGAGCAGCACCTGCTCCTCTCCACCCCCGCGCGGCCGCCGCACCCGCACCGGATGCTGCGCGCCTTCCTCGAACCGCGCAAAATACTCCCAAACCCCATCCGGAGACGGCAAAGACTGATCCACCTCCTGAATCCGCCCCACCATCTCACGGAACAAATCCTGCCGTAGCGGCTCCACCTCCGCCAGCACCCCCTCGGCATAGGCATTCTCGGCCTTCAGATGCTCCGCGATATCCAGACGCAATACGGACGGATCGCGCAGCACGCGCTGCCAGTTCTCGTCCTTCATCCAGAAATACGGATCGGTCCGAACACGCCCAAGCTGTTCAATCCGATGGTCGTCACGGCGCGCGGCGGGGGGAGCAATCTTCGTCATGCCCCAACGCTATCGCATCCCGCTCCTTTTGCAAAAACGCCGCTTTTGCAAGGCGCTGCCCCAGCCTCCGGTAGGGAGCCCGTCCCCTTCACCCCAACTTCACAAAAGGGTTTAAAAAGGGCGGCCGCCCTTTTGTGGAGGCTCGGGGTGCAAAGCCCTCGATAAACCCTACCGCACCAGCCCCACAACCAGATCAACCCCCTCGGCATTTCCCAGAACCGCCGCCTTCTCCGCCCGGCTTAACGCCGAACGCGCCGTCTGCAACGAAGCCGCTTCCCGAAGCTTCACCAGCCCCACCAGCAACGCCGCATCGATCTCCTGCCCCGCACGCCGCGCCGCCGGCAGATTGGCCCGATGCGCCGCCAGCAATCCCGGATTCTCACATAGCGCCTCAAACGCCTCGTCCGGCCCCAGCGCCACACGCGATTCCGTCGCCTGATGCGCCAGCATCACCACATCCGGCACCCGCGTCTCCTCCACGATAGTCAGCAACCCACGCCGGCACAGCCACAGCCCAACATCCCGGCTCGCCGTCAACGCCGCCAGAGGAATCGCCAGAACCAGCCCGATCAGCACCGGCGTCATCCAGAAGAATAGCGAAGGAGACACCGAATACGCCGCAACCGCCAGCACCAGCCCGAACGCCGTAAACGTCCAGTAATGCCGCGCAATCTGCGAAAGCGGAACCCGCTCGTCATCCCGCCGCTGCGCATTCCACCCCGAATCCCGCCCCATCAAAATCGACAGAACGCCGGACGTCTGGATCAGCATCGCAATCGGCGCGATCAGCCCGCCCAGCAACGTCTCCAGCAGGATCGACAGCATCACCCGCACCGGCCCGCCACAGGCCCGCATCGACACCCGGTCGAAGAACAACGCCACATACGCCATCAGCTTCGGCACCAGCAGAATCGCCATCGTCCCGATGAACACATATTTCGCCTGCACCGGATCGACCTGCGGCCAGTTCGGATACAGCGTCTTCGTCGCCCCGAAATATTCCGGCCGGTAGAAATGGGACTGAAGCGAAATCAGAATCCCGAACAGCAGGAACAACAGCCAGAGCGGTGACGTGATGTAGGATCCGATCCCCATCATCATGTGCATCCGGCTCACCCAGTGCAGACCACGCGTCGGCAGAACCTTGTAATGCTGCAAGTTCCCCTGGCACCACCGCCGGTCCCGAATCGCCACATCCGTCAGCGAAGGCGGGCTTTCCTCAAAAGACCCGATCAGCCCCGGCACCATGTGAATCGCCCAGCCCCCACGCCGCATCAGCGCTGCCTCGACGAAGTCATGGCTCAGAATATGCCCGCCGAACGGCTTGCGTCCCGGCAGATGCGGCAACCCCGCCTGCTCCGCGAACGCCTTCGTCCGGATGATGGCATTATGCCCCCAGTAATTCCCCTCGGACCCATGCCACCACGCAATCCCGTGCGCGATCATCGGCCCATAAACCCGCCCGGCAAACTGCTGCATCCGCGCAAACAGCGTCCGCCCGCCAATAATCACCGGCAGGGTCTGGATCAGCGCCACATTCGAATGCCGCTCCATCGCCGCCACAATCCGGACGATCACCCCGCCATCCATCACACTGTCCGCATCCAGCGTCAGCATCTGCTGATACGCTCCCCCGAACCGCCGAACCCACTCCTCCAGATTTCCGGCCTTTCGATCGATGTTCTTCGCCCGGCGCCGATAGAAAATCCGCCCCTCGCCACCAACTGCCGCCCGCAACGCCAGATAGGCCCGCTCCTCCTGCACCCACACATCCGGATTGGTCGTGTCGGACAGGATGAAGAAATCGAACGCCGCAATCCGCCCCGTCTTCTCCAGGCTCTCATAAATCGCCCGAAGCCCCGCCAGAACCCGGTCCGGCTCCTCATTGTAGGTTGGCATCAGCACGGCCGTCCGCGCCGTCAGATCCGGCAACACCCCCTCCCGAGAAATTCCCAGGCCCAGCCCACCACGCCGCAACAGGGACACGAACCCACCCAGCGAAGACATGAACGACAGCGCGATCCACGCCCCCAGCACCACAAACAGCACCAGAACGATCACGCCCAGCGTCGTCACCCCAACGCTGTTCAGCACCAGATTCATCTCATACGCGCCGAACGCCGTCAGCAGACACGCCCCGCCGATCACGAACCCACGCCGCAGAAACATCCCCGGCGGGGACGTCACCGGCCTGCCCTCGCGGCCATAGGTATCAGGCATCTGGCCCAATACCTGATGCTTCATCGCAAGCGGCGCCTCAGGCGGCAGAAAGCTCTCCTGCATCACAGGTTCGACGGCGTCCAGCGATACATCCACGTCTCCGAAACCGGCCCCTGGTCATTCGCAAGCTGGCACTGCAACTCCGCGATCTTCGCATCCCCCGGCACGAACTCGAACGTCGTCCGCCAGCCGTGAATGTTCGGATTCGGCTCCACCACCACATTCCGGATGGACCCGGCAGAGGCCGTCGGAATCAGATGGAACTTCGCATCCGGCCCCAGATGCTCGAACGGCGCCCCATTGAAATCCACCACGAAGAACCGCGCCTCCGGATGGTCCACCACCGCCCCAACGCGCGTCGCCACAACCCGCGCCTGCGTCGTCGGCCACGGATTGTCCCAGCCCCAATACATCCGATAGGTGAAATTATATTCCCGGCCCGCCTGCAAAGGTGCCTTGGGCCGCCAGAACGACACGATATTGTCGTTCACCTCGTTGGGCGTCGGAATCTCCACCAGATCGACTGCCCCTTCGCCCCAGTCCCCGATCGGCTCGATCCACAACGAAGGCCGCTTCTCGTAGTTCAGCGCCAGATCCTGATAGTCGTCGAACGCCCGCTTGCGCTGCATCAGCCCGAACCCGTGCGGGCTGGTATCCCCGAACGCCGAAAACTGAAGATCCACCGGATTGATCAAGGGCCGCCAGAGCTGCTGCCCCTCCCCGGTCCAGATCGACAACGCCTCGCTGTCATGCGCCGCAGGCCGCCAGTCCACCACGCGGTTGCGGTCGTTCGTGTCGAAATAGAACATGCCCGTCAGCGGCGCGATCCCGCTCTCGGTAATCGTCGTGCGCGGGAAGAAAGACGACTGCACATCGAACACCGTCGTCGCGCCCGGACGGATCGTGAACCGGAACGCCCCCGTCACCGAAGGGCTGTCCAGCAACGCATGAACCACCAGCGAATCCACGCCCGGCTTCGGCCGCTCCAGCCAGAACTCCCGGAACAGCGCAAACTCCTCTCCCTTGGAATCGCCCGTCCCATCCGCGAACCCCCGCGCGGACAGCCCGTAATTCTGCCCCTTCGCCACCGCCCGGAAATAGGATGCCCCCAGGAAGACGGCGCATTCCTCCATCACGCCCGGCGTATTGATCGCATTGCGGATGCGCAGCCCGGCAAACCCGATATCATCCGTCACCCGCGTCTGCGGGTCCTCATAGCTGAACAGATCGGGATTATACGGCACCCGCGCCGTCTTCCCGTCCACAACCTCATTCATCTCGATCCGGGGCCGATACAAAAACCCGCGCGGAAAGAACTCGACGTCGAACGCAAAATTCTGCCCATGCCACAATGCCTGATCCGGCTTGTACGCAATCCCGCGGAACTGGTCGAAATTCAGGCTGGAAATCGCGGAAGGAAGCGTGTCCGAAGGCGGGCTGTAGGCCTTCTTCGCCAGGCGCTGCGCGATATCCCGCACCGTGCTGTCATCGAACGGCGTCGCCCCCGGCGCATCCGCCGCCTCGGCAGACCCTACGAAGCGTCCCGCCGCCCCCAGAAAAGACAGCCCGGCACCAAGTTTAACCAGATCACGACGCAGCAAACCACACACTCCGTACAATCGAACGGCAGACAACCCGCAGGCCGTATCCCCGTTCAGTCCGCCCTTTGACGTACGGGCTTATGGTTTTTTTGCGGCAAAGCAAACCCTCCCCACACGGATCGTTGCGAAAACGTGGCCCGAAGGCCACGTTCCCGATCCGCCTCAGCGCGGCAGCGCCTGCTTCACGCCCCCGGCCTTGATCGCCTCGCGCGCCTTCACCACGGCCTCGTTCAACGCCGTGCAGTCCAGATCACGCCACGGATCGAACGCCGCCAGCCTGAATCCCTGCGTCAGATCGTGATCCCGCGCCAGCGCCCAGTCCTTGTCGGCAAAGGTCGGCTCGCTGGTCTCGTAATGCGCCCCATGCTCGTCCCGGCCACCCAGCATCTCCAGATAGGCCGCGATCCCGAACGCGATCCGGGACAGATCCTTCTTCCCCTCGATCGCCCGGCGCACCGTCTCCGTCCAGAACACCTGAACCTTGGACGCCCCATCCCCCGCGATGCGGATTGTCTGGTCCCCCATCGCCTTGTTGGAGAACCGGCTCAGAACCTCATGCTTGTACATCTCCAGATCGACGCCCTCGGGCGCCTTGATCGTCGGAATCACATCCCGGTCCAGATAGGTCCGCAGCAAAAGCTCCAGATCCGGGTCGGCCAGCGCCTCGTCCACATACCGATATCCCAGCAATATTCCGGAAAAACACAACAGGACATGCGACGCATTCAGCATCCGCACCTTGATCTGCTCATACCCCGTCACATCCTCCACGAACTTCACACCCGTCTTCTCCAGCGCCGGGCGTCCATCCGCGAATTTGTCCTCCAGAACCCAGGACGTGTAATCCTCCGCCACCAGCGGCAGATCATCATCCAGACCACTGCGCGCATTCAGCTTCTCGGTAATCTCCTTCGTCACGGTCGGCGTGATCCGGTCCACCATCCCGTTCGGAAACGTCGCATTCGCCTCGATCCACGCCGCCAGCTCCGGATCGCGCGCCTGCGCGAACCCCACGAACGCCTTGCGCGCTACATCCCCGTTATGCCGCAGATTATCACATGACGCGATCGTGAATGCCTTGACCCCGGCATCCCGACGCCGCCTCAGCGCCTCGACCACGAACCCGAACACCGTCTCAGGCGCATCCGGATGCTCCAGATCATGCCGCACCGCCTTGTTATCGACGCGGAACTTCCCGGTATTCTCGTCGATATTGTAACCACCCTCCGTAATCGTCATCGTCACGATACGGATCGCAGGGTCCGACAGCACATCCAGCACCGCCGCCGGATCCTTCGGCGCGAGCTTATAGTCCCGTAACGCCCCCACGACCTTGATTCTGCTCTCGCCATCCGCCGCCGTCTCCGTCAGCGAATACAGGCAGTCCTGCGCCAGAAACTGCTCCGCCTTGCGCTCGGAACGCGCCCCCGCCGTCAGCCCGACGCCAATGATCCCCCAGTCATGCACGCCACCAAGGCCTAGAACCTGATCAACATAAAACGCCTGATGCGCCCGAAAGAAATTTCCAACCCCAAAATGCACGATCCCCGGCGTCACCGCCATCACATCGTAATTCGGCCCGGAAACACCCTCCGGCAAGGTCTTGAGTTTGTCGAGCGTCAGCATCAGCACGTCCTCTTCAAATATCCAGCATCGGGCAACAGCACGGCAGCCCGTATTCTGAACGGCAAAACGCTCTCTAGGCCGATACGGTTGCCCGCAGCCGGTCCGCGGAAGCATCCCCCGCCTCAACCAGAACCTTCACCGCCTTGTCGATATCCTGCCGCAACAGGATCATCGCGAACCGCATCTCCGGCAAGGCATCCGGACCCAGCTTTTCCAGTTCCGAAATCACATCCGCGCCATCCAGCCGCGGGACCGAAGCCTTCCGCGCCACACGCTGCTCGCAAATCCGCGCCAGGCACCGCATCGCATGGCTCACCCCCGGCCGGATCGCCAGCAGCCGCTCCCCGCCACGCCCGCTCTCCCCGTCCCCCTTCCCCGCATCGATCGCCCGCGCAATCAGCAACACATCGCTCTGCAACCGCCGCATCAACGCCGGCAGCGTCACCAGAACCGGATCGCGCCGGTCCAGATCCCCGAAATACTCCCGCCGCGCCTCATCCACCGCCTCCCGCAACTCGATCAGCAGCCGCACACATCCCTCGCTCCGCTGCTCGATCTGCTCCCAGCTCTCCCCCTGCCGCAAGGCCACGTCCAGCAATGTTTCCAAAGCCCGCAACAACCGCGCGGCCGTATGAAACGCGTGTTTCCGCGCGCTCGCATGCAGCACCAGATAAGACACCAGAACGGAAACGATCACCCCCAGAAAGATCGCCATCAGCCGCTGAACCAGCGGCGTGTACGGATTCCCCGTCGAAGGAAACAGATACACGATCATCAGCGTAATGCCCGCGAACCTCAACGCAGGCCGGATGGACGCCAGAAACGCCAATGGCGTCAGCGCCACCCAGAACACCACCCACCGATGCTGCACCCAAAGCTGCACCGTAATCGCTACCGTCCCGAACACCGCCCCCAGAACCGTGCCGGACAACTGATCCCGCGCCGTCGTCATCGTCTGCGAAATGCTCGATTGCGTCACGATCAGCGCCGTCACCAGCGCCCAGATCGTCTCCCGCAACCCCAAAACCTCCCCTACACCCCAGGCCGTCACGACGGAAATCAGAATCCGGACCGTCTGCCGAACAGCAGGCCGCAACGCCTGCCGGTCAAACCCGCCCCAGACCATCATCAGAACGGAAACGGCACCCAGCGCAGCCCGTCCGCATTCTGCACCAGAACCACCACCGATTTCCGCTTCTGCGCCCGCGCCTCGTCAATCCCCCGCCGCAACGCATCCGGCGTGTCGATCTCCGTCTGGCCAATCTCGGTAATCACGTCCCCAACCTTCACCCCGCGCGAAGCCGCGGCACCCCCCGCATCCACCGCCGCCACCAGCACCCCACGCTGGTCGTCCGTCAGCCCATATTTCTGCCGCGCATCGTCATCGATCCGCGCCGCACTCAACCCCAGTTCGGAAAAAGCCAGACTCTTCGGCCCCGCAGGCCCCTTCGCCACCACCTGCGCCTGATCCGGAGACGCCGCCACCGTCAACGGCAGATCGAGCGACTTCCCCTTGCGCCATACCCCAAAATGCACCGTGCTCCCCGCCGCCAACTGCGCCACCAGACGCGGCAACGCACGTCCGTCCACCGGCTTCCCGTCCAGAGACACGATCACATCCCCGGTCTGAAGCCCCGCCTTCTGCGCTGGCCCCTTCGCATCCACACCCGCCACCAACGCTCCACGCGCAGGCTTCAGCCCCAACCCGTCCGCGATCTCCTGCGTCACATCCTGAAACCGGATCCCGATCCACCCGCGCGACACATGCCCCGTCTTGCGCAACTGCTCGATAATCCCGCGCGCGTCGTTCGACGGAATCGAAAACCCGATCCCGACAGACCCGCCCGAAGGCGCATAGATCGCCGTATTGATCCCCACCACCTCACCATTCAGATTGAAGAGCGGCCCACCCGAATTGCCCTTGTTGATCGCCGCATCCGTCTGGATGAAATCGTCATACAACCCGGACTTGATATCCCGCCCCCGGGACGAAACGATCCCCGCCGTTACCGTCCCCGAAAGCCCGAACGGATTGCCGATCGCCAGAACCCAGTCCCCCACCCGCGCCCTGTCGCTGTCCCCCAGCGGCACATAAGGCAACGGCGTCTTGCTCTCCACCTTCAGCAACGCCAGATCCGTCCCCGCGTCCCGCCCCACGATCTTCGCCGGCAGAACCGTGTTGTCCTGCAACGTCACCGAAACCTTGTCCGCGTCCTTCACCACATGGTTGTTCGTCACGATATACCCGGAAGGATCGATCACAAACCCGGAGCCAAGCGCCTGAATCTTGCGCGGGGCCGCATCCGGCGCACCGTTGCGATCCATGAACTGATGAAAGAACTTGTCCATCGGCGAGCCCGGCGGAAACTCCGGCACCTGCGGTCCGCCATCCTGCCCCCCCTGATCGTCGTCCCCTCCCTCCTCGTCATCCCCCTCCCCCGGCTTCAGCGTCGCCGAAATCGAGATATTCACCACGGCCGGAGAGAGCTTCGCCGTCAGATCGGCGAAACTGTCCGGAATCATGTGCGGCTTCCCCCCCGCCGTCACAGGCCCAACATTCGAAGGCGCATTCAGCGGCGCCTTTTGCGGCGTCGATTGCGCCTGCACAGCCAGAGGCAGAACAAGTCCACAGAACAGGGACAGGGAACGGAACGGGCGGCCAATCTTCGTCATGTCGGGAAATCTATCTCACTTCACCCACGCCCGTCACCCACCTCCCGCCTCACCCGGCCCCCTGCCGCGCAGACTTGGCCCGCTGCCGCGCCCGATCCAGCGGAACCGCTACCGCGAACGTCACCGCCAGTCCCAGAACATTCAGCATGATCTGCAATCCGATCCCTGTCCCGAAACTCCCCAGAATCAGCCGGCCCAGCAGATCCAGCACCGTCCCGAGCGAAAAGATCTCCAACGAATGCCGCCCGAGCACCGCAAAGGCCTGCCCCACCGACCCCGCTGAAACCCGGCGCAACCATTGCGAAGACTGCACCAGATAGAAAATCGCCAGAATGTCCACCAGCCGCCACGGTACCAGCGTCGATTTCCCCCCCTGCCAGGGCGCCGGAAACACCCGCAATATCCCCACATGCCAGTATTCATACGGAAAACACACCACCAGCGCCGCCGCCAGATACCCCCAGCACGCCCACACCGCCCAGCGCCGATACGGCAGATCCCCCCCGTTCCGATACGCCCACACTGCCCCCAGCACCCCCAGAACATAGAGAAACTGCCACGCAAACGGATTGAGATACCACCCGGCCGGATCCAGCCAGTTCGGAATCGTCAGCCGCGCATCCAGATTGGCAATGCCCCAAAGTGCCGCACTCCCCCAGAACAACAGCCAGGGCCGAACCCGCATTACCGCATAGGCCAGCGGAAACAGCGCCAGCAGGATGATATAAAGCGGCAGAATGTTCAGATAACTCGGCAACGCATCGAACGTCATGATGCGCCACAGCCAGCCATACCCATGCGCAAGCTGCGGCTCCAGAATATACTCCGGCACCGGCTGGTAATGCCGCCAGTGCCGCACCGTCCAGACGAAAACCAGCGTCATCACCGTCTGATACAGATACAGCTTCGCACACCGCCCCAGGATGCGCCGCACCCCCACGCCCCAGCCCTGCCGGTCGATCAGCCGTCCATACGCCAGATAGGACGCATACCCCGCCAGCAGCACGAAAATCTCCGCCGCATCCGCAAATCCGAAATTCCGCAACGTGATCCGGTTCAGCAGATCATCCGGAACATGATCCGCCAGCATCATCAGCAGCGCCCCACCTCGCAACGCATCCACCCGATGATCCCGCCCCGGCTTCCGCACCCCCTCCCCCTGGCCCGGCCCCGCGGAAACCCGCTCCGGGCGCACAGGCCGCGGCCGCGCCATCACCTCGCCCGTCGCGCTCATGTCACCTCCCATGCCTTGCCGTCTCCATTCATCGCCTTCCTAAAAGACAGCGGTTTCCCCCCGCTGGCCATTTACGAAATGTGAGCCGAGACCATGCGTTCACATCACCTCTCTATATTTCCTGCAACCTCGTGATATCCTGAATCGCCATTAAAAATCGGACACAAAAACCATGACCGACCCGCATGACCCACAGGACACGCCGGAAACCCGGCGAATCACCGAAGCCCTGCGGCTGGTCTCCAACGAACGCGACGGCTCGAACGTCCTCAGCTTCGCCAAAATCGACGGCGTCTCCGTTACAGACGGTCACGCGAAAATCTCCCTCGTCACCTCGCGGGACGACGCCCACAAGATCGAACCCCTCCGCCCCCGCGCCGAACAGGCCATCACCGGCCTCCCCGGCATCACCCGCGCCACCATCGTCCTCACCGCGCATCGCCGCCCCGGGGAACCGGCGCCGACGCCCGGCGCCCCCGCCGGCCACCGCCCCTTCAACCTCGGCCCCGCCGCCAATTCCGAAAAACCCGTTCGGCAGAAACTCCTGCCGCAGGTCAAATCCATCATCGCCGTCGCCTCCGGCAAGGGCGGCGTCGGCAAATCCACCACCGCCGTCAACCTAGCCGCCAGCCTCGCCCGCTCCGGCCTGAAAACAGGCCTGCTCGACGCCGATATCTACGGCCCCTCCCTGCCCCGGATGCTCGGCCAGAACACCAAACCCGCCGTGGAAAACGGCCGCATCGTTCCCATTGAAGCCTGGGGCATGGAAACCATGTCGATCGGCTTCCTGGTGGACGAAAACCAGGCCGTCATCTGGCGCGGTCCGATGGTCATGGGCGCCATCGGCCAGTTCCTCGGCGAAGTCGCATGGGGCGAACTGGATGCCCTCGTGATCGACATGCCCCCCGGCACAGGCGACGTCCAGCTCACCATCGGCCAGAAGCTCGACCTGCGCGGCGCCGTCATCGTCTCCACCCCGCAGGACATCGCCCTGCTGGACGCAAGGCGCGGCATGGCCATGTTCGAGAAGATGAACACCCCCGTCCTCGGCGTGGTGGAAAACATGTCCTATTTCTGCTGCCCGAACTGCAACCACCGCACCGAACTCTTCGGCCACGGCGGCGCCAGGGCGGAAGCCGAAAAGGCCGGCGTCCCCTTCCTCGGCGAAATCCCCCTGCTAGCCGATATTCGCATGAGCGCCGATGACGGCGCCCCCATTGTCCTCACCGCACCCGACAGCGAAGCCGCCCGCGCCTATCGCGCCCTCGCCGACAACATCGCCACCGCCCTGAAAGAGCCGAAACCATGAAGCTCCTCGCCCCCAATACCCTCCTGCTCGCGACCCTGACGGCCTGTGGCGCGCCTACGCCCGTTCATCGCGGCCTCGCGCCCGACGGCTACGGCACCACCAGCAATTCCCCCCATCTGGCCCCCCCCGATCACCTCATGGCGCCCGCCACATCTCAACCGGCGGCGGCCAACGCCCCAACCGTCGCCCCAGCCGCCACGCCATAACCCCCACCTCCCATCGCCCGGACGCCAATCATCCCGATCGCATCCGGCGCACGCACGCCCAGTTCCAGCATCGCCACACCCTCATCCGCCTCCCCCAAATCCGGCTCCCCCCGGCACGCCTCGATCACCCTTGTGCCGCCGGAATCCCACAACATCGCCTCCCCGATCCGGAAGACGTGGTTTTCCAGTGCCCCACCTTCCCCTTCTCCCGGCCGCACCCAGACCCTGGAAACCCCGCTGGGCAGACGAAACAACGCAAATCCGGCCGCATCCCGCAGCTTACGCAAAACCTGCCCGTTCTCGGTCAGAAGATGCATGGCGGGACATTCCTCTTCCTTCCGAAGCTCCGGCAGACCAGCAAACCCACCGCGTATCGCCCGCGCCTCCAGCCATCGCCGAACCGGCGCCAGAAACACGTCCTCCACCCCAAGCGGCGCCGCCGCATCACGCTCCCAGCGCCGGGCACGCCCCATGAAACGCACCACCGTCCCGGCAGCGCTCATATCCTCGAAATGTCCCCGATCTCCCGTGTCGAGATAACTCGCCATCGACAGGCCAGTGGCCAGAACGATACTGTGCCGCACCGTCTCAAGCTGGAAAACATCGAACCGCGTCAGGCAGGCCTCCGACATAACGGTTCTTCCATTGATCAGCAGCCCTGCCGGAACCAGCCGCCCTTCCACGAAAACATACTGATCAGCCGTCACCAGCACATCACGGGAGGGAACCCCGTCAGCAAACGCATCGGCCAGAATCCTGACCGGAAAACTCCCCGCATCGTAGCCGACAGATCGCGCACGCCCCACCCAGCAGACAGGCTGCGCGCACCAGCCCTCCCCGCCTCGAACCAGCACGGACTCGCCCGCCCGCAATGCCTCGATCGCGACCTCCCCTTCCGGCGTGGCAATCATCGTACCACGCAGAAAACATGCCGCCTTACCCCCGCTTCCCGTCACGTCACGCGCCATCGTCAATAACCCGTTCCACCATCATTTCATGACTTGATGATATATTAACATTTTAAATCATTCAATTAACGACGCTTCGATTTTTATTGCCTTGTTCCGCCCCCTCTTTCGCCGCACGCCCCCGGCCTCGAACAAAGCCAATATTATTAACGTATGTGTAACGGTAATCACAAAAAGAGCACACTCCAAATGATTGTGCCCCCTTGGGCCGCCCTCTATAATCAACAAGCAAGTTTATCCATCTCCCGCCCCTGCATAACGGGAAGACTGGCAAAACATTGCTTGCACAAGGATCAATCGTCTGCTTGCCGCCGCAGCACTTTCATTATGGTGGCGCCTCGTCATGATACTTGCCCGGAGTATTCGAAATGTCAGGCAGCATGTCGCGCGCAGACTCGCTCACACATTCCGACGCGGCCCCATCCCGCTTCCCGCCCCCCACGAACCACCCCCTGGGCAAGATCCGTCCCCCACGGTCAGCCCCCCTTCCGTGACGCCCCCCCAGCAAATCCCCTCTTTTTCTTCCTCGCAAGACCCGCACGACACCGTCAAGGCCGTCGTCGTCAGTACCTCGCACGCCATGCAGGACACCATTCGCGGCATCCTGCATGAACGAAACTCGGCCATGCCCGTCATCGCGGTCACGAATCCAGCCTTCCTCCGCCGCCGCGATGAAGCCCTGCGCGTCCTGCTGGTCGATTCGCGCAATGCCCCCACAGTGCTGGCCCGCATCATCGACATCTTCTCGGCAGAGCCAGGCCTTCCCCGCCCACCCGTCATCGCCATCGTCAATCCGCAAGACCTGTCATGGGCCTTGCAATGCGGCGCGGACGACGTGCTGACCGTCCCCTTCTCGGAGCCGGACCTCGATCTGCGCTGGCTGCTGGTGGAGGAAATGGCCCGCCTGCGCGCCGCCAACACCCATCTGCGCCACCTCGCCTATCACGATCACCTCACCAGCCTCCCCAACCGGCGCTATCTCGAAGCCTGGTTCGAACGCCACCGCCGTGCCCCCCATCTCACGACGCGCCCATTCGGCCTGCACATCCTCGATCTCGACGGCTTCAAACACATCAATGATCGCTTCGGCCACAAAACAGGGGATGCCCTTCTCCGTCTCGTCGGCACCCGCCTCCAGAACACCATGCGTCGGGGCGATATCGTCGCCCGCCTCGGAGGAGACGAACTCGCCATCATCCAGCTCGGCGCAACCAGCCGGGAAGACCTGCGCGCCTGCGCCTCCCGCATCGTCACCGGCCTGGACCTGCCATTCCACGTTGCCCCACGTCATATCCGCATCAGCGCCTCCGTCGGCAGCGCGCTCTACCCGACCGACAGCACCAATCTCGCCACTCTCCTCCATACAGCCGATATCGCCATGTACGCCGCCAAGCAGAACGGCAGCAGCAGGCGCCTGCGCATCACGTCGACAGACCTCCTCTTCTCCCCGGTATTCGACCTGACAGACGCCTCCCTGACCGGCGGCCACCTCCAGCCCAAACCCCAGCAGCCGAACAATACCATCGGCAACATCGCAACGCTCCTGCGAGAAAGTGCCCGCTTCAGCATACCCGATACGAACCCGTTCCTGCTCAGCGCAGATTTCTCCCTCACCGCCATCTGCGCCGAACAGGACGGAGATGCGATCCTACACCTCGTCGGAGAGACCGGCCTCGGCGGCCGTCATTGCGAAATGATCGTCCACGCCGACAATACCCCCCTCACCGAGGACATCATTTCCTGCCTGTGGAACCTGAAAAATACCGGCCTCTCCATCGGACTGCACTGCAAGGCCACCCCGAGACACTGGCCGGACATCACGACGCTCCCCATCTCCCGCCTCCACATCGGCAGCGCCATCCTCGCCATCCCCGGCGGCCCGGAACGCGACAGCATCCTCCGCCAGCTCACCCAGGCCTACGCCTTCCCCATCGTCGCCCATGACGTCAGAACCATCCGGGACATACACGACATGCGCCGCTTCGGCATCCGCGCCATGAGTGGTCCCTTCCTCAGCCCCCCCACAACCAGCGCACGCCTGAAATCCCTCTCCCGGACCATGCCCCCCGGCAGAAAAACACCACCATAAATCTCAAAACGACAGCGCTTCATCGTCGGATTGCGTGGCCAGAATCCCATGCCTCTCGGCCCGCAACCCCTCCACCCTCACCGCAACCCCCCGATCCCGCAACTTCCCCACGATCTTCTCCAGCATCCCCATGGCCGTCACATCCAGAACCGACGCCCGGGACAGATCGATCACGGCACACCGCGCCGTCGTCTGAAACACGACCGCATCGTAAAGCACATCGCCACTCGCAAAAAACAGCTCCCCGGAAACCAGATACCGGTCCTCCTCCCCCACCCGCTCATGCCGCACCCGCACCATCCGCGTCACATGCCACGCAAGAAACAGGCTGTTCAGCAACACACCCACCAGAACTCCCGCCGCCAGATCATGCGTCGCCACTACAACCGCCACCGTCACCAGCATCACCAGGCTCGTCAGCCTGGGCCGACGCGCCAGATCCTTCAGACTACCCCATGAAAACGTGCTGATCGACACCATGATCATGATCGCCACCAGCGCCGCCATCGGCACCTGCGCCACCCAGCGATGCAGCGCCACCATCAACACCAGCAGAAACGCCCCCGCCGTAAACGTCGAAAGCCGCCCCTGCCCGCCATAACGCAAATTCCCGACCGTCTGCCCAATCATCCCGCACCCGGCGATCCCGCCGAAAACCCCTACCAGAACATTGGAAATCCCAAGCCCCGTACATTCACGCTGCGGCTCCCCATGCGTGTCCGTCATCTCGTCCACCACACCCGCCGTCATCAACGATTCCAACAGCCCCACAGCCGCCATCGCCAGCGCATATGGCAGCACGATCGCCAACGTCTCCCCATTCAGCGGCACCTGCGGCACCGTCACCCGCGGCAACCCCGTTGGCAACGCCCCCAGATCCGCCACGACATGCACCGGCATCGGACACGCCATCGTAAGACCAGTCAGAAGCACGATGCAGATCAGCGGAGACGGAATCGCCGTGCTCACCTTCGGCAGCAGATAAATGATCGCCAGCCCAAGCGCGATCAGCGCATAGGTATGCCATGTCACACCCAGCATCTGTGGCACCTGCGCCGAAAAAATCAGAATCGCCAATGCATTGACGAACCCCGTCCGCACCTCGGCCGACACATACCGCATCATCGCCTGCAATCGTAGCAGCCCGAACAGGATCTGGAACGCCCCCGCCAGCAACGTCGCCAGCAGCATGTACTGCACCCCATGCGCATGAACCAGCGGCGCCGCCACCAGCGCCACGGATCCCGCCGCCCCGGAAATCATCCCCGGCCGCCCACCGAAAATCGCAATCGAAACCGAAATTACGAAAGACGCAAACAGCGAAACCGCCGGCGAAACACCCGCAATATACGAAAATGCAATCACCTCGGGAATGAGCGCAAACGTGCCCACCATCCCCGCCAGAACTTCCTTCACAGGATTCCGCAACCACTGGTCGCGATACATCGCCACAGACATCACGTGCCTCTACTCCTCAAATACCAAAACGGAACGTCGTATTCCGGCCCGACGCGGCAATCCCTATCAGCCGGGATCAAGGGGACACACCCCGATCAACCAGCCAAATGACGCCCTCTCTTCGCACACCCCCGTTCGAACCACAACCACATGCCCGCGTTGCCCCCTCCAGACACGAACAACCGGAAGCCAGTCATGACCGATCGCCCCACCCCACCCTTCGATACCAGAATGCAGGACCGGATCCCCGGCCAGACCAGCCAGATGACGCCAAAACCCGATCACGGCGAAGCCTCCTACAAAGGCTCTGGCCGCCTCGCCGGCAAGATCGCCCTCATTACCGGCGGCGATTCCGGCATCGGCCGCGCCGTCGCCATCGCCTATGCCCGCGAAGGCGCGGACGTCGCCATCTCCTACCTCCCGGAAGAACAGGACGACGCCCAGGAAACCGCCACCTGGATTGAAAAGGCCGGTCGCCGCGCACTCCTGCTGCCCGGCGACCTGAAAAGCCGGGACATCTGCGACAGCATCATCCAGAAAACCGTTCAGGAATTCGGCCGCATCGACATCCTGGTCAACAACGCCGCCTTTCAGATCGAACGTGACGCGATCGACGAGGTCAGCGACGACGAATGGGACGAAACCTTCGCCACCAATTCCGGCGCCGTCTTCCGCCTCACCAAACGCGCCATCCCGCACATGAAAAACGGCGGCGCGTTCATCCACACCATCTCCGTCAACGCGGACAGCCCGAAACCGAAACTCCTCGCCTACTCCGCCACCAAAAGCGCCATCCAGAATTTCAGCGGCGGTATTGCGCAGCTTCTGGCCGAAAAGGGCATCCGCTCGAACACCGTCGCCCCCGGCCCGATCTGGACCCCCCTGATCCCCGCCACGATGGGCGCGGATCACGTCCACGAATTCGGCGCGGACGGCCCCATCAAACGCCCCGGCCAACCCGCCGAACTCGCCGCCCCCTACGTCATGCTCGCCAGCGACGAAGCCAGCTACATCTCCGGCGCCAACATCGCCGTCACCGGGGGCGTCCCGGTCCTCTAGTCACGCCGCACTACAAAGGGCGCGCCCTCTCCCGCATGGGGCGCGCGTCCCTCCCGCCAGCCGCATTCGATAAAATGCAGCAACGGCCAAAGCCCATAAAAATCATCCCCCGCCACATCCCCGTTCGCCGCCGCATAATACCTGGCATCGAACCGCGCAAACTCATGCACCCGCTCCCCCTCCGCAGACCGGTGCACCAGAACCCCCGCCCCCCTCCCACCGGGCAACGCAAATCCCCCTTCCCCCAGAATCGCCGCAACATCCGCCCCCAGCTCCCGAAAATACCCCGTCACCTCAGGCAGAAACACATCCGCCCGATCCCGGTACTGGCTCACGAACGCCTCAGCATCCTGCCGAAAATAGTGCCCCAGATGCGAACTTTGATCCCTGTGCGCCGCAAGCGCCTCCTCATCGCCCCCCGTCAGATGAAACAGCTTCTGCCGCGCGAACCGTCTGATCTCCTCATAATCCGGCCGGTTATGCAGATGAAGATACGCCAGCGGCATCTGGACCCACCGGTCCGGAAAACACGTGACCGGCGCATGGAATCCCCGGTCCAGCGCCCTCACGCTCCCCGCCTTCAAAACGGCACGCTGAATAATCTGCGGCACGAAATACCCCGGCCTGTTCGGCACATTCAAAAAAATTCGGTTCGTCAGAAAACTCGCTTCTTCTCCCAGCACAGTTTCAAAAGCCGCCAGAACATCCTTCCGCTCCAGCGAAAACCGGTCCGTCAAAACCCCCACGAACTCGTCGCAATCCAGCGGCAGCGCAAAATCATATCCGCCCTCCGCATCCCACCCCCGTATTGCCTCCGTCACCACCTCCCCCTTACGCCCGAAATCCTGTGGCGTGTCGAACCCCCGCATAACCGCCACCCCCAAGGCCTCATACCGCCCCAGAACCTCCAGAACGACCCGATCGTCCGACCCGTTGTCGATCACCGTCAGATTTCCGAACCCGAAAATCCTCCCATGATGCAACAGCCACGGCTCCAGCAGCGCCGCCTCGTTCCGCTGCATCACCACACACCGAACCCGCATCACGCACCACCCCGCACATTCGGCCCCAGCTTGGTGGACAGGATCATCGCGGAATGCGTCCGCTCCACCCCCGTCACCGCCCCGATTTCATCGATCGCCCGGTCCAGCGCCTCCGGGCTGTCCGCCCCCAGCATCGCAATCAGATCCGCAGGTCCGCTCACAGCATGCAGCTCCCGAACCCCCTCCACCTGCCGGATCGCCCGCTCGACAGACGCACTGAACCGCGGCGCCAGCGTCACCATCACATGCGCCCGCACCCTGTCCCCCACATGCGGCTCCACCAGCGTATACCCGCCAATCCACCCCTCCCGCTCCAGCCGCTCGATCCGCCCCTGCACGGTACTGCGCGACAGTCCCAGCCTGCGCGCCAGCGTCGCCGTCGGCGTCCGGGCATTGCGCCGCAACAGATCCAGCAAGGCCCGGTCCAACACATCATTCGGCATAACGCCGAACCTAACCGACGAAACGCCGAAAGAAAACCACGCGATCCATCATACCGCCGGTTGAACCCCGTCATCCCACCCCCCGAAACTCATCACACCCGAAACGAACAAAAAGGCACACAGGATGAAACGGATCATGGTCATCGGCGCAGGCAAGATCGGCGCCACCGTCGCGGAATTCCTCCACGCCACCCATGATTACGCCGTCACCCTGATAGACCGGGACCAGAGCCACCTCTCCGCCCTGGACCTGCCCAGCGCCATCGAACGCCAGACCATCGACATTACGACGCAAGATCTCGAACCCGCCCTGCAAGGCCATTTCGCCGTCCTCTCCGCCGCCCCCTTTCACCTGACGGAAAAAGTCGCCACCGCCGCCGCTCGCGCCGGCGTGCACTATCTGGACCTGACCGAAGACGTCGCCTCCACCCGCGCCGTCCGCGCCCTCGCCCAGAACGCCAAAACCGCCTTCATTCCCCAATGCGGCCTCGCCCCCGGCTTCGTCTCGATCGCCGCACACGACATCGCGCGCCATTTCGATACGCTCGACACCATCCGCCTGCGCGTCGGTGCCCTGCCCCGCTTTCCCGCCAACGCCCTGGGCTACAACCTGACCTGGAGCACGGACGGCCTCATCAACGAATACATCGAACCCTGCGAAGCCATCGTGAACGGCAAACGCAGCCTCGTCCCCGCGATGGAAGGATACGAAACCCTCGGCGTGGACGGCATCGCCTATGAAGCCTTCAACACTTCCGGCGGCCTCGGCTCCCTCTGCGAAACCTATGACGGCAAACTGCGCGAACTCAACTACCGCACCATGCGCTACCCCGGCCACGCCGCCCTGATGAAAGTCCTCCTGTCAGACCTCCGGCTCGCCGAACGCCGCCACATCCTGCACGACATCTTCACCCACGCCCTCCCCACCACCAAACAGGACGTCGTCGTCATCTTCGTCACCGTCACCGGCACGAAAAACGGCCGTTTTCAGCAGGAAACCCTCGCCCGAACCATCCCCGCGCAAGAGTTCATGGGCCACCACCGCACCGCCATCGCCCTCACCACCGCCGGCGCCCTCTGCGCCACGCTGGACCTGCTTGCCCAGGGCGCCATCCCCGCGCACGGCTTCATCCGGCAGGAAGACATCCCGCTGGACCTGTTCCTCGAAAACCGCTTCGGCCGCGTCTATCACGCCTGACCGGCCCGTATCCCCGCAAAATCCGCCCCGCCCGATACGAACCGATGCGTTTCCGCCGCAGTTCAGCCGCATTCGAAGAAACGCACGGCACAGTATTTCTTCCTCCCCGCGAACCGCGTATGGTGGCTCCCATCACCGGCACCCCCGCCGACACAGGCCACCCCCAACCCCCCGATTGTGTCTCTTTCTCTCATGGATTCAACGGCATAGTCGATGGGCCTCCCCCCCTCCCTGCACACCTTCCCTGCCAGGCTGCGCGTCACACTCCGCAAAGGGCGCACCCTGCCCCTGACGGCGCTCGCCCTGCTGTGGCTCGGCACGAGCACCGCCTTGGCCGATGCGCCGGACGCACCCATGCTCGGCGCCGTCATTTCCAGCGCCCTCACCTTCCTCATGCCCCGCACGCTGGACACGCATGACGCCCGCGAATTCTGCCTCTGGGGGTTGGACGGCCTCGGCGCGCTCGACCCCTCGCTTGATGTCACCGAACAACCCGCCCCAGACCCCAAAGCCCCCCACATCCTGCGAATCGCCCTCGCCCAGAAGGAACTCGCACGGCTGAACCTGCCCGCCCCCAACGATATCCAGGGCTGGACCGCCGTGGTTATCGGCGCCATGAACGCCGCTTGGGACAATTCCCAGACCGTCCGCAACGCAGGCCAGGGCGCCCTGCTGCAAAGCTTCTTCGACGAGTTGTTCAATCACCTCGATCCCTATTCCCGCTATATCGGCCCCGCCCCCGCCATCACGGACCGCACCAGACGCACCGGCGGCGACAACGCCACAGCAGACGCCAATATCGGCCTCTCCCTCGCCCAGCATGAAGACGCCGTCACCGTCGCCTCCATCAACGCGGACGGCCCCGCCTGGACCGCAGGCATCAACGAAGGCCAGATCGTCCTCGCCGTGGACGGCCGCTCCACACGCGGCCAGAGCGCCCAGACCGTCGAACACTGGCTCAGCGGCCCCCCCGACAGCACCGTCACCCTCACCGTCGCAAATCCCGGCCACCGCCGTAACGCCACACTGCGCCTGCGCCGCGCCCTCCTCCCCCCCGAAACCGTCTTCGCCTACACGCGCGGCCACCTCGTCGTCCTGCGAATCACCTCCTTCTCTACCGATACGGCCGAAGAACTCAGCCAGTATCTCGATCAGGCCATCCAGGATCCCCACCTCTCCGGCATCATCCTGGACCTGCGCGGGGATCGCGGCGGCGTGCTGCAACAGGCCGTCACCGCCAGCGCCCTCGTGCTGGATCGCGGCGTCGCCGTCGTCACTAAAGGCCGCGACTCCCGCGCCAACCGCGTCTGGTCCGTACAGGGCGGGGACATGACGAAAAACACCCCCATCGTCATCCTGGTGGACGGCCGCACCGCCAGCGCCGCAGAAATCCTCGCCGCCGCCCTGGCCGATCACCGCCGCGCCGTCGTCATCGGCAGCGCAACCCTCGGCAAGGGCCTGATCCAGGTCATCGGCCAGATGCCCAATGGCGGCGAACTCTTCGTCACCTGGAGCCGGGACATCGCCCCCCTCGGCTGGCCCATCCAGGGCCTCGGCGTCATGCCGCAAATCTGCACCGCGCGCGGCGAGGACGATACGACCCGGCAACTCCAGGCGCTCGCACAAGGCAGCGTCCTTAATCGCGCCGCCGTCGAGGCCAGCCGGAACGCCCGCTACCCCGTGCCCGTCTCCCGCATCCTCGACATCCGCAAGAACTGCCCCGCCGCCATCGGCACCGATATCGATCTGGACGCCGCCGAAAAACTACTCTCCACCCCGAATGCCTATCAGGCCGCCCTCAACGCCATCCCAGGCGATCTGGTCTCCCATCCATGAGCGCCCGCCTCAAAACCGGCCTCTGGATACGCGCCCTGATCCGCCGCCATGATGGAGAAAGCATGGTCCTCCATAAAGGCGATGAGGACGCGGGCGCCGTGCTGATCCAGTTGATCGACCGCGCCCGCAACACCACCCTCCTGCGCGAAACCATCGATACGGACGGCACCACACTCTGGGAACGCATCCCCACCCCAACCCAACAGGACGCCGACACCTACATCGAACGCCAACGCCGCTACGACCCTGACCTCTGGGTCATCGAACTCGAAATCCCGGACGTCACCACCCCCATCGAACACACACTCGGCGGCCGCTCTGCCCCCGACTAACCCGCCAGACTCGCCTCATACGCATCCAGAACCTCCCCCGGCGGCCCGTCCTGTCGCAGCCGTCCGGCCTCCAGCCACACGATCCGCGTACACCACTGCCGCAACACTGGCAGGGAATGAGACGTCAGCACCAGAATATCGGCGGACGCGATCATTCCCTCCAGCCGTTCCCGCGCCTTGTCCTGAAAATGCTGGTCCCCCGCCATAAACCACTCATCCATCAAGAGGATCTCCGGCCGCATCGCCGTCGCCAGCGCAAACCCCAACCGTATCTTCATACCGGACGAATAAAGCCGCACCGGCAGCTCGAAAAACGCCCCAAGCTCCGCAAACGCCTCCACATCCCGCAGCAGCTCCTCCGTCTGCGCCCGCGAATACCGCACCCCCCGCGCGAACAGATGCACATTTTCCCGTCCGGTCAGCTCCGGATTCATGCCCGCCTGCGCATCCAGCAACGCATGAACCTCCCCCCGCACCGTCATTTCCCCCGCCCCGGACTCATAAACCCCCGCCAGCGCACGCAACAACGTCGATTTCCCGGCCCCGTTATGCCCGATCAGCCCCACCCGCTCCCCCGGCCCGATATCGAGATCCAGCCCCGCAATGGCCTGAACAATGATCGCATCCCCCTCGCTCGCCCCGCTCCGCATCTCGCCCCCCACCTGGCCACGCTCCACGCGGGGCGCCCGTGCCCGCCGGATCAGCGTCTTCTTTAGGGAACGCGAACTACCGTGAAACACGGGGAAACTCAGCGCATACTCCCGCAACCGGATCAGAGACGTCATCGCGCTAGACCCAAAACGCCAGCCGGGACCGAACCCGCGCAAACACCATCATCGCCACCACGCAGAACACCACACTGATCCCCACCGCCGTCCCCCACACGCGCAGTTCGGGCACGGTCCCCAGCAAAGGCCCCCGCACGATCTCCAGCAACGAATAGAACGGATTCAGCAACAACCATTTCGCCCGCCATCCTAACTGCGTCGGCCGCCAGATGATCGGCGTCACGTAGAACGCAATCTGCAACAGGGACGCCACGATCGGCGGCACATCCCTGAACCGCGCACAGATGGACCCCAGCAACAGGCACGCCGCAATTCCGTCCAGCATCCATAACAGAAATCCGGGAATGCTCAGCAACGCCTCAGGCCCCGGCAACAGATGATAGATCGCGAACACCCCCAGAGGCACCACGATGTTATGCCCGAAAATAATGACGTTCCGCACGATCACCCGCAACGCCTGCACGAAGAAAGGCATCCGGACCGAACGGATGGTGCGCTCCGCATCGATGAAACAGGTGCAAGCCTCCTGCATGATCCCCGAAATGCCAACCTGCCACAATGTCAGGGACAAAGAGAGAAACGGCAGATACTCCCGGTTCACGACATGAAACAGCCGTCCATAGATCACCCCCATGGACGCCACCATGATGGCCGACGAAAGCGTAATCCATAACGGCCCGAGAACGGACCCGCGATAACGCAGTTTGATGTCCAGCCACCCCAGCGAAACCGCCAGCCGCCAGAGCCGCAACGCCCCCGCGATATCCTTCCGGACCATCGCCCAGGACTGAACATCAGGCCCTTTCGGACCCATCCGGGAAACAGACGACAGGCTGTGTGAGGGAGCAGACATGGCGTTCGCCTAGCCGATCAGGCCAAACACCGCAACGTGCATCCGTTTCTCCCGCCCCCGATCCAGCCCCATCTTGCGAAGCCCACCCCGCCAAACTACACTGCATCAAGGTTTTTCAGCACGTTGCCTCAAACCTGCACCCAGCGAAAACCGGGGCAGGCAAGAGGAATTAACGATTTGTTCCAAGTTCTGCCGCAATCTCATGGCAGTCCATCATCCACTCATTCATGCCCCCCAGACCGGCATGAGTTTTCAAGACCCAGTTCCTCGTGTCCAGGTGATCATTGCGATGCCCCGCTTCCGCCTCCCGTCGCCCCGTATTCCCGCACCCGCCAGGATGATCGGCATCCGGGCCAACGGTGATGCCGTGCAGGGCTGGCGCATGGCCCGCATCGTCGCAGCTCTCACGACCATAACCGGCCTAGCCGCCTGCGCCACCACACCCACAGCCCCCACCATCCCCGTCACGCAGGAAGCCGCGCAATACCGGTCCCACGCCAAATCGCATTACGCCGAACCCGGCACCGCCGATGATCCCTGGGGTCCGTATATCGAAGAAGCCTCCAGACGCTTCGATGTCCCAGATCCCTGGATCCGCGCCGTCATGCAGCAGGAATCCGGCGGCCGCCTGTTCGCGTCGGACGGCTCCTTCGTTACTTCGGTCCCTGGCGCGATGGGCCTGATGCAGCTCATGCCGCCCACCTACGACGACATGAAACAGCAATACGGGCTGGGTGACGACGCCTACGACCCGCACGACAACATCATCGCCGGCACGGCCTACATCCGTCAGATGTACGACATCTACGGCTCCCCTGGCTTCCTCGCCGCCTATAATGACGGCCCCGGCAGCCTGGACCGCTATCTCCGTTCCGGCCGCGCCCTCCCGCGTGAAACCCGTCGCTACGTCGCCTCCATCGGCCCGCAGATCGTTGGCATCTGGCCCAACAGCCGCTCCGCCGCCGATCTGATGGTCGCCCAGCACGATGCAGCACGCGGCACGCAATACGCCGCCGCCCAGTCCACGGACCAGACTCGCTCCATCCGCTCCGCCTGGGCGCATCACGCCGCCCCGGCTGACGGTGCGGATCAGGACGACGAACCCGTGCAGGTCGCGGAAGCACCGGTAGCCGCCACCACCGCTCCGGCCTACACGCATTCGTGGAACGCGATGTCCCCTCAGAACGGCAGCCCCAATTCGGTTAGCGCAGCCTGGGCCGCCCGCGGCACCCCTGCCGCATCGCCAACCCCACAGACCACACCCGATCCGGATAGCGTCCGCAGTCATTGGGCCGCGCGCGTCCCGGCCCCCGCTCAGGCCGCCCCATCCGAAGACACCTCCTCGGACGCAACCCCGGTGGCCACCACGCCCGTTGCCATGGTTCCGGCCCGCTCCCGCTATGCGTTTCACCTCGTAACCCCGGCAATGGCCGAACCTTCCCCGCTGCTGCGTCACCCCACGCAAACAGCCACGGCAAGCCATCATGGCGACTGGTCCATCCAGGTCGGCGCCTTCAATTCCGCCGCGCAAGCCAGCCAGGCCGCCGGTCACGCCAACGCATCCCTTTCCCTGGTCTCTGCCCGCAGCCAGATCGCACCCGTCAAATCCGGCCGCGCCCGACTCTATCGCGCCCGCCTGACCGGCCTTTCCCATGACGATGCCATTGCAGCCTGCCATCGCCTCGGCCATGCCGGCCCCTGCGTCATCGTCTCTCCCTCCTCATCCTTCTGATCGGAAACGCCCGCATGATCGCCCGCACGCTCCACGCTGCCTTCGCCGTTTCCACCCTGCTCGTCGGCACCCACGCGGCCTACGCGGCCCTCCCGAACGGCACACAGGCGCCCGGCTTCACCACAGACGCCAGCCTGGGCGGCAAGGAGTTCAAATACACGCTGGCCGACGCCCTGAAAAAAGGCCCGGTCGTCCTGTATTTCTATCCCGCCGCCTTCACAAAGGGATGCACGATCGAAGCCCATGACTTCGCGGACGCCATCCCGCAATACAAAGCCCTCGGCGCCACGGTCATCGGCGTCTCGATGGATAACATAGCAAAGCTCGACAAATTCTCTGTCAGCGACTGCCGCAGCAAATTTCCCGTTGCCGCCGACCCGTCCGGTCAGATCACCCGATCCTACGATGCGAAAATGCCCATCATGAGCATGGCCACTCGCACCTCCTACGTCATCGCACCGAACGGCAAGATCGCCTTCAGCTATTCCGCCATGTCCCCGGACGATCACGTGGCCAAAACTCTTGACGCCGTCCGCGCCCTGAAAAAATCCTGATTGCTTCTCCCTACTCTCCATGACGCCTGATCTTCGCGGCAAACACAACGTGGGAACGTCTCGCGCCTTGAAACTCGGCGCAGACGTCGCCAGCACCGCCACCTATGACGGCCCGAACGACTGCTACCGCTACACCCTGCACCGAGTCTGGGATGAAACCGGCCCGGCCGTCATGTGGCTGATGATGAACCCGTCAGTCGCCACGGAATACGGGGACGACCGGACCGTCGCAAAATGCCAGCGATACGCCCGCGCCTGGGGCTATGGCAGCATGTATGTCGGCAACACATTCGGCTACCGCTGCACAGATCAAAAACGTCTGCTAGAGGTGCCGGACCCGGTCGGCCCCGGCAATAATATCGCCCTGCTGGACATGGCAGAAAAAGCCGATCTCGTCGTACTCGCTTACGGCGCCCCACAGCATAAATCCCTGCGTGCTCGCGGTACGGAAGTCGCCAGAATGTTGCTAAAGGCTGGCATCACAATCGCAGCCTTGCGTCTCAGCAAATCCGGACGGCCGGAGCACCCGCTCTACCTTCCAGCTACCCTCGAACCGCAAACACTCTCACCCGATCAGATCGGATGAGAGCCGCCCCATCAGAAATCATTCGTCCTTGTTTCGGTCTTCATCCTTGGAAGCCGCCGTTTCCGTAATCTTGTAAACCAGCACGACATGATTGTCGTGATGTGGATACGTCGCTTCCGGCTGAATCTGCGCACCAATCCCACGCTTCTTGTAAAGCGCCTGAATTGCCGTCTCGTCAGCCGCAACGCTCTGATCCGTCACGGTCTGTCCGGCCCGCATCTGTGTCGCCGCCGACAGATCGGCACTGGAAATCCTGGAATTGCCCGTAAACGACACACTGTCCAACATAAGCGCGGAAGCTGCGGGAGCCGCTCCAGCCGCCTGTTCATCAACGCTGACCAAAACCTGGATCGTCTTGCCAACAAACGTCGTTTTCTCCCCGAACCGTGCCCCGACGTTCTTCTGCTGATACAGCGCCAGAACCTTCTGCAACCCGTCATTCACCTGCGCGCGTGTCACGGTGTCGCCCACATGAAACGGCAACGCCGCATCAATATCGGATGTCGCAACCCGCTGGTTTCCCTGAACCTTCAGCACCGTCAGCTTCAGCGGCACATCCGGGCCAGGAGCCGCAGCCGCCAATGCGGGTGACGTGACCACGATCGGCGCAATCACACCCAAAGCAAGTGACGCACCTACCATCAGACGCGCCAGAAAGAGAGTTTTACGGGTCAAGGTCATGTTCCTATCGACATTAAAACGACCGGAACAGTCATGCACACTCGCCCGGAGCTGCCAAGTCGTCCTGCCGCTATTCCTGTAGGCGCGGCATCAACTCCACAAAATTGCACGGCTTGTGGCGGCTATCGAGCTGATGCACCAGAATGTCATCCCAGGCATCCTGAACCGCCCCGCGCGATCCCGGCAAGGCAAACAGATATGTCCCCTTCGCCACCCCTGCCAAAGCGCGCGACTGGATCGTGGAGGTGCCGATTTTCGCGAAAGACAGCATCCGAAACAACTCACCAAACCCAGGAATTGTTTTGTCCAGCACATCCCCAAAAGCTTCCGGCGTCACATCGCGGCCAGTCACCCCGGTGCCACCCGTGGTCAGGACGACATCGATCTGCGGGTCATCAATCCAGTTTTGCAGACGCTCCACAATCAATGCACGATCATCCCGAACCAGATCACGCGCAGCCAGAACATGCCCAGCGTCACCGATACGCTTCACGAGAATGTCACCGGAAGCATCGGATGCAGGATCCCGTGTGTCTGAAACAGTCAGGACAGCAATATGAACCGGTCGCATAGCCGGGTATTCGTCAGCAGATGTCATCATCAATCGAACCCTCTCTTTCGTATTTGGTCAATCATCATAAAATTTCTACATGCCTCAAAGCCGATCGTTCCAAAAGGCGTCGCCATGTGAGACTACATGCGGCATCGAAACAGGGCAGCCCTGAAGTCATCTTCTCAATGCCATCGGCGCCATACGACAGCAGTTCAACATGAACCGCACCACCCCCACCATAAAGACGCCTATAATCTCACCCACAGTGCAGACGTCACATACGCGCCATTCATTCAGCCGACCTTCCAATATATCGAGCAACCCAGAGCAACAACCACATTCCATGATATCACCGCGCCAAAAATCCTCACCATCACCCTCCGAAAGTCAGGCTCCACAGAAAGCGTGAGAAGGTCAGCGCCCGACAACATCCGTCTCTACGAATTACCAACACTACTCAACGTGTTCATATTCGCGGATGTATCGCCCATCTGCAACACAATACCTGAACCGTCCTTCGAAACTCCTGTAATAGTACCATTCACGGTCGGCGTAATCGGAACGCTATTCCCGTCCGGATCCGAAGTATTGATCCCGACATTATAACTCCCGTCTGCCATCTGGGCGCCGCTATCGCTCGTCCCATCCCACGTCCATGTGTTCTGGCCCACCTGGGAGGAAAAACTCGCCGTCTTGACGACATTTCCGGCGGCATCCGTTACTGCAATCGCAATCGGCTCAGATGTAGCTGTCGTAAATTCCATCGAAGCCTTGCCCTGTTGCAACGGCAAGGTGGACATGGCCACCGAAGCCGTTTTGCCGACCAGTCCAAGACTGTTCGTCAGTTCACTGTTCTGGGTCGCATTGACCAGCGTCGTCAAATTGGTATTCGTCTGAACCTGCTGTTCCACGCCCGCAAATTGCGCCAGTTCACTGGTGAAACTGTCAGTGCTGGTCGGATTGCTCGGGTCCTGATGCTGCAATTGCGCAGTCAGCAAGGTCAGAAACTGATTGTAATTCGTACCCAGAGACGCAAGCGCGTTCGTATCCGTGGACGTTGAGGATGCGGACGTCGCACTTGACGCGTTGCTGGCGGCCGAAACATGGCGCGCCGTAGAAATTGCAGAATTCAGCAGGGAATTTGAATTTGTGGAAACACTCACCGTTCGTTCTCCTAAACAATCACGTTGACGATGCCATAGGCGGAAACGCTTTTCGGTCGGGTCATTACGCCTCCGGACGATCCCCCGCCCCCTCGCGCAGCCCCTTTCACAGAAGAGGACTGTCCCTGCCGAGGCTCCTGCCGGGCATCGTCAAAAGTCATCTCGTTCCCGGAAGAGGCAGGCACATACGCAATATTCAACATGAAATTATCATTTTCCATAAAACCCGACGCACCCGATAATGCATTCACGAGATCGGCGCGTGTCTCCATCAATTTACTGGCGGATACAGAGTCATCACTCTGAATCGAGATCTTCGTCGCACAGTCCTCATCCTGCGTTACATTGATTTTGACAGTCCCACTTTCCCCCAGATTCATTTCGACATGAGTGGTATCATCCTGAAATGAAATACTGTGGCTGTACCCCCCAACTATCGGTTCAACTCCAGTACCTGGTGACGGTGATATCGGCGCGTCAGGATCTGCACTCCCCTTTTCCGGAAAGAAGGTCGAATTGCTGAACGAAGTCAGATCAGCAACCACAGGAGGAGGCACCTCGACGCCACACGACTGAACAGGACTTGCCACAATCGCCAAGGTATCCGTTCCCGCAGGAGACATATCGACCGACAGACCATGACTATCAGAAATCGGTGATGGACTGCCCGCTTGTACCTCGGACGCATTTTGAATATTCACACCCGGCGGAAAAATACTTGCTGGCGAAACACCTGCCCCGGCATACTCACATGCAGAACCACCTGAATTATCAACACCCACTCCATGCGGCAAAGACGGAGCAACCGGCAGCATCTGCATGGCCAGACCATTCGGATCGACAGGTATACACTGTGTTTGATCAGGTTCGGCTTTCTCAACCCGTCCCTGCCCACCCGTAGGCGCCGCAGGCGCGGGTGGCGTCCCCTGGATCGGAGCCTGCCCGCCTTTGCCGGCAACAGGCACAACAATCTGCAATACGCCCGTTATATCCGGAACCGCCGGGCCAGCCGGCTTGCAGGGCTCAGCAACCGAGGGTGACTCATTCGCCTCCCCCTGTGCCGGCATCTCGGATCCCTTTGCCTGCAAAACCGGCGTTCCAGACTGACTAACATCAGCCCCGGCCACAGGAGGCGCACTCCCGTCTGATGACGGCGGCATCCTGCCAAAGCTCTGAATAAAATCCTGAAACCGAGCAGCCCCTGCCGGAAGCACTATGCCTGCGGATGCCGTCCCGGATGCATCAACGCCTTTCGCAGGCACCGCCGATGATGCCGGGACGGTCGATAAAAGCGCCACCATGGCCATCTCCCTTAGATGACGGCCACTTTAACAGTCAGTTATGACTCAAACATTAACCCGAAACCAAATCACGGGACGGGCGAAGACACAGCATCCTCAGGCAACGGCTGAACCCGTGTCGCATGGCCAGCGCGATCATAATAGACCACCGCATTGCCGCGCCGCTCGGCATAACCGTCTGGAACACCATCCCGGGTCCGAAACAACAGACGGTTCGCATCCGCCTGCTCGACCACCTTGTCCCCCGCCGGACGATAAAGAAAACGGCTGAAATCCTTGTGCGCCTTGGGCAGGGAAGACGCCTGCGCCAGTTGATGCGTCGTCACCGTCTTGGGTTCGTCATCACCCGCACGAGCTTCCGGCACGGCAACTCCCAGAAAACCGGCAGCCACCATCACCCATACCCGGGCAGCTCGCATTTCACGCCTCATGATCAACCAGTCCATACTCCCGTTCTAACCCGGCGCACTGTCAGGTGTCACCTTGGCCGGAAGTGAATATTCCGTCCAGCCCCCGCCAAGCGCCCGATAGACGGTCACAAGGTTCTGATAACGCCCCTGCTGCACCGCAATCAGGCTCTGTTGCGCCTGATACAGGCTACGCTGCTGGTCCAGAGTCGTCAGATAGCTGTCGATCCCAACACTGAACCGCATCTTCGCCAGCCTGTAAGCCGTCTGCGATGACTGCACCAGAGACTGCATATGCGTATCCTGCGCCAGATACGTCTCCCGCGCCGTCAGCGCATCCGAAACCTCCCGGAACGCACTCTGCACCGTCTTCTCATACGTGTTGATCTGCTGCTGATGCCGCGCCTTGGAAATCCGCAGATTACCCTCGTTCTGGCCCCATGTGAAAATCGGAATTGAGATGGACGGATCCACCGCCCAGGTCTGCGCGCCAGGCGTGAACAGATGGCGGAACTGCAAGGACGAAACCCCCTCCGTCGCCGTCAGGGAAACACGCGGGAAAAAAGCCGCTCGCGCCGCGCCGATATTGGCATTGGCCGCCTTGAGCGAATGTTCCGCCGCAATGATATCAGGCCGCCGCGCGATCAGATCGGACGGCACGCCCGCCGGCAGATTCGCAAGCAGGGTCTGTTGCCCCAGCGGCGCCGGCGCCGGCAGGTCCTTCGGGATCGGCGCCCCGATCAGCAACTGCAACGCATGCTCGTCCTGCGCCATCTGCCGCTCATACTGCTGCTGGTTGGACGCCGCCTGTTCCACCTGCGTCTGCACCTGAGACAACGTCAACTGGTCCGTCTGCCCATGATCGAACATCGCCTGCGTCAACCGCAACGTCGAGGTCTGCGAAGCCAGCGTGTCCTGCGTCACCCGCAACAATTCCCGATCCGCAAGCCACGCAATATACGTGTTCGCCACCTGGGAAATCGTGGAAATCAAGATCGATCGCGCATTGGCCTCCGAATTGAGCGCATCCTCCTGCTGCTCCTTCGTCAGACTGCGAATCCGCCCGAACAGATCCACCTCATAGGAGGAAAACCCGATGCCGACGCTGTAATACCGTAGCAACGAAATGTTCTGCCCCAACCCCGGCGCGAACGAAAACCCGGCCGTATCGGAAGGCGCGAAATACTCGCCCTGCCCCGTGGTGCTGATCTGCGGAAACAGGGATGCATTCTGCACCTGATACTGCCCCTGCGCCTCCGCGATGGACGCCATCTGAGATCGCAGGTCGCGGTTGTCCCGAATGGCAATCGCGATCAACGCCCGCAATCGCGGATCGACGAAAAACTCATGCCACCCCAGATTGCCCGCAATCACACGCAAGGCCGCCGGGCTGTCGGCACGCGCCGCCGTATCCGCAGGATAACCGTTCTGAACCGACAGATTTGGCCGGTGATAGGTCGGGGCCAGCGTGCAGCCCGCAACCCCCGTACCCAACGCGAACGCCAGAGCGACGCGCATCTTCAGCATCGCCATATCAGTGACCCTCCACCTTGGCATCCCGATCCGCATACGGATCAACCCGGTCCTTCACACGCGAAACCCGGAAAAACCGCAGCACGACCACGAAGAACACCGGCACGAAATACACCGCCAGCAACGTCGCGGAGAACATGCCACCCACCACGCAGGTGCCAATCGCCACACGCGCGGAAGACCCGGCCCCCGTCGCAATCGCCAGCGGAAACACACCGAACATGAACGCCAGAGACGTCATCAGAATCGGCCGCAACCGTTCCCGTCCGGCCTTGAGAACCGCCTCCTCAAGCGTGTCGCCCGCCTCGAAGAAAGCCTTCGCAAACTCCACGATCAGAATCGCATTCTTCACTGAAAGACCAACCGTCGTCAGCAGCCCCACCTGGAAATACACGTCATTCCCAAGCCCGCGTAGCAACGTGCCCGTAATCGCCCCCAGAACCCCCAGCGGCAACACCAGCAACACGGCAAACGGAATGGACCAGCTCTCATAAAGCGCCGCCAGACAGAACAGGATCACAACCGCAGCCAGAGCATAGAGTGGCAGGGTCGAACTGCCGGACGCCACCTGCTCATAAGACAGCCCCGTCCACTCATACCCGATGCCATCCGGCAACTTGGCCAGAATCTTCTTCATCTCCTCCATCGCCTGCCCGGAACTACTACCGGCAGCCGGCTGACCCAGAATCTCGTAGGAGTTGTTGCCGTTATAATCCTCAACCTTCTGCGGCCCGACGATCCAGCTCCCTTCGACGAACGCGTTCATCGGCACAAGCCCACCAGTATTGTTCCGCAGATACCACTTGTTCAGATCCTCCGGCGTCATGCGGGAATTCGGCTGGCCCTGAATGTAAACCTGCTTCACACGGTCATCCCGCATGAACTGGTTCACATAGATGGACCCCAGCGCACCCTCGATGGTCGTATTGATATCGCTGTTCGAAAGCCCAAGCGCATTTCCGCGCTCACGATCCACCTTCAAATGAAACTGCGCCGCATCATCCATCCCGTTCGGGCGAACCGCCGCCAGCAGATGATCCTTGGACGCCATCCCCAGCACCATGTTGCGTGCCGCCAGCAGCTTCGCATGGCCGACATGCCCGCGATCCTCCAGCTCTACGTCAAACCCGGTCGCATTTCCCAGTTCCAGAACCGCAGGCGGATTGATCGCAAAGATCATCGCTTCCGGATCGGTCCAGAAATGCATCATGATCTTGTTCGCAAGCGCCATCGTGGAATTCGCAAACCCGGGGCGCACGCTCCAGTCCTTCGTCCGGATGAAGAACGCACCCGCACTCTGTCCCTGCCCCGCGAAATTAAACCCGTTCATCGTAAAAACGGACGTGATCTGCTTGGGATAGGTCTTGAGAACGTAATCCGTGATCTTGCGATTGACCGCCGCCGTCTGCGCCATCGTCGCACCGGTCGGCATCGTCACCTGACCGAAAATCAGCCCCTGATCCTCATCAGGCAAAAAGCCCCCCGGCACTTTCCCAAACAGGAAAACCGCAGCCCCCGTCAACACCAGAAACATGATCATGGACACGATCCGCATCCGGATCAGCCGCCGCACGCCGCCCAGATACCCGCGCGTCAGCCGGTCGAAACTCCGGTTGAACCACCCCGCCAGACCACGGTCCTTCTGATGCTCCACAGGCTTCAGCATGGTCGCACACAAGGCCGGCGTCATCACCAGCGCCACCAGAACCGACAGCCACATCGCACTGACGATCGTGATCGAGAACTGCCGATAGATCACACCCGTCGAACCGCTAAAGGCCGCCATCGGCAAAAACACCGCCGTCAGCACCAGCACAATGCCAATCAACGCCCCGGAAATCTCATCCATCGAGATCCGCGCGGCTTCTTTAGGCGAGCGCCCCTGCTCGGTCATCACACGCTCGACGTTCTCAACCACGACGATCGCATCATCCACCAGCAAACCAACCGCCAGAACCATCGCCAGCATCGTCAGGGTATTGATCGAATAGCCAAGCACACTCAGCAGCCCGAATGTCCCCAGCAGAACCACCGGCACCGCGATCGTCGGAATCAGCGTCGCACGGAAATTCTGCAAAAACACCAGCATCACCACGAACACCAGCGCAATCGCCTCCAGCAGCGTCTGCACAACCTCCTGAATCGACAACGTGATGAACGGCTCGGTATCCAGCGGATAAACCACCTTCAACCCATGCGGGAAAAAGCGTTGCAGATCCGCAAGCCGTGCTCGCAACGCCGCCTCGGTCTTCAGCTGGTTCGCACCCGGCGCCAGCTTCAGCGCCATCGCCGCGGCAGGCTCGTTGTTGTAATACGAATCCGTATTGTAGGACTGCGCACCCAACTCGACCGTCGCTACATCGCCAAGCGTCACATGCGAACCGTCCTGCTGCACACGCAGCAGAATTTTCCTGAACTGCTCAGGCGTACTCAGGCGCACAGGTCCGATGATGGACGCATCGAACCCGATCCCCTTCTTGGCCGGCAACCCGCCCAGCTCACCCGAAGAAACCTGAATGTTCTGGGCCTGAACCGCCCCCTGAACATCCGCGACCGTCAACCCGTATTTATAAAGCTTGGCCGGGTCCATCCAGACCCGCATCGCATATTCGGACCCGAACAGCGTATGATCACCCACCCCGGAAACACGCGACAGCGGGTCGGAAATGTTGGACGCGACATAATCCGCAATGTCCTGGCCGGACATGCTGCGATCCGTCGAGATAAAGGCCGCCACCATCATGAAGTTCTTGGTCGCCTTCGTGATGCTCAACCCCTGCTGCGTCACCTCCGTCGGCAAACGCGGCTGCGCAAGCTGCAACTTGTTCTGAACCTGCACCTGCGCAATGTCTGGATTCGTCCCTTGCGCAAACGTCAGATCAATCTCCATCTGCCCGTTCGCATAAGACTGCGCGGACAGATATTCGAGATGATCCAGACCATACATCTGCTGCAAAATCGGATGCACGACCGTATTGTTCACCGTCTCGGCTGATGCACCCGGATACGTCACCGTAATCGCGATCTGCGGCGGTGCAATGCTTGGATACTGCGCAATCGGCAACCGGAAAAGCGATACCGCACCCACAAGCATGATGATCAGGCCGATCACCCACGCAAAGATCGGGCGGTCAATAAAGAAACGCGACATATGGTGTCATCCCGCCTTGGCGTCGTCTTCAGAAGCGTCCACGGAAGCCGGAACCGCATGCACCTTCGCCCCCGGATGCGCCTTCTGGATCCCGCTGACAATCACCCGGTCCCCTTCGTTCAGTCCCTTCGTCACCAGCCAGGAATTCCCGATCACCCGCGCCGTCTGGATAATCCGCAAGCCCACCTTGTCATCATCCCCAACGACCAGAACCTGCGCTTCCCCCTTCGGAGTGCGCGTCACGGCCACCTGCGGCACCAGAAGCGCCTTCGGATCCGTCCCCTCCTCGATCTTGGCATGAACGAACATCCCCGGTAGCAGCAGATGATCCGGATTCGGAAAAACCGCCCGCATCACCAGCGTCCCGGTGGAAGGATCCACCGTCACTTCCGAAAGCTCCAGCCGGCCCGCAGGCTCGTAAGCGGAGCCATCCTCCAGTTCCAGCCCCACAGCCGCCGCCGTATTCCCCAACCGCTGGAGCTGCCCGCTCGCCAGCTCCCGGCGCAAACGCAGCATGTCGCTGGACGCAAGATTGACGTCCACATAAATCGGATCAAGCCGCGTCACAGTCGCAATCGCCGTGGTCTGGCCGGACGTCACCAGCGTCCCTTCCGTCACCAACGTACGACCCGCACGCCCGTCAATCGGGCTACGAACCTTCGTCCACTCGAGATTGACCGCCGCCTGCGCCAGTGTGGCACGCGCCTGCGCCACGCTGGCCTTCGCTTCCTGCGCCGTCGCCAGGGTATTGTCATAATCCTGCTGGCTGACGGCATGGGCCTCGCGCAACGGCCGATACCGCGCCAACTGCCCCGATGCCCGCAAATCCGCCGCCTGCGCATTCAGAAGCTGCGCCTTCGCCTGATCATAAAGAGCCTGGTAAGGTGCAGGATTGATCTGGAACATCAACTGCCCGGCTTTCAGATCGCCGCCCTGATCGAACGTCCGCGCCAGAATCACCCCGCCAACCTGCGGCCGGATCTGCGCCTGTTCATAAGCGTCCGTCCGGCCAGGCAACTGGGTTCTCAGCGTAACGGCCTCCGAATGCAGCGTCACGACCCCCACCGTCTGCGGCGCTTTTGGCGGCGGTGCCGGCTTCTTGCCACAACCGGCAAGAGAGGCCGTTAAAGCCAGCGGCGCAAGAGCAAGAGGCTTATACGATATGCGACGTTTCACTACGGCAATCCCAAATCGAAATGTCCCGACATAAACACGACAAAATCAACCGACACTCGGCGCGTTCCGTCTTTTCGCGAAGGACCACACCCCAGCCAGTCTCTACCGTCACGCATGGCTGACATACTTCGCAACGGAAACTCTTGAGTTTTCTTTGAAAAGGGAACTATACGGTTTCCAAATGGCCGTCAACACGACCGCATTCAGGAGGATATTCGCAATTCATGGCCGGCACCCGCGTCACGCTTCCCGCTCATAATCCGGACAGAAATGCCCACTGCCCGGACATCAAACGATGCTGCGGCCGTCCCCCGGCACTCGACATCCTCGAACGACGAGACATCATTCTGGACGCCGCCGAAATCGTCCTGCAGGAACAGGGCTACCATGGTGCCTCCATGGACCGTATCGCCCGTCAGGCCGGCATGTCCAAAAAAACACTCTACCAGTCGTTCGAATCCAAACATCTCCTCTTCAAAACCCTGATCGAGCAGAAAATGCTCGGCAAACCCCCGATGATCATCACATCATACGAAACGCTCGGCGAACAACTCTCCGAATCCCTGGTCAGACTGGCCGACCATCTCCTGCAGCCCCAACGCCTCTGCCTGCTCCGCACCGTCATCGCCGAAACGGCAAAAGCCCCGGAATTCAGCCAGCTCTCGAGCGAACTCTTCGAATACTCGTGCGAAACCTTCCCTATCCGGACCTGGCTCAGGGAACAATGCGCCGCAGGTCTCCTTTCAATAGACAACATGGAAACCAAAGCCGATATCCTGTTCGGAATGACCCTGGGTTTCCTGATGCTCAGCGAACTGGTCGGATGCAGACGCCACTTTGCCACGGGAAACGTCCGGCAGTTCATTGATGAAGGCGTGAAGGTCTTTCTCGAAGGCGTGGTCGTCAAAACACGACTCATCCCCAGCCCAGACATGAACGATTCCTGCCGCACCTGTCAGGCGCCCCCACCGGTCAACGCATCGACACGCGCGGTGAGCCTGCCACAACCGGCAGAGACCGCGTCAGCATGTCGAAAACCGGCCTGAGCAAAGGATCATCAATCCGCCCGCCATAACGCGCCTTCAGGTCATGCAATAATCCTGAATCGTTCGCGCGGGATGCGTCGCTGCATATCCTCACCACACGGGTCTGATCCCTATGCGACAGAGGTGATGACCCCGCTGCCAGACCGTCCAGCATGTGCTGGCCATCCTTTTCTGCCGCCCGCCAGTCCGCAAGCCTCTCATCCGCATCCAGCCGCGCATCCCACGCCTCCCGCGTGGTCATCCCCGCAAGCTCGGAACCAACCGCCGCAGGTTTCCCTTCAGCCAGAGAAATCCTGGCCAGAAGCAATCGCACCTCATCATCCTCCGGCGAGGCAGCCGGCATCTGGTCCATGATCTGCCGTGCCTGCACGACCCGATGCCGCTCCAGATCATACGTCGCACGTTTCAGTATCGCATGACGCCGCATTCCCGGCGCGGCAGCACGCGCCGCCACATCCTGCCACATCCCCTCCGCCCGATCGGCAAGACCATTAGCCGCAAGCCGATCCCCCAGCACGCTTTCAGCCTGCAACTTCACATCGTCGTCCCGCAGACGATCAACCTCGAACGCCGCCAGCAACAACGACGACTCATCCTCCTGCGGCGCTGCCAACATCCCCCAAACCAGACGTTTTCGCAGTGCATCCACATCGGCAGTCTCTACGTCTTGCCTTCCATAGTCATCCAACGCACGGCGCGCCCGCACCCAGTCCCCAAGCTTCAGCAACAGTTCGAACTGACGTCGCACAACCTCCCTCTCCCGTCCCGCCAGACGGGCCGAGGGCCGCAAAAGATCCAGTGAAGTCACAGCCTGCGCCTCACTCAGCGTCTTCTTCGCAACCTCCCCCATGATCACCATCTCTCGCGCCTTGGCCACCACAACCGGATCGCAATCGCGGGACAACGCCTCCAGCGCCCCCATGTCTGCTCGCCCATCGGATGCCCCCGCCAACGCACGCGCCAGATCATACATCCGCCCCGTCGGCAGATCCGACATGACACCACGCTCCGAAACCGACCCTTCCCGCGCGATTGCCTCCGCCCCCTCGGGCAACACACGATCACGCAATCCCACCGGATACCGCCGCGCGATCTCCCACCCCGAAGCAATCATCCCCGCAGCATGTTCATGGTCCGGGCCTGTCTGCCTGGATGCGGCAATGCCTCGCCAGAACCGGGCCTCCCGATCATCCCCCGATACGTCATCACGTTCCGCCAGAGAACGCTTCCCCAACACCCGCAACGCCATATCCAATAATCCCACCCCAGGCCGCGCAATTCCTTCCGGATCATCCTGCAACGCAACCCCCAGGAGCCCACGCGCCCCTGCGTCATCTCCCGCAGCCAGAGCCAGACGCGCCGCCCGAACCCGCAAATCGAAACGCGCGCCAGGGGCCGCCGCCGACGCCGCAATCCACGCGCGGCGCGCACGCTCTCGTGCCAAGACCGGATCATCCACGCCCAGCCCCGCAAGCAGCCGATCGCCAGCCTCGGCTTCCCCCTGCGCCTGAAGATGCGGCACCAGCGCCTCCGCTCCCGCCGCCCCCAGAAAAAACCCGTTCGAGACCCGCCGTAATTCCAACGCATCCGAATCCATCGCAACCACCACTCCCTTGACCGCGGGCCGAACGGAAAACCCGACACCATGGCGCTCCCCGGCGTCGAAAACCGCATCCCCTCCAACCAGCCCGACAGACAGTCGGCGCCCGGACACCGGATCGAAAACCGTTGCCACCTGCCCCGCATGGGCCGTCGCAAACAGCACCCCATCCCCTTGTTGCCGCACCGCCATGCCCTCCCCCGAACGAGACGGCACCTTTCCGACGGAAACTACCCATCCGACGGGCTCACGCGTCAAGGACATCGAAAGCCCCGGCTTTACCGAAAACCGCACAACCGTCAGATGGTCCAGCGGAGACACCGTAATGTCTCCAAATGTTTCGGAATCATGCAGATCGGACATGTCGAAATCATACCGCCCCCCAATCACGATCTCCGCCACAGTCGCAGACTGAAACGCCGCAATCGGGGCCGCCCCAACCGGAAGAACCATCCCGCCACCACGCCGCGAGCCCGGCGGCGGCATCGCCTCCGTCAACTGCCTGGTCGGCGGCCGATCCCCAACGAACCGCCAGCCCACCGGCAATCCGGCCGTTCTCCCAGGCACTTCCACAGGCAACACATCTACCGCATGAAGATGCAATCTGGGCCAGTTCATCGCAACCGGCCGCGCCGACGCCGTGACAACACCCGCAGCCCCGATAAAGAGAAGTGCCAAAATCAGCTTCATCATCCTGCCTGCGCTACAACAGGATGCGGCAGGGCATGGCTCGTCACCATGATCTGCGTCGCCAGAATTGCGCGTTGGGGCGACATCACGGCCATGATCGCGGAAGCCCTTCGCGGCGTCATCTGGCTCAGCAACCGGACCGACAACCGCAAATCCAGAATATTGAAAATAGCCGCCGCATCCACAGGTCTCATCGCTTCATAGATTTTTACCAGCCGCTCGGAATCCGCGTCCGAAAGCTGCTGCTGACGCTGCTCATGCGCCTCCAGCGTGGTCTGGGACATCGAAAGGGCCGCCATGCGCTGCTGCAACGCCACATTCGCCGCATCCATGACGCGCCTGCGCTCCGCCATGTCAGCCTCCTGCCCCTCCAGCGCATGCTCCCGCTGCGCCAGATCCCGCAACGTCGCCGCCGTTCTGTCCTCCGGCACGGGCGGCGGCTCACCTCCCTGACAGGCCGTATCATGAGCACATGCGTTATGAACCCCCGCAGAACCATCAGCCGATACCGTCGGTTTTTCAGTCGGCACAACCGCGGCCGGCACCGCTTCCGCACGATCGACAAGCCCACCCATCACCGGAGACCGGCCCGAACTGACCGTCTCCCCGATCGCATATATTTTCGCCCCCAGCAGAACGACCATCAAACCCGTGGCAAGCGGCAACAATCGCGGCAAAATCGGCTTCATTTCCCTCACCCCTGCTTCAGGCGCAATGCCTGCAGGAAAGCACGCTCCGCCGCCCCCTTGCCCGAAGGCCGCGCCGCCTCTTTTCCCGAAACCTGAGAAGCCACCGTCATCTTTTCCTCCACCGCGGACCGCCGCCCCATCTGCATCCCCCGCTCCAGCCGGTTCGCCATCGTCTCCCCCACCTTGCAGAGATTGACCAGTTCCGCCTTCAGTGCCCGCGCCTCCTCAATATTTCCGGTCAACTGCTTCCCGACACGCTCCGTCGTCTGCCGCAAATGCTCGATGCCGCTCTGGGCCTGCGTACTGCTCAGATCGAGGCTCGCAATCAGCGCATTCAATTCACTTCGGTCCGCGCGCAACCGCGACAATGCGCGGCTCAGATAGATACTATAGAAAATCGTCACCCCCAGCAGAAGGGACAAGGCGATCTCGATGGTGAGTTCCATGGAATCCATGATCCGGGCTTTCAGCTTTCGCTCACGGACGGATCCACATCCGACCGGGGTTTCTCATTGATGGACGCGTCGATCTTGACCGCAACATGCCCCTTGTTCTGTCCTACCCGTCCCTCGAAAAGACACTTGTCGCCACATCGTAATTTCACGGATTTCTGTGCATCGGGCCGCAGGATCAACTGCGATCCCGGCGCCAACGCCATCAGATCGCTCAACGACATCGTCTGCTCGTCCAGAACCGCCTCAAGCTCCACCTCGGTATTCCACAACTCCCGCGCCAGATGAGATTCCCAGATGTAGTCATGGCCGAATTTCTCACCCATGAACTGCTGCAGCAAAATCTCACGCACCGGCTCCAGCGTCGCATGGGGCAGGATTAGATCCACATCCCCACCCCGCCCCGCCATGTCGATGCAAAACCGGGACATCACCACACCGTTGGACGTCCGGGAAATCGCGGCAAAGCGGGAGTTCAGTTCCAACCGCTCCAACCGGAAATTCACCGCGCATAACGGGCTGAAACTCTTCGCCAGATCGGACAGGATGATCCGTATCATCGGCTCGATCAACGCACGCTCGATCGTCGTATGATGCCGGCCCTGCACACGCGGCATCGCCATCTGCCCTTCGACGGACGGCCCATCCCCGCGCCGATGCCCGCCCAGCAACGCATCCACGATCATGTAGATCAGCGCGGAATTGATGACCAGGACGCCATAATTCTCCCACTCCTCCGCCCAGAAAACCGCAAACATCGCATGGCCCGAAACCGAATCCAGATAATCCCCGAACCGCTGCGACATCAGCCTGTCCATCGACACCTCGACATTGTCGTTGGTAAAATTACGCAGGCTGGTGGAAAGAATTCTCGCCAGCCGATCGAACACGATCTCCAGCATCGGCAACCGCTCATAGGACGCGAACGGCGCCGTAATCAGACGCTCCAGATCGCTTCCCGTACGCGCAGGCGCGCTCGGCAAACCTCCGAACAGGCTGTCGATCTCATCCTGATTAAGGATCTTCTCCTCATCTCCAAAGCCGGTCTCGGCCTCATAAAGCCCAGCCCCGCTCATTGCGTCAGCAACTCCACAAACAGCAGATCCGTCACCACCACCGGCGCCACGACATTCCCAACCTGCCGAAACATCGCCTCGCGCAATCGATACAGCCCCGCCCCTGAAAGCTCCTCCGGCCGCGTCTCATGCAGATACGCCTGAAATACGTCCTGAATCTGCGGCATTTTCGCACGCACGGCCGCTTCATCTCCCCCCCGCGCAATCTGCAACTGCGCCGTCACCTTCACGAACTGCGCCGGGCCACCCCCCGTATCGAGATTCGACATGATCGTCGGCAGCGCCACCAGCACAGGCATCTCCACGGCCGCCACGGGAGCATGGCTTCCATGCCCGGCCCCCTGCCGATGGTGCCACATCAATCCCCCGCCACACAGCAACAGAACCACGGCGCCCCCCCCACCCATCAAGATGGTCTTCCTGCGGGACTTCGGATGAGGATCGAGAGATGCAGGGTCCGTCATGGTCCTACCAGCCTAGGTGATTGCGCCACCCGAAAGCACTTTCGCTTCCGGCAAGACCCACATTACCCACCCAATTATTAACAATCCGTTGACGCCTCCTCCGATTCCTCTATCCACCCAGAACCCGGTTGCCAGATCCCGTCAAAATAAGGCAGCTTGGGACATGCACCCCACCTGCCCCAGCCGCCGGACAACCCCGCTTCGCCTCGCCCTGGCCTGCCTGGCCACCACAACGCTCGCAGGATGCGCCACCTCACATCACGGCCGATACGACCGCTACTACGCCGCCTCCGGCGCCTACCGCGCCCCCGGAACCGCAGCCGATCCCTGGGGGCCGTACATCAGATCCGCGTCACGCCGATTCGCGATCTCGGAACAATGGATACGTGCCGTCATCCATCAGGAATCCGGTGGCCACGAATACCTCGACGGGCGCCCCATCACCTCCAGCGCCGGCGCGATGGGCCTCATGCAACTCATGCCCCAGACCTATGCCGACATGCAGAACCAGTACAACCTCGGCTCAGACCCCTACGAGCCACAGGACAACATCTACGCCGGCACCGGCTACATCCGTATCCTTAGCGCCAAATACGGCGCCCCGGCCTTCCTCGCCGCCTACAACGCCGGCCCCCAACGTCTGGAAGACTATCTCTATCGTGGCCGCCCCCTCCCGAACGAAACCGTCAATTACGTCGCTAGCATCACGCCCAACCTCGGCTCGGACGTCGCCATGACCGGCCCCCTCGCCACCTATGCCAGCGCCGACCAGCTCAACGCCCTACCCGCCGCAGGCCCCGGCGCCAATACCCTCCCGGTCGAAGTCGCCGAAGCCCCCGAACCTGCAACACCATGCCCCACGGCCAACCCCGACGACGCCTACGATCCCACCCAGCCCTGCCCCGCCCCACACATCCAGCAGGTCGCCTACCGCCCCGTCCCTCAACCCGCTTCCCCCGGCTCCCTTCCCCCACCAGCCCCCGTACTCTGCGATTCCAACAGCGCCTACGACCCCAACACCCCCTGCAAAATCCCGACGCCCATGCCCTATCCCACCCAACAGCCCCAACCTACCCAACAGATCGTCTACGCGCCCCGCCACATCGCCGCCCCGCCGCCCGCCGCCGCCTCAGCCTATGGCCCCTACGCCATCCAGGTCGGCGCCTTCACCTCCAGCGGCCAGGCCCGCTTCGCCACAACTATGGCCCGGCAGGCCGCCTACACCCCCCTCGCCGGCGCCCAGAGCCTCGTGCAACCCACCCCCTCCCTCGGTCGCGGCATATTCTACCGCGCCCGCCTGGCAGGCCTGAGCCAGAACGCCGCCGCACAGGCCTGCACCGCACTGCGCGACCAAGGCATGGCTTGCCTCATCGTCCCTCCGGGGCACTGACCTCCTCCACACGCCGGCAGTTGGCAATCTCAATGCGAGTCCGTACCATTACGACAATCTTCAAATCCGTCCCCGCACGAAAGCACACCGCATGAGTACCTCGCTCGACTCTCCGATCGGCCACAACACCGAAACCGTCTCGGAAGAGGGCTACCACAAGGATCTCGGCCGACGTCAGATCCAGATGATCGCCATCGGCGGCGCCATCGGAACCGGCCTGTTCCTCGGCGCAGGCAAACGCATCGCCAGCGCCGGCCCGTCCCTTGCCCTGGTCTATCTCCTCTGCGGCCTCTTCTGCTTCCTCATCATGCGCGCCCTCGGCGAACTGATCATGTACCGCCCCACCAGCGGCAGCTTCGTCTCCTACGCCCGCGAATTCCTCGGGGAACGCGCCGCCTACATCGCAGGCTGGCTCTCCTTCCTCAACTGGTCCACCACCGGCATCGCGGACCTCACCGCCGTCGCCCTGTACATGCAATACTGGGGCACCTTCGCCGCCGTCCCCCAATGGGTCTTCGCCCTGCTCGCACTCTGCGTCGTCACCACCATGAACATGATCGGCGTCCGCTACTTCGGCGAAATGGAATTCTGGTTCTCCCTCATCAAGGTCATCGCCCTCGTCCTGTTCCTCATCATCGGCGCGATCTTCCTCGGCCTGCGCGAACCCGTCGCAGGCCACACCACAGGCTTCCACCTCATTACCGAGAACGGCGGCATGTTCCCACACGGCATGATCCCCGCACTCCTCCTTCTGCAAGGCGTCGTCTTCGCCTATTCAGGCATCGAACTGATCGGAACCGCCGCGGGAGAATCCGCCGAACCCCGCAAGATCCTCCCCCGCGCCATCAACAGCGTCATCGGTCGCATCGGCCTGTTCTACGTCGTTTCCGTCCTCATGCTCGTCTGCCTCCTCCCCTGGACCAGCTATAAAAGCGGCATCAGCCCCTTCGTCACCTTCTTCCAGACACTCGGCATCCCCGGCATCGGCAGCATCATGAATATCGTCGTGCTCACCGCCGCTCTCTCCAGCCTCAACTCCGGCCTCTACTCTACCGGCCGCATCCTCCGCGCCCTCGCCCTCGGCAAATCCGGCCCCAGGGCCCTCGCCAGAATGAACGGCCAATACGTCCCCTACGTCGCCATCCTCACAACCGTCGCCGTCTATCTCGTCGGCGTCGGACTGAACTACGTCATGCCCTCCGAAGTCTTCGAAATCGGCCTGAACTTCGCAGCCCTCGGTATCATCAGCACCTGGTCGTTCATCCTCGTCTGCCAGCTCAAACTCCGCCAGAAAATCAACAAGGGCGAAATCGCCCCTACCGGCTTCGCGATGCCCTTCGCCCCCTACAGCAACTGGCTGACACTCGCTTTCCTCGCCTTCGTCGTCTGCATGATGGCCTTCGATTACCCGGACGGCACCTATACGGTCGCCGCCATCCCCGTCATCGCCCTCATCCTCACCGGCGGCTGGACCCTCCTGCACCGTAGGAGGCTGCCACAAAAGGCTCGCTGATGGCGATTTGGAGATAAGTTTCCCGAGCTTCGGTGCTCACGGCCATAAAGGCCGCTCTGCTTCGATGCTCGAAAACCACCGCCAAACGCCTGCCGGAAGCACATTTCCGCCCGTCATCAAAATTTTTGAGGCAGCTTCTACGAACTGAACCTCACAAAAAAACAAAAAGGCCTGCCCTGAAATACAGGACAGGCCCTCACAAACACATCACAGGGCAAAACCGGTCAGACTACTGACGCAAGCCCATCCGTCAGATCACCCCGGCCAGTGCGCCTCCACATCCTTCTTCACCGAAGCCGGAAGCGTCACGTAATCCAGCTTCTCCGCATCCGCGTCGCCCTTCTCCAGCCCCCAGGTGAAGAACTGCCGCACGGCCTTCCCCTGATCCGCACTCGCAGGACTGGTCGGCACCAGAACGAACGTCGCCGTTACGATCGGCCAGGCCCCTTCGCCGGCCGTATCCAGCAGATCGACCGCATAATGATCCGCATGCCCCCAATCCGCACTCACCGCAGACTGGCTGAAACTCTTCAGGCTCGCCGTCACGAAATGCCCGGACGCATTCTTCAACTGAACCATGTTCAGATGATTGTTGCTGGCATAAGCGAACTCGACATACCCGACACCACCTTCGGTATCCCGCACGGTCGCCGCAACGCCGTCATTGCCATGCGCGCCCGCCCCACCCGGCCAGGCAATCGACGTCCCCGCCCCCAGCTTCTGCTTCCAGGAAGCGGAAACCTTGGACAGATAGGACGTAAACACGAAACTCGTCCCGGACCCATCCGCACGATGCACCGGCGCCACGGCCGTATCCGGTAGGGTCACACCCGGATTCAATGCCTTGATCCGGTCGTCATCCCACTCCGTGATGGACCCGTCGAACAACCCCGCCAGCGTCGGCCCGTCCAGATGCAACGTCCCCGCCGAAACCCCCGGCACATTCACTACAACCACGATACCGCCCATCACCGTCGGAAACTGGAACAGCTTGTTCGCCGCCAGCTTGTCCGCCGCCATCGGCTTGTCGGACGCCCCGAAATCCACCGTCCGCGCCACAACCTGATTCTGGCCCGCGCTGGACCCGACACTCTGGTAGTTCACAGCAATCCCGGTGCCGGACTTCGCATCCTGCCCCCACGCCCCATAAATCGGCGCGGCAAAACTGGACCCGGCCCCCGTAACACTCGCCGCGCGCGCACTTCCCAGCGCCGTAACGCCGGTCAGAGCCAGAACAAGAGGGATAGCATGTGAGAAACTGCGCATGACAACTCTTCTGCTGCGTCGGCCACGAAACCCCGTAGCCGATCGAAATCCAGACACCCCGCTCCACTATACCCTGTCTCCGCCCTACAACAGAGGGTGACACATGAAGGTTTCATGACGGCAAGTTTGTGTCGAAGAATTGCAACAGACTGTTGCATTCATGTGACGACACACAACGACACATTCCTTTATGCATTCTCATGATTGCACATGACATTCCCTTCACCCTACGGTGCCGCCATTACGGAGCCAATCCGAAAACCCAGCGCTAAGCCGCGAAATACCACGGCTTTTCTCCTGCTTTTTCGCAAGCTGGCAGGGCGCGACAGTTTATGAAACCGAACATGACGCCATCTCGTAAGACCAGACAGACGTTACTCTGCGCCACAATCCTCGGCAGCATGATCGTGGCGTCCCAGGCACACGCTGCCACTACAACGACACACCGCCATCATACCACGGCACAGAAGAAGCAGGCAGCAAAGACCGCCCCCAGGCCCGCTACCACGCCTGTTGCGTCCTCAACGCCCGCAGCACGCCCGGCCCCTGTCTATACCGCCCGCAACGCCGCCGCACTCAACGCCCCCATGGAGAACACCTCCGGCGCGGAAAGCGTCATCGTCACCGGGTCGGCCCTCAGTAACCGCGCCAATTCCAGCCCTAACCCGGTCCAGATCATCTCCTCCAAACAGATCGAACAGACCGGCGCCACCTCCATTGGAGATTTCCTCCAGCGCATGCCCTCCATGGGCGCATCCGGCACCAACAACTCCCAGACCAACGGCAGCGGCGGTGTCTCCGCGCCTGATCTCCGCAACTTGGGTCAGAACCGTGTCCTCGTCCTGATCGACGGCAAGCGCACCGCCATCAACGGCCTCACGGAAACGATCGACCTCAACACGATCGCCCCGCAACAGGTCGCCAGCATCGAAATCCTGAAGGACGGCGGCTCCGAACTCTACGGCGCGGACGCCGTTTCGGGCGTCATCAACATCAAGCTCAAACACGACGTCAATTACGGCAACATCACCATCCGCGGCGGAATCACCGATCGGTCGGACAACGAAACCGGCATGATCTCTGGCATCAAAGGCTGGGATTTCGACCACGGCCGTGGCAACTTCACCATGTTCGGCTCCTACACGTCGCAATCCGGCGTCCGCCAGCGCAACCGCTCCTGGGCACAACCCGTCCTCGGAAACGACACGCCCGGCAATCTGGTCTTCGGCTCCGGATACACCCCGCAAGGCCGCTTCGGCGCCTTCAATGGTCAGACCGGATTCACCGGCCAATATGCGGGTGACAGCTACCTGACCACTAACAACGGCGGCCAGAGCTTCCGCAGCACGAACGGTTCCGACCGGGCAAATTACGGCTATTATCCCTACGTCGTCAGCAACTACCAGAACTCAAGCGTCTCGGCGGATTCCCATTACGAGATCGACCGCCATTTCGATGTGTATGGCACCTTCCGCTACAGCCATCGCACCTCGAACCTGCCTCTCGCACCGGAACCGATGACCGGCGCGATCCCGCCATCCAACCTTGCGTCAGTCCTGGAAATTCCAGCCAACTATCCCGGCAATTCCACCGGGCAGGATCTCTATCAGGAAAAGCGCATGGCCGAATTCGGTCCGCGCCAGTTCAACACAACCGCCGACACCTATACCGGCATCATCGGCACGCGCGGAGACATCTACGCCGGCTGGAAATATGACCTTTCCTACAGCTACGGCTGGAACAAGGACGTCGATCATAACCAGAACATCGGTAACTATGCCAACCTGATGCAGGTCTATGGCTTGCGGCAGGTGGACCCGTCAGACTCGTCCAGCTCCCTCGTGTACGACCCTTCCGTCTGTCAGGCATCGACCGGCTGTTCGCTGTCCAGCCCATTCGGCCGTCTGTCCCCGCAGTCCGCAGCCTATGCGAACTACAACACAAACGACAAAACCTACTACCAACTGCGTGACCTGAACCTGCGTATCCATAACGATAAGGTCGTTAAGATGCCGTGGCAGAACGGCGGCAATCTCGGTATCGCACTCGGCATGGAACATCGCGGCGAACAGCTCAGCTTCACGCCCGATCCCCTCGTCGCCGCTGGCCAGACCATGACCAACACCGCATCCTACACCGGCGGCGGCTTCAACGTGACCGAAGGCTATATTGAAGGCTCTCTGAACCTTCTCAAGAATGCCCCCTTCGCGCACGATCTCACCATCGACGGCCAGGGCCGCGTGTCGTCCTACAACACGTTCGGCAGCACAAAAAACTGGAAGGCGATGATCGACTACGCCCCGACGCGGGACATCCGCTTCCGCGGCACCCTCGGCACCTCCTACCGCCAGCCCAACGTCAATGAACTCTACGGCGGCGTCGGCCTCAGCTACAACTCCGCTGTAGATCCCTGCGCCCAGGCCAGCTCCTACGGCGGTCAGTCGGCAGCCGTTCAGGCCCGCTGCGCCAGCCAGGGCATCAACACCTCCACTTTCAGCACAGGTAATTTCCAAGTTCCGACACTTGTGGGCGGCAACTCCCAGCTTCAGCCGGAAACCTCACGCGCCTACACCTTCGGCACGGTCCTGACACCGCGCTGGACGCCCGGTCTGACGGCCAGCGTCGAATACTGGCATTACAACATCCAGCACGTCATCGGCGTCCCTTCCACGCAATATATCATGGATTCCTGCTACACCGGCACCAACCCAGGCTATTGCAATTCCATCAACCGTCTGGCCAGCAGCCAGCAAATCAGCACAGTCTCCGGGCTCGATCAGAACCTCGGCGCCTTGCACACCAGCGGTATCGATTTCAGCCTGGAATATCGCCTGCATCTCACGCGGCATGACATTCTGGACCTTACCAACGAATACCAACAGCTCCTGAACTTCAAGCAGCAGTACACGCCGGGCGGCCAGTTCTATAACTATACCGGCACGATGCAGTATCAGGCGACCGGCGCCACGACGGGCTCATCCGAACCCCGCGTGCGCGACTACGCAACCCTGACCTATCAGCACAACAACTTCTCCATCACCTGGATGATGCAGTACACCGGCGGCATGCTCTGGAACGACGGCACGCAGAACCTGACCTATGCCGGCGGGCACGGTCGCATCAAAACCCCGGGCATCTTCCAACACGATATCTCAGTGAATTACGCGCTGGACAAATGGAACTTCTCAGCCGGCGTAGAGAACGTGTTCGACAAACAGCCCCCGTTCGTCGTCAGCGCGACGGATAACAGCTTCGCCGCCCAGTACGGCGGTCTCTACATGGGCCGCTACATCTTCGCCCAGGCCGGCGTGAACTTCTAAACCCACGCCTATCCCCACATCCCCAACAAAAAAGGCCGCCCGGAGCAATCCGGGCGGCCTTTTCCACATCTACACCCCCGGCACCCACACCAGACACGTCGTCCCCACCCCCTCCTCGCTCTCGATCAGCAGCCGCCCCCCATGCCGGTCCACGATATGCTTCACGATCGACAGCCCCAGCCCGCTCCCGCTCGGCACCTCCCCGTCCACCTTCCCCCCCACCCGATAAAACCGCTCCGTCAGGCGCGGCAGATGCTGCTCCGCAATCCCCGCCCCATCGTCCGACACACTGAACACAACGCCGGACCGCTCCGGCCACCGATCCTCTTCCGCCCCCGCAACCCGCGCCAGAACACTCACCGTCACCAGCCCCTCCCGGCGCGGCCGCGCGCCCGGACCATGCGCATACTTCACCGCATTCTCGATCAGATTGACCAGAACCTGAACGATCTGGTCCTCATCCCCCCGAAACGGCATCTCCTCCTCCACGGGACACAGATCCAGCATCACCGGCCGCCCCCGCAGCATCATCGCCGTCTCATCCATCACCCGGTCCAGAACCACCCCCGCATCCACCACGGCCTTGGGCCGATGATGCTCCAGCCGCTGAACCTTGGACAGCATCAGCAAACGGTCGATCAGCCGCTGCATCCGACCCGCCTGCCCCGCCATGATCCCCAGAAACTGCCGTTGCGCCTCAGGATCATCCGCCGCAGGCCCCCGCAACGTGTCGATAAACCCCACTAAAGACGCCAGCGGCGTCCGCAACTCATGGCTCGCATGCGCCACGAAATCCGTCCGCATCCGGTCAACCGCATCCACCTCGGTTCGATCCGCCAGAACCGCGATCACCCCCCCCTCCGCCCACGGCAACGCTTCAGGCTCCAACGCCCGAAACGCCACCTGAACCACCCGCCGAACCGGCACATCCAACACCAGCATCGCCTGCACCACCGCCCCACCCGGCAACCCCCGCAACGCCCGCTGCGCCGCCGGATGCCGCATCAAAGCCCCCAGCGTATCCCCGAACTGCGCCACCGCCTCCCGGTTGGCATGGCGCACAACCCCATGCAGATCCAGCAACACCAGCGCCGCCGGAACCGCATCCCCGAACGCCACGGCAGAAAGAACCGGCATCTCCCCCGGCACCACGACAATCTTGGGATCAGGCCGCGCACGCACCCGCCACGCCAGAACCCCGGCACCACACCACCCGGAGGCAGCCAGCACCCAGGGCAGCCACGCCGTCAGGCCGGAACCTCGTCATCCAGCGCATACCCCGCCGAACGCACGGTCCGCACCAGATCAAGCTCCCCCGGCCCATTCATCGCCTTGCGGAGCCTGCGGATATGCACGTCGATCGTCCGCAGCTCGACATGCATGTTCGGCCCCCAGATCCGCTTCAGCAGATCCTCCCGCGAGAACACCCGCCGCGGATTGCGCATCAGCAGATCCAGCAGCTTGAACTCCGTCGGCCCCAGCGCCAGCAACCGCCCGGCCCGCTCTACACGATGCGTCTCCGGATCAAGCCGCACCGTCTCGAACGCCAGAACGTCGTAACTCGCCTGGCTCCGCCGCAACAAAGCCCGCAACCGCGCATCCAGCGCCTCGATGCTGCACGGCTTCACCAGATAATCATCCGCCCCAGTATCCAGCCCCCGGATCGTATCCTGCTCGTCCGAACGCGCCGTCAGCATGATCACCGGCACATCCCGCAACGCCGGATTGGCCCGGATCGCACGGCATACATCCAGCCCAGAAACCCCCGGCAACATCCAGTCCAGCACCACCACATCCGGCCGCGCCCGCTCCAGCAGCGCCAGCGCCCCCTCCCCGTCGCTTGCCGTCTCGACGCGATAGCCCAGCTTGTCCAGATTGTAGCGCATCATTACCTGAAGCGCCGGATCATCCTCCACCAGCAACACGAGGCCCTGCGCCCGCGTCACCGCCGAACCACTCACGACGCAGGCGCAGCCGGAACGGAAGACTGGCTCGACGTCCCGCGCGGCCGCAACGCCGGCAGATTCTCACCCGTTACCGAATAGAAAACCCGCTCCGCGATGTTGGTCGCATGATCGCCAATCCGCTCCAGATTCTTCGCGATGAACAGAAGATGCGTGCAAGGCCCGATATTGCGCGGATCCTCCATCATATACGTCACCAACGCCCGAAACAGCGCCGTGTAATACTCGTCCACCGCCCGGTCGGACTGCCAGACCTCCTTGGCACGCTCGGAATCCTGCTGCATCGCCGCATCGATCGCTCGCCGCAGATTCTCCTGCACCAGCCGCCCCATGCTCCGCAGGCCGGACAACGAAATCTGCCCGTCCGCCACATCGAACCGCGTGGACCGCCGCGCGATGGAAGACGCATAATCCCCGATCCGCTCCAGATCCCCCGTCATCTTCATCGCCGCTACGATCTCGCGCAGATCCCCGGCCATTGGCGAACGCAAAGCCAGCAGGCGGATCGCCAGCGCCTCCACATCCCGCTCCAGCTCGTCCACCTCCGGGTCCTGCTCCGGAACCGTCCGTGCCGCATCCTCGTCATGCTCGGTCACGGCACTCAACGCCCCCGCAACCTGCGTTTCGACAATCCCCCCCATCCGGGCAATCATCGACCGCAGGCGCCCAAGCTCCTGCTCATAGCTCTTAACGGTATGCACGCCATCCAGACCCATCGTCCTGTCCCCTTAGCCAAACCGTCCGGTAATGTAATCCTGCGTCTGCTTCTGGCGCGGCGCCGTGAAAATCCGGTCCGCACTGTCCACCTCGATCAGGCTGCCCAGATAGAAAAACGCCACCTGATCCGCACAACGCGCCGCCTGCTGCATGTTGTGCGTCACGATCGCAATCGTGAAATCCTGCTTCAATTCGTCCAGCAATTCCTCGATCCGCGCCGTCGAAATCGGATCGAGCGCCGAAGTCGGCTCATCCAGCAGCAGAACCTCCGGCCGCGTCGCAATGCTGCGCGCAATGCACAAACGCTGTTGCTGCCCCCCTGAAAGCCCCCCCGCCAGCGCCTTGAGCCGATCCTTCACCTCGCTCCACAGCGCCACCCGCGTCAGAACATCCTCAACCCGCGCATCCATCTCAGAGCGCGAAAGCTTCTCATGCAGCCGCACCCCGAACGCGATGTTGTCGTAAATCGACATCGGAAAGGGCGTCGGTTTCTGAAACACCATGCCAACCCGCGCCCGCAACACGTTCAGGTCCAGCCCGCCCTCCAGAATGTTCACCCCATCGAACAGAACCTGCCCCGTGGCCCGCTGCCCCGGATACAGATCATACATCCGGTTGAAAATCCGCAGCAACGTGGACTTCCCACAGCCGGACGGCCCGATCATCGCCGTGATCTGGCGCTTCGGGAAATCAAGCGATATTCCCTTCAGCGCCTGATGCGCCCCGTAATAGAAATTCAGATCCCGCACGGCCAGAGCCGCCTCCGGCCCGGAAGACATCCCGGAAACCGGCTGCGTCGTCGAAACGCCGATCGGGCCGGGCGTGGCTGTCGTCATACTGTCCATTGTCCCGGTCATTCCCTTACGTCCTGTTCCGGCCAAAGCCGAAACGCACCACGATGTTGATCGCCAGAACCCCGAACGTCACCAGCATCGCACCCGTCCAGGCCAGACGCACCCAATCCTCATAGGCCGCCCCGGCATATTGATAGATCGCCAACGGCATGCTCGCCATCGGCCGCGCCAGACTGAAAGACCAGTTGGCATTCCCCAGCGACGTAAACAGCAACGGCGCCGTCTCCCCGCTTATCCGCGCCACAGCCAGCAGAATCCCCGTCAAAACGCCCGATTTCGCCGCCCGCAAGCACAAAAACACCGTCACCCGCCAGCGCGGCGCCCCCAGGGCCGCCCCCGCCTCGCGCATGCTCACCGGCACCAGCCGCAACATGTCCTCGGTCGTCCGGACGATGATCGGCACCGCCAGAATCGCCAGCGCCACCGATCCGGCAAACCCGGAAAACCGCCCCGTCGGCGCCACCAGAACCAGATAGACGAACAAACCGATCAGGATCGACGGCGCGGACAGCAACACATCGGACACGAACCGCACGGTGGAAGCAAACCGGCTCCGCGTCCCGAACTCCGCCAGATAGATGCCACATCCCAACCCGATGGGCGTCCCGATCACCAGCGCCAGCCCGGTCTGGATGAAACTCCCCGCGATCGCATTCGCCAGCCCGCCCGGGCTGCCCGGTGGCCCCATCGGCAGGATCAGCGCCGCCACCGAAAGCCCCGCGATCCCGTTGCGCAACAGCGTCCACAGAATGGACGCCAGCATCAGCAACACCACAGCCGTCATCACAAGGCTGAACCCGGTCGCAAGCTTGTCCATCCGCCGCCGATGCGCCGCCCGGGCAGACGTCCGCCACCCACTCGACACGGGGCCGCTCATACCCGCCGCTCCCGCAGCAGCAACCGCGCCACCGCCAGCGTCCCGAACGAGAGCGCCATCAGAATGAACCCCAGCGCAAGCAACGAGGCCAGCTTGATGCTCCCCGCCGGACTTTCCGGAAACTCCAGCGCGATCAGCGACGCCACCGTGTTCGCCGGCGCGAACAACGACCATCCGATATGATTGGAATCCCCGATCACGAACGTCACCGCCATCGTCTCGCCCATCGCCCGCCCCATCCCCAGAACGATCCCGCCGATCAACCCGGTGCGGGACCACGGCAACACCACCTGCCGCATCACTTCCCACCGCGTCGCCCCCAGCCCATACGCACTCTCGCGCAACATTGGCGGCATCGCCCCGAACACATCCCGCATCACCGCCGCAATGAACGGCGTGATCATCACCGCCAGAATGATCCCCCCCGTCATCAGCCCATACCCGAACGGCGCCCCATGCACGACCTGCCGCACCCCCGGCACATGCCCGAAATGATGCGTCAGAAACGGCTGGATATCCCGCGCCATGATCGGCTTGATGACGAACAGCCCCCACATGCCGAAAATGATGGACGGAACCGCCGCCAGAAGCTGCACCGCCGTCCCCACGATCTCGGCCACCCTGGGCGGCGCCATCGCCGTCAGCCAGAAAGCCGTCCCGAACGCCAGCGGAACCGCCAGCAGCACCGCGATCACCGTCGTGATGATCGTCCCGAACAACGGCGCCAGCGCACCAAAATCGTTCGTGACCGGATTCCACACGTTATGCCAGACGAACCCCGGCCCGAATGTCGAAAACGCCCTGAACCCGCCGAACGCCATCGTCACGACCAGCCCGCCCAGCGCCAGCAGCACCAGCGTCGCGCAGGCCGTCACCAGCATCCGGAACACCAGATCCGCCCGCGAAGGGCGACTCAGTGTCGCAGGCGCTGAAACCTGCCCGGATGAGCCTTGGCCGGATCGGGAAGCGGAAGCAGATGTCATGCGTTCTCTAATTCTGTCGGGCCCGGGCAGCAACCATAAAGCCTCATGGCTTCAGGCGCCACGCTGTAACCGTTGCCTCCCTCACACACAACCGCCCCCAGCCTCTCCATCAAATGAATCTTTCATGACGATGCCGGCTGGACACGCCGCCGCTCATAAGCCCCATACCGCAGAAAATGGTGAAGCGGCCCCAGCTCGAACGCCTTCACATCCGGATTGGCCTCCAGATACCGCTCCGCCGACCACTCCCATACGCCCTCCATCCCACGCCCCGCGCCCTTGATCCACAACGGTGCCCCACTCGCCAGCGCCGCCCCGCCCGGAGAGGTCATGCCCGGCACGCAAACCTGCAACGCCCCGTCATACCGCGCCCGATACGCCGCCTCGTCATGAAGCAGAACCGGAATCAGATGCTGCCCATGCGCCTGCGGCACCTCCGCATAGCGCCGCAACGCCACCGGATCCGTCGGATCGATCAGACTGGTCCCGATCTTCTCCCGAGCCCGCACCCGCATCTCAGCGAAAGGCCGGTTGTGCCAGTGCAGATACGTCAGCCGCGTCACCCTGAAACCATCCTCCAGCCGGGAGTTCGGCATGTGCTGCCCATTATCGATCAGATCCACCCCACCCGCCGGAATGAACCCCTTGTGAAACAGCGGATCCACCGCAAACCACCCCGGCCGATACGGCACGTTGAACAGGGACGTGTCGATCCGGAACGCACATCGATACGCCAGCAACCGCGCGAACTCCCCCAATATCGCCGCCCGATCCACGACGATTCCCTCATCCCCCACGAAAGACAGAAACTCATCGCAATCCACAGGCAACGCAAAATCATACCCGCCCTCCCGGTCCCACTCCCGGATACGCTCGGCAAAATGCAACCCTTTCGCCTGAAAATCCCCCGGATGCGCCGCCGTCCGGTCCACCTGCACCCCCACCCTCTCCACATGCGCCAACAGCCGCAACGTCACCGGATCATCAGACCCGTTATCGAGAACGGTCAGATTGCGCGCACCAAACAAGGATGCGTAATGTGTCATCCAGGCCATCAGCAGCGCATTCTCATTCCGCTGCATCATAATCACGCGAATACGAGGGGTACTCATCATAAGAAAGCGGCTTGCCTTTCTCCATTCAATACAGTTTTACGTAAACTGACGCTTTGTTAGCGATTAGAAGCATATTTTACCGGGAAACGATAACCGTCCTATGGCCACGCAGAAAACCCCAAGTCCGTTTACAGGATATTTTGACGCGTACGAAAACGGTATCGCCCGCGGGTGGGCCATGGATCGTCGCACCCCCGATCGCCCCACCTACCTCCACGTCCTGATAGACCGGCAGGAAGTCGCCCGCATCGCCTGCACCATCTCCCGGCCGGACGTGCAGGCCTCACTCCAGTCCCCAGCGGACAAACTCGGCTTCGAATTCATCGTCCCCCCCGAATTCATCGACGGCCAACCACACACCCTGTCCTTCCGTTTCCCCGATCGCTCCCTGGTTCCCTACGTCAACCCCGCCAACCCATCCACCGCCCTTGAGGAATGCGCGTTCGACGGCATCATTCGCCCCGAATACCAGAGCTTCGTGGACGGCGTGAAACAGGGCGCACTGCGCGGCTGGCTCCTCTCCCGCGATCCCCGCACGCAGCAGCAGAAAGGCGGCTGCCTCGTGCAGATCTCCGCCAACGGAATGCGCCTCGCCCAGACGCGGGCCGATCGTTACCGCGGAGACGTCGCCGCCGCCCTCGGCTGTGACCCGAACTGCGGCTTCGAATACGTCATCCCCCAGCACCTCAAAGGCTCCACCCCCCGCACCTACTCGGTCAAGGTCGTCCCCGAAAACGAGGAACTGAACGGCAGCCCCTTTACAACCTCCATTGCGGATGACGCCCTCGAATCCCGTCTCGTCGATATCGCGGATACGATCGACCGCCTGCACCGCGAACTCACCACCCTGCGCACCGAAATCCGCAACGCCATCCCCAAACCCGGCTACAACCTCGGCGATTACGACCGCTGGGCACGCGCCTACTACAACAGCCTCCGCGCCCGAATCGCCCAGCTCCGCCTCACCGAAGGCACGCTCAAGGAACCGCTGGTCTCTATCCTGGTGCCGACATGGCGTCCACTGATGTCCGATTTCGAAGCCGCCATCGACTCCGTCATCGCCCAGACCTACCGCAACTGGGAACTCATCATCATCGACGATGCCGGCAAATCCGCCGAAACCACCGCCCGCATCAAAGCCTACTGCAAGCAGGACGCCCGCATCCGTGCCATCACCCTGAAACAGAACCAGGGCATCTCCGGCGCCACCAACGCCGGCATGGACGCCGCCAAAGGCCAGTACACCGTCTTCTTTGATCATGACGACCTGCTGGTAGACGTCGCCGTCGAAATCATGGTCCGCACCGCCCTCAGAACCGGCGCCCGGATGCTCTATTCGGACGAGGACAAGATCGACCAGGCTGGCTACTTCCTCGAACCCAACCTCAAACCGGACTTCAACTATCGCTACCTGCTCGGCTGCAACTACATCTGCCACCTCACAATGGTCGAAACCAGCCTGATGCGCGAAGTCGGCCATCTCCGGAAAGACTATGACGGCGCGCAAGACCATGATTTCGTCCTCCGCGTCAGCGAAGCCATCCCCTATTCCGAAATCGTCCACGTCCCGGAAATCCTCTACCACTGGCGCAAGACCCCAAACTCCACCGCCGTGGACGTCTCCAAGAAAACCTATGCCATCGACGCCGGCGTCAAATGCGTGGCCGATCACCTCAAACGTCGCGGCATCCGCGCGAAAGTCTCCTCCATACGCGGCCTCACCCTCTATGGCGTGGAATGGCAGCCCCGCAAAACCCCCACCGTCTCGATCATCATCCCCTTCAAGGATCAGGTCGAAACCACCCGCAAATGCCTCGAAACCCTGCTGACAAAAACCGCCTACAAGAAATTCGATATCGTCCTGGTCAATAACTGGTCCGTCACACATGAAGCCAGAGCCTTCATCCAGAACGCCCGCAAACACCCCAACGTCCGCGTGCTGGACGTGGAGGAACCCTTCAACTACTCGCGCCTCAACAACCTCGCCGTGGCCGATAATCCGGCGGATTATTTCGTCTTCATGAATAACGACGTTTTCGTGGAAGACGAAAACTGGCTCAACATCGCCATCGGCGAAGCCCTCTCCGCCCCCGATATCGGCGCGGTCGGCGCCAAACTCCTCTACCCGAACGATACCATCCAGCACGCAGGCGTCGTCGTCGGCCCCGCCGCCATCGGCGCACACGTCCATCGCGGCGAACCCGTCACCGAATACGGCTATATCGGCCGCACCATGCTCAGCCACGAAGTCACAGCCGTCACCGCCGCCGCCATGCTCGTCCGGGCAGACATCTTCCGCGAAATCGGCGGCTTCGACGAGATCGACCTCAAGGTCGCCTATAACGACGTCGATCTGTGCCTGAAAATCCGGGACGCCGGCTACCGCATCATCTTCAGCGCGGAATGGCTCGCCTACCACCACGAAAGCCTTTCACGCGGCACGGACCAGTCCCCCGAACACGAAGCCCGCTTCTTCCACGAAACCAACACCATGCAGACCCGCTGGGGCGACAAGGCGTTCTACCTGCGCGATCCCGCTTACCCCGCTTTCTTTACTGTGGACAAGCAACCCTTCTTCGATCTGGTGGACCCCGAAACCCTCCAATGATCACCTTCAATACCCCCGAAACCGTAGCGGCCCTTACCGAAGCCTCGGACCGCTACGAACACGCCCTGGCCACGAACGACATCACCGCGCTGGATGCCCTGTTCCATGACGGCCCGCACGTCGTCCGCTACGGCGTCACGGAATGTCTCTACGGCGGCGCGGAAATCGCCGCCTTCCGCCGCGCCCGCACCGGCGGCGCTCCACCCCGCACCAACCTCCGCCGCGAAATCACTACCCTCACGCCCGACATCGGCTGCGTGAACATCGAGTTCGAACGGCAAAGCGACGGCAGGCGCGGCCGCCAGAGCCAGACCTGGATGCAGGACGAACATGGCTGGCGTGTCATCAGCGCCCATGTCTCGCTTCTCCCCGCATAACGTCCGCAACCGCCCCCACACAACCGCGTTGCTACTCCCGCCTGAAGAATACGGCCAAAGGAGTCCACTCATGTCCGTTCGCAACAAAACGCACGTTACGCGCAACAATCTGCAAGACAACGCCAAGAAGGTTTCGATCGAAGCCCTCAACGCCCGTCTGGCAGACCTGATCGATCTCGCCCTCATTACCAAACAGGCGCACTGGAATCTCAAGGGCCCGCAGTTCATCGGCGTCCACGAAATGCTGGACGGCTTCCGCACCACCCTGGATGACTACGTGGACACCACCGCGGAACGCGCCGTGCAGCTCGGCGGCACCGCCTACGGCACCTCGCAGGATGTCGCGAAGTCCTCGATCTGCACCCCCTACCCGACCGATATTTATCGTGTCGCAGATCACATCTCCGCCCTGATCGACCGCTACGGCGCAGTCGCCAACGCCGTGCGTGAATCCATCGACGTCACGGACGAAGCCGGTGACGCCGACACGGCCGACCTGTTCACCGAAGTCTCTCGCGGCCTCGACAAGAACCTCTGGTTTCTTGAGGCCCATGTGCAGGAGCCGACAGGCACCATGCGCGACGGCGACGGCACCGGCCAGCGCTGATCGTCCTCTTCCATCGAGAGCCCAGCAGAACAACCCCCGTGCCATCCGGCACGGGGTTTTTCTTTTCCTGTAGCCGTCTGTTCTTTTTTGCAAAAAAGAATTAAAAAACTCTTATTCGTTTTTGAGACTCATCATCGCACGCCCCCCCGCGATCAAAAGTCTTTTCGATTCTTTTTCTTCAGAAAAAGAAGGCCCTCTCACCCCTTCTTCAACGTCCGAGCCAGATACGCCGTCACCGCCACCTCATCCGCAGTCAGCGCGAATTCATCCGCATCGTCCAGCACCGCCTCCGCCTGTTTCAGGAACGCCTCCCGCAAGGACCCGTCCAGATACCCGTCCATAATCCGGGGATGAATGTAACTCTTCCGGCAGATCGCAGGCGTATTCCCCAGTTTCGCCGCCACGGACTCGATCGTCCGCAACAGATTCTTCTTTGCCCGCGCCTTCGTATCCACGGCCTCGAACGCCGCCAGAGCCAGCGCCGCCAACTGCGTCGCCGCCCAGGTCCGGAAATCCTTCGCCGTAATGTCTTCCCCCGTCACCTCCCGCAGATACGCATTCACATCATGCGAATGCACATCATGCCGCCCCCCCGCCTCATCCACCCACTGAAACAGCCGCTGCCCCGGCAGATCCTGCAATCGCCCGATCACCCGCGCCAGACGCGAATCATCCAGTTCGATATGCCGCTCCACCCCATGCTTGGCCCGAAAATCCAGTTCCAGATGCCGCCCCCGCACATCCATGTGCCGGTGCCGCAACGTCGTCAGCCCAAAACTCTTGTTGGCCTCGGCATATTCGTCATTTCCCACCCGCGCCAGCGTCTTCTCCATCAGCCGGACCACACTCGCCAGAACCCGTGCCCGATCCAGCGTCCCGGCCCGTAGATCCCGGTCCACCCGCCGCCGCAACTCCGGCAGCTTCTCCCCAAATACCAGCAGCCGCGCGAACTTGTCCTCATCGCGCACCAGTCGCCACTTCGGATGATACCGATACTGCAACCGCCCCCGCGCATCCCGCCCCACGGCCTGAAGATGCCCGTCCGGATCAGGGCAGATCCAGACATCCCGATAGGCCGGCGGAATCGCCAGCCGCTTCAGCCGCGCAATCTCCGCCGGATCGGAAATCCGCTGCCCCCGCGCATCATAATAAGAAAACCCCCTGCCATGCCGATGCCGCGTAATCCCGGCCTCCGCACGGTCCACATAACGAAGGCCCGCCGCTTTCGCGTGGGCCTTCGCCTCGTCAGGCACGCTCGCCGATACACCCTCACCCATCGAACATCCTTTCCCTCAGTCGGAAAGAAACGCGCGACGCGAGGCAGGTTTCCGGATCAGGCCGCCGCCTTCTCCGCCTCCTCGACCGGCAGACGGATCAGATAATCGAACGCCGAAAGCGCCGCCTTCGCACCTTCACCCGTCGCAATGATAATCTGCTTGTAAGGCGCCGTCGTCGCATCGCCCGCCGCAAACACACCCGGCACGGATGTCGCGCCATGCGCATCCACCTCGATCTCGCCCCGCTCCGTCAGGGCCAGCGTATCCCGCAGCCATTCCGTGTTCGGCACCAGCCCGATCTGCACGAATATCCCTTCCAGCTCCACCCGATGAACCTTCTCGTCCACCCGATTGCGATAGTTCAGAGACGTCACGCGCTGCCCATCCCCGACAACTTCCGTCGTCAGCGCATTGGTGATGATCGTGACATTCTTCAACGAGCGCAGCTTGTTTTGCAGAACCTGGTCCGCCCGCAACGCCCCGCCGAACTCAATCAACGTCACATGGCTGACGATACCCGCCAGATCGATCGCCGCCTCGACACCGCTATTGCCGCCGCCAATCACCGCAACGCGCTTGCCCTTGAACAACGGCCCGTCACAATGCGGGCAATAGGCCACGCCCTTGTTCCGATACTCGTTCTCGCCCGGCACGTTCATCTGCCGCCACCGCGCTCCCGGTGCCAGAACCAGGGACTTCGCCCGAACGCTCGCCCCGCTCTCCAGCACAACCTCATGATAGCCACCCTGCGCCTTCGCAGGGATCAGCTCCCTGGCGCGCTGCCCGGTCGTGATATCCACATCATAATGCCGGACATGCGCTTCCAGAGCCGCACCGAATTTCGGCCCCTCCGTCTCCGGCACGGACACGAAGTTCTCGATCGCCATCGTGTCCAGAACCTGCCCGCCGAAACGCTCCGCCAGAATGCCCGTCCGCACGCCCTTGCGCGCCGCATAGACACCCGCCGCAGCTCCGGCCGGCCCGGCCCCCACGATCATCACATCGAAAGGAGCCTTCTCACCCACTTTCTTCGCCGCTCGTGCGGTCGCACCCGTATCCAGCTTCGCCAGAATCTGCGCAACATCCATACGGCCAGACCCGAACGGTTCCCCATTCAGGAAAACCTGCGGCACGGACATGATGTTCTTCGCCGCAACCTCGTCCTGATACAGCGCGCCGTCGATCATCGTATGGCGGATGTTCGGGTTCAGAACGCTCATCGCATTCAGCGCCTGCACCACATCCGGGCAGTTCTGGCAGGACAGCGAAATGAATGTCTCGAACTCATACGACCCATCAAGCGCCGCAATCTGCTCGGCCACGTCCGGCGCAATTTTCGGCGGATGACCCCCCACCTGCAACAACGCCAGAATCAGGGACGTGAACTCATGCCCCATCGGAATCCCGGCAAACCGAACCGTCGCCGGCTCCCCCGGGCGCCGCACCGCGAAGGAAGGACGCCGCGCATCCGCCTCATAATCCGCTACGGAAATCTTGTCGGAAAGCGCCGCGACCTCATGCAGCAACTCATGCATCTCGCGCGCCTTCGCACTGTCGTCCAGGCTCGCATCCAGCTCGATCGGATGCTTGAGATTGGCCAGATAGGTGCGCAACTGCGTCTTCATCGTGTCTTGCAGCATCGAACTCTTCCTCTTCAACACTGAATCTGTTGGGAAATGGTCCGCTCCCGGCCCATCATCGAACAGATCCCGAAACCGGGAATGTCGCCCCCGCCCATGATCGGGCGGGAGCAACCGGCAAAATCAGATCTTGCCAATCAGATCGAGCGACGGAGACAGCGTCGCCTCGCCTTCCTTCCACTTCGCCGGGCAGACCTCACCCGGATGGGACGCGACATACTGCGCCGCACGCACCTTATCGAGCAGTTCCGTCGCGGAACGGCCGACACCACCCGCCGTCACCTCGATGTACTGAATCTTGCCTTCCGGATCGAGCAGGAACGTCCCACGATCCGCCATGCCATCACTCTCGATCATCACATCGAAATTGCGCGCGATCTGGCCCGTCGGATCACCCAGCATCACATACTGGATCTTCCCGATCGCAGGCGACGTGTCATGCCAGGCCTTGTGCGTGAAATGCTTGTCCGTGGACACGGAATAGATCTCGACGCCCAGCTTCTTGAACGCGTCATAATGATCAGCCATATCCTCCAGCTCCGTCGGGCAGACGAAGGTGAAATCCGCAGGATAGAAGAAGAAGACTGACCACTTCCCCTTAACGTCGGAGTCAGAGACCTCGATGAACTTTCCGTCATGGAAGGCCTGCGTGGTGAACGGCTTCAGTTCGGAATTGATGCGGGGCATGAACATCTCCTTGGCTCGTGCATCTGGAACGGCATCCTTGTCCCACGGTTCGCCTCCGCTGGGAATTCGTTTGTGCCAATATCCGTCATAAGCAAAACCTTGGTTACAAATACAACGAACAGGCGCTATCTATAAACCATGTCCTACACACCCCTCGCAGGCCTGTCCCTGCGCGATATCGAATACGCCGTCGCCGTGGACGACCTGCGCAACTTCTCCCGCGCCGCCGAACGCTGCGGCGTCAGCCAGGCCGGCCTGTCCGAACAGGTCCGCAAACTCGAGGCCCTGCTCGACACCCCCCTGTTCGAACGCTCGCGCCGCCACGTCACCCCCACGCCGGACGGCGCACGCCTCATCGCACTCGGCCGGGACGTCCTTTCCAGCGCCCGCACCCTGCTCGAAGTCGCCCGCAACCGCTCCGGTCCGCTCGATGGCCCCCTGCGGGTCGGCGTCATCGCCACCCTCGGCCCCTATTATGTCCCCGGCCTCCTCCCTCTCCTCCGCACCCACTATCCAAACCTCGCCCTGCGCCTCACCGAAAGCATGACCGCACCCATGCTGACGAAACTGCGCCATAACGAACTGGACCTCGCCTTCCTCGCTCTCCCCCTCGCCTCCGAAACCCTGCATTCGGAAGCCATCTTCGAGGAACCCTTCCTCGGCGTCTTCCCCGCGCAACACCCGCTGGCTCAACGCAAAAACCTCCACCTGGCAGACCTGAACGACCCTGACCTCCTCCTGCTGGAAGACGGCCACTGCCTGCGCGACCAGGCCCTCTCCGTCTGCGGCATGACCAGCCAGCGCGACGAATACGGCGCCCGACTCGCCACCAGCCTCGAAATGCTGCGCCACATGATCGGCGCCGGCGAAGGCTACTCCCTCATCCCGCAACTCGCCCTCAACAACCGCTCCGAAATGGACGACCTCGTCCAGACGCGTCCCCTCGGCCCCGAAGCCTCCCGCACCATAGGACTCGTCTGGCGCGCCTCGGACCCGCGCGGCTCCGCCTTCCGGGACTTCGCCCGCTTCCTCCGCGAACACACCCCACCCGGTTGCCAGCCCGCCACAACCACCCCGGAACCGGCATGATCCCCACCCTCACGACCCAACGCCTCACCCTCCGCCCCATGACCCCGCAGGACTGGCCCGCCTACGCCGCCCTCATGGCGTCAGACCGCGCCCGTCACATGGGCGGCCCCCACGCCCCCAGGGAGGCCTGGGGCATGTTCTGTAGCGATCACGCCCAATGGAGCCTCTACGGCTACGGCGCCCTCATGATCGATGCCACACACACCCGCACCTGCGTCGGGCAGGTCGGCATCAATTGCGGCCCCCTCTACCCGGAACACGAACTCGGCTGGCTGCTCTACCCCGGCTCGGAAGGCCACGGCTACGCGCTCGAAGCCGCCGCCGCCCTGCGGGACTGGGCACGCCATGAAAAACACCTCGCCACACTCGTCAGCTACGTCGAGCCGGGGAACGACCGCTCCCGCAAACTCGCCGAACGCCTCGGCGCCCATCTCGACGAAGCCACCCCACACCCCGACGGCGACCTGGTCTTCCGCCACTTCGGCACATCCCCATGACAATTCGGCCCATGACAATCCGGCCCATGACAATCCGGCGAAACGAAAACCCGAAACCCCAAAAATCTTGTCGCCTCCCCCAAACACTGCCACAGACGAACCCCCGGCACCCTACCAAGGCAACACTCATGCGCCCCCACCTGATCCTCCCCACTCTGGCCGCCTTCCTCTGCGCCACGCCCGCGGCCCACGCCTGGGGGCCATACGGCCACGCCATCATCGCGGATATCGCACAGGACCACCTCACCCCCGCCGCCACACAGCAGACGACCGCCCTGCTCGCCCTCGAAGGCCACCAGACGCTCGATCAGGTCGCCTCCTGGCCGGACGCCGCCGCCCATATCCCCAAATCCCAGGGCGGCATCCCCGAAACCCTCCCCTGGCACTACGTCGATATCGACACCTCACACCCCACCTACGACGCCACGCGGGACTGCCCGAACGACAACTGCGTCACCGAAAAACTCCCGCAGATGATCGCCACCCTCTCCAACCCCAACGCCCCTCCGCAAGCACGCCTCCTCGCCCTCAAATGGGTCGTGCATCAGGTCGGCGATCTCCACCAGCCCCTCCACGCCGCCGAACATGCACACGACAAAGGCGGCAACACAGTCAGGATCTCCTATTTCGGAGATACCCAGGAAGGCCACCTCAACCTCCACTCCCTCTGGGACGAAGGCATCCTGGACCGGCAAGCCAGCCTCGTCGTCGGCCCGCATTACAGCATCGACTTCACCAAGGCCCGCGTCGAGGCCAACACCCTCAACGCCCAGATCACCCCCGGCCAAGCCGCTGCCTGGACCACGGGCTACACCCCAACCCAGCCCCATCAGGCCGTCGTGAACTGGACCAACGAAAGCCACACCCTGGCCCGTACCATCGCCTACGGCGCCCTCCCCCCCCGGCACGACATCGCCCAATCCTATACGGACATCGCCTGGCCCGTCATCCAGACCCGACTTGAACAAGCCGGCATCCGCCTCGCCGCCATCCTCAACGCAGCCCTCCCGTCACAATAACCCCTGCAGAACGCGCGCCGGAACACCATGCCCATCCGTCGCGCCCTCCTCGCCATCCTCATCCTCCTCACCGCCACACTCCTCCACCGCCACTGGCTCCCCCCGCAATGGGATCCCACCCAGCCGCTGGACCTCCACGCCCCGCCAAACCGCCTCACCCCCCTGAAAATCCGCCTCCTCAACACCACCCCCACCCTCTGCGCCGCCGCCCTCGCAACCGCCCCCCTCGTCACCCGGCCCGCCTCCCTCTCCGGCCCCTGCCCCCTCCCGGACGCCCTGCGCATCCTCACAGGCCCGATCCCGACGGACCCCGCCACCTTCCTCGCCTCCTGCCGCCTCGCGGTGGACTGGTCCCTGTTCCTCACCACCGTCGTCCAGCCCACCGCCCAGGCCACATACGGCCAGCCCGTCACCTCCATCCACCACCTCGGAACCTATGCCTGCCGGGACGTCCGCAACCAGCCCGGCCACGAAAGCAGCCACGCCCGCGCCGATGCGATCGACGTCGCCAGCTTCACCCTCGACCACGGCCACACCATCCCCGTCTCCGCCTGGACACGAACCACCACGGACAGCACCTTCCTCCACAATATTCGAAACGGCGCCTGCCGGATATTCGGGATTGTCCTCTCACCAGACTACAATATCCTCCACGCTACCCATCTTCACCTTCAGGCATCCGGCTTCGGCCCCTGCCACTAACCCTCCCTGCGGAGTCCCCCCACTCGTGGCGCGCAAAATCAAAGACATGCTGGCCTCGGGCGGCATCACCCCCGCCGTCGATCACATCGCCCCCAGCGATATCCTCACCCCGGCAGACCGCTATCAGGAACTCTTCACCGCTATCCAGACCAGCCGCATCTTCCCGGACGGCAAAACCTTCGTGGACAGCCACCCGAAATCCAGCCCCGCCATCATTCTCGAAACCTACCGCGCCACCAAAGACCGCCCGAACTTCGATCTCGCCACCTTCGTCCAGCAGAACTTCGCGCAGGATCTCCCCCCTGACAGCCACTACATCTCGGACCCGAAACGCACCATCACCGCCCATATAGACGCCCTCTGGCCCGTCCTCACCCGTCACCCGGAACGCCACGCCCGCCGATCCTCCCTCCTCCCCCTACCCCACAGCTACATCGTCCCCGGCGGCCGTTTCGGAGAAATGTACTACTGGGACTCCTACTTCACCATGCTCGGCCTGGCCCATAGCGGCCAGCACGGCCTCATGCGCACGATGGCGGACAACTTCGCCTTCCTGATCGATACCTACGGCCACATCCCCAACGGCAACCGAACCTATTACCTCAGCCGCTCCCAGCCCCCCGTCTTCGCCCTGATGGTCGATCTGCTCGAAGCCCACGGCGTCCGACAAGGCCTGCGCTACCTCCCCCAGCTCAAACGCGAATACGCCTACTGGATGGAAGGCGCCGAAACCCTCGCCCCCGGCCAGTCCCACCGCTACGTCGTCCGCATGCCGGACGGCAGCCTCCTCAACCGCTACTGGGACGACCGCAACACCCCCCGCGAGGAATCCTACCTCGAAGACGTCACCACCGCCGAACACGGCGCACGCCCCGCCGCCGAAATCTATCGCGACCTCCGCGCCGGCGCCGCCTCCGGATGGGACTTCTCCTCACGCTGGCTCGACAACCCGCACGACCTCTCCACCATCCGCACCACCGCCATCCTGCCCGTCGACCTCAACAGTTTCCTCCACAAGCTGGAAACCCAGATCGAACACCTCAGCGCCCTCGCCGGGGACGCTGAAACCAAGGCCCTGTTCCAAAGACGCGCCCGCAAACGTCTCCGCGCCATCAACAGATATCTCTGGGACGATACCATCAGCAGCTTCATCGACTATGACTGGCTGCGCGACCGACCACGGGATGCCCTCAGCGCCGCCATCGTCGTCCCCCTCTATGTCGGCCTCGCCACCACCGAACAGGCCCACAAGGCCGCCCGCATCATCCAGGACCGCCTCCTCGCCCATGGCGGCCTTATCACCACGGAACAACACTCCTCCCAGCAATGGGACAAATCCAACGGCTGGGCGCCCCTGCAATGGATGGCCATCGGCGGCCTCAAACGCTACGGCCTCTCCACCCTCAGCCACGACATCGCCCAACGCTGGCTCACCACCGTCGGCGCCATCTACGAACGCGAAGGCAAACTGGTCGAAAAATACGCCATCTCATCACACGCGGACGGCCCCCTCGCAGGCGGCGGCGAATACCCCCTTCAGGACGGCTTCGGCTGGACCAATGGCATCACACGTCGCCTGATGCAGGAACACCCTACCCACCACCTGCACCACATCCGCCCCAGATCAGGCCATCACCGCTGATGCGCGACGATATCCAGATCAACCCCCACCGCCAGCGCCACCCACTGCCCGCTCGCCCAGGGCCCCTGCCCCACCCCGAAAGCCGATCGAACCAGATCGACATGACCCTTCGCATGAGCGGACACACCCTGAATATCGACTGAAAATACCAGAACCACCGGCTTGCTCACACCGCGCAGATCAAGCGTTCCATCCGCCACATAGGTATCAGCGCCCGTCCTGCGGATCGCCGTCGTCCTGAATGTCGCCTGCGGAAATGCCGCGACATCGAACCAGTCCTTGCCCGGCATCGCCGTATCCCGCTGGGAATCTCCCGTCGCCGCACTGCCCAGATCGACGGTCACCTCCATATGGGACGCATCCAGATGGGCAGGATCGAACGCAATCGCCGTCTTGTAGCGCGAAAACGCCCCCTTGAACGGCGTCCCGGTCTGAACCCCGGAAAACCCGACCCGGCTCTGCCCCTGATCCACACTCCAGTCCGCCGCCTGCGCCGCAGAAGCGACCAATACGGAAAAACCCAGCAAAAACGAGGAAAAATAACGCGTCACAACGAAGACCTCCGATACCAGGGCAACATCCGCCGCAGGACAGAATCCCGAACCCAGAAATGATGCCGCAACGCCGCCAGAACATGCACCCCGACCACGGCCATCAACACATAAGCGCCGTAGGCATGAACAATTTTCATAACCCCTTCAACAGGCGCCTTATCCGCCACGTTCGAAAAAACAGGCAGATCCGGCCATGGCACAACCCCGAACAGAACGGTCGGAATCCCGTAAACCGAACTCGAAACCAGCCCCCATCCCGTCAGCGGCAACCCGAACAGAAAGCCATACAGCAGCCAATGCCCTACATGAGCCGCCTTCTTCTCCCTTTCGGGCATCGCCTCAGGCAATGGCGGCGGCCGATGCGTCAACCGCCACGCCAGCCGCAGAAACGCCGCCAGCAAAACCGTAATGCCGATCGATTTATGCAACTGATACAAGGCAAACAACCGGGACGGCTCCAGCCCGCCATGCACCATTACCAGCCCCATCACGAACAGCGCGATGATCCCCGCCGCCATCACCCAATGCAGGATGATGGCGACAAGCGTATAACGGTCACGCACAACCCGTCTTACGGCTGCAACTCGAACGCACCCGCAATCGTCAGCGTCACATCGTCGCCTACTAGCGGAACATACTGCGTCACCCCGAACGCGCTGCGCTGAATCACGCCGCTCGCCTCGAACCCGACCGTATAGGCCTTGTCGATCGGATTGACGCCCGAGCCCACCAGATGCGCTTTCAGCACCACCGGCTTCGTCACGCCATGCAGCGTCAGATCACCCGCAATCGTCGCCGTACGCGCGCCGGTTCTGGTAATCTTCGTCGAAGAGAACGTCGCATTCGGATATTTCGTCGCATCGAACCACTGCGCACTCTTCAGCTCGTCATCCAGCTTGCCAGACGTCGTCTCAACGGACGCCACCGGAATCGTCACCTCCAGCTTCGATACCGAAACCGTCCCCGGATCGAGCGTCAACGTCCCGCTCGCCCCGGAAAAAACACCCGAATAATTGCTGAACCCGAAATGGGAAAGCGTAAACCCGACCTGCGTATGGCTGGTCTCGACCTTGTAGGTCCCGGCCTTCACCGCCTTCGGATCAGGCGTCGAGACCGACTGCGCGAACGCCCCCGAAGCGGACGAAAACGCCAGCGCCGCCACCATCAGATGCGGCGCGAAAGAACGAAAATTCATCACGATATTTCCCGAAAAATCCAGTATCAGGCCGTAATCGCCGCAATGTCCGCACGCGCCTTCGTCAGGCCCGCCTCAACCGCCTCCGGTCCCTTGCCCACGCCTTCGACGCGAATGACGCTGACATCCCGCAGGCCGATGAACCCAAGCACCCCGGCAAGCTGCTTTTCCTGATGATCGTAAGGCGCATACGGGCTTTCACCACTGTAAACCCCACCCCGCGCAGACGCGATGAACCCCTTCTTGCCCGCCGGCACCAGCCCCTGCGCCCCATCCGGGCCATACTTGAACGTCTTGCCCGCAACCGCGACCCGATCGATCCACGCCTTCAACTGAATCGGCACGCTGAAATTATACATCGGCGCACCGATCACCACGATATCGGCGGCAAACAGCTCCGCGATCAGCGCCTCGCTCAACGCCACGTCCGCCTCCGGCGCAACACCCGCGCCCACCCGGACGGACCCTATATTGGCGGCGGACAACGGCTCGATCGGATCGGCCGCCAGATCCCGATACACAACCTTGCTTCCGGGATGCAGCGCCACTTCCCGCGCCACGATCTCCGCGCTCAAACGGCGCGTCACGGAACGATCACCAAGAATGCTGGAATCGATATGCAGAATGTTCATGGTCGCAACCTCCGAAAATAGTCGCCGGGCCGACAGGACAGTGACCCGGAAAACAGGAACACAGCTTTGCCACGCCTCGACACCACCCGAACAGCCGCTATATTCCGTGAGATACCATCGACCTGACCGATAGATTGAGGCCCACCCCATGCTCGACGGCATCTCCTTCGACCAGCTCCGCACATTCATCACCGCCGTCGATCAGGGCAGCTTCTCCGCCGCCGCCAGACACCTTAACCGCTCCCAGTCCGCCGTTAGCGACCTGATCGCCAATCTGGAAACCCAGATGGCCATCACCCTGTTCGACCGCTCGGGCCGCTATCCGAAACTGACCGATGCCGGCACCATCCTTCTGGCGGACGCCCGCGGCATCGTCTCCAACGTGGACTTCATGAAAGCCCGCGCCAAAGGCATCTCCACCGGCATCGAACCCGAACTCTCCGCCGCGATCGACGTCTTCTTCCCCATGGAAGCCCTCACTCAGGTCGCCAGATCCTTCCAGCAGGAATTCCCCCAGACTCCGCTGCGCCTCTACGTCGAAGCCCTCGGCGGCGTCTTCCAGCCCCTGCTGGACGGCCGCGCCAGCGTCGGCATCGTGGCCCCGCTCCCCATCATGCCCCCCTCCCTGTCCTCCGAACACTTGGCCAATATCGGCTTCGTCATGGTCGCCGCCCAAAACCACCCCCTCGCAAAAATCGAAGGAATCATCCCTCTGGAAGAAGTCGCCAGACACGTCCAGCTCGTCCTGACGGACCGGACCGATCTCTCCCGGGGCAAGGACATGGGCGTCATGTCCCCCTCCACATGGCGCATCGCGGATCTCTACGCCAAACACGCCTTCCTCCTCAACGGCCTCGGCTGGGGCGGAATGCCCCGTCACACCGTCAAGGCAGATCTCGAAAGCGGCAAACTGGTCGAACTCCAGATCGAAAACATGCCCCCCGGCGGCCTCTCCCTCAGCATGACCGCCGTCTACCCCACACACGCCCCACCCGGCCCCGCCGCCCGCTGGCTGATCGACCGCCTCAAACTCTGCCCCGGCCGACGCCCGACAATCCTGGCCTGAACGACGCTTACGAAACCTTGAAAATACCCTTCAACGTCTCCTGCATCACCCCCGCATCCAGCGTCCTGCCAAACCACAACTCCACCCCCACGATCCCCTGATTGACCAGCATCCCCAGCCCGTCCAGCACCGTACACCCCCGCCCCTTCGCCTCCCGCAGAAGATGCGTCATAGGCGGATTCATAATCACATCCGCCACGATCTGCCCTGGCCTCAACGTCTCCAGATCGATCTCCGGCAACGCCTCCGCATCTCCCAGCCCGATCGACGTCGCATTGATCACGATATCCGTCCCCTCCGGAACCTTCGCCTTCCCGCTCCACCCGACGGCCTTCCCCTCCGCCCCCGTATGCTCGCTCACCAGCCCCGCCACCGTCCTCGCCTTCCCCTCGTCACGATTGACGACCGTAATCTCCGCCGCCCCCGCCAGCCCCAGCTCCACCGCAATCGCCCGCGCCGCCCCACCCGCCCCGAACAGCACGATCCGCTTCCCCTTCGGATCGGACACGGATCGCAAGGACGTCAGAAACCCCTTCCCGTCCGTGTTGTTCCCGATCAGCTTCCCATCCCGGATCTGAACGCAATTCACCGCTCCGATAATCGCGGCGGACTCAGCCAGTTCGTCCAGATGCTCCAGCACCGCAACCTTATGCGGCAACGAGCAGTTAAATCCCACCCACCCCATCGCACGCGCGCCCCGCACGGCATCCCCCAGCGCCTCCGGCTTGACGTCACAGTTGATGAACCGGGCCTTCATCCCCGCGTCCCTGTATCCCGCCTCGATCATGGCAACCGTCGGATTATTCCCCGACGGCGTTGAAAAGGATCCCGTCAAATCACTGCGAAAAGGCGCCTTGTCCGTCATATCGTCACTTTCACATCCATGAACCCGAACCCCCATACTGACCGATCACCCCCACAACGCCAGACACTGTTGCGCGAGTGCGGCAGAACTTTCCCTATCCCGGCGCGCTCTCCCACCCAGCACACAGCTTCAAAGAACCACACCGCATGACCACCTTCCGCCGCCGCCATGCCTTGGCCGCCGCCGCCTCGTTCATCGCCCTCTCCAGCGTCACGATCGCCGCCTCCGCAAAGGAGAAGCCGGACGCCACCATCGAAATCGTCTCACACTCCGCCGATGTAGGCGTCGGCTACACCTGGGGCGACGGAACCCTCACCTACGGCGCCCATAAATACCACTTCAAGGTCACGGGCGGAGACGTCGCCGCAGTCGGCTACTCCACCATGAAAGCCAACGGCGTCGTCTACGATCTCAAACACCTGCACGATTTCGACGGCACATACGGCGCGGTCTCCGGCGAAGCCACCCTCAACAAGGGCCTCAGCGACAGCCTCCTCGCCAACACCAACAAGGTCCGCATCCGCATCACCTCCGCCACAGAAGGCGCACGCCTCGCCGGTGGCGCGCAGGGCCTGACCTTCACACTCGAACACTGAAAACCACCGGCAGTTGTCCCACGGGGCAACCGCCACCATCTCCATCGGGATCGCCATAGAAAAGGCCCGCCATGATCCCGCTCTCCGTTCTGGACCTGTCCCTCATCACCGCCGGCGGCAGCCCCGCACAGGCCTTCCGGAACAGCGCCGATCTCGCCCGCCACGCGGAAACCCTTGGCTTCAGACGCTACTGGCTGGCCGAGCACCACGCCATGCCCGGCATCGCCTCCGCCGCCACGCCCGTCGTCATCGGCCACATCGCCGCCGCTACAAAAATCATCCGCGTCGGTTCCGGCGGCATCATGCTCCCCAACCACGCCCCCCTCACCGTCGCCGAAGCCTTCGGAACACTGGACGCCCTGTTCCCCGGCCGCATAGACCTCGGCCTCGGCCGCGCCCCAGGTTCCGATCAGGCCACCATGCGCGCCCTCCGCCGCGACCCCCAATCCGCCGACCGCTTCCCCAATGATGTCGTCGAACTCCTGCGCTACCTCGGCCCACCACAACCAGATCAGCACGTCATCGCCATCCCCGGTGCCAACAGCCGCGTCCCCGTCTGGCTCCTCGGTTCATCCCTGTTCTCGGCCCATCTCGCCGCCCTGCTCGGCCTCCCCTTCGCCTTCGCCAGCCACTTCGCCCCGGATCAGATGGAAGACGCCATCGCCCTCTACCGCACCCAGTTCAAACCGTCCCACTCCCTCGAAGCCCCACACGTCATGCTCACCGTCAACATCATCGCCGCCGAAGACGACGCCACCGCAACCCTCCTGAAAACCTCCCTCGATCAATATTTCGTCGCCCTCCGCCACGGCCGCCCCACCCCCTTCCCCCCGCCGCAAGACAACCTCATCTGGTCCCCCGCCGAACAGGCCACGCTCACCCATACCCTCCGCTACACCTTCACCGGCGGCCCCCAGACCTTGGCTGGCAAGCTCACCCCCTTCCTGAACCAGCACACCCCCGACGAACTCATGATCGCCACCCCCATCTTCAACCACGAAGCCCGCAAACGCTCCCTCGAAATCGCGATGACCTGTCTTGAAAGACGCTAAATCCGCAACATCGCGTCAGTCATGCCCGAACCCGCTCGCGATCGACCATCCCCTCACCCGACCGGAAAATGGCACGCCACCCGCCGCCCCTCCGAAACCTCCCGCAACACCGGCCGCTCCTCCACACACCGCTCCCGCGCCACCGGGCACCGCGTATGAAACCGGCACCCTGACGGCGGATCGATCGGGCTGGGCACATCCCCCTGCAACCCCATAATCGGCGCCACCCCCATACGCGGGACCGCTGCAACCAGCGCCCGCGTATAAGGATGCACAGGCCCCCGCAGAACCGCCTCCGTACCTCCCTCCTCCACAATGCCGCCCAGATACATCACCGCAATCCGCCGCGATACCTGCCGCACCACAGCCAGATCATGCGAAATAAACACCAGCGCCAACCCCAGGCGATCCTGCAAATCCCGAAACAGATTCACGATCTGCGCCTGAATCGAAACATCCAGCGCCGAAACCGGCTCATCCGCCACGATGACGCGCGGAGACAACGCCAAAGCCCGCGCGATATTCAGCCGCTGCCGCTGCCCCCCCGAAAATTCATGCGGATACCGCCCCGCCGCCGCGCGCGGCAACCCCACCAGATCCAGCAATTCCGCAACCCGCGCCGTCGCCTCCACTCCACGCACCCCATGCACCCGCAACGGCTCCAGTAATGCCGCCCCTACCCTCCGGCGCGGATTCAACGACGCATAGGAATCCTGAAACACCATCTGCATCCTTGCCCGAACCGGCCGCAAACGCCGCTCGGACAGACGCGTGATCTCCTCCCCCTCGAAAAACACAGTTCCCGAACTCGGCACCGCCAGCCGCGTCAGGCACCGCCCCAGACTGGATTTCCCACAGCCGGACTCCCCCACCAAGGCCACGGACTCCCCGGCCCGCACCGCAAAGTTCACCCCGTCAACCGCGCGCAACACACGCCCGCCAGAAACACGATATTGCTGCGAAACATCAACGGCTTCCAGAAGAACATCCCTCATGCCGGATACAACACGCAGGCCACCTCACGCTCCCCATGCCCCACCAAAGCAGGCCGCCTCTCACACCCCTCCTGTATAAATGAACATCTCGGCGCGAACACACACCCGTCCGGACGCGACGCAGGGCTGGGCGGCTGCCCCGGAATCACACTTAGCCGCTCCGGCAATTCCCCCTCCAGCCTCGGCATGGACGCCAGCAAAGCCCGCGTATAAGGATGCCACGGATCGTCCAATAACGGCCCCGCCTGCCCCTCTTCCAGCACCACCCCGCCATAAAGCACCAGCGTCCGCAAACAGGTCTGCGCAACCACCCCCATATCATGCGTAATCAGCATCACCGAAGCCCCTCGCCCCGTCACATCGCGCAACAACGATAGAATCTGCGCCTGAACCGTCACATCCAGCGCCGTCGTCGGCTCGTCCGCAATCAGCAACGAAGGCTCGCAAGACAGCGCCATCGCAATCATCGCCCGCTGCCGCAACCCACCCGACAACTGATGCGGATACCGCATCGCCGCATTTTCCGGCGCCGGAACGCCCATATCCCCCAGTAACCGCACCGTACGCGCCCGCGCCTCTTTCCGTCCCACCCCGGAATGCCACCGGATCTGCTCGTCAATCTGCGCCCCGATGGTCCTCACCGGCAAAAACGCCGTCATCGGGTCCTGAAAGATCATCGCAATCCGCCTCCCCCGCACCCGCTCCCATTCCCGCTTCGGCAACGTCAGCAGATCCTGCCCCTCGAACCGCACCATACCCCGAACCCGCGCGCGCGGCAGCAATCCCATCAGCGCCAGCGCCGTCACGCTTTTTCCGGAACCGGACTCCCCCACAATCCCCAGAATCTCCCCTGCCCTCACATCGAACGAAACCCCATCCAGAATCGTCACCCCGCCAATCTCGACCCGCAGATCACGCACCTGCAACAACGCCTCATCCACGGCCACCACCCTCCCGAATCCGCGGATCAAGCGCCAGATAGAGCAGATCGACCAACGCATTCGCCACAACGACAAACGCCGCCGAATACAAAACCGTCGCCATGATCAGCGGCAAATCCAGATTGGTCAGCCCCTGATACGTCAGCCGCCCCACGCCCGGCAACGCAAACACAACCTCCGTCAACAAAGCCCCACCCCCGATCAACTGCGCCACATCCAGCCCGAACAGGGACACGAAACTCAGCCATGACATCCGCAAGGCATGATTCAGCAAAACCCGTTCATCAGACAAGCCTTTCGCATAAGCCGTTCGGATATAATCCTCCCGCCCCGCCGCAATCAGATCCGCCCGCAACACCCGGCTATAAATCCCGATGAATGACACCGCCAGCGTCAGCCACGGAAAAAACAACGCCCGAAACCACCCTAAAGGGCTTCCAGAGAACGTTACATATCCCAACGGCGGCACCCACCGGAACAGCCACAGATCATGATACCGGCTCTGCGTCAGCAGATTCACAACCTCCCCCAGCCAGAAAACCGGAATCGAAATCCCCAGCAATGCCAGCGCCATCAAAATCCGGTCCACAGCCCGATCCCGAAACACAACCGACACCACGCCAATCCCCACCGAAAGCCCCACCCACAATACCGCCGCCCCCCCCACCAGAGACAACGTCACCGGCGCCGCCGCGAACACCTCCGGCACCACCCGCTCGCCATGATCCACGAAAGACGTCAGATCCCGGCTGACGAACAGCTTGTCCATCATCCGCACATACTGAACCGGTAAAGGCCGATCAAACCCATACTCATGCCGCACCCGCGCCAGAACCTGCGGGCTGGCATTCCGCCCGGCAATCCGCGCCGTCGGATCAGCCCCCGGCGTCGCAAAGAACACCGAAAACACCAGAACCGACATGCCAAACAACACAAACGCAGCCTGCCCCAACCGCGAAAGAACCGCCCGCATCACCGTCCACCCCCATCCCGAGGGTCCAGAACCGCCCGCAACGCGTCCCCCAGCATGTTCAACGCCAACACCACCAGCACGATCGCAATCCCCGGAGCCACCGCCACCAGAGGCCGTGTATAAAGTAATCCCTCCCCATCCCGGATAATGCTCCCCCAGGACGCCGCAGGCGCCTGCACACCCAAAGCCAGAAAAGACAAGGCAGATTCAGCCAGAAGCGAAAGCGCCATCACCAATGGCGCCAGAACGACCAGCGTATCAAACAGGTTTGGCACGATCTCCCGCAGCACGATCCGCAAACCAGACGCCCCATACCCCCGCGCCACCGTCACGAACTCCATCCGCGCCAGCGCCATCGTCCGCGCCCGGATCGGCCGCGCTGCATACGGCATATACACCGTCGCAATAATCCCGATCGGAATCAGCAGATTATTCGCCGCAATCGTCACAGGCCCCAACCGCAACCCATGCCCGATCGTCACGATCGACAACGAAATGGCAAACAGATACACAGGCACCGCCCAGAAAATATCCAGCAACCGCGACAGCACCATATCGACGAATCCGCCAAAAAATCCCGCGCAAACCCCGAAAACCGTCGCCACCACCAAGCACAATACAGCCGCGCAAGCCGAAATCAGCAACGAGTTCCGTCCCCCATACAACAGCCGCGCCGCGACATCCCGCCCCTGACCATCCGCCCCCAGACAATACGCCCCACGCCATTGCGGCCCAACCGGCGTCAGCCCCAGATGCAGCCGATTGTCATTCGGCTGCATGATATCGACCGCACGGCCCCCCTGCACGACATGCCCCGCGATATTGGAGTCAAACGGGTCCACCCCCGCCACATCCCGCGCATAAACCGGAGCCAGCAGACACGCCAGCACAACCGCCACCAACACGCCCGCCGATAGGCGCACGTCCCACCGCCGCAACAATCCATGCCAGAGAGTCATTGAACCCACACCTGCGAAAACAGCAGATGATACAAATCCGTATAAAAATAATTCCCGACCCGCTTCGAGACGAAATCGACATACCGAATCTGAATCAGCGGTGCCCCAGGCGCATCCTTCATAATCGCCTCTCCCGCCTCCCGCCACAACCCAGCCGCCACCTCCATATCTCTCTCCCCCCGCGCCCGGTCCATCAACGCCTGAACTGGCGCGGAACAATACCCCGCCGCATTCATCGAGGAATCCGAATGCAGCTGAAAATTCTCACACCCGAACAGATCATCCAGATAATTGGACGCCGAAGGATAATCCGCATACCAGCGCGCCAGGCTGATCTGCACATGGTTGTCCGTGTTCTGCGTGTAATTCAGCGCCAAACCCTCCGCCACCGGTCGCACCTCCGCCACGAACCCCAGCGCCTCCAGCATGTTCCGCAAATAAGTCCCCATCCCCATCTCGATATCCCGGTTCGGCACCACCAACGTCACATGCGCCCCCGCCCGTCCGCTCCGCGCCACCAGATCCCGCGCCCGCACCAGATCAGGCCCGTTCCACATCGCCGAAGGATGCGCGAAACTCGCCCCGGCCCCGTAAAAACACCGCACATCCGCCCCCGGCAAAGGCAGAGGCGTCATCCCCCACGCCGGTGTCGCCACCGCCCCGCCCCCATACAGAATCGTCATCGCATGACGGTCCACGGCATCGTTCACGGCCTGCCTGACCAACACCGAGTCAAACGGCTTTTCGTGAACATTCATGGTCAGATAATACAACCCAAACATCCGCTCGATATGCGTCTGGTCCGCAAATCGCGCACCAAGCTCCCCCAGCCTATCCTGCGGCTTCGGGTCGATCATCCAGTCCAGCGTCCCGTTCTCGACCGCCGTCACCTCCGCCTCGTCCGACAGCCCGAACCGATACTCGATCCGGTCCACATACCCGTCCGGCTGCGCCTCCGCGCTGAACACATGAAAATACGGATTGCGCGTCAGAACCATCTCATGATCCGGATCATAAGACACGATCCGATACGGCCCCGTCGCCGGAACCGGATCGTTCCCCACATCATGCACAGGCGTATCCGCCGGGAGAATCGACGCATGCGGAAAAGACAGTTTCTGCAAAAACTCCCCATCCGGCCGGCTCAGATGAAAAACGATCTCCCCCGTTCGCGCATCCCCTTCCACCCCCGGCAACACACACCCCGCCGGATGATCCAGACATGCCTGCGCCCCCAGGATCGCCCCATAATACGCCGCCGCCGTCGGGCTTCCCACCGTGAATATCCGCCGCATGGACGCCACCACATCCTCGACCCGCACCGGCCGCCCATCCGAAAACCGCAGTCCGGGCCGCAACACCATCCGCCACGTCAGGCCATCCGCACTCACCTCCGGCATGGACCGCACCAGATCCGGCACGATCTCATCCCCAGAATCCCCGCGCGCCTTCCGATAAGTCACAAGCTGATCATAAACATTCGCAAACAACTGCGGATAGACACTGCCATAATTGATCTGCGGATCAAGCGTCCCCCCGGACGCATCCGCACTCAAATGCAAAACCCCACCCCGATGCACGCTCCCCAGCGTCACCCCTTCCTGCGCGCCCGCAACCCCGCACCATGCCACAAGCGTTAGAATACCCCACCGCATTCAGCGTGTTTTCGCCAGATCGCGCAGCCGGTCCGCAATCTCCTGCCCGGTCGCACTGGCCTCCAGCATCCCCGCATAATGCCCGTCCGGATCCATGATCACGATCCTTGGTGCCGGCTGCATCCGATAATCCCTGTCCCCAACCGGAATTTTGACATCCGGCGCATGAAATTCCTGCGTCACCGCCGCAATCTCATTGGGTGATCCCGTCAGCGGAATATCCCGCGGCCCATACGGCAACACCGCCGCCCGTCGCGTATCCGCCGTCTCCCGCATCGGGTCCAGCATCACCACCAGCGGCGCCACACGATGCACGCCAAACGCCTCCGCCGCCTCGCTCATCGCCCTGTATGTCGGGCGGCACTGCTCCGGCGGGCAGTGAATGTCAGAAAACCACATCAACACCCAGCGACTGTGAAAATCCCCCTCCGTCACCGTCCCTTCCCCCAGATCGGTCAGCCGATAGCTTCCTCCAACCTCGTTCCCCTGCTTCGAGACGATCGCCCCCTCCCGATCCGCCAGATGAAATCCGGCCCACCCCAGCAATCCCGCCAAAACGATAATAATCGCCGTGACCTTTCCCAACTTGAAAGGCTTACGCTCCGTCATGTCCTCACTCCTCGCTCAATGCGCCTTCGCCCAGTTCGGGCCAATCCCCGTCTCGACCTCAAGCCGCACGCTCAGCGATGCCGCCGCTTCCATCTCCTGTCGTACAAATGCCGCCAGACGCTCCGCATCCGCCTCCACAACCTCGAACAGCAATTCGTCATGCACCTGCAACAACATCCGCCCCCGCAGATCCGTCTCGGGCAGACGGCGGCTCAACCGCACCATCGCCCGCTTGATGATATCCGCAGCCCCCCCCTGCAATGGCGCATTGATCGCCTGCCGCTCCGCATAGGAACGTCGCGCCCCGTTCTTGTCCCGAATCCCCGGCACGAAACACCGCCGCCCGAACGGCGTCGTCACGAACCCATGTTCCCGGGCCTCGTCCCGCGTCCGGTCCATGTAATCCCTGATCTCCGGATACCGCGCAAAATACGCATCGATATACCGCCGGGCCTCTCCCTGCGGCACCCCAAGCTGCCGCGCCAGCCCGAACGCGGAAATCCCATAAATAATCCCGAAATTGATCGCCTTCGCACGCCGCCGCGTCAGGCTGTCCATCCCCTCCAGCGGCACCCCGAACACTTCGGACGCCGTGCGCGCATGAATGTCCTGCCCCAGCACGAACGCCTCCTTCAACGCCGGAATATCTGCCACATGCGCCAGAAGCCGCAACTCGATCTGCGAATAATCCGCCGAAACCAGAACATGCCCGGCCTCGGCCACGAACGTCTCCCGAATCCGTCCCCCCTCCTCGGTCCGGATCGGAATATTCTGCAAGTTCGGCTCATTGGACGAAAGCCGCCCCGTGGACGTCACCGCCATCTGGAACGACGTATGCACCCGCCCCGAACCGGCATCCATCTGCTGCACCAGCGCATCCGCATAGGTCGATTTCAATTTCGCCAGCTGCCGCCAGGATAAAATCCGCAACGGCAATTCCTGCCCCTGATCCGCCAGTTCCTGCAAAACCGAAGAATCCGTCCCCCATGCTCCGGATTTCATCCGCTTGCCCCCCGGCAACCCCATCTCATCGAACAGAATCTCCCCCAACTGCTTCGGAGACCCCAGATTGAACGGCCGCCCCACCATCTCATGAACCTCGCGCTCCATCTCCCCCATGCGAGACGCGAAATCCTCGGACATCCGGCGCAACGCCCCGGCATCCACCTTGACGCCAACCCGCTCCATCCCCGCCAGAACCGGAATCAACGGTCGCTCCAGTTCCTCATAAATCGCCAGAGATCTGTTCACGCGCAACGTCGGCTTCAAAACCTGCCACAACCGCAACGTCACATCCGCATCTTCCGCCGCATACTCGGTCGCCCGATCCAGCGGCACCTGCGTGAACGGAATCCGCGCCCGCCCCGTCCCCGTCACCGCATCGAAGGAAATCGGATCATGCCCCAAATGCAACCGGGACAATTCATCCATCCCCTGCCCATGCTCCCCGGCAGACTGCGCATACGAAATCAGCATCGTATCGTCGATCGGGGCAATCAGCTCCACACCAGCCTTCGCGAACACCGCCAGATCGAACTTCGCATTCTGAAACACCTTCAGAACCGCATCATCCGCCAGCAAAGGCCCCAGCCGCTCCAGCACATCCCCTACCGCCAACTGCCCGCTCGCCGGATGCTCCAAAGTCCCCTCATGCAACAGCGGAACATAGGCCGCCTGCCCCGCGCCCACCGCAATCGAAACCCCCACCAGCTCCGCCTCACGCGGATTTAGTCCTGTCGTCTCCGTATCGACAGCACACACCCCCGCCGCCCGCGCCCGCGCAATCCACCTCTCCAGCACCTCCAGCGAAAGCACCGTCTCATACGGCCCATATCCCGCCTCGTCCGGCGTGCCACCCTCCGCAACAACCGGCGCTTTCCCGCCCGAAGCCGCTACCCCAAGCCCCATCCGCTGGATCGTGGAATGAAACCCCATCCCCTCCAGCCAATCTCGCAAAACCTCCCGCTCAGGCTCCCGAACCCCAAGTTCATCAATCGGCATCGGCATCGGCACATCCTGCGCCAACGTCACCAACTGCCGGGAAATCCGCGCATCCTCGGCATGGTTGATCAACGCATCCCGCCGCTTCGAAGGCTTCATTCCCTCCGCCGCCGCCAGAATCGCATCCACATCGCCATATTCCAGAACCAGCGTCGCCGCCCCCTTCGGCCCAATCCCCGGCACCCCCGGCACGTTATCCGTCGAATCACCCATCAACGCCTGAACATCGATTACCTTGTCCGGCGTCACCCCGAACTTGGCCTCAACCTCCTTCGGCCCGATCGGCTTCTGCTTGATCGGATCCAGCAACTCCACCCCGGGCCGGATCAACTGCATCAGATCCTTGTCGGACGACACGATCGTACACCGCCCTCCCAATTCCACCACAGCCCGCGCATAGGTCGCGATCAGATCGTCCGCCTCCCACCCCTCAAGCTCAATCGACGGCACGTTGAACGCCCGCGCCGCTTCCCGCATCAACGGAAACTGCGGCACCAGATCCTCCGGCGCATCCGGACGATGCGCCTTGTACTGCGGATAAAGCTCGTTCCGGAACGTCTTCCGCCCCGCATCGAAAATCACCGCCAGATGCGTCCCCACATGGTCCCGCATCAACCGCGTCAGCATGTTCGTAAACCCGAATACCGCATTCACCGGAACCCCCGCCGGGTTGCTCATCGGCGGAAGCGCATGAAACGCGCGGAAAATAAAGCCGGAGCCGTCCAGCAGAACAAGATGCGGTTTGGTCATCCCGCCAAACTAGGCGCTTTCCACAAACGGACCAACACACCAATCCCGACAAACCGCATTTTACCTCCCCATCCGGATCGCCCATGATGAGGAAATGACCCGCAAAACCCGCCATACTCAACCACGCCACGCCAGGAACCTGACCCTCGCCTGCCTTCTTGCCCCCTTCCTCACCCTGCAAGCCTGCACCCATCCCCGCCCCACCCCGCAACCTCATGGGCAGGAAGCCGCCCTCATCCCTCCCACGACAACCCTCACCCTGTCCGACAAAACCACCATCCCCATCAGGATCTGGGCCGCCTCACACCCCAAAGCCGTCATTCTCGCCCTCCACGGCTATGGGGACAGCCGAGACGCCTGGGAGTGGCCGGCCCCAACCCTTGCCGACTCCGCCATCACCACCATCGCCCCGGACCAACGCGGTTTTGGTCAGGCCCCAAAACGCGGCCAATGGCCCGGCACCCGCCGCATGGTGCAGGACACCATCGAGGAAGCAAACTGGGTCCATACGCACTACCCCACTCTCCCCCTCTACCTCATGGGCGAAAGCATGGGCGCCGCCACCGCCCTCCTCGCCACCACCCGGCCCGGTATTTCCCCCATCGCCGGCACGATCCTCGTCTCTCCCGCCGTCCTGAACATAGACCCGGCCTCCAGAACACTCCTGAACCTGATCACTCTCATCGCCCCGGACTGGACCTTTACTGGAGAAGACGTCCCCATCAAGGTCATCCCCACCACCAATATCGCCGCCATGAGACGCCTCTACTTCGACCCCCTCACCCTCAAGACCAGCCGGCTGGACAGCGTCACCGGCCTCGTCTCCCTTATGGCCACAGCCAGCCACACACCCGCTCCCGCCCGTACCCCCCTCCTGATCCTCTACGGCGATCAGGACCAGCTCGTCCCTCAGGGCCCGATGGCCAGTTTTTGGCGCAGAACCCCAACCGCCCGGCACGATCTCATCCCCGGCGGCCACCATCTCCTCCTCCGGGACCGCCCCATCGCCACAACCGACATCCTCTCCTGGATCGAACACCCCACCCGCCCCCTCCCCTCCGGCGGGGACATCGCCGCCGCCGCCTGGATCGCCACGGACCCATATTCCTCGGAATATCCATAATCAGGGGCTGGTCACACCGATCAGGATTGGCTATGGAAGCGTCATTGGACTCGTAGCTCAGCTGGATAGAGCGTCGCCCTCCGAAGGCGAAGGTCGAAGGTTCGAATCCTTTCGAGTCCGCCACATTCTAAAAACAGCGTCTGACACCTTCCTATCACCAGCTACGCGCTCCCGCCCGAGGCAATGCGTGGAACCAGACGGTACGAGCGGTATCGGACAGAAATTCCCGCAGCGCTCAGCTAGTCTCTGCAAATGACGGTCATCGCGAAGGTCCAGCTGCCCCCTCATCGAGCCGGAACGATCATAGGTATGTGCCTGACATTGCGCAGCCGCATTTCCAAAAATATCCGGATTTCCTGTTCGCATCATTAGCCGGACACATTGGCTATCAGTCATGCGTGTCGTCCCGACGCACCTGGTCGAAAAAGCATCACACAAAAGCCAATCGCTATTTCATAATATTGCGACACTGCGTGGGTACAAGGCTTCCCATTGAAACAGGACACTCAACAGCCAGCGCCCCATACAATCGAACAGGCGCAAACATAAAAAACCCGGCCAGCGCCGGGTTATAATCCACAAAAGCAGTAGCCATTCAGAAAACCAACCTGTCAGGCAACCAGATTACCCTCCCGGCAACGGCATTCTCATCCGTTGTCCGGCTTGTCCCCCTGCTCAGGCGGCTCATCCTGCTGCGGGCTCCGGTCGGGATATGGCTCGAAAGGCTCGTCATTGTCCGGCGAGGTCGGATTTTTCGGATCAGGCATGGCAGCCTCCTTGATGAGCAGACTCAAACCGCCCGGCAGGCAAAAGTTGCAAACCCCTCAAGAGGCATCACCCCTTACAGAACCGTATCGACCACCCCGAAAATCACCCCCCAGAATGCCACCCCCAACATGACTGACAGGAAAATCCCCTTCGATGCCTGCAACCGTGCCACAGACGCACGCGGCGCCGGCACAGGCCGAACACCCGTGTGAGCCATGAAATTCACAACAGATGGGTCATGTCGAACTGAAACAGCCACGCTCTTTTCTCCCGGCTACCCCAGAGGAGCAACCACCATCGTTATTGTCGCCAGTTGACGATCAGTTAACGATAAAGGCTGACATTGGTTCAACCCCAAAATTGCCCATCATGAATTATGCCTGCGCCATAACCGCTTCAGCACCACACTCAATCCGGGATAAAGCTGTCATCCTCATCATCATACCCGAACGACCCCTCCCCAGGATCGCGCGGCTTCCCAGCGGGAGCATCCTTCGCCGGAAACGGCGGTTTCTCAGGTTTTTCAGAAAAATCAGGCGGCACTCGCGGCTCGGCACACATGGCTGTTTCCCTTATTGGAAGAAACCAGTTCAATGCCCACACATCACCGTGGTTTCTGGCAGCCCGCTACTCGCGCAACTGTGATCAAACCCACTCACACATGCAGCGCTTCCGCCTGATCAACCGCAGGCTTATGCCCGCAGGAGCGTGTCATGCAACGCCATCACATTATCTCACTGATCGCGGTCGTCATCGTCCTCGCGATCGTCGCCTTCCTCTGGATGCATCTGTCCACATCCACAACACCATCAGAAGACCACACCCAGAAAATGGCCCCCCAGGCCCTTCTGGATATAAGGGCCGCCCCCACCGGAAGCGGCCCGAAACATAGTCTCTATGCGTCAAACACCTCCGAAATTGCCGCCTGAGCCTCATCCTGAATTGTCTTCAGATGCGCCTCATCGCGGAAACTCTCCGCATAGATCTTATAAACATCCTCCGTGCCCGAGGGACGTGCCGCAAACCAGCCGCTCTCGGCCACGACTTTCAGCCCCCCGATCGCTGCATCATTCCCTGGTGCCTTGGTCAGCTTCGCCAAGATTGGCTCACCCGCCAACGTCTCCATCGGGAACTTCTCGGGTGACAGCGCCAGCAGCTTCGCCTTCTGCTCCCGGGTGGCCGCCGCATCCGTCCGCGCATAGCACGGCGCACCCAGCTCCGCCGTCAACGCCTTGTAGGCCGCATTCGGATTCCGCCCGGTCTTGGCCGTCATCTCCGCCGCCAGCAACCCAAGGATGATCCCGTCCTTGTCCGTCGTCCAGACAGTCCCGTCACGCCGCAAGAACGACGCTCCCGCACTCTCCTCCCCGCCAAACCCAAGATCGCCGGACACCAGCCCATCCACGAACCACTTGAACCCCACCGGCACTTCCACCAGCGTCCGCCCCAGCCGCTTAGTCACCCGATCGATCATGCTGCTGGACACGATCGTCTTGCCCACCGCCGGCTTCGCACCCCACTCCGGCCGATTCCGGAACAGATAATCAATCGCCGTCGCCAGAAAATGGTTCGGATTCATCAACCCATCCGGCCCGGCCACGATCCCATGCCGGTCCGCATCCGTGTCGTTGGCAAACGCCACGTCGAACCCGTCCCGCAGCCCGATCAGACGGCCCATCGCGTAAGGCGAGGAACAATCCATCCGGATCTGCCCGTCCCAGTCCGCCGTCATGAACGCAAATCGCGGGTCGATCGCATCGCTCACCACCGTCGCATTGATGCCATACCGCTCGATGATCGGCTGCCAGTACGCCGTCGCCGCCCCCCCCAGCGGATCAATCCCGATCTTCACGCCAGAGTCCCGGATCGCCTCCATATCCACGACCGATCCCAGATCCGCCACATAAGGCGTCACGAAATCATAGCCCTGAACCGTATCGGCCTTGCGCGCCTGCTCATAAGGCACACGCTTCACACCAGCCAGCCCCGCCTTCATCAACTCGTTGGCGCGCTGCTCGATAATCTTGGTCGCATTGCTGTCCGCAGGTCCGCCATGCGTCGGATTGTACTTGAACCCGCCATCCTCCGGCGGATTATGGGACGGCGTAATCACCACCCCATCCGCAAGCCCGCTGCTCCGGCCCTTGTTGTAGGTCAGAATCGCATGGGAAATCACCGGCGTCGGCGTAAATCCGTCCTGCCCGTCCACACGCACCTGCACGCCATTCGCCGCGAAAACCTCCAGCGCCGAGCGCTGCGCCGGGGCCGACAGCGCATGCGTGTCGATCCCGATGAACAACGGCCCATCAATCCCCTGCGAGGCCCGATACTCACAAATCGCCTGACTGATCGCCAGAATGTGGTTCTCGTTGAAGCTCGTCTTGAAGGATGATCCTCGATGCCCGGACGTCCCGAACGCCACGCGCTGCGCCGGATTTTCAACATCCGGCTTCCGGTCGTAATACGCCGAAAGCAGCGCATCCACATCCATCAGGCGCGACGGATCAATCGGCTTCCCGGCATACGGGCTCAAACCAGCCATCGGATATCCTTCCTCACTTCAACACATTCACGGTCCTGAAAACCGCGTAACACAAAACGCATAACGACTGAAATTCGCTCAGTTTGCGTCCCACACCGCATAAAACAGCGAAAGACACACCCCCTCCACCACCATCGCCACCGCCCCGCACACATCCCCCGTATGCCCCCCGATCCGCGCCAGCGCCCACCGCCGCATCCCCGCCACCACCACTGCGGCTCCACCCGCCATCGCCAGCACCACCCCCAACGGCAACACCGCCACCATCACCATCCCGCTCCCAAAAATCGCGCCCAGCCACCGCACCCGCAACAAACCTGCCGCCAGCCCATCCATCCGCGCCGGCGGCAGACACCGCAAAAACACCACCATCCCCAACCGGGACATTACCCCGGCCCCCACCAAAACCGGCACCACCCATCCCAAAGACAGCCCGCACAAAGCCCCCACCCGCATCCCCACCAGCAATATCAACCCCAGCGCCCCATAACTCCCGATCCTGCTGTCCCGCATGATCTCAAGCCGCCGCGCCGCATCCCGCCCCCCGAACATTCCATCCACCGTATCCGCCAGACCATCCTCATGCAGCCCCCCCGTCATCATCACCTGAACCACCACCGCCCACACCGCCGCCATCCCCACCGGCAGACCCAACCCCCGCGCCCCCACGAATACACCCCCCGTCACCAGCCCGACCAAGCCGCCCACCAGAGGCCACGTCCACGTGCTCCGCGCCAGATCCACATCCCCCACGCCACGCGCCAGCCACCCCAGAGGCAACCGCGTCAGCAACCCCAACCCCCCAACGCAATCCGCCCGCACCCGCCGCAAGACACTCATGCCCGGTTACTGACCCCGGCTTCGGCAAAACTCGCCATCCCCTCATGGCACGCCAAAGCCGCCCGCAACAAAGGCACCACCAGCGCCGCGCCGGACGCCTCCCCCAATCGCAACCCCCAGTCCAATAAAGGCACCTGCCCCAACGCCCCCACCAGCCGCGCATGGCCCACCTCCGCCGACCGATGCGCTACCCGCGCATGATCCAGCCCGCCCGCCGCCAGAACCGCCAGAGGCGCCGCCGCCGCCGTACAAACGAACCCGTCCAGCATCACCGGAATCCGCCGCATCCGTGCCGCCAGAACCGCCCCGAAAATCGCCGCCAGCTCATATCCGCCCAACCGCATCGCACACAGCAGCGCATCCCCACCCCCATGCAACGCCAGCGCCCGATCGATCACCTCCGCCTTCCGCATCACTCCTGCTTCATCCAGCCCCGTCCCCCGCCCCGCCCAGTCAGCCCCGCTCCCTCCGAACAACGCCGCACACAACGCCGCTGCCGCCGTCGTATTCCCGATCCCCATCTCCCCCACACACAAAAGATCCGTCCCCTCCCCCACAGCCCCGGCCCCACACCGCACAGCCGCCAGAAACCCCGCCTCATCCATCGCAGGCCCCAGCGTAAAATCCGCGGTCGCCGCCAGATCCCGCACCGGCACCACATCCAGCCGCCCCCCCGCCACCCGCGCCAGCTGGTTGATCGCCGCCCCGCCGGACGCAAAGTTCCCAACCATCTGCGCCGTCACATCAGATGGATACGGCGAAACCCCCTGCGCCACCACACCATGATTCCCCGCGAACACCACCACTTGGACTGCCCCCAGCCGCGGCCGCGCCGTCCCCTGCCAGCCCCCCAACCAGGCCGTCATCTCCTCCAGCCGCCCCAGGCTCCCCGGCGGCTTGGTCAGAACCGCCTCCCGCGCCCCGATCCGCGCCACAACCTCCCCATCCACCACAGGCAAGGACCGGCAAACCCGCCGCACATCGTCAAGATCAGCAAACATCATTCGCCACTATGTGACGGCAAGCACCCAAAAGAGCAACCAAGGCCCGCAGAGCCCTGGCCATCCTCTGTTACGCAATAAAGAACCGGCTCAACCCCATGTCCCGTAACCCGCGCCGATACGCGATCGAACTCCGGTCCGCCATCACATGCGCCTCCAGCGTCGGATCAAGCGGCAGACATTCCGGCTTCTGGGACTCCACGATCACCTTGTCCTCGTTGAAAACCCTCAGATTAAAGTCATAAACATCCTGCACCGGCAGGTCCGTATCGAAGTTTCGGCAGATCGGCGCGAACAACCGCGTCACCCGCGCCGAAACCGGCGAGGCCGCATTCATGATCACCAGACGTTTGCCCTCCGGAAAATGGATGGTCAGCGTCGCGGTAAACGGAAGATGTGTCCGGAAATGCCGCAACCACTCGAACCCCGGCACCCCCTTGTCCGAAACCCCGATCGGATAATTCCCGACATAACTCCGATACTCGACCTCGAACCCCGTCTCCGTCCGCTTCGGCATGTAAGGCGGAACGACCGCATTATTCGCATCCGCAAACGTCGCCGTATGCACGAACGCAAAATGCGCCACGTCCAGAAACCCCTCCATCTGCCGTCCCGCAAACCCGTTGATATCGACCCACGGGCAGGTGATCTGCTGAAACCCCTCATCCTCCCAATGCGGCATGTCCGGAATCTCCGCCACGCCCTCTTCCGGCCGCAAACACGTCCAGATCAGCCCATACCGCTCGATGGACGGATAAGTCTGCAAATTGAGCTTACCCGGAATGGCATTGTCCGGATGCGCCGGCACATGCACGCACCGCCCCTCCGCCCCGAACCGGAACCCGTGATACGCGCAGGCAATCGTCTTGCCATCCCCGCTCCCCAGACTCAGCGGCACCCCACGATGCGGGCACAGATCCTGCGCCACCACAATCTCCCCACCTGCCCGATACACAACCAGCGTCTCATCCAGCAGGACTGCGCCGACAGGCTTTTCCCCCACCTCCCGCGCCAGCGCAACCGGATACCAGCACCGGGCCAGAATGGCCCAGTCATCAGCCTCGAACGTACAGTTACGCGGCAAAACCACAGGGGTCGATGTCTTCTCCAGCATCGAAGAAACTCCTCGGAACGCCACCGGGGTGTCAGGGACCGGCAGCGCCAGAGGATAGTCACACGATCAGCACGGCTTCGTATAGCACCCCGGCACCGAAAACGTATCGTTCCGAACGCACAAGCAACCCCATCGCCTCCCCACCATGGCCTGCATCACCACTCTACCATCCACAGATACCTCGATCCGCGACGCGCAATTCCTCACATCGGGAATATTGCGACAGTCTCAAATCAACTATCAGCCCCAACAACCCGCCCCTGCGACTCAGCGATAACGCTGCCGACATAATCCAACATTTCGCCAGGTTTGTAACGCGCATTCCAGAAATGAACAAAACCCCGTGGATTGGAAGGATCAGCCGGAAAATCCGGACCACCTATCTGAACACACTCGGTCACAGGCGAAGCATCAAAGTCTCCCATCTTGTAAAGAACATAATTGAGAACGCTCTGATCATAAAAAGGTATGCTTTTCCGCCCTTGTTCGTTGCAATATAACGACATTGACCTGAAAGCGGCGCGCAGATATTTCCCATGATTTTCAACATTCGGCACCATGAGCAGCCCACCATTGAACCCCGGCTTCTCCATTCCGGGAAACGGATCCTGTCTGACCAATGTCGCGCCAGCATGTTCGGACTCGGAAATAAGGTGAAATGGCTCCACCTGCGCACTACATTTCTCAGCGCACGCTGAACGCATCAAAAACGGATTGATATTGCAGTCGAATATAATATCAACATCAGAATAAAGAATAGGCTGATAGGAGTCGAGAATTTCAGAATTGAATATTGAAAGACGCGCGCCCACATAATCAAGCTGATCGCCACCATAATAACGAACAACTCTCGTCTTGAGAGACAGTGGCTCTCCCAGCATGTTCCGGACAAGAATCTCGTCCACATCTCCCACAATAATGATTTCGCCGTGATAGCAGGACAACTGCTTCAGGCCCTCCACACAGCTTTCAAACTGCTTGACCGCGCTCCCATACCCGAACAGAACAAACACAAGCACAGGCTTGTACAGCTTCGCCTTATTCGCTTTCCACCCATCGAAAAAGATAAACTCTTTCGCTGTCTCGTCCTTTCCGATTTCGCACATGAACTGATCGAAACCGATCGTGCGCTTTCCAAAGGCAATTTTCGCGATCCCCGACTCAATAGGATCGAAAGTGACCAGTTCCTGCTCGCCATTGACAACCCATTCATTTGAAAGAACGAACTTCAACCGGCGCAGATCGTCCAGATCCAGAAGCCGGAAACTCTCCCAGAGATTTCTCTCATCGGCTATAAAATCGATAGATCCGAAATGGTTCGCCCGCGCATACTTGGAGTTATGGAGCAGCCCGAAAATACCGTCATGGCCGTCATGCGTCAGTTCAATAGTGCCACTCGGAACCGCCCTATCCATACGGCCGCTCTCAAAATCAAACCATTCCCGATTCTTGCGGCAGGTCGTAAATGTCCACCCGTCTCCCAGACGTTCCAGACAAACTATTCGTTCGATATCAGCAGCATGGTGTATTCTGCATTGTATTATCCGCCCATCCTGTAGATAAAGAACTTTGAGTTCATGCGTCAGAATGGCCTTCAAGACTACAACCTTTCATATGAATTCCATCTCTCACATGCTACGACTTACTAAGCAGCTTCTTTGAGAAACAGACTCTCGCCGATCAAACTAAAAACATTTATTAACAGAAACTTGTACTCTTTATTTCGTCACATACGTCATTTTTCAACTCACTCAGCAATCTCAATATTTTACATACGCAGAAGATCATACATTCAAACCCAATTCCGCATATGCCATAACGTTAATATAACAAAAAATTAATGGCCTGGAATCTTACAAACCAGAAGCATCTCAGCCCGCAATTATGTGCCAGAGTATAACGGGGCCGAATATATGAGTACAGTAAGCCAATAGAACCATCTCAACTTTTTGCAAGCGGTGGCCAACTCTATATGTATCTCACATCAACCTACAGCGTGTCCCAAATCGGGTATCCTGCAATAACCAGGATCTGTCACGACCACATTGGAATAATAACGACACGGATACTGGAACGGCAGCACTCGACGTTTTTACCAAGGAATTTCAAAACACGCCTGCAACACGAACGCTGCAAACAGCGCCAAGTCGTTCAGCCCCGCGCACACTCCTCCACAACAGAGACAAATATCGCTCCCAATCATCCGCTCAACGCCCTTGGCCACACTTCCTCCATACGCCATGCTCCCACACCATGAACGCCAATCCGGACCCCCCTCTACCAAGGCCGGAAAACCACCACACCAAACCCCGGCCACCTAAACCATGAACCAAACAACCCTCATCCTCGGCGGCACCCGCTCCGGCAAAAGCCGACACGCCGAAACCCTCCTCCAGCAAAACCCCGCCCCCTGGCTCTACCTCGCCACAGGCCGCGCCTGGGACGCGGAAATGCAAACCCGAATCGAAACCCACAAATCCCGCCGCCCCAAAGGCTGGCAAACCCACGAAACCCCCATCGACCTCACCACCCCCCTCAAAACCCACCCCAACACCCCCGCCCTCGTGGATTGCCTCACCCTCTGGCTCACCAACCTCCTGCTCGAAGAACACGACATCCCCGCCCACACCATATCCCTCCTCGAAACCCTCACCACCCGAACCGCCCCCACCATCCTCGTCGGCAGCGAAGTCGGCCTCGGCATCGTCCCCGAAAACGCCCTCGCCCGCCGCTTCCGCGACGAAGCCGGCCTCCTTCACCAAACCATCGCCCAATACGCACACCACGTTTTCCTCTGCGTCGCCGGATACCCGCTTGCAGTGAAATGATGGACAGCCCATGTTCAGGTGACTAAGAACCATTCTCATTCATGTTTCGTAAGGCACAAGCCCGGATGTACCTCGACGCCCTGCCCAAAGGCATCCCAGCGGTCATAGACCACGTGGAAGCCCGCTCCCCGCACGATCCCGTCGGTACACGCCTGGGCGAACTCGGCTTCGTCCCCGGAGAAGCCGTGCAGATCGTCGCCCTCGGCCCCATGGGCGGAAACCCCATCGCCGTCCGCGTCGGCTCCACACGCTTCGCCCTCCGCCGCGACGAAGCCGCCCGGATCTGCCTGCGCCCGGTCGCCTGATCCGTGGATGCCGTCAACACACGCGCCCTCCATGCGGCTCTGGTCGGCAACCCAAACTGCGGCAAAACGGCCCTCTTCAACCAGCTGACCGGCAGCCGGCAGAAAGTCGCCAACTACGCGGGCGTCACCGTCGAACGCAAGGAAGGCCGCTTCCAGACCCCCAACGGACACCCCATCCGCCTGCTGGATCTCCCCGGCGCCTACAGCCTCCACGCCACCAGCCCGGACGAAGCCGTCACGCGCGACGTCTGCATGGGCGTCCACCCCACAGAACCCCGCCCCGATCTCATGATCTGCGTCGTGGACGTCACCAACCTCCGCCTCCACATGCGCTTCGTGCTCGAACTGCGCGAAATCGGCCAGCCGATGATCCTCGTCCTGAACATGATGGACGCCGCCATCCGCCACGGCCTCTCAATCGATACCGAACGCCTGCAATTCGAACTCGGCGTCCCCGTCGTCACCGCCATCGGCATCCGACGCAACGGCACCGCCGAACTCCTCGCAGCCCTAGACCGCCCCCTCCCGCCCCCACCCCTGCACATCCTGCGCGACACGGACGTCCACGCCGAAGTCCGCCGCCTCCTCAGCACCTGCATCACCCAACCCCCGAACAACACGGACACCCTGGCCGACCGGCTGGACCGCTGGTTCCTCCACCCCATCTTCGGCCCCGCCATCCTGCTCGCCGTCCTGTTCGTCATGTTCCAGACCGTCTTCTCATGGGCACAACCCGCAATGGACGGCCTCACGAACCTCGCCACCCTCGCAGGCCAGGGCGTCTCCACAACCCTCCCCGCCGGACTCCTCCAAAGCCTCATCGCGGACGGCATCCTCGCAGGCGCCGGCACCGTCATCACCTACCTCCCCCAGATCCTCATCCTCTTCCTCTGGATCCTCGCCCTCGAAGAATCCGGATACCTCCCCCGCGCCGCCTTCCTGCTGGACCGCATCATGGCCTCCGCAGGACTCAGCGGCCGATCCTTCATCCCCCTCCTCTCCAGCTTCGCCTGCGCCATCCCCGGCATCATGGCCACACGCACCATCCAGAACCCGCGCGATCGCCTCGTCACCATCATGATCGCCCCCCTCATGACCTGCTCGGCACGCCTGCCCATCTACACCCTCCTCATCGGCGCCTTCATCCCCCGCCGCCACGTCATGGGCATCCTCAGCCTCCAGGGCCTCATCCTCTTCGGCCTCTACGCCTTCGCCATCCTCAGCGGCCTCATCGTCGCCAAAATCGCCACACGCGGCACCACCGCCTCCGAACACCCCCTCCTCCTCGAACTCCCCCCCTACCGCCTGCCAACCCTCCGAAACCTCGCCTTCGGCCTCTGGCAACGCGCCACCATGTTCCTCTCCCGCGTCGGCACCATCATCGTCACGCTGAACGTCCTCCTCTGGGCACTCTCCAGCTTCCCAGCCCCCCCCGCGAACGCCACCGGCGCACCCATCGATTACAGCCTCGCCGGGCGCATCGGCCACTGGATGATGCCCGTCTTCGCCCCCATCGGCTTCAACTGGCAGATCTGCGTCGCCCTCATCCCCGGCATGGCCGCCCGCGAAGTCGCCGTCAGCGCCCTCGCCACCGTCTATTCCCTCGGCGCCACCGATGACGACGCCGCCAACAAACTCACCCCCCTCATCTCCGCCCACTGGAGCCTCGCCACAGCCCTCTCCCTCCTCGCCTGGTACGTCTTCGCCCCCCAGTGCCTCTCCACCCTCGCCGTCATCCGCCGCGAAACCGCCTCATGGCGCGTCGTCACCGGCACCACCACCTACCTCTTCGCCCTTGCCTACGCCGCCTCCCTCATTACCTACCAGACAGCTCGCTACCTCACCGCCACCTGAACCCGCCCCCCCGAACCCGAAAGGACCGACCCATGATCGAAATCACCCTCGTCACGCTCATCGTCCTGGCCTGCGCCACCTTCTGGTTCCGTCGCCTCTGCCCCACCACCTGGAACCGCCTCACCGGCACCACACCCTCACTGGCCACCACCAACAGCGCTTGCGGCGCGTGTAAGGGGTGTAAAGGTGGATCCTGCCACTAATCACCTGTTTGCGGTTCAGATTAGCTGTTTTCCATCTATCACGACCGCTTCCGCCCTGATTGTGTTGAAAAACTCCGTCTTGCGGTAATCGCTTTCTGCTGTTTCAGTATCGTCACAGGCTGGAGGACGATGCGGATGATGGGCGAGCGGACAGGGATGCAGGAAGCGCTGTTCTACGA